>Ga0006257_1000259_pt1 | contig 14539 bp, 10 predicted proteins | sample Deesub45470m_DNA_FD_54937 | JGI IMG/M metagenome (GOLD analysis project Ga0006257, IMG submission 54937) | Deep subsurface microbial communities from North Pacific Ocean - 450_OLKR46/470m Metagenome | ecosystem: Environmental > Terrestrial > Deep subsurface > Unclassified | place: North Pacific... | reverse complement strand
CAGCAAGGCCCGCGCCAGCACGATCCGCTGCCGTTCGCCAGCCGATAGCGCCATGCCCCGTTCCCCGGCGCGCGTTGCATAGCCGAGCGGCAGCTTGGAGATGAAGCCATCCANCCCCGCCGCATGGGCCGCCGCTTCGATCTGCTCGCGCTTCACGTCGGGCAAGGCAAAACCGATATTCGCCGCAATCGTATCGTTGAACAGATAGGGCGACTGATCGACCAGGATGATCTCACGCCGCACATCGTCAAGTCGATAGGCGCGCAGGTCGCGGCCATTGACCAGCACCCGCCCGGCATCGGGATCGAGATAGCGCACCATCAGGTCCGCCATGGTCGATTTGCCTACGCCGCTAGGGCCGAGAATGGCGCACAGGCTTCCGGCAGGGATCGTCAGGTCGATGTCGCGCAACACCGCATCGCGATCATAGCGCATCGCCACCTGTTCGAACCGCATCGCCCCTGCCCGGTCCAGCGCGACCGCATCATCCCGTTCGACCACTTCCGCCTTCGTATCGAACAGTTCGAAAATCCGCCCCAGCGACACCCGCGCCGATGCGAGGCCCGACGTCAGGCCCATCAAGGTCTGGATCGGCGAGAGCAGGCGCATATGATAGGTCATGAAGGCGACCAGCGTGCCGATGCTCATCCCATCCTCGATGATGCGCCAGCCGCCATAAAGGATCACTGCCGATGTCGCTGCCGTCATCAGCGTGCCGGGCAGCGCGCCTGTCATGAAGGAGGCCACCTGCATCTTGAGCATGGCACCGACAAAGGCATCGTTGCGGCCCTTGAACCGCTCCACCTCATGCTCGCCCGCGCGCAGGGACGCGACGACGCGCATCCCCATCACCGTATCGACCAGCAGGCTGCCAAGGTCCGCGCCCTTTTCGCGCATGTCGCGGGTCAGCGCGGTCAGGCGGCGCTGATAATAAGCGAAGGTCGCAAGGCTGGCGGGTACCAACACGACGCTCACCAGAAACAATTTCCAGTCGAGCCACAGCATCATCGCGACGCAGCCGACGAAGAACAGCAGATTGCTGACCACCGATAGCAAGGTGTCGGACGCGATCCGCTGCACATCGCTCACGTCGCTGTTCATGCGCGACACCAGATCGCCCAGCCGGAAGCTGCCATAAAAGCGCGGCGAGAGCGTCTGGAGATGGCGCAACAGCGCGGCGCGAATATCGTAAAGCATCGCCGCCGACAGCGCGACATAGCGATAGCTGGCGAGGATATTGACCGCGAACCCGGCGATGGTGACCGCGATCATGATCGCCGCGATCTTCACCAGCGCGCCCATGTCGCGGCGCAGCAGCGCTTCGTCGATCATGAGTTTCGACAGATAGGGTTGCGCCAGCCCAAGCATGGTCGACACGAGGCTGATCGCCAGCACGACGACCAGCGCCCCGCGATAGGGTTTCAGAAAAGGAGTCAGCCGCTTATAGGCGCCCCAGTCCGCAACCGGCGCGCGCGTCCCGTCGCTCATGCCGCCAGTTGCCGGGGCACGAGCCGCGTCCCTTCCAGCAGGAAGCCCGGCTCCGGCATCTTCGCGAGATGCGCGGTACACCAGCGATGCCCCTCCAACAGCGCCTGCTGCTGCGACCGCCACCAATCGCCCGTGCCGCCGGTCGTGTAGAATTGGGCGCACAGCAACAGGTGCCGCCGCATCGCCGCGATCAGCATGGATTGATAGTGAGTCAGAAGCGCGGTGGCGTCCTGCCCTTCGGCGATGCCGGTCACCACCGCTGCCGCCAGGATCGCCTCACGCACCGATTGCGCCGTTCCGTCGCCACAGATCGGGTCGAAGCCCAGCGCCGCCGTGCCGCAAGCGAGCCAGTCCTCACCGCACAACGGCAAATGCAGGCGCGGCGCGGCGAGGAACGGCGTCGATGCGGCCCCCACCGCATCGACCACCGGCGCGATCAGGCGGCTGTCGGCGAGCAGATCGTCCAGCGATCCGCCCACGCCCAGCAGCCAGCCCTCCCCCGCTCCCGCCGGCACAAGGAACAGCCAGCCGCTGGCCACCGCCTCGACTCGGCCTTCTTCGCTGCACGACGGATCGCGCAGCCCGACCTTGGCCGCGACGGCCCGCCGGTCGCCAAAGACATGCGTCTCCCCCTCCGGCATCGGCGGCGCAGCGTGGATGGTGAAATCCACGGGGCCATCCTCCGGGGCAGGCTTGTCCTTCGCCAGCACAGCCTGCACCTGGTCCTCCGACGCCAGCGCCGCGCCATGCGGCACGACGACCGGCGCGCCGCCCCCCCAGGCGACAACACGGCGCTTGATCCGGAGACTGTCGGCGAACAGGTCAGGCCGCTGAAATATGTCGCGCAGCAGCGCCAGTGCGGCATCGCTCAGCATGATCGTTGGGACGGGCGGACGATGAACGACCTTGGTTGCGACCCGGAGGCCCGCTGCCTTGAGCAAATACGCGCATGTCGTCGCGGCAATCCCGCTACCCCTTATCCCGACGATCATGCGCCTGTCGGTCATTCCACCGCAACCATGCCCGCGCCGGTCGTGTCATAGCCAAGGTCCAGCGTCGTCTCATGCTTGAGCGTCCTGGCGTCATAGACCTCCAGGTCATAGCTCGCGCCATAGATATAGAGCTTGGCTCCATCGATCGACATGCCAAGCCGGAAGCGCGAGCGGCAAGGGAACTCCGCCTTATCGACCACAGCATTGGTGGCCATGTCCATATGCCAGAATTCGCAGCGCTTATTGCCGAGCTTGCCATTGGTCACCACCGTATAGGCATGTTTACCGTCGGGCGTGACCTGCAATCCCGCCATGGCATCGGGCGCGGGGCCGATCGGGGTAAAATCGAACTGCCGGGTGGACAGGTCGAAGCGCGCCATGCCGAACATCTTGTTATGCACATAGGGGTCGGCGGCATTGAACAGCGCGACCAACTGCCCCGACGAGCGCACCGCATCGAGCGTGCCGCCAAAGCCGATATTCTCCATCCCCATGCCTTCGGGCTTGGCGAGGTCGATGCGGTCGGCGACCTTCAATGTCGCCAGATCGACGATCACGATCTTCTCGCCGAAGGAATAGAGATATTTGCCATCGGGCGAGACTTTGTAGCCGCCGCGTCCCCCGGCCCGTTCTTCCTCTTTTTCCAGCGCGGCCGTGCGGACGACCTTCTGCAGCTTCAGGTCGATGACGCCGTACATCGGCTTGCTGACGGTATAGCGATCAATGCCCTTCTCGAACTTCGAGAGGACGGTGTAAAAGAAGCGCCCGGTCGAATCGGGCACCCCGCCCCAGAAGCGATAGCGGGTGGTGCCGTCGTTCAGGCTGAACTTGTTGATCACCTTGCGCGTCGCGGTGTCGATCACCTCGATCCCGCTGGTGGTGATGGTGGTCACATAGATGCGCTTGCCATCATCGGACAATTGCATCGATGTGGGCAGGCCCGTGTCCAGCTTGATCGTGCCGGTGACCGCCCCCTTCCCCTCTTCGAACACCAGCAGGCGATCAGGATAGGAGCCCATGAACAGCGTCGCGGCGGACGCNGGAANGNCGCTCAACAGGGCCAGGCCAGCGCCCAGCATCAGANGATATTTCTGCATCGCGCGCCTCATGGAAAAACGAGATCGAGACTGCGCCAGTCCTTCGTGGCGGTGGCGCAGTTGCTGGCCCAGTCGGGGGAGTAGTTGACATGATCGGGCACCTGCACCGGCCAGAAGCAGGTGACGTAGCAGTCGTAAATGTCGCGCTCGACCGGCTGGCACAGTCCCGCCGTGCCGCCGCCTGCATCGACTTCCCAGCCCGGCGAGAAAGAGAGCGAGCAACCCATCGGCACATGCGGGCGCGGGGCCTGCTGCAGCGCGACGACATCCTCCTCCAGATCGGCGCCGGGCGATGCCGCTGCCTCCATCTGCGTCACGGCCTCGTCGATCCGCTGCGCCTTTTTATTGATGGCACGAAGATGCTTCATGACAGCCCCTTTCTTTCGGCAAAGCGTTCGAGGAAGCCTGGATTACGCACTGACAGCACGCCGTAGATGCGCAGGCAAGTGTCGGTCCACTGGCGTATCCAGTCGCAATAATGGAGGTTGGCATGGCCCGTGTCGCCATAGCGCACGAACGCCTCATGGTGGCACCCACCCGCGCAGAGCGGCCGCGCCCAGCAGCTTTGGCAATCATATTTCGCCTCGACATGCCCCTTGGCCAGAAACTCGCCCTGCTTGGCGCGGTCGATGCCGCTGGAGACATGGCCCATGCTGTGCGTGTCGGCATCGGTGAACCGGTGGCAGGGCGACAGGTCGCCCGATGGGCTGACCCCCATCAGGCCCAAGCCTGCGCCGCATGGATGCGATTTGTTGACGCCCGAAATCAGCTCGCTGATCGTTTCGCTGACATTGGTGAAGCCGTGGGACTCACCGCGGAGGGCATATTCGAGCCATTCTTCGGCTAGCAGGTTGAACTGCGCCAGCACGCTGTCCATGCCATTGCCGTCGAGCGAATAGGCGCGCTCCTCCCCCGTCGTGACCGGCGCAAAGCCGACTTCGTGGAAGCCCAGATCATCCTTCAGATGGCGGAAGATGCGGACCACATCAGTCACACCCTCGGTCAGCGTCACCCGCGCGGTGATGGCGCGCGTTTTGTGATGCGTGATCAGCGTGCGCAGCCGCGGTTCGATGACCGCATAGCTGCCCTTGCCGTTCTTGTAGACGCGATGCTTGTCCTGCAATTCCGGCGGGCCGTCCATGCTGACGGTCACGCCGACCCGATTGTCCGACAGGAAGGTGACGATCTCCGGCGTCAGCAGCGTCGCATTGGTGGTCAGGCTATAGGTGATCGCTTTCCCCGCCGCTGCGGTCGCTGCATTGGCGTACTCGACCACATCGCGCAGCAGCTTGAAGTTCATCAGCGTTTCGCCGCCGAAGAAGGTGATATGCACAGCCTTGCGCCCGACCGCCTCGGCGATCAGTAGGTCGACCGACGCCTTGGCGGTATCCAGCGTCATATATTTGGGCTTGCCCGCGGGCGTCGCGATCTTGTCCGCGCCAAACTCATAGCAATAGGTGCAGGCGAGGTTGCACTGGTTGGTGACGTTGAGGACCAGCGCCTGCAGCGGGAAGTCGGCGGGCGGTGCCTGCGGCACTTCCGCTACCGGCATGCCATGGCCGAGATGAATGAGCCGCGCCTGCCGCAATTCGCGCACCAGCCCGTCGGCTTCCTCCTGCGCCCGTCCTTCGCTCACCAGTTCGCGCACCAGCATGGCGTGGGTCAGTTCCTGCCCATCCAGCCGGTCGAGCACCGCGCGGACATCTGCGTCGATTTCGAAGATCGCGCCAGCGCTCACCAGATAGACAAAGTCGCTGCCGCCGGCATCGAAGCCATGATATTCCGCCCGGCGATAGGTGGGTGCCTGCATCACGGTCATTGCGACACCTCCGGTTGATCCCATTTCTGATAGGCGGGCACGGTCACCACCATATAGGCGCGCGCGCTGAGCGGCTTGCCGAACTTGTCCTTCTCGCTCTTCGCCGTCGCGACGACCCAGACGTCGCCATAATTGTTGCGACCAAAGCGGCGTTCGGGGTTAGGCCCTTCGACATTGGGGGTGAACAAAGCGGCGGGACTGAGCGCGCCGACATATTTGGCGTCATCGTCATAATAGACGGCGAGGAACTCCTGCGTCGACCAAGTTACATCCACTGGCCCGACCGCGATGTCATCGGGCGTCCCCTGCTTCCCATCCATGCCATTTTCGAAGCCGATCGCTTCGAACTGGGCATAGCCTTTGGGAAATTTGATCCCGCCCAGGCGCGACACGGCGGTTTCGGGGGTCACCTTGATATAGTCGATCTTGCTGTAGACCGGATAGGCCTTTTCCAGCACCGCGCCGCCGATCGCGACATCGCGCTGCCCCGATGGCGCGTTCGCAGCGACATCGGCGGTCACGACCAATTCCTGCGGACTTGCCGAAACGATCTTCGTTGCGGTGACGCCTGCGCCCAGGTCGATGTCGGAAGCGGACAGCGAAGCGGACATGTTATGGCCTATTATGCGGAACTGCGCGCCCTTGGTTCCGGCCTTGACCGGCCCCGGCACGACCGCCAGCACGGCGGGCGCGGCGGTAGCGCGGATCAGTTTCACGTCGAGGCCGAATTCCTGATAATCGCCCCAATACCAGCGACCTTGTGCGCTTTGCTGATCGGGGGCGAACCACATGGTTTCGCGTGCGGCGCTGGCGAGGTCGTCGGGCTTGCCCGCTGCGGCCGCGCCCTTGGATGAGCCGCGCCAGCTATAGCCGGCATAGACGATGCCGATGCCGCTACGATTGACGGTTCCGCCATTGGTCAGCGACTTGAGGGTGCTGCTGGTCACGAATTCGTCGGCACTCTTGCCGGGCTTGACGCTGAACGCGCCGACGAAGCGCCCCTGCCCCGGTGCGGAGGCCACGACCAGCCATTCGCCCGCTAGGCGCGGCACGCTCTGGCGCGATCGCCAGGCGGCCCATTCGGGCGTGTGCAGCGGTGCGGCCTTGGCCATGTAGCCCAGCGCATATTCGCCGCGCAGCATCTTGTCCTTGGGGTCGCGGCCCGCAGGCTGCTCACTGTCCTCGGCCGGGCGACGATATTGGGCGTCCGCCTGCGAATACATGGCGACGTGAAGATCCTGCAGCGACTTCCATTCCGTCTTGGACCGACGCCAGGATAGCGGCTGGGCAAAGCTGTGGCAGACGGCGCAGGCACCACGCATCGTTTCGTTGGGGATGTTGGTTTCGTCGATTGTACGCTTTTCAGCGAGATACATGACCGGCAACGCCTCTTGCGGGGCGAGGCCATGCGAGGCGGACAGCGACTTGACGACGGCGCGGGACTCTTCGGGTGTGATCGGCAGGCCGTTCAGGCGCACCATCCGCTTGATCACCTGCGCCCAGCCTTCTGGCGTGGTCCGCACCCAGCTGATCCGCGACATATTGCCCTTGGCATCGGGCGCGTGGCAGGTGCCGCATTTCTCCTGGACCAGCGGGTCGGTAACCGGAATGCCCGGATCGCTCTCCTTCATCGCCACGCCGTCCGGCCCGCCATCCGCCTGGGCAAAGACGACTGACGCGGAGAAGAGGGCCAGCAAGCCGAATTTCGAGACCGTTGTCCGCTTCACCCTATGTCCCCCTTTACGCGATCCCCGTCCGCGTCGACCCAGAGCCTAGGCAGGTGCCAAGGCAGCGCCATTGCCCAAATGACGTATGGCCCGATGACAATCCGCCATATCAAACTGGACGACCGTCAAGATTTTTCAGCTTTTCTTCTTCGGCCCGTAATATTCGTCCTGGCCATGTTCGACCGACACCGGGTTGAAATAGCCGGGCGGCAGGCCTTTCTTGCGCATCGCAATGCCCGCCAGACAGGCGTTCAGCAGATAATTGCTGTTGAGCGCGGTCTTGTAGCTGGTGTCGAGATAGGGCGCGACTTCGACGATATCGATGCCGGCAATGTCGTTCTCCGCGCACAGCCGCCGCATGATCGGCTGCGCTTCGCGCATGGTCAGGCCACCGGGAACCGGCGTGCCGGTGCCGGGCATGAAGGCGGGGTCCAGCACATCGACGTCAAAGGAAATCCACAGCTTCTTGGTGTTGGTCCGCGCTTCCTTGAGCGCGCGTTCCATCACCTTTTCCCAGCCCCATTTCTCGACTTCGACCATCGTGTGATATTTCATGCCCTTGTTGCGCATCCACCCGAACGTCTCCAGGTCCGGCCCGCGCGCGCGCAGCCCCACCTGGACATAGTCCTGCGGGCGGACATGGCCTTCATGCAGGACGCGATAGACGGGCGATCCGTGCGTGATCCAATGGACACCGTTGCGGCCGACGTCATAATGGCTGTCGAAATGGACGACGCCGACATTGCCCTTGCCATGGACATCGGCGGCGGCGGCAACATTGGGATATTCCAGGCTATGGTCGCCGCCGATGACGATCGGGATCGCGCCGGTCTGTGCGATTTCGCGCACCATCTCGCGGACATGGGCAACCGATCGCTCGGTCGAGTTCTGGTCGATCGCGATGTCGCCATAATCGACGATCTCCAGCACGGAGCTAGGGTTGATCATCGAATACATGTCGTTGCCGCCCGCCCCGCCGGTCATGCGCATCGCGCGCGGCCCGTCGATCGCATTGCGCCAGCCCGACCCCATGTCGAGCGGGGCACCGACGATCGCGACATCGACCTTGCCCGCGCGCAGATCTTCGGGCGTCATTGCGACGGGCGCGCCCGCAAAGGTGGCAAAGCCACCGCGTCGCCCACCGATATAGCGGCCCAGGTCCATCGGCCCCGGATCGCGCTTGGGGTCCATCACCAGCGGCCGCTTGGCCTTCCACGCATTGAACCAAGCCGATCGGGTATCGAGCGGAATCGTCTTGGCGTCGCGCCCTTCCTTATATTCGACCTGCTCATGCAGCGCCGCGATCGCGCCGATATAGGTGACCAGTTCGGCGGCGGGCAGCGTGCGGATGCGGTCGAACAGCACGTCCTTTTCGACGTAACGCCCTGTGCGCCCCTGTTTGATGAGCGCGACCTTTTCCGGCGCGATGCCGGTCAGCTTGGCCGCGACATCGGCGGGAAGCTCGACGGGCTTGGGTTCGCCCATAATATCTTCCTGCGGGATGGGCGGTGGCGGGTTGGGCGTGTCGAACGCATCCCCCGCCAGCACAGAGGTCGCCGCAGCGGCCGCTGCCATGCTCCATCCGGTTATGGCGTTGATCGACGGCATCGCTTCTTCTCCCTCAACGCTTGGCGGTCTTGACCGGCATGCCCGTCTTGCGCATCGCGATGCCCGACAGGCAGGCGTGCAGAATGTAGTTGGCGCTCATCCGGCTGACATAGGTCGGGTCCAGAATCGGCGCGGCGTCGAGCAGGTCGAACCCGACAACCTTGGTCTGGGCGCACAGTTGCCGCACCATCGGGATCGCCTCCCGCATGGAAATGCCGCCCGGCACCGGCCGCCCGGATGCGGGCGCATCGCCCGGATCGAGCACGCTCATGTCGAACGAGATGAAGATATTGTCCGGCCCGCCTTTGAGACCGGAGAGGATATCGTTGGTCACCGCCTGCCAGCCGCGCTCCGTCACCGCCGCGGTGGACAGGATGCGCACGCCGCTGTCGGTCAACCGCTTCTGCGTGGCGACGTCCGCGCCGCGCCCGCGCAGGCCCACCAGCGTCACGTCGCTGCCGCGCAACAGATTCTGTTCCATCAGCCGAGTCAGCGTCTGCGTGTCGGAAATCATATGCGCGTCGTTCAGGTCGGCATCGGCATGGGCATCGAACTGCACCAGCGCCACTTTGCCTGCGCCATAGGTATCGACCATCGCCGCGACGTCAGGGAACATGACCGTATGATCGCCGCCGACGATGAAGGGGATCGTGCCGACGCTCGCCATTTCGGCGATCATCGCGCGGATATGATCGAGCCCCCGGTCGGGCGCCATATAGTCGGGCGTCAGATCGCCATAGTCCGCGATCGACAGGATGAGGCCCGGATCGACCCCGCCATCGGCGTCCGCGCCGACCAGCCCATCCATGCCGCGCAGCGCCATCGGCGCATGTTTGGCATCGCGCCAGCCCGACGAGAAATCGAGCGGCACGCCGACGAAGGCGACCTCGACCTTGCCAGCGACCAGATCCTCCTTGCGGATCGCGACGGGCGCGTCGGCGAAGGTCGGGATGCCGCCCTTCTGGAACTGATAGCGTTTCAGGCTGAACGGCCCATCGTCGCGTTTCAATTTGTCGAACATCTTAGGGCGAACGGTGGTGCCCGCATTCCATCCGCGCGCCTGCGGGTTGAGGGCGATTTCCGACGGGTCGCGCCCGGCTTTGAACTTGCTGTCCTCGACCACCGCCATCAGCGCGGTGGCATAGGCATCGACATCTGCGGCGCTGCGCCCGGCGAGCGCGACCTGGAGTTTCTCCGCCGTCAGGCCAAAGCGCGTCAGCATCACGGGATCGGACAGAAACGCCTTCTTTTCGGGCGACAAGGTCGCGAGCGGGTCGCTGGCCTGCGCATGGGCCGGGCCGCACAGGGTTGCGATCGCCAGGGCAGCGGCGGCGCACCGCGCCAGCGAGGGGGTGCGTGCCATCAATTCTTCTTCCCATAATAGCTGTCGAGGCCGTGATCGACCGAGACAGGGTTGAGATAGCCGGGCTTCAAGCCCTTCTTGCGCATGGCGATCCCCGCCAGGCAGGCGTTCAACAGGAAATTGCTGTTGAGCGCGGTCTTGTAGCTGGTGTCGAGATAGGGCGCGACTTCGACGATATCGATGCCGGCAATGTCATTTTCCGCGCACAGGTTGCGCATGATCGGCTGCGCTTCCCGCATGGTGAGGCCACCGGGGACTGGCGTGCCGGTGCCGGGCATGAAGGCAGGGTCCAGCACGTCCACGTCGAAGCTGATCCACAATTTCTTGGTGCTGCCGCGTGCTTCCTTGAGCGCACGGGCCATCACCTTGTCCCAGCCCCATTTCTCCACCTCGACCATCGTGTGATATTTCATGCCCTTGTTGCGCATCCAGCCGAACGTCTCCAGATCCGGCCCGCGGGCGCGCAGCCCGACCTGGATATAGTCGCTGGCACGGACATGGCCTTCGTTGATGACGCGATAGACCGGCTGGCCATGGTCGAGCAGATGGACGCGGCCGCGCCCGATGTCATAATGGCTGTCGAAATGGATGACGCCGACATTGCCCTTGCCATGCACGTCGGCGGCAGCGGCGACATTGGGATATTCGAGGCTATGGTCGCCGCCGATCACGATCGGGATCGCGCCGGTGCGGGCAATCTCCGCCACCATTTCCCGCACATGATCGACGCTGCGTTCGGTGCTGTTCTGGTCGATGGCAATATCGCCATAATCGACGATCTTGAGCGCGGCATTGGGGTTGATCATCGAATACATGTCGTTGCCCGCCGCGCCGCCGGTCATGCGCATGGCGCGCGGCCCGTCGATCGCGTTACGCCAGCCTGAACCCATGTCGAGCGGTGCGCCGACGATCGCGACATCGACCTTGCCCGCCTNGCAANNNCAATNTCGGCGTCATCGCTACCGGCGCGCCTGCAAAGGTCGCAAAGCCACCGCCCCAACCGCCGACATAGCGGGTCAGTTCGATCGGCCCGACGTCCCGCCTGGGGTCCATACTGTTCGGCCGCCGGGCCTTCCAGGCGTTGAACCAGGGGGATCGGGTATCGAGCGGGATCGCCGCGACATCGCGCCCGGCCTTGAACTCGACCTGGGCATGGAGCGCCTGCATCGCGTCGATATAAGCGCTGATTTCTTCGGGCTTGCCAGTGCGGATGCGGGCGAAGAGCGCGTCCTTTTCGACATAGCGCCCGGTCACGCCGCTCTTGAGGAAATCGATCTTCGCCTTGTCGACGCCTGCCAGTTTGGCCTCGACATCCTTGGGCAGTTCGAGCGGCTTGGGCCGTCCCATATCATCCTCGGCCGGCATTTGCGGCGCGGGTGTTCCTGCATTGGGCATTTGCAGCGGCAGGTCGCCCGCGACCGCAGCCCCGATGGCCGCGATCCCGGCCATGCTCCATCCTGTGACGGCGCTCAAAGACGGCATGTCATTCTCCGGCCCGGTCCACCGCAATCGCGCGATGCGGGCATAGGCAACAGATATGGAGCAGGTTTTCCCGCCCCTCGNCCAAGGGGTAGGCGGGGANGNNCCCCAAGCCCAATGGGGCATTTGACGTAGGATAGGCCCATGGTGACCCGGACGAACAGGCTACGTCAAATGCCCCATGTCTGACTGCCTGCGCACTCCATAGCCTCTACCCCAGATCAGAAGAAAAGGAGGCGGCAGTCCATGCCGTCCGATGCCAGCCGTTGCCGCCGCACCAAGCGCGGGGCGGTCGATCCGGGAGGGGATCGAAAGCAGGGAAGACAATGGACAAAAAGGGGAAGACCATGTCGTATCGCGCAAAACTCAAAATGGGGCTGCTGTCCGCCACCATCATATCGGGCGCCGCCTTCGCCACGCCGGTCCTGGCGCAGGAACCGCAGGCCGCCGCCGACGCAGAAAGCGACGTCATCGTCGTCACTGGCACCCGCCGCTCCACCACGCTGATGGAAACGCCGATCAATATTTCGGCGATCGGTGCGGCCGAACTGGCCAGCGAACGACTGGACGACGTGCGCGACCTGGGCGCTTTCACGCCGGGTATCACCGTCACCGACACCGGCCCGCGCGGCGCGGCCACCATCGTCATGCGTGGCCTGTCGGCCGATGACAGCGGCGCGACCGGCGCCAATTACGACAATGCGATCGGCACTTATCTGGGTGAAATTCCGCTCTATCTGGACTTCAAGTTCATCGATATCGAACGGATCGAAACGCTGTTGGGGCCGCAGGGCACGCTTTATGGCCTGGGCACGCTGGCGGGCGCGATCCGCTATATTCCCAACCGGCCCGATCCAACGCAGTTCAGCGGCGAAGTCCATGGCCGCGTCTATGATGTCGCGCACAGCAAGGGTGTGGGCTATGTCGGCGATGCCACGATCAACATCCCGATCGTCAAGGATGTCTTGGCCTTCCGCTCGGCAACCGGCTATTATTATGACCCCGGCTTCATCGACTATCCCTATCTGGTCGCGACGCCGGGCGTGTCGATCGCCCAGCCGGGTCCGGCCAGCAATCCGCTGGGCACACAGGCGCAGCAGGACGCCAATTTCGCGGGCCGCAAGGATCTGAACTTCGAAAAGACGTTCACGACCCGCAATCAGCTCGGCCTCTCGGTGCCGGACTTCAACGCCTATCTGACCTATGCCTATCAGAAGACCAAGACAGATGGCGCACAGGCCACGACCGATGGCATTGTCGGCGAAGGCAAATATGAAGCCGCCAAGCGCTACGCCGAACCTTCCACCCGCCGATCGACGCTGATCAGCCTGGAGATGGAAGCGCAGTTGGGCGACGTGTTCCAGGCGGTCTGGGCATCGGCCTATACCAAGACGAAGAACAACACCGTCGGGGACGTCACCGATCTGTTGCTCGACCTCGACTATGATTATGAACTCTTCCCGGCATTCGCTGGCTTCACCACCAACGATCAGAGCCGCACGCAGTTCAACCAAGAAATCCGCCTGGTTTCTACCCATGGCGGGCCGTTCAGCTGGGTTGTAGGCGGCTTCTACAACAGTATGAAGTTCAAGTCCGACAGCGTCGAGCGACTGCCCGGTTTCGCCGAGTTCGCCGCATCACCGACCGGCAGCGAAATCTATGGGGGCTATTATGACGGCCTGATCCGCCCGGACGGTGCCGAATATATCTCCTTCACCCGGTCCAAGACCGAGGAACAGGCTGTTTTCGGGGAACTGAGCTTCAAGCCTATCGAGCAGTGGCAGATCACCGGCGGCGCACGCTATTTCAAATATGAAACATCCATCACCGGCGCGACGGAATCGCCGATGACGCCTGGTGGCCGCCGCCGGACGCCCTATCCCAGCCTGACGATCAATCCTTCGCGGGCGCGCAGCGGCCAGGCCAGCGACGATGGCTTCGTCTACAAGTTCAACACCTCGTTCAACTTCACGCCCGACCTCATGGCCTATGCGACCTACAGCACGGGATACCGGATAGGCGGCGTGAACCGTGTCGCGCCCTGCATCCAGCCGCTGCCGCCCGGCCAGAATCTATGCGCCCTGCCCAACGAACTTGCCTTTGGTCCTGATAAGGTGAAGAATCTGGAACTGGGCGTGCGCGCGCAGTTGTTCGATCGCCGCCTCAGCACCAGCGTGTCGGTCTTCCAGGTCAAGTGGGACGGCATTCAATTGGCCAGCCAGACGGTCAATGGTGCCATCGGCATCACCGCCAATGGCGGCAAGGCCAAGTCGCAGGGCGTCGATTTCAGCTTCAATGCGCGCATCACGGACCAGTTCACCGTTCGCGGCAACTATTCCTATCTGGATGCCAAGCTGACGCAGGATGTGCCTGATCTTCTATCGACCGCAGACGGTTTCGCCAGCCTGGAATCGGGTGATCGCTTGCCTGGCTCGGCCAGACATTCGGGTGCGGCGTCCGCCGTCTATACCGTCCCGATGGGGGAGAATGATCTGCGCCTGAACTGGACCGCGACCTATACCGGCAGCATCCTGACCCGTCCCGGCGCACGGGGCGGCGGCGAACGCCTGCCTGACTATATGATGCACCGAGCCGCCGCGACCTACAGCACGGACGTTTGGGAAGTCAGCCTGTTCGCCAATAATATCTTCGACAAATATGCGATCACCGGTGTTTCCAACGACCTGACCCGCCGTGGTCAGATCAATGACGGGATCATCTATCGCGGCTATGCCCAATCGGTCGCGCAACCGCGCACGATCGGCATCGAAAGCCGCGTGAAGTTCTAATGGGGCGATCCTTCCTGCGCGCCCAAGCGTAGGGAGGAACAGACAAAGGGGCGGAAGGCGCAATATCGCGCTTTCCGCCCCTTTGTCATTCAGCGACCTGCGCGCCGTAGCGCCGCGCCAGCACGGCGCAGACCATCAGCTGAATCTGGTGGAACAGCATGAGCGGCAGCAGGATCG
>Ga0006257_1000247_pt1 | contig 14989 bp, 10 predicted proteins | sample Deesub45470m_DNA_FD_54937 | JGI IMG/M metagenome (GOLD analysis project Ga0006257, IMG submission 54937) | Deep subsurface microbial communities from North Pacific Ocean - 450_OLKR46/470m Metagenome | ecosystem: Environmental > Terrestrial > Deep subsurface > Unclassified | place: North Pacific... | reverse complement strand
TTCAGCAAGGTGCTCTACCGCGAACGCAATCTGGTCGAGCGTTTCTTCAGCAAGCTCAAGCACTTCAGGCGCATCGCCACCCGCTATGACAAACTCGCGGAGAACTTCCTTGCTATGGTCCAACTGGCCTCAATGCGCCTGTGGCTCCGCGCTTATGAGTCTACGACCTAATGCGGCAATGCCCGAACTCACACGCAAGCTGTGGTTCTCTACGCTCCTCGACGCGGCGATGCACCGGGCGTGGCTATTCCGCCTGGGGCGGCTGGATGCGGTCGGGCGCGTGGCGCATTTTCTGTCCGAAACCAATGTCCGGCTGGTTTCAGCCGACCTCAGCGATGGAACGCGTTTTGCCCTGGGAATAACGCAGGCGGATATTTCGGAAATCTGCGGTATAACGAGTGTCCACGCCAATCGCGTGCTGCGGCAATTACGGGAAGAGCGGTTGTGCATCTTTCGCTCCTCGCTCGTGGAAATTCTCGACGTCGAGGGTCTGGCCCGCAGGGGCCAGTTCAATCCTGCCTATCTCTACATCGAAAATAAATCCGGTCGCCCGGACATCGAAAGGCCAACATCATGATACCCCCAGAAGATTCCGGTGTTCAATTACTGCCCGGTAAGGCGAGCGTAGAAGAAGGGCTTGTCCTGCTGGATGGGCCGGATGGTGTAGCCGTCACCATGACAGCGTATGCCGCATCAGAAACTGGCAAAAGTCTACTCGAAGCGGCTCGACTGATTGAAGAAAAATCGGATAATGAAAAATTGTAAACAGATCTTCGTACCATAATTTTAATATTACATATGTTAAGCCAAATTTCGAAAACAATTCTCTATAATATACCGGGCAGCGTTTGGTTTCTCGAAATGGCAGACCTCCCGCTGCTAAGTTGCAAAATCGCCAATACACGTCGTTCTAGGATGTGCCGCTCTACCCAAAATTATACGTTTTCATGCAATCATCCCAAGTTGCTGCTGCCTATATGTTACCTTGCATCTCGATCGGCACGTCATCGTCCGGCTTGAAGTATAGAGCCGCGCATTGTTTCTTTAGGCAGCCTCCCTCTAACACCAAATCCTCGCGCCAAGCATCCTTGATGAAATCCATCGTATCGAGATGACGATCTTCGAAATACATACGGTGTACATCGTCCCGCCCCGCGCCGTAGACAATGCGCCCGACCTTTGCCCAGACAGATGCCATCGTGCACATCCCACACGGCTGTAGGGTAGAATAGAGAGTGGCCCCCCTCAGATCCATGTCGCCGTGCACTTTGCCGGCTTTCCTGAATGCCATCATCTCCGCGTGTGCAGTAGCGTCACATAGCTCCTCTGTTTGGTTGATTGCTCGTGCGAGAATTTTTCCATCGAGCACAATAATGGCTGCAATCGGCGTATCCTGGGGAGATTTGCCTTTGCTCATTGCCAGCTTGATAGCCTGCTCCATCCATGCCTTGTCCGTCTCATGAGTCATAATATTTGCGGTCCATCGTCTGCTTATCGACATTGACGATCTTGAATGGCGACCGTTCCATAAAGCAACGGTTGGCGGTGACGGACTTTGTCATTCACAATGAAAAAAGCGACTGTCGGCTATCTGGAAAGCGAATTTCTACCGTAAATGGCTGTAATGGGTCGACATCTACCTGCAACGAATGCTGAATTAGGAGTTTGCACTATCCATAAGCGACATGCCGACCGACAAATTTTCCGGCGAGCCGACGTCAAAATTTGCCGAGCCGGGGGTCGCATTGCGATAGAAGGTATGTACCTGCTGATAGGACAGTTCTGAGATATGCTTTATCTCTACTTTTGACCTAGCCTCGAAGCAACCTTCCGATGCCGTCTAGCGTGACCGCTGACCATCCTCGCGTCCGATATAATCCTCGCCAGAAGGATCGACCCCGTCGCAAGCGATGCCGAAGCACTGGTGCACCAATGTCACACTTGATTATCGAATTACAACAGGTGCGAAACTTTCTTGCGAGCACGTGATTAAGCGGTCAGGGCGCCGTTTCGCCCGCGGTCCGACGCGGGCAGTGGAAGACAACGTTCAAGGCGGCTTCCCAACCATGATTGCGATCCGGCTCCTTTGAGAATGCCGGAAGCTCAGGAGGAACATCATAATGCATAACATCCGTCTATCCGCGTCCAGACTGCTTCTGGCTGGCGCTGCACCATTCGCCCTGATCGCCGGGAGCGCGATGGCCCAGACCGCCCCTGCCGCGCAGGATGCGCCCGAAGCGGCGGCCGATGAAAATCAGGCCGACATCGTCGTGGTCGGCACCGCAGGCGGCGGCACGCGCCGTCAGGACGCAGCCTTCGCCGTCACCAGCCTGTCCAGCGACGCCATCGCCCGCGCCGCGCCCAACAGCACGGCCGACCTGCTGCGCACCATTCCGGGCGTCAGCGCCGAAAGCTCCGGCGGCCAGAACGGCGCCAACATCTTCGTGCGTGGGTATCCGTCGGGCGGCGATGCGCAGTTCGTGACCTTCCAGCTGGGCGGCGTGCCTTTCTTCCCGCCTTCGACCCTGTCTTTCCTTGAAAATTCGCAGCTGATCCGCCTCGACGAAACGGTCGATCGCGTGGAAGCCGTGCGCGGCGGCACCGGATCGCTTTTCTCGAACGGCCAGCCGGGCCTGACCGTCAATGTGCAGCAGCGCGAAGGCGGTCAGACGCTGAAGGGCTTTGCGAAGCTGTCCTACACCGATTATGACGAAATTCGCGGCGATGCCTGGATTTCGGGGCCGATCAGCGAAGACACGACCTTCATGGTCGGCGGCTATTATGCGCAGGGCAATGGCATCCGCGATCCGCAGTTCCGCGCCGAAAAGGGTGGTCAGATCACCGCGAACATCCGCCACGACTTCGGCGGTCGCGGCTCGCTGCTGATTTACGGTCGTTACCTCAACGATCATGGCCAGTGGCTGCTGCCCATCCCCGTCAATCAGGATGGCAGCAAGATCAGCCAGTTCGCCAATTTCGACCATGGCACCGGCGCGCTCGCCGGTCGCGATGTCCGCGTTACCACCAACAACGCCGGTCGCACCGTCGACCTGGCCGATGGTCGCGGCGCGAAGCTGGGCAATTTCGGCCTCAGCTTCGATTACGAACTGGTCGACGGCCTGAGCATTCGCGAACGCGCCAGCTATATGTGGGGCACGGCCAACACCATCGGACTGGTGCCCACCGACGCACCGATGAGCGCGGCGGCCATGGCGACGACGCTGGGCGGCGCGGGTTCGACCGTGGGCAGCCTGACCTACGCATCGGGCGGCGCGGCGGCAGCGGCCGGCACGCAGGTCATGCGCGCGGGCATCTGGGACGTGCGCAAGCGGATCGACGCTTTCGTCAACGACATGGCGCTGGAGTTCAAGGCTGGCGGCAACAAGCTGACCGGCGGCTTCTACCTTGCCAACTACACCACCCGCGACAACTGGGCGCTGGGCAACGACGTTCTGCTGACGGCCGAACCCAATGCCCGTCGCCTGAACCTGACGCTGGGCGATGGCCGCGTGGCGACCCGCGACGGCTTCACCTCCGGCGCCAGCTTCCTGGTGAACGGTCGTTATGAGGGGCGCGACATCGCCTTCTATGCGGTGGACGAGCTCCAGATCACCGACCAGCTGCGCGTCGATGGCGGCGTGCGCTGGCAGCGTCATGAAGTCGTGGGCGATGTCGCCACCTCCGGCGCGGCCTTCGATCAGGATGGCAGCGCCGCCACCCTGTACGACCGGACCGTGCAGCTGGGCGGTGCAGGCCGTATCGACTATGGCGCGTCGCGCTGGTCGTGGACGGCGGGCGCCAACTACGACTTCACCAGCCAGATCGGCGTCTTTGCCCGGTACAGCCGCGGCAACAGCTTCCCGCAGTTCGACAATCTGCGCGAAGGGCTGACCATCATCTCGAAGGTGGACACCTATGAAGGCGGGTTGAAGGTTTCGACGCCGATGCTGAACCTCTATGCGACCTTGTTCCACAACAAGTTCGACGGTCTGGCGACGACGCAGATCATCAACGGCGTGCCCAATGAATCGGTCGGCGGCGCCAAGGCGACCGGCGTCGAGCTGGAAGGCGTGATCCGTCCGTTCGCGGGCTTCAGCATCGCAGCGGCGGGCACCTATCTCGACGGCACCTATCGCGGCTTCTTCAGCGGCAACGGCACCATCGACAATACGGGCAACCGCGTGCAGCGTCAGCCCAAGTGGATGTGGCGCGTGACGCCCAGCTACGAACTGACGGTGGGCGATTTCCGTCCGTCCATCTTCGCCACGCTGCAATATACGGGCGACCGTTTCTCCGACCCGGAAAATGCGCAGTTGCTGCCCAACTATTATCAGCTGGACGCGGGCGTGTCGGTGGACGTCAACCAGCGGCTGAAGCTGGCGGTTACGGGTAACAACCTGACCGACGAGCTGGGTCTGACCGAAGGCAATCCGCGCATCATCGGATCGCAGGGTGCAGGCACGATCCTGGCGCGTCCGATCCTGGGCCGGTCCTTCCGCTTCAGCGCGGCCTACAGCTTCTGATCATGTGAGCAAAAGAAGGGGGCCGGGCGATCCAATCGCCCGGCCCCCTTCTTTTCTGTTTTCCGCATGATGCGAGCCATAGGCTGTGCCAGCCGACTTCATTATGCTTTATTCGGCCTTTTCCAGTTCGGCCGCTATGTCGGGATAACGGTCCAGCAGCGCGCTGGTCACGCCATTGGTCCATCCGAACCCGTCCTGAAGCGGATATTCGCCTCCGCCGCCGGGCTTGCGTTCTTCCACATCATATTTTTCCAGCATCTTGCCGGTTTCGGCATAGGCCGCTGCGACCGTACCGATCCAGCGCCCGGCAATGTCGCGGGCCAGCGTTTCCTGCCCATTGCGCGCCAGCCCGTCGATCGCCACCCATTGCAGCGGCGCCCAGCCATTGGGCGTATCCCATTGCTGGCCGGTCCGGTTGGGTGTGGTGCGCAGGCCGCCGCTGCCCAGCAGTTTCGCGCGGACCGTGGTCGCCACGGCATCAGCCTGTGCAGGCGACGCCGCGCCGACGAACAGCGGATAGAGGGTCGCGGCGGACAGGATGGCTGTGGGCTTCTTCGCCTTGCTGTCCCAGTCGGCATAGCGGCCTTCCTTGCCGACCCACAGATAGCGGTCGATCGCCGCCTTGCGCTTGCGCGCCAGCCCTGCAAATTCGGTGGCGCAGGCGCTGTCGCCCGCCTTCTGGCAGCGCGCCTCGATCCGCTGTTCCATCGCCAGCATCAGGCTGTTGAGGTCCACCGGTACGATGTCGGTCGTGTGGATGGTCGCGATCGTCCGCCCGTCGCCGAACCAGCGCGAGCTGAAGTCCCAGCCGCTTTCCGCGCCCGCGCGCAGGTGGCGATAGGTGATGGCCTTGTCGCCCTTCGCCTCCGCCGCGGTCGCCACATCTTCGGCATAGGATTCGTCGCGGGGCGTATCCTTGTCGTCCCAATAGCGGTTGAGCAGCGTGCCGTCGGGCATCCGCACGATGCGTTCGCACGGACGGCTGGCCTGAACGCAGGACGCGCCCTTCATCCAATAGGCATATTCCTGTCGCAGTGCCGCCAGCTGACGAGTGGCGGTGTCGGGGCTGTCATCCTTCGACAGGTCCAGCATCAGCGCGTAGAAGGGCGGCTGCGACCGGCTGAGATAATAGCTGCGCATGCCGTTGGGGATGTGGCCGTAGATTTCGATCGTCGCGGTGAAATCCACCAGCATGCTTTCGATCAGCGACTGCTGACCGTCGACCGCCAGGCCCAGCATGGTGAAATAGCTGTCCCAATAATAGATTTCGCGAAAGCGGCCGCCCGGTACGACGAAGGGCGTGGGCAGCGGCAGCGCGGAACTGCCCGCCTGTCGCTCGACCGGCTGGCGGACGAGCGTCGGCCACAGGGTGCGGACATGCGCGCGCAGGTTGGACGCGCCATGATCGTTGACGCCCGGCACGCGGAAGTGGTGCAGCACGAATGTTTTCAGCGCGTCCTTGCCCTGAGGCGGTTGCTGGCGATAGGCCGCCATGATCGCGGCAGGGTTCGATCGCGGTGTCGCGTCGACGAAGGTCTTGCCGTCGGGGAACAGTTTTTCAAGCTGAACGCGCTGGAACAGGTCGCCGTATAGTTCGGCAGGGGAGGATTGCGCCCAGCCCGGATTTCCCAACGCGAGGAGGGAGACGAGGCCGGCAGCAACGAAGGATCGCCAATTTTTCATGCCCGCTCTTTCGGTTGCGCCGCCAGCCTTTGCAACGGCAAAATCGGATGATCGGCCAATACTGCCGCCCAACAGCGCAGCGTCAACGTTGGCAGCTATGCGCGACCGGATGGGGCACTAGCCTGCATCGAACCATGCGTTCTTAAGTGTGACCTAGTCGATCATCTCGTCATAGCGATGCTCCGGGCTTGCGAGAGGTAGCGACAGGGGAAATTGCCCGTAGTTCCCGTCGCAACAGCTTACCCACCGCTGATTTTGGCATTGTTTCAATGAAATGAATGTGCCGTGGCACCTTGTAAGCGGTCAGGTTGCGGCGACAATGCGCGATCACCATTTCCGCTGTTAGCGTCTCGTCGCGTCGGACAATATAGAGCGCCACAGCTTCGCAACCTTGGCCGTCCGGAACTCCAACGCATGCGCATTCCACGACGCCGGGTAAGTCGGAGGTGACCGCCTCTATCTCGTTCGGATAGACGTTGAAGCCTGAGACAAGGATCATGTCCTTGAGCCGGTCGACGATATGGTAGCGTCCATCGGGATCGCAGCGCGCTATGTCTCCAGTACGGAAAAAGCCATCTGCTGTGGTCGCCGCAGCGGTCGCTTCGGGATTGCGCCAATATCCTTTCATGACCTGCGGCCCGCGCGCACATAGTTCACCAATCGCGCCATTCTCGACATCCTGCCCTTTCTCGTCGCGAAGGGCGATTTGGGTGTTTTTTACCGGGAGGCCGACACTTGCAAGAAAGCGTGGTTCGTCGAGTGGCGTGCATGTGAGGATGGGGGACGTTTCCGACAGGCCATATCCTTCTTTGATATGACCACCCGTCAGCCTATGCCATTGGGCAGATACCACCGGCTGCACAGTTGCACCGCCGCCCATGGTAATGAGGCGCGGATGAAACCGAAGTGCCTGAAAGCCTGGATGCGCGCCCAGCGCCTTGAACAACGTGTTCACCCCCGTGACGAAGTTCACGTCATGACGGTGCCATGCATCGATCAGTTGGTCTAGTTTACGCGGATCGGCGATCAGCACATTGGCTGCGCCCAGTGCGATCGAGGAGAACAGGTTCACGGTCAGCGCGAAGATATGATAAAGCGGGATAGCCGTCAGCACCTTGATAGGACCGTGGTTCAGGATCAACGCGCTTCTATCCATGAACTGCTCGATATTCGCCAGAATGTTGCCGTGTGTCAGCATCGCCCCCTTCGAAGGGCCGGTAGTGCCACCGGTATATTGGAGAAACGCAAGATCCTCGCGCGTGAGCGCTGGCCATGACATCGCGGGGTCCGGCACAATGGCGAGCGCGTCATCCCATGTACTGATCGTCCAGGTGGCGGGGACCGTGTCGAGCAGCGATGGATTACACGCGCCTGTCAGTATGACATGCTCCATATCGCGCGGCGCCGCCGCAATCAGTGTCGGCAGCGCGGTCGCAGGAATCACGGCCGCTTTTACGCCTGCGTCGTTGAGCTGATGCCCAAGCTCACGGGGCGTGTAGAGGGGATTGCAATTCACCTGTACGCAACCAAGCCGAAGCACAGCCGCCGTGGCTAAAGGAAAGGCGATGCCGTTGGGCAGGATCACGGCGACCCTGTCGCCGGGAACCACGCCCTTGTTGCGCATAAGCGCGGCAATGGCCTCCGATCTGTCCCACCATTCGCCGTAGGTCAGGCAGACGTCGCCTTCGAAAAAAACGGGGCTTGCACCATTGTCCTCACAGGCAAGCGCTATATAGTCGACCAGATTGTCGATGTCGGAAACCGGCTTCATCGCCCAATATCTCTCCTTATGCGCGCCGGTTCTGTGCCGGTCGCTGATTATCGATTGCGGCGCACAATAGCGTATCGATCACACAATGCGCGGGTCACGCCGTTGGTCAGCTAGATACTGTCTCATTGGATAGCGTCTGGGCCGGGTTTCCGCTTGGTTTCGACCCACTGGCGCAGCGCATTCCATCCCGCCAGCGCCTGCGCAGGGCTGAAGCCGCAATGGGTATAGCCCTCGATCCCGCCGATAGGCAGTGGCGCGCGGGTCGGCGGCACGGCATAGGCCACAAGGAATCTGTCGCGACCGTTTGCGCGCACCTTTGCCTCAAAAGCGACTTCCTGCGCATAAGGGACGAGAGAGTCGATCCGGTTGTGCATCGTGATGAGCGGCGTGTTGATCCGGCCGGTCGCCTCATGCCATCGGGTGAGATAGGCGGTCGCCTTGGGGGCTGCTCGCACCCGCTGGATCTGCGCGTTCAGCATCGTTTCCTCCTGCGCGGTCATGCCAGAGGCGGAATAATGTTTTTGGCGGTTATCATATATCCAGCCGCCCGCCGTGGCGGCCATGTCCGACGCACCCAGCGCGGTCGTGACCAGAGGATAGGTCAGCGACGCAGCATCATAATCGAAGCCGCCGATCGCCGTCACCTGTCGCACGATCCGCGCTTCGGAGCCGTCGGGGTTCTTTTGTGCCGCAGTCCACAGCGCCAGCGGCGGCTGCGCGACCTGGCCCATCCGGGTCCAGACATAGGCGGTAGCCTGCGGGTCAGGGGTTCCAGCGGGCGGCACGGACGATATCGCGTCGAGCCGCACGTCCCGCTCCCCCGGCAACGCGTAGGGCGTATCGCGCGTCAGGACGGTGTAAGCCAGCCGCATATCCGTTAGCTGGCCTAGCAAGGTCTTCCAACTGTCGACCACACCGCAGCGGGCAAGGCCACCGGCAAAGGCGCGCGGATAGAGTTCCAGCAGGGTGACGACGATGCTGCCGCCCATGGAGTCACCGAGCACATAGACGCGCTTTCCGCCCAGTGCGGTGATGAAGTCGCGCAGGCGCTTTGTGTTGCGAACCGCTGTTTCCACGCCCAACCCCGCCTTGTCGTATGCGCTGTGGCCGACGGCGAAGCCCTGATCGTATATGGCCCGAAACAGGGCGCCGCCTGGCCCCTTTTCAACCGGGTCGGCCTCCACCGCAATTGGCATGCCGGGAGTCGAATAACCGTGTGCGTACAAAAGACTGTCGCCTTTCCACCCGGCCGGAAAAACAAGCGCGAACTGCGCGCCGCCCAACTTGCCGTTAAGGGTGGTTCCGCCATTGGGCGCCGGTTTTCCGGTCACGTTCGTCGCGCCGAGCGACTGCGCGCGCGCAACGAGTGCGTTCCGATCCGTGGCCAGCGCGACCGCTGGCGTACGCGCTGAAATCGGTGGAACGGAAAGGAAGGTCGCGCCGATAGCTGCGGCGCAAATCATGAGGCGAGTAGCACGCATGGACATGTTCTCCGGGGGGTCTCACTGGTTCCTGTCGGTCAGATGGCGGTCGAAAAACTGCGCTATCAGCTGAAATGCCTCAGCGGATTCGGGCATGTCCGGCCACATGAAGAAGGCGTGGGGCAGGCCATCGAACAGCTGAAGGTCGCTGTCGACTCCCGCCCGCGCAAGGCGTCGGTGCGCGAGCGTCAGGGCGCTGACGGCGAAGTCGCGCCCGCCTGCAAGCAGCAGCGTCGGCGGCATCGCGCGTATTTCCGCTTCCGACATCAATGGATAGGCGGCAGCGTCGTCGGCGGGAACGCCCTCCATATAGGGCGTTGGCAGCGTCGCGGGCAGCGCAGGCGCAGCCATGACATCGCCCCCTGTGCTCGGCCCGGCCAGATAGGGGCTGTCCCCCGAATAACCGGCTCCGGTCCCGCAGAAGGTTCCGATCGCGCCGGGGCGCGGCAAACCTGCCTTGCGTATCCAGGCGGTCGCCTGCGCGGTGATGATCCCGCCTGCTGAACAGCCATAGATACCGATGGCCGATGGGCTATAGGTTTTCAGCAGCTCGCCATAGACCGCGGTCACATCCTGCGACGCTGCGGGGTAGCGGTGTTCAGGCGTCAGGCGGTAATCGACCGTCACGACGCGGATGCCCATCGTGGCGGCGATCGGTATCGCTTCGACCAGCGCACCGCTGCCCGATCCCCACATGAAAGCGCCACCATGCACGTTGATGAGGATGCGGTGCGCGTTGGCTGCTGCCGGGCCGTCCTTCGGATCGACGATGTGGACCCGAACGCCGTTTATCTGTGTGGGGCGTTCTGTCGTCGCGAAATGGCGACGCATTTCGGCGAGGCGGTCGTCATTGTAGCGCTGATAGAAGGCACGTTGCCTGGTCACATCGCCAGCAATGTCTTTGGGCGCGGTCGCGGCTTTCATCCGGGCGAGCACCTGCTTCGCTTGCTCGCTGAGCTGGCTGGATGGCGGCAGGGTGAAGGCGGGGACAGCCACCTGTTGCGCACTGGCTGGCGCTGCCAGAAGGACTGTCCATGAAGCGATCATGAGGGCTTTCATTGTGTATTCTCCATCCTCTCCCGGAAAAAGCGTACCATGGCGGCAAAGGCCGCCTCGCTTTCCGGCGCGTCGATATAGCTCCAGAAGGCATGGGGCAGACCGTCCCACACCAGCAGCTTGGCCGACACATGAGCTGCATCGAGGCTACGGCAGAAGTCCGCCGTTCCGCCCAGTAAAAAATCGCGGACGCTCGTCAGACAGAGCGTTGGTGGCCATCCTTCCAGTTTTCCAAGCCCGGGCGACAGCAGGGGGTCCGTCAGGTCGTGCGCACCAGCATAGAGGCGAGCCAGCGCTCGGACCCCGGCGGGAGCAGCAAACAGGGTGGTCGTATCGGCATCGCGCGAGAGGTCGGCGGTACCGCTGAAGAAGCCGAGCGCGGCCGGCTGCGGCAGTCCCGATGCGCGCAGCCGCGCAATCAACTGCGCCGACAATATGGCGCCCGCCGAGGTGCCGTAAAGCCCGATCGCTCGATCCTTCGACAATATGCGATAGACGGAAAGCGCATCATCGACCCCGGCGGGATAGGGGTGTTCGGGCGCCAGACGGTAGCGCACGGCAATGACGCGATAGCCGGTCAGCCCGGCGACGGCGGCATTTTCGGTGATCGACCCGGCGTCGACCATGAAGCCGCCGCCATGCAGGTTCATCAGCCATGGGCCGTTCGACCGCTCATTGCGCGGGTGGAAGATGCGAACCGGAACTCCCGCTATGACGGTTTCCTCGATCCGCACCTGGTAGCGGCGGAGGCGGGGACCGCCAATCGCCTGCTGGATCGATTCCGCCCTGGCGCGGCGGTCGGGCATCGCGGCCGGTTCGGGGGGGCGGGCGTCATTGGCGGCGATGGAAGCTAGCGCTTGCGTTGATAATGTGTCCGGCCACGGCGCCTTGACGATCTGCGCCGGAGCACGCGTCGACGAAAGCAGCATGGCTGCGGCTATCGCAACACGAAGCCTTCCCCTTGTGCGCATCAGACCGGCGGTCATCCGTGCATCGTCCCGCCCGATTGGGCTATGCGGCCATAGAGTTTGGCGCTCGGCTTCACCTGTCGCCGAAAGCTCGTGCGATCGACCGATACCAGGCCATATTTTGGGCCATAGCCCGACATCCATTCGAAATTATCGAGCAGCGACCAGTGTATATAGCCTATCACCGGTATTCCGTCGCGCCGTGCCGCCTCGATCGACGCGATTGCCGACGGAATGAAGCGGGTGCGTTCTTTGTCGTCGGCGGCATCGATGCCATTTTCAGTGACCAGGACCGGCTTTCCCGTCGCCTTGTGGGCGTAGCGCACGACGTCGCCGACCGCTTGCGGATACCATTCCCTGCCGTCCGGGCGGCGGGGCGCATCGGCGGGCAGGTCGACGTCGCCCTTCGGCCCGACATAGGCGCGGCCATAGGTCTGTATGCCGATAAAATCGTCCTTGTCGGTCACGGCGAAGAATGGGGCATAGACATGGGCGCGCTTGCGCTCGATCGCGCTGTCAGGACCGGCTGCGACATTGTCTGGAATGGCGAGGCTGAGGCCGATCGGCAGGTCGCCACGCACAGCGCGAATGGCTTCGCGCGCCTTCACATGGGCCGCGACGACGCCTGGGATCATCGGTTCGGGATCGCCCGCATTGAGCAGCGAGAAACGGTCAGATCCGCTTGCCTTCGCGGCGGCGGCAACGCTGGCGGCGATCTTGTCCATGAAGGCGGTAGAAGGCGGGCTGCTCGCCCAGCGCCCACCAAGCGCAAGGTTTGGCTCGTTGAAGGTCAGCGCGTGGCTGATCCCACCCGCCATAGCCCGCGCCACCCGGTCACAGTAACGGGCGAACAGATCCGGCGCGTCCGGATTTTCCCAGCCGCCAGTTGCCGCAAACCAGCGCGGTGTAGTGAAATGATTGAAGGTCACGACCGGGGCCAGCCCCCGCTCGCGGCAATGATCGATCATCTGCGTGTAATGGTCGAGATAGGCTTGGCTGAACTGATCCTTCGCCGGTTCGATCCGGCACCATTCCACGGAGAAGCGATAGCAGTTGAGGCCCAGCGTCTTGACGATTTCGATATCTTCCCGCCACCGGTGAAGGCTGTTGCAGGCATCGCCCGACGGTTCTGCAAAGACGGTGGGCTTCACCTGTTCGAGCAACCAGATATCGGCGTTGACATTATTGCCCTCCACCTGATGTCCCGCCGTCGCCGCGCCCCAAAGGAAGGGTGGGCGTCCCGATGCGTCGGCCTTGGCAGCCTTCGCAGGATGCACTGCCGCCGCTGACATACCGCCCGCGACCAATCCCATCGCTTTGCGCCTGTCGATCATGTTCGCCATGTCCTTACGTCCCCTTATCGGGGCGCTGGCCCGTTTCGACCCACTGGTGCAGCGCCTGCCACAGTTGGGGGCCTTCCTGCGGCGTGAAGCCGCAATGCGCCCATCCTTTCAAACCGGCGCCGGGTATGTCCTTCTGCTGGGAAGGCGCCCAAAGCTGGATCAGCCGCCCGTCATTGCCCTGCTGCTTCACGCGCGCCGCAAGCAGTCGCCCCTGTTGCGCGAAGACCAGCCCGTCATGTGCGCTGTGCACGGTGATGAGTGGCGTGCGGAAGCGTCCGGTCGACCGATACCATTGGTCCGCGAATGCGATCGCCTTTGGATCGGCGTCCGTCCGCCCGATGTCGCGATTGAGCGCCGCATTTTCTGCCTCGGTCAGAAGGTCGCTATGATAGATTTTTTTCCGGTTGCCATAGACGACGCCACCGAAGCTGGCGCGCATGTCGTCCATGCCGACCATCGCGGTCATGATGGCGAACATGAAGCTGCCAGGATCGGCGTCAGCGCCTGCAACCGATGCGATGCGCGCCACCATCCTCGCTTCGGCGCCGCCCGGATTGCGCCGGGCTTCCTTGAACAGCGCGCCGATGGGCGCGCTCATGCGCCTGATCTGCCACATCAGCCAGAGCGGCCGGGCAAAGCCGAGGCCGGTCGGCGGGACCGGCGACAGGCCATTGGCGTCAAGCGCCTTGTCGCCCGGCAGCGCATAGTCTGTGCCGCGGGTAAAATAATCATAGCTCGCGCGCAGGTCCACAAGAGCGCCGATCTCCGTTTCCCAGTCCCCGGTCACGCCGCACGCGGCCATTGCTCCGGCAAAGGCGTCGGGATGTTTTTCGATCAACGCCATGACGATGTTCCCGCCCATTGACGCGCCGCCCAGATAGAAGCGCTCCGTGCCGAGCCGTCGAAACCATTCGCGCAGGCGCAGCGTGTTGGCGACGCCACTTTTGACCGCCATGGCCGGCTTGTCGAAGGCGCTTTGGCCCACGGCAAACCCGTCCTTGTAGGCAGCGGTGAGATAGCCGCCCGACGGCTCCTTCGCGACAGGGTCGGCCGGCACCGACACCGGCGTACCGGGTATGGAATAGCCGTTGGCGAACAGCACGGCCTGCCTGTTCCACCGCGCCGGTACGGCAATGCCGAACAGACGGCCTCCAAGCTTGCCTGCCACGCTCATGCCGCCATCGGCGCGCCCGTTGGCGTCGATATCGGTGGCGCCGGCGGCGCGCATCCTGTCGACCAGTTTTTGCTGATCGACAGAAATTGCGCGCCGTTCGACTGTCTCGCCACATCCCTGCAAGGCCAGCATAAGCGCAATCAGCGGAAGGAAACCATGCGCCCGCATCAGAAGCGATAGCGCAACTGAACGCCATAGGTGGCAGACTCGCCATATATGGAGTTGATGAAGCCGGAATTGTTGTAGCTCGGATTGGCGGTGATCCGATATGCCTTGTTGAAGATGTTGTTGCCGTAGATCGACAGGTCGATCGGCGCGCCGCGGGCATTGTTCCAGTCCAGCCGCAGGTTGAAGAGGCTATATCCTGCGATCGTGTCGAACGGCTGATTTTCCGGCGTGACTCGTTGGCTCGACTGATATGACCAGTTTGCGCTCACCGCCATCTCCCCTTCGGACGCAGGGATAGGCAGCGCGACGCGGCCATTCACCCCGATCTTGTGCTTGGGCACGAAGGAAAATGGCGTGCCGGACAGGTCGCGACTGGGCTGCGCCGCGGTCAGCGCTTGTGGAATGGCCGGGATCGCAATGGTGTCATAGGCCAGATATTTCGCCGAGTTGTAGGAATAGACGGCGCTTAGCGTAACGCCCTTGGCCGGAACCACCACGCCTTCGAACTCAAGCCCCATGACCCGCGCTTTCTGGGCGTTGGTCAAAATATCCGCCCCGGCGATCGCGGCCCGCTGCACAACCTGAATATCGCTATACCATGTGTAGAAGGCCGAGATATTCGTGCGCGCCTTGACATCGCCAAGCGTCCAGTCGCGCTTCAGTCCCACTTCCGCGTCGGTCACTTTTTCCGGCTGGACCGCGAACAGGGGATGGGCCTCGCCCAGAAACAGCGACACGATCGGATTGCTAGCGCCGGACTTGTAGCCCCGGCGGGACACGGCATAGAGCAGGGTTTGGGGGTCCGCCTGCCAGTCTAGGCCC
>Ga0006257_1000246_pt1 | contig 14990 bp, 12 predicted proteins | sample Deesub45470m_DNA_FD_54937 | JGI IMG/M metagenome (GOLD analysis project Ga0006257, IMG submission 54937) | Deep subsurface microbial communities from North Pacific Ocean - 450_OLKR46/470m Metagenome | ecosystem: Environmental > Terrestrial > Deep subsurface > Unclassified | place: North Pacific... | reverse complement strand
TTTTAGTTAAACATTTGAATTTCAATTAAAATTTTATACATTTAATTAAAATTTTGTAAAAACAAACCCCTAAACTATGAAAAAACAACCCCTGTTTCTAGTTGTCTTATTCTTTACTTATTCTTTGATTTATTCACAAGAAATTAAAATTGGCGTTAAAGGAGGCTTTAATTTAAATGGTATTGGTGAGTTATATCACTTTGGAAATGCTAGTGGGTTAGGCATAAATGTTACTCCAAATGATGATACTGTTTATCAAGGTGAAAATGATATTGGAACCCAGTTTGGAATATTTACATCATTTAATTATGATCGCTTTTTTATAAGACCAGAAGTAAATTTCGTGACATTAAAAAATGCTTATGTTTTAGCATACAATACCATTGATTTGAAAGTAAATCAAGTAGATATCCCTGTTCTTTTGGGCTATGAATTAATTAAACCTATTTCATTTTATGCCGGACCTGTCTTTAGTTCTATTTACAACATGAAATTAGATGGTCTTGATTATGGGGAAACAATAAACTACAACAAAACCTCAATGGGAATTAGTGCAGGGATTTTAATGGAATTTGATATTTTGGGTATTGATATACGTTATCAATATGGAATGACAAAAGTTAAGACACAGCGAATAGACTTGAATAGAGAGAATACAGGAACTAATATCGCCGATTTACTGGAATACAACCCAAAGCAAATTGTAGTAAGCATTCATATAAATATTTTAAATTCAAGCAATTTAAAGAGTAGAAAACATTTGAATTCTGGCTGGAGAAATCACAAAAGATTATAAAAAAAGCAGTATCTCACAAAGTGTGTAAGTTTAAAAGTTAGGGACTATAAAATATTTTGCTCCTTAAAAAGCAACAACTCAAACGAAACTGTAAAAAATAACTTCAACATATTTAACCGATGCCACTTGGCAGGTTTTACCAACTTGAAAAGCTTTGGTTATATATACTTGACCAAAATACCCAAAATACCTAAGCTAGGTAGCAATATCCATTCTATTCCAATAGGGTTTACCCAGTTTTTAATAGATAAAATACCTCTAAGTAAAGTTGCAATAATCATAAAATAATTTACCACAACAACAGGGTGTTTAATTTTGTAATTTTACTAATAATTATCCATTCCACTACACTCCTTCTTGTAGTTAAGTGTGAAGAGTGTTTACTCGTTACTCTTTATTTTACAAATAAGAGCTCGTGAATCTCCAATCGTCTATCTTGAATTCAGGTATTTCATTAGCATTATAGAAGTAACTTTTTGGTATAAAACTTTTCATAAAATTCAACGTTACAGGTTGCTTTTAGTCAAAACAAAATAATACCGTGTCAAGCACGGCACAGGATCCACGCTAACATTATACTGCAAATTAATACGTGTCGCAAATTGGTGTATAGCTATGCTAAAACCAATTTGCGACACGTAAGTCTCTTTTGTTTCTGTAAGATATTAATTTCGTTTTTTTATCACCAATTGATATACACAAGGAATCACCACCAAATTTAAAATAGTTGCCGATAACAAACCTCCTAAAATAACCACCGCCATTGGGCTTTGTATTTCACTACCTGGTTCGCCACCTTTTAAAGCTAATGGAATTAATACTAAACCTGTTGTGAAAGCGGTCATTAAAATTGGATTTAACCTATCTAAAGCTCGCGTTTTTATTAATTGGAACCCTTGCATCCCTTCCTTTCTTAAATCTTCATAACGTGACACCAATAAAATACCGTTACGAGTTGCAAAACCAAAAAGACTAATAAACCCAATTGTTGCTGCAATACTAATAATTCCTGATGTGAAATACACAATTAAGATAACCCCTATTAAAGCTAAAGGCAAATTTATTAATACAACAAAAGCCAGTTTTACATCTTTAAACTCATAATACAACAAAAGGAAAATAATAGCTATTGCAATGATTGCAGTTACTAATAGTAAAAGTGATGCTTTGGATTCACTTTCAAACTGTCCGCCATATTCTACTCGATAACCTTCTGGCATATTCACATTGTTTGCAACAACTTCTTTGATTTCATTTACCGCACTGTGTATATCCCTACCTTGAACATTTGCTGCTACTACAATTTTACGTTGTACATCTTCACGATTGATAGTGTTTGGACTACTAACAGCCTGTATGGTTGCCAATTCACCTAATATTGTTTGACCACCATTTGGTAGACTGATTAAGGTATTGTTGATGTTCTCAATATCATCTCTAAATGGTTTTTCGTAGCGCACTACCAAATCAAAATATTGTTGGCCTTCATAAATTTCACCGGCTTCTTCACCAGCAAAAGCAATTTCCACTTGCTCACACAGGTAAGGAAATTTAAGCCTCCATTACAGGACTTAAAATTATAACGCATATTGTCCTTTAAGTCGAAACTTTACAACCACATCACTATTACCTATATTTCTAAAAAACCAACCGTGTTTTCCTTCATAGGGCGCTAAGAAAGTACCTACCATATTATTAGAATTTGCAATAGTGTAACTTTCAAAATATACATCCTTGACTTCAGTTTCCTGTTTTACTTCGCCGTGAAAGTCAAAATAAAGTATCTCCCGGTTGGCGGTTGTCCACTCATATTTCATTGTACCATATTTCAGCATATTTATTTTAAATTCTATTCCCTTTCCTGCTGGGACAACCACTTCGGTTTCATCCTCACGAGAAGATAATTGTACTTCGGAAGCAGGATAATCGGCCTCTAATGGTCGTGTTACATTGGGACCTGACCCAGCTTTGTCGAGTTTGATTAATGGAAGTGAAGATGTTGACGCTACAGTGTTCAAACCAATAGTTTCATTGTTTTCAGGCACATAGAGTTTACTAAACCCTAAAACTTTACCTGCTCCTGTTGGGTCTATACCATATTCTGCAGGTAAGACCGCAACAACTAACAGAAGTGCTCCAACAATTAATGCTATAATTGTTGCTTTAATGATTTTATTTTTTTCCAATACTGGATGATTTATTTCTGACATATTTATTTTTTTTAAGATGTAAAGTAGCCTGTTAATTGGAAGCCGAGCAATAAAAAGCCTGCTGCCATTAGCGCTGTATTTGTAATTGTTGAAAATTTCATAAAACTGGGCTGCCTTCTCCAAATAGTTATAAGAGTCAATACTATTGCCAAAGCAATAAATTGTCCTATTTCTACACCAATATTGAAGCCTATAAGGTTGGTAAGCAATCCTTCTCTATCAAACTTAAATTCTTGCAATTTGCTGGCAAGACCAAAACCGTGAAACAGACCAAAAATCAATACTGCTGCTTTTGTATTTGGTTGTTTGCCAAAGAAACGTTTAAAGCCTCCTAAATTGTCGAATCCCTTATATACAATAGAGAGTGCAATAATTGCATCAATTAAGTAAGCATTAATGGTAATGTCAGTTAAAACACCAAAGAGCAACGTTGTACTGTGGCCTAAGGTAAAAAAGCTAACATACAATAATACTTCTTTGGGTTTATATAGAAAGAAAATTACACCAACCAAAAATAATAGGTGGTCATAACCCGTAATCATATGTTTTGCTCCAATATAAAGAAATGGTCCAAAAGCAACACCACTGTTTCCCAATAAAAAACTTTGCGTATTTTCATCTACACCATGTGCAAAAGCAGAACTTAACAACCCGCTTATGAGTACTACAACAGATATTGATATTAATTTTTTAAAATTCATTTTTTTTATTTTATGATGCCCTATGTATTAATGAGCGTGACCGTGTGATTTTACTTGTTGAATACTGTCCAATTTTCGATATTCTTCTCTTACGGCTTCAATACTATCTTGTTTTTGCTGCATTTCTACATTATTTTCCATTTTTGGTTTATTATCTGGAGTTGCTGCATTTTCATTTTTTGGAGTTTCTTTACAAGATGCTAAAAGTATTATAGCTAATACTGCAATTAAAATTGTGTTTTTCATAATTGTTGTTTTAAAGATTAAATTGATTTTACTTTTTTAGATTTTTATTTTTAATAATTTAATTGAATTTATAAATACCAGCGTATCTGGTAATAAGTGAATAGCTGCTGCTTCTACAGGGCCAATTATTTTTAAAACCNCCCTGAATTAATTATTCTCCCTCTTCCAAGTTTCTTAATGCGGATAAGATGGAATAGGCATTTTTTGTTACAATTTTTGCGTTTTTGGTTTTCATAGTATCAGATAGTGTAATTGCAGTATAGCCTTCTTGTTCAACGCCTTTTTTAATTTGTTCCAATTGAAAAGTAATCTGATTGTCCGTTTCATCCGTTTCTATAATTATGAAATCCTTACCTTCCAATTGAACTATAGCATCCGTAGGGACTGCATTTTGTTTATTAGTGCCAGATTCTATCCACGCCTTTACATACATACCAGGAAGCAATCCTTTTTCTTTACCTTCGATGTGACAATGTACCGGAATGATACGGTCTTCTCCAGTAGTTTTACCCACCAAGAATACTTTTGCGGTACGGTTAAAGTTATTTTCATTGGCCAATGAAAATTTTACAGTTTGGCCTTCTTCAATGTTTTTCACATCCTTTTCAAACGCATTTAGGGCTAAATGAATGTCGTCCAAGTTAACAATCTCAAAAATGACATCCTGCGGTGTGACATAATCGCCTATGTTTTTGTTGCTCACTTTTATATGGCCAGTTATTGGTGCGTAAAGATTCGCTGTTCTAGTAATATTTCCATTTTGCACCGCAGATTTACTAATACCTGCCAACGCCAATTGCTGTTCGTAGGCTTTAATTCTGGACTTCATCACATTATAATCTGAAGCGACCTGTTGAAAGGTTTTTGCAGAATTTATATCCTCTTCTCGTAATTTTTCTTGACGCTTATATTCTTCTTCCAAAAATTGCAATTTACTCAGACTTTCAAGATAATTTTGTTGGATGTTTATAAATTCTGGATTTTCTATTGTTGCTAAAACCTGTCCTTTTTTTATGGCTTCTCCAGGCAGTAAACCTGCAGTTTTAATATATCCACCTAAAGGGGCGGATACTGTTGCCATACTTTTTGGTTCAACATCGATGACACCATTAATTTTTATGATATTACTTAAGTTCCGCATTTCTATTTGTCCAGTTTCAATGCTTGCTAAATTGTATTGGTCTTTTGTAAAGATGATTTGCAGTGTGCCATTAGATGGATTCTCGCCCTGTACGGCACTTTCAGGAAGTTCTTTGTTTTCCTTATTGCCACAGGCTGTCAAAAATAAAATTGACAGGAATACGGCTGAAACTCTTGATATAACTTGTATGTTCATTTTTATATATTTTTTAATGTGAAATCCTTACTTATTTTAAGCCCATTAGGGTTTCAATTATTATTATTGATTGGTTGTACTGATAAAGTGTGTTTAAGTATTCCGTTTGAATGGAATTGGCTAATGTTAGATTTTGCAAATACTGTGTATAGGATACATCGCCACTTTTAAAGCTTTTTTCTGAATTGTCAATTATTAATTCAGCTTGCGGCAGGGCTTCATCTTGATAATATTGCAACGTCCCTTGCAATTTATAGTATTCCTGTAACAGATTTTGCAATTGACCTTCTAATGTTGTTTTTGTTAAGTCCAATTGTGACTGTGCAATATCTTCATTTATTTTAGCCGCTTTTATTTTTGAGCGATGACCACCAGGTAAAATAGGTATCGCTATTCCAAACTGGAAATATGAAAAGCGGTCACTATCTGTAAACGCTTGATTATTCACATTTTGATTTCCTATAAATGTTTGGCTATTATAACCTAAAATTAAATCTGGCAATATCGCATTCCTTTCCACATTGGCTTCCTCCTCATTGACCTTTACTTGTTGTTGTAAATACCCAATAAGAGGACTTTTTTTGACAGATTCGCTCTGCGCAGTAATTTCTAAATTGAGTGGCAGCAAGCTGTTATCGGCTATAACGATATTATCAGTTGTGTTTATCAAAGTCTGCAATTGCTTTTTAGCGATTGCGATATCCGCACTATTTTGTTTCAGCTTATTTTTTATTTGCATTGCTTGTGCCGCAGAGGTTACACTTTCCAGTTTGGTAGATTCTCCTGTTTTATACCGCTGGAGGCTTGACCTATCCAAATTGCTGTAAAGACTATCCTGCCGCAACAGTAGCTGCTCCTTTTCCAATACAAAAACATAGTTCAAATAAGCAGATTTCACATCGCCAATCAACTCATTTTCTTCTATAATCTTTAATTGTTCACTACTATTTACCCGTGCTTTTGCAAGTTTAAACTGACTGCTGTAAAGTGTCGGGAAATTGATACGTTGGGAAATTCCATAAACATTGTCTCGGATTCCTGGGTTGTTAACGTCTCCAGTGGTATATGAAAATTCTGCTTTAGGAATTGTAAAAGCTCCTAACTTACCAGTTTTTGCAACTTCAATTTCATAATCTGCAATCTTTATACGATTATTATTTGCTAAAGCCTCATCTATAGCTTGTTGCAAAGTTAATTCCCGAATCTGGCCATTGCTAATTTCTTGTGCTTTCGTTTGGGTAAACGGAGTTAATAAGGCACCAAAAATGATACAGCTTGTGATTATTTTCTTTCTTTTTAATTTTAATTTCATTTTTCCTTCAGTAAAATAAATATATAAGACAGGCAGAACAATCAAGGTTAACGCAGTAGCTGTAATTAACCCACCTATAACAACGGTTGCCAAAGGTCTTTGAACTTCTGCTCCTGAACTTGAGGACAATGCCATAGGTAAAAATCCAAAAGAAGCGACGGCGGCAGTCATTAAAACAGGACGTAAACGAATTTTAGTTCCTTTCAGAACACGTTCATTTATATCTGTGACACCTTCTTTATCAAGTCTATTGAATTCTGCGATAAGAACTATACCATTTAGAACGGCAACTCCAAATAATGCAATAAAACCAACACCGGCCGAAATACTAAAAGGCATGTCACGAATGAGTAATGCAAAAACACCTCCTATTGCTGATAGTGGAATAGCTGTAAATATTAACAAACTTTGTTTTATAGAACCAAATGCAAAGTATAACAACAATAAAATAAGTAATAATGCCACGGGCACTGCTATCTTTAAACGATTATTGGCTTCTTTTAAGTTTTGAAATTGACCGCCATAGGTTACGTAATACCCAGAAGGCATTTTTATATTATTACCAATAATTTTTTGAATATCATCTACAATACTCTGCACATCACGATTACGTACATTAAACCCTAATGTTATTCTCCTTTTGGCATTGTCTCGTTGAATTTGAACAGGCCCAGGTTTATAGGAAATTTCGGCAACTTCACTTAACGGAACTTGTTGATTTGAAGCCGTATTGACGTATAAATTTTCTACATCTGTAATATCTGTACGGAAGGATTTATCCAATCGGACTACAAGTTCAAAGCGACGCTCACCTTCATAGACCAATCCAGCTACTTCACCAGCAAAAGCTGTTTTAATAGCATTATTTATATCTTCCACATTCATACCATATTGAGCTATTTTATCTCTATTTAGTTCTATCTGTATTTGTGGCAAGCCAGTTACTTCTTCAATATATAAATCTTCGACACCATTCACTGACTTAATTTTTTTACCCACATCATTTGCGAGGTCTGAAAGAATATCTAGGTTTTCACCATATATTTTTATAACTACATCTTGTTTTGCACCTGTAAGCAACTCATTAAAACGCATTTGAATAGGTTGTTGAAAACTGAATGTGGCATTCGGAATTACTGATAATGACTGTTGCATTTTAGCTACAAGTCCCTCTCTATCTTCTGCACTTGTCCATTCGGAGCGAGGTTTCAGTATCACCATCATATCGCCTGCCTCAATAGGCATAGGGTCAGTTGGTATTTCGCCAGAACCGATTTTATTTACAACCTGCGTTACTTCCGGATAATTACTTAAAATAATATTTTGTGCCTTTTGCGACACGTCAATCATTTCATCTATAGAACTACCGACAGGAACTCTTGTTTCTACAGCAAAATCACCTTCATCAAGCTGTGGGATGAATTCACCACCCATATTGAAAAATGTTATTAATGTTATGATGAACAAACCAATTGCTATTGTAACCACCAATAATTTTTTATGTATAGCGGCTTCAATGGCAGGTCTATAAATACGTAGCAAAAAATCCATCATACGGTCAGAGAAATTGCGTTTATGTTCTGTTTTTTTGCTTAATACAAGTGTAGAAATCATAGGTACATAGGTCAAGGACAATAAAAACGCTCCTAAAATGGCAAAAGAAACGGTTTGAGCCATTGGCGTAAACATTTTTCCCTCCACACCCACTAATGCCCAGAGAGGTAGATAAACTATAAGAATGATAATTTGTCCAAAAGCAGCAGCCTTCATCATTTTTCCTGCCGATTGTTTTACTTCAACATCCATTTGTTTAGAAGACAACTTTTCAACCCCAGCATATTTCTTTTTGCTCGTATATATACCGAACATCACTGATTCCACAATTATAACAGCACCGTCTACTATTAGACCAAAATCGATTGCACCAAGACTCATTAAGTTCCCAGAAACTCCAAAAAGATTCATCATCGATATTGCAAATAACATTGAGAGCGGTATTACCGATGCCACTATGAAACCACCACGAAGATTACCCAAAAATAGGATTAGTACAAAAATGACGATTAAAGCTCCTTCTGCAAGATTTGTGGTTACCGTTGCAATAGCACTATCAACCAGTTTTTTTCTATCAAGATAAGGTTCAATTGTTACGCCTTCTGGAAGGGTTTTTTTTATTTGTTCAATCTTTTCTTTTACGTCAGTGATAACTTGTGATGTGTTTGCTCCTTTCAGCATCATTACAATTCCTGTCACCACTTCACCTTCACCATTTCTAGTGGCCGCACCATAACGCACTCCGTGACCGAACTGTACTTTTGCAACATCTCTGATTAAAATTGGAGTTCCGTTATTTCCTTTAACTACAATTTTATTCAATTCTTCAAGGTTATTAACTAAACCTTCACTACGAATAAAATAGGCACTTGAACCTTTGTCTATGTAAGCACCTCCTGTATTTTGGTTGTTTTTCTCCAGTGCAGTAAAAATGTCTTCAATGGTAATATTCATACTTTGAAGCTTGTTAGGATCAATGGCGATTTCATATTGTTTAACAAAACCTCCAAAACCACTTACTTCGGCAACTCCTGGTGTGCCTAATAATTGCCTTTTTATTATCCAATCTTGAATAGTGCGGAGTTCTGTAGCATCATATTTATCTTCATATCCTTTTTCAGTATGTATAACATATTGATAAATTTCTCCTAAACCAGTTGTTACCGGTGCCATTTCGGGTTTGCCAATACCTTCGGGAATATCTTTAGCTGCGATCGATAGCCGTTCTTGAACTTGCTGTCTTGCCCAATACAAATCAACACTTTCTTCAAAAACTATGGTAACAATGGATAACCCGAAACGGGAAAAAGACCGCATATCCTTAATCCTTGGAATGCTGACCATCGTCTGTTCCACAGGAAAGGTTACTAACTGTTCTACTTCTTGTGCTGCTAATGTGGGAGAAATGGTGATAACCATCACTTGATTGTCTGTAATGTCTGGTACTGCGTCGATAGGAAGCTTTGTTAGCGAATAAGTTCCCCATCCAATTAAGGCCAGCGTAAATAATCCGATAACAAGCTTATTGTTTATCGAAAACTGAATGATTTTGTCTAACATTGTATTTTTAATATTTTATATCGTAAAAAATGAAAATGATTGATACCCTTTCAACTCTTTATTGTTCTGTTCTATTTCATTAAGTAATTCCTCTAAATTTTTAGTTTGAGAGAGGCCACTAACAAAGGACAGGCATCCGCAAATGGCGAATACTATTAGTTTATTCATTTTTTATGATTTTTAGGTTTAATCTAATTAATAAAAAGGACTACTAACGCAGAAGTAAGTATTCCTAAACGATTAACCTAAAGATGGCGGGCCCCGTGAATCGAGGGAAGAGAGATATGAGTTAAAATAATTATTAGGAGGCTGATAAACCCTTATGTTGTCAACTTCATCATAGTTTATAAAAACAGTATAATAATTCACCGAAGCTGGCGCACTTTTATACGTTTTAACAATTAACTGTTTTACACTACTTGTATGTGTTAGAAGTATTTCACTAGATACTGTTATATTCACATGCATTTCCAAAAACAAATCCAAAAAACCCTTGTTAGGACTTTCTTTTTCTGGAACATTGTGATCGTGACTGTGATTTTCGTTATGAGCAACATCGTGCTCGTGATGCCAATGTGGCAACACCTGATGCAACAACAGCATAGAGAATATCCCTAAAAAGAAAAGTGCTTTTATGTGATTGTGTTTTTGCATCGATGCAAAGATAGTATTATTTTTAACAATTAAAACACAAAACCATTTTACACACCTGCCTACTGGCTGGCTGGCATTACACCACTCTCCTTTTCGCCGTTTCATATAATAAAAGTGTTTACTAGCTTCTGTATAACAGTATTTCAGGCTATTTATATATAATAATATGAGATCGATTTAGCTCCAATTAAACTTTCAATTTTCCAACATATTTTCTAAATACTTTATTTATTAAATGTTAGTTTGCCTTTTCTGAGCTTTAATAAAATAGGTTTTAAACTAAAAGCTTTATTTTGCATAATAAAAAACTTAAATAATGAAATTAATCACGGATTTTATTTTAATAACAGGATTCCTACTAAATGTATTTGTGTTGACAGGAATGATTAGAATAGAAAAGAAACAAATTCCGCATAAAATCTTAATAATACTTTGGAGTTTTATTTTGGTGTCATTACTACATTTTTATTCAAAACTACATGATCTAAAACTGCTTTATGTCTCTACATTTATATTTGCAAATGGTGTACGGTTATTTTTAGCACCTTTAATTTACATTTATATAAAATCTATTATTCTTTCTAATAAATCGTTGATAAAAATAAACCTAATTCATTTTATCATTTTTTATATATATCTAATGGTTTACATTATACCGTCAGTTATAAATTATGTAACCGAACAAGAAATATTCNCTTATTTAAATCTATTAGAAAACAACTACGCTCAAGGTCTTTTTCAGGACGTATTCAGTATAATCTACCTTTATTTTTCACTACGTCTTTTCTATAGTTCTAAGAAAAATATAAAGCAACATTATTCCAATATTAATCAAAAAGACTTTTTATGGGTAAGAAACTTTATTTTTTGTTTTTCATCAGTTATTTTGTTTGATATATTATTGATTTTTTTATCAATGGTATTTGATTTTAATGCTGCTGAATTAGGATATATTACTGTGTTTATTTTAGTAATTTCTATGGTATATTTAGNCTATTATGGTTTAACACAGTCAACAATTTTTCTGCCAGATTTTTTGACGAATGAGAGAAAATTCAAAAAAAATAGTACTCCGGACGAATTAGGGTTTTTAAAAGAAAAACTTGAACAGATATTTTATACAGAAAAACCATATTTAGTACCAGGATTAACTTTAAGTTCTTTGTCTGAAATTGTAAATATTTCTGAAAGGAAACTATCAGTTGTTATTAATGATTCAATGCATACCTCTTTTTATGATTTGATAAATAAATACCGAATTGAAGAAGCAAAAATTAAACTAACATTAAACGAATATGAAAAATATTCTATAGCTGGTGTTGCTGAAACTTGTGGCTTTAATTCTAAGAGTAGTTTTTATAGAATTTTTAAAAAAGAAACAGGCATTACCCCTACCCAATTTAAAAATAATACAAAATAATTGTCCCAATACATTCAATGGGACTGATTACTTTTAAAAGAATTACTGTAATTATTAATAAAGTTAAACCTTTGCGCACTTAATAATTTAAAGTCAACATCAAATGAATTGTAATCTTAGAATCTTATTTGTTTTCATCTTATTTTATGGATCCATATCTGCTAAAAACAAAGTAGCTATAAACAACACAACTCCTATTTCAAGCACAATAGATTTAACTAAAGTAATTGATGACAAAGTACCCGTAACTATTAGTTTAAGTGATATCGCATCAAAATCAATAATCTATAGGTTTCCAAAAGTTATTCAAGGTACTTATGCTATTAGTGATTTTGGGCGATTTGTAGAAAATTTACAAGCATTTGATATACGAGGAAATAAATTATCTGTTTTAAGATTAGATGTCAATTCTTGGCAAATTAAACATGCTAAAAGATTAAGTAAGATTACATATTTAATTAATGACACGTTTGATCTTGATGAAAAAGAAAACTCCAATATTCCCCAGTTCCCTGCTGGAACAAATATTGACCCTAAAAATTACGTATTAAACCTTCATGGGTTTATAGGTTATTTTGAGGGTTTAAATGATCGCAAATACAGTCTCAATATAAAAACTCCAAGCGATTTTTCTTATACTACTGCTTTAAAATTAGAAAATTCAAAAAAAAATAAAAACAATACAACAAACTATACATTTACAGCATCTAGGTACTTTGATTTAATTGACAATCCGATATTATTTGGAATATTAGATATTGAAGAATTTACGATTAATGATGTAAAGATTGTAATAAGCGTCTATTCGCCTAACAAGGTTTATAATGCGAAAGAAATGAAGAAAGTAATTTTAAACATGTTACAGTCTCAGTTAACATATTTGAAAAATTTTAAAATAACTTCGAGGTATGATATTCAAATTTATTTTGCAGATGGAAAAGAAATAAAACCTAATGATTATGGTGCCCTAGAACATCATTCTTCTACAATAATGGTATTGCCAGAAACTATGGATAGAAAGAAACTTTTGTATCATTTTAAAAATTTAGTAGCTCATGAGTTTTTTCATATTGTGACACCTTTAAATATTCATTCAGAAGACATACATTATTTTAATTACCATATGCCTAACTTTTCTCAGCATCTTTGGCTGTACGAAGGCGTTACAGAATATTTTTCTAAGTTATTTCAAATAGATCAAAATCTAATTACTGAAAAGGAATTTTATACTGAACTATTTAATAAAATTAAGACTTCAAATAAATATAATGACACATTAAGTTTTACTCAAATGAGTGAACATATCCTAAAAAAAGAATATCATAAGAATTACCCAAATGTATATCAAAAAGGAACTTTAATTGCAATGTGTTTAGATATACTCCTAAGAGAAGAAAGTAATGGTACAAAAGGGTTACTTTCTTTAATGAAAGAACTCTCTTTTAAATATGGAAAAGACAACCCTTTTATTGATGACCACCTTATAGCTGAAATTACTTCGATGACATATCCATCAATTGGTGATTTTTTGAAAAATAATGTAGTTGGGGAAACACCAATAAATTACCAAGATTTCTTTGACAAAGTAGGATTGAATTTAATCCATGATAGTTTAATCACCGTTAAAAACCCAACGTCCATTCAAGAAAAGTTGAAAACATCTTGGCTGAATTTAAGTACCATTGCTTTTGAAAATGTAAATGTGATTCCAATGGATAAAGAGACAATATTAAAGAACCATCGAGTTATTGTTTCAAATGGTAAAATTATTAGTATTGAACCCAATGCAAACAAATCTAACAATAACATTCAAAAAACAATTGATGCCACAGGTAAATATTTAATTCCAGGCTTGTCTGAAATGCATTATCATTGGCGAAATGGTAAAGAAACTCCTGAAGATGATTTTAAACTTTTAATTGCTAACGGTGTTACTACAGTTAGAAATATGGCTGAAGAACCACAGCAAAAACAAAAGCAAATTGACATTAGGCATAAAGTAAAAACAGGGGAATATCTTGGACCAAATTATTACACAACTGGTCCTTATCTTAAATTTGAGCAACTTAAAACTAAAGAATTAATATTAGAGGAGGTAAAAAAACATAAAGAAAAGGGCTATGATTTTTTAAAATTAGCAGATAATCTACCAAAAGATTTGTATTTATTTATGCTTGAAGAGGCAAATAAAAATAATGTCCAAGTAATTGGTCATGCACAACGTAAATTGCCATTAGAGTTTTCACTAAGAATGAAATCTATTGAACATGTAGAAGAATTTATATATATTTTAAATGGAGAAGAAAATTATACATATTTAAATAATAATTTAAAGGAACTTAATGCGATAGCGCAGGAAATTAAGAATAGTGGAATTTATGTAACCCCCACCCTAGTAGTATTTGAAAAAACGCCTCTATATTTAGATGATTACCAATTTGAAAGCATGAAAAAAAGTAATTTGGTTAAATATTTATCACAAAAAGAACGAGAAAATTATTTGACTGAAAAAAATGATGCAAGAGTTGATTTTAAAGAATTGGTTATTGATGGTGTAACTGCTAAATATTTATTTCAAAGATATATTACATGGATGAGAAAATTTACAAAGATATTACACAATAACAATGTTAAATTACTAACAGGGAGTGATACATTTGGAATGGCTATTGTTGGTTTTTCAATCCACAGAGAAATGGAAATTCTACAAGAATTAGGAATAAAACCTTTTGATATTTTAAATGCAAGTACTGTTAATGCTTCACGTTATCTAAATTCATATCCACTTGAAGGAACTATTACTGAAGGTAAAAATGCAAATCTGGTATTGCTAAATAAAAATCCATTAAATGATATAAGAAATACGCAAGATATTGAAGGTGTTATGTTACATGGAAAATGGTTTGATAGAAATCAACTTGATGAAATGTTGCTTAAAGTTGAAAATGCTTTTAAATAATATCATCAATAAGCATTATTTGTGCTTAAGCATATAATAATTAGAACTATTTAAAACGTAATAAAAAGAAGCAACTTGTTTTTTTAAAGTGACAGATTGCCACGTCGCCTATCAGCTCCTTGTCTGCCTGCAGGCAAGCTCATAATAATCTGTGTAAATAAACACACCCCTAACCCCTCTCAAGAGGGGAATTCCTTCTTTTAGACTTTCTCCTTTAACCTTTAACCTTTAACCTTTGGTGG
>Ga0006257_1000239_pt1 | contig 15362 bp, 12 predicted proteins | sample Deesub45470m_DNA_FD_54937 | JGI IMG/M metagenome (GOLD analysis project Ga0006257, IMG submission 54937) | Deep subsurface microbial communities from North Pacific Ocean - 450_OLKR46/470m Metagenome | ecosystem: Environmental > Terrestrial > Deep subsurface > Unclassified | place: North Pacific... | reverse complement strand
GCAGAACAATTAGCTAACTATTTGGAATCTGATTTTAAAGATTCTGAGATTACCTTTTTCTGTGGAAATAAAAGAAGAGATGACTTACCAACTATTTTAACTAAAAAGGGAATAACAGTAAATGAAGTTGAATGTTATCAAACATCACTAACTCCTAGAAAATTAGAAGAAAAATACAACGGAATTATTTTTTATAGTCCATCAGGCATAGAAAGTTTTTTAGTAGAAAATAAAGCAAGCGACACGGTGGCTTTTTGCATAGGAGAAACAACTGGGGCAGAAGCCAAAAAACACTTCAGAAATGTGATAATTTCAGAACAGTCTACTGTTGAAAGTGTTATAAAATCTGTAAATGAGTATTTTCAAGATAAATAATATTAAGTATGATTAATAGAACAAGACGCCTTAGAAAAACAGAAAACATCCGTCGTTTGGTTAGAGAAAATAAACTAACTATTGACGATTTAATCTACCCTTTATTTATTGAAGAAGGTATAAATATTGAAACAGAAATTGTTTCAATGCCTGGAATTAAACGTTTTTCATTGGATCGAATTTCAAAAGAATTAGATGAAGTTGTAGCGTTGGATATTCCTGCGGTTTTACTATTTGGAATCCCATCAAAAAAAGATGAAACGGGTTCAGAGACATGGAATGATGATGGGATTATGCAAAAAGCAGTACGTTTTATCAAGAAAAATTATCCAAGTTTATATGTAATTACAGATGTATGTTTTTGCGAATATACAAGTCACGGTCATTGTGGAATTATTCATGAAAATGATGTGGATAATGATGCTACACTTCCAAATATTGCAAAACAGGTTATATCTCATGCAAAAGCAGGAGTTGATATGGTGGCGCCTTCAGGAATGATGGATGGAATGATTTCAACAATTAGAGAGGCATTAGACAATACAGGATTTCCAAACCTTCCAATTATGTCTTATGCAGTTAAGTATTCTTCAGCTTTTTACGGGCCATTTAGAGATGCAGCAGATTCAGCACCTACATTTGGGGACAGAAGAACGTACCAAATGGATCCTGCAAACAGAGATGAAGGAATGCGTGAAGCAACTTTTGACGACCAGGAAGGTGCAGATATTTTAATGGTGAAACCAGCATTGGCATATTTAGATATTATTCGGGATTTGAAAAATAATTTCGACAGACCTATTGCATGTTACAATGTAAGTGGTGAGTATGCTATGATTAAAGCAGCTGCAGCAAATGGTTGGATTGATGGAGAACGGGTAATGATGGAAAGTTTGCTTTCTATGAAAAGGGCAGGCGCTGATATTATTATCACCTATTTTGCAAAAGATGTTGCGAAAGTGTTGTTAAAAAAATAAAATTTAGGAATGATTGTCATTCCTGCGAAGGCAGGAATCTAAGATTCCAAATACAAAAACACTAAGAAAATGAAACTAGAAAAATCAATAGAATTATATACAAAAGGAAAAAAACATCTTGTAGGTGCGGTAAATTCTCCTGTTAGAGCTTTTAAATCGGTTGGAGGTGTTCCAATTTTTATAAAAAAAGCAAAAGGCAGTAAAATTATTGATGTTGATGGGAATGAATATGTAGATATGGTGTTGTCTTATGGTCCTATGATTTTGGGACATAGAAATAGTGTTGTTGAAAGTACAATCAAAAAACATTTAAAAAATGGCTACTCTTTTGGAGCTTCAACAAAAGGTGAAATTATATTAGCTGAAATGGTTTGTGAAGCTTTTCCAGGAATGGATAAGGTACGTTTTGTAAACTCAGGAACTGAAGCTGTTTTTAGTGCAATTCGTTTGGCAAGAGCATTTACAGGAAAAAATAAAATTATAAAATTTGCAGGGTGTTACCACGGGCATTCAGATGCTTTATTGGTGGCTGCAGGTTCAGGTTTAGCTACTTTAAGTATTCCTGGTAGTTTGGGAGTTCCAAAAGACGCCGTTAAAGATACTTTAATAGCTGAATATAATAATATTGATAGTGTTGAACAGCATTTAGCTGAACACGATGATATTGCTGCTGTTATTTTTGAACCAATTGCAGGAAATATGGGCGTGGTTTTGCCAACAGATGAATTTATTCAGGAATTAAGAGACCTTACCAAAGCGAGTGGAGTTCTTTTAATTGTTGATGAAGTAATGACAGGTTTCCGTTCAAAATTTGGAGGCGCTTTGGAATTATTAGGCGTTGAAGCAGATATTACTTGTTTGGGAAAAGTTATTGGAGGTGGTTTCCCAGTAGGGGCTTATGGGGCAAGAAATGAAATTATGGAATTAGTTTCTCCTTTAGGTGGTATGTATCAAGCAGGAACATTGTCTGGTAACCCAATTGCAATGGCAAGCGGTATTTCAACTTTAAAAGAATTAAAAAAGCAAAATCCATATAAAGATTTTGAAAAAACAGCTTCTTTTTTAGAAAGAGCATTAAAAACTGCTGCTGAAGAAAATGGAATTGATCTTCAAGTGAATAGGTTTGGCTCTATGATTAATCCATTTTTCACAAAAACAAAAGTGGTTGATTTTAAAACAGCTCAAACAAGTGATACCAAAAAATTCAAAACATTTTTCTGGAAAATGCTTGAAAATGGAGTGTTTTTACCTCCTTCCCAATTCGAATCTTGGTTTTTGGCAACAGCAATGAGTAAAAGAGATATATACAAAGTAAGATCAGCAATTAATATAGCAATGAAAGCTGTGGCTAATAAAAAGGAAGAAGATTAATGTAAATGAATAGTAATTGGTATCAGGTATTTGGTATCAAGAAATATATGCTTGAGAGATTTTAAAAGATATTATAATACCAAATTTAAGATGCATAATTTTAAGGAATTAAATAGTTGGAAAGAAGCAAAAGATTTTAGTTTGTTAGTCTATAGAATTACAGCGAAATTTCCTCCTTCCGAGAATTATGGTATTTCATCTCAAATTAAAAGAGCTGCTGTATCAATACCTTCAAATATTGCTGAAGGTGCAGGTAGAAATACGGATAAAGATTTTTCGAGATTCATAGCAATTGCTTTAGGTTCTTCTTTTGAGCTAGAAACACAGTTAATTATAGCTAATGAACTTGAATTCTTAGAAAATGAAAAATTTGAAGATTTAATTTTAAAACTAAATGCTATTCAAAAAATGTTAGTAAATTTTCAAAAATATTTAAATAAATAGAACAATATAATAGTATCAAGTATCAGGTATTGAGTAATCAGTATCAAAAAAAACAGATACCAAATACCAGATACCAGATACCAGATACTAAATACCAGATACCAATAAGAAAATGATTAAAAACGATTTATATTTAAGAGCCTTAAAAGGCGAAACAGTTGAACGTCCACCAGTATGGATGATGCGTCAAGCAGGACGTTATTTACCTGAATTTATTGCAATTAGAGATAATTACGATTTTTTTACACGTTGTAGAACTCCAGAATTAGCTTCAGAAATTACGGTACAACCCATTCGAAGATTTGGGATGGATGCTGCTATTTTATTTTCAGACATTTTAGTGATTCCTCAAGCAATGAATATTGAAGTTGAAATGAAAAATGGAATAGGACCTTGGTTACCAAACCCAATAAGAACTGCAAAAGATGTGGAAGCTGTTGTGGTACCTGATGTGACGGTAGAACTAAAGTATGTAATGGATGCAATTAAAATAACCAAACAAATGCTGAATGATGATATTCCATTAATTGGTTTTGCTGGTTCACCGTGGACTATTTTGTGTTATTGTGTGCAAGGGCAAGGTTCTAAAAATTTCGATTTAGCTAAAGAATTTTGTTTTACACAACCAGTTGCAGCGCATTTATTGCTTCAAAAAATAACTGACACTACAATTGCTTATTTGAAGGAAAAAGTAAAAGCAGGTGTAAATGCAGTTCAAATTTTTGATTCTTGGGGAGGTATGTTATCTCCAGTTGATTATCAAGAATTTTCTTGGAAATACATCAATCAAATTATTGAAGCCTTAAAAGATGAAGCTCCAGTAATTGCTTTTGGAAAAGGATGTTGGTTTGCTTTAGAAGATATGGCGAATTCAAACGCTGCTGCTTTAGGAGTAGATTGGACAATTACACCACAAATGGCTAGAAAATTTGCAGGAGATAAAATAACATTACAAGGAAATTTTGATCCTTCAAGGTTATTATCACCACCAGCTGAAATTAAGAAGTTGGTAACAAAAATGATCAACGATTTTGGAAAAGACAAATACATTGTAAATTTAGGTCATGGTATTTTACCAAATATACCTTTAGATAATGCGAAAGCATTTATTGATGCAGTGAAAGAATATAAATAGTGAATAAGTTATAAGTTTAAAGCTTTAAGCTATAAGTTATGGTAAATTATAAAAATTATAAGGTTTGGCAAAAATCACATAACTTAGTGTTTGATGTTTATAAGACAGTAAGCTTATTTCCTAAAGATGAACAGTTTAATTTAGTTTCGCAAATAAAAAGAGCTTCAATCTCAATTCCTACAAATATAGCAGAAGGATGCGGAAGAGAAACCCAAAAGGAACTAATAAGATTCTTATATATTTCATCTGGTTCGGCTCATGAATTAGACTATTTGTTTTTAATTTCAACCGAATTGAATTTTATTTCAAAAGAGGAATCTGCATTTTTGTTAAATGAAATTGATGAAATTAAGAAAATGTTGGCTTCTTTAATAACTAAAATAAAATCGAATTTATAACTTACAGCTTAAAACCTAAAGCTTACAACTAAAAAAATAATGAAAAACCTAATACAAAAATATAATATTCCAGGACCAAGATATACCAGTTATCCAACTGTACCATTTTGGGATGAGGAAGGAATAGCTATAGAAAACTGGAAAAAAACGGTTGTAAAGTCTTTTAATGAAAGTAATAATGAAGAAGGTATTAGTTTATACATTCACCTTCCTTTTTGCGAAAGCTTGTGTACTTTTTGTGCTTGTCATAAAAAAATCACAAAACGTCACGAAGTTGAACAACCTTATATTGAAACCGTTTTAAAAGAATGGGATTTATATTGTGATTTATTGGTTGAAAGACCAAAGATTAGAGAAATTCATTTAGGTGGTGGAACTCCAACATTTTTTTCTCCTGAAAATTTAAAAAAACTGATTGATGGTATTTTTAAAAGAGCCGATAAGTTTGAAATTTTTGACTTTAGTTTTGAAAGTCACCCTAATTTAACTTCAGAAGAACAATTACAAACATTGTATGATTTAGGTTCAAGAAGAAATAGTTTTGGAATTCAAGATTATGACCCTAAAGTTCAAAAAGCAATTCATAGAGTTCAAAGTTTTGAACAAGTAAAAAAAGTTCATGATTTATCTAAGAAGATTGGCTATGAATCAATAAGTCACGATTTAATTTTCGGATTACCTTTTCAAACAGAGGAAAGTATAAGAAATACAATAAAAAATACTATTGCTTTAAAACCAGATAGAATTGCTTATTACAGTTATGCGCATGTTCCTTGGATTAAAGGTGTTGGACAACGTGGTTTTGAAGATAATGATTTACCGAAAGACAGTGAAAAACGTTATTTATATGAATTAGGAAAACAATTGTTTTTTGAAAATGGCTATGTTGAAATTGGAATGGATCATTTTGCTTTACCAACGGATACGTTGCACGAAGCTATGAAAGCAAAAAAATTACATCGTAATTTTATGGGTTATACGGCTGGTAAAACTGAATTAATGATTGGTTTAGGAATGTCTTCAATTAGTGACTCATGGTATGCATTTGCACAAAATGAAAAAGAAATTGATGTTTATACAGCTAAAGTAAATAAAGGAATTATCCCTATTTTTAGAGGGCATTTATTAACTGAAACCGATTTAATTATTAGAAAACACATCTTAAATTTAATGTGTAATTTAGAAACAGAATGGAATGTTGGTTTAGATGTTAAAGTAAAGCAAGAAATTGTAGAGCGATTGGGNGAAATTATAGGAGATGGATTAATTGAGGTTTCTCCATCTAAAATAACGGTAAAAGAGGAAGGAAGAATGTTTGTCCGTAATATTTGTATGGCTTTTGATTTAAGATTACTGGAAAATAAACCTGAAACTAGAGNTTTTTCCATGACAATTTAGAATACAAAAGAAAATAAAATATTGTTATATAAAACCCAATAAAATTAAAACCCAAGGCCAGCCTTGGGTTTTAATTTTATTGGGTTTTATATATTATTGATTGTTTTTGTTCGACCTTTCTTTTAAACCTGCTGCAACTATAATTGCTAATAGAGATAGAATTACTATCCAAGCCCACAGCGGGAAGATAGGAGTGTCACCACTTGCATAACTATGCATACCTTTGGTAAGGAAGTAATTTACTCCAAAAAATGTCATAAGTACACTTCCAAAACCAAGGACTGCTCCTACATTAAAAATGTACAAACTTTTCATTTTCGGCACTAATCTAAAATGTAATACAATTGAATAAGCTATTACAATTACCAAAGCCCAAGTTTCTTTTGCATCCCATCCCCAATATCTACCCCAAGATTCATTTGCCCAAACACCTCCTAAAAATGTTCCGACAGTTGCTAAAAATAAACCAATAGTTAAATTCATTTCATTAATATAGGTAAGTTCAGCAATAATTAATTGAAATCTTTTTTCATTCTTAGGCTTTTTTATAATGAAAATAACCAAATTCATTAAACCTAAAACAAAACCTAATCCTAAGAAGCCATAACTTATTGTAAGTGTAGCTACGTGAATAATTAACCAATATGATTTTAGTACAGGTTGTAAATTTGTTAATTGAGGGTCATAACTACTATGACTTGCAGTCATTAATGTGAAAAAAGCAAGTAGGGCAGTAGCTGCTAATGTAATTTTGGAATAGCGAACAAAACAGAAGCCTGCCAAAATACTTGCCCAAGCAACTAAAATTAAAGCTTCATAACCGTTACTCCAAGGTGCATGCCCAGATAAGTACCACCTTAGTCCCATTCCATATGTATGATATATAAATGCAACTCCTAAAATAGCAATTAAGATATTTAAAGTATAATATATGATGTTATTTCTTTTTTTAAGAAGATTATCAATAAAAGCAAATCCTAATAATAATATACTTAAAAGCGCATACACATTTTTAAGATTGATAAATATTTTAGACTCATTATACTCAACTTCTTTTTTAACTTTATTTATTGAAGGTAATAAATTAGCGGCATCACTTTGTCTTTGAATACTTTCAATATATCCTAATATTTTAGTTGCTTTTGAGTAGATGCCTGTTGTAGAAGCTTTATAAACTTCAGATAGGTATAACATCATTAAACTGTTGTAATTGAAATTTTGCAATTGCAAATCAGTATTTAAAGCTTTAATGGCGCCAGTTAATGGTGTTGAGGCTAAAGGATCGTTCCAGTTAATCCATTTGTTATTAGGTGAATTTTGNACAGGAAAGATCTTTAGTAAATNCCCTTGAAATCCCCGCATAAAAATCTCCAAGCGTTCATTTATTTTAATAATTTCTTTATCGAAAGTATTTTGATCTGCCGGTTTTTTTATAAATGCTGCCTCTGCAACTATACTGAGTTTATAAGAACCATCGGGATTAAAAAAGTCATTAAAAGCTGCATATTTACCTTCTTTTCCAATCACGGACATGACCGATTTTTCACGTACATAAATTATTTTTTGTGCTTTCCAAAATTCAGGATTTAAGGTTAAATCTAAGAAAACCTGCATCGCATCCATTTTTCCTTTGCCTTCAATTTCAAATTTATCTTTTTTCGAAATTTTGTGCATTACATCGTAAGCCAATGTATTTACTGGCGCAAATCTACCATCATAAGTTTGTGTAATTAAATGTCCAAATCTTTTCGCGTGTTCTGCGTTAATTTTACTGGTTCCATGATTGTGCAAATCTAAAGTAGTAGTGTTATTTTGTGAAAATAAAGTAGCAATACTTAAAAACCCAACTACGATTAAAGCCAATAAATTTTTTCTTTTCTCACGAGTGTTTTTAATTTTTTGCATTAAATCTCTATATCTCGAATTTTTATTAAACAGAGTTAATAAAAATCCAACAATTAGAATAAAATAACTCACATAGGTAATCCAAGTTCCATAAAAGTCGTTATTTACCGATAGCACAGTTCCTTTTTCATCTTTGTCATATGACGATTGAAAGAAACGATATCCTTTATAATCTAAAATATTATTCATAAATATTCTATGATTTTGTACCACACCATTTTCTTTATCAATTAAAGTAACTTCACTTGCGTAAGATGATGGACTTTCAGAACCAGCATATCTTTCTAAAATAAATTCATTCAATTTAAGCTCAAAGGGAAGTCCAATTTTTTTTACGCCATAAGCTATTTGTAAATCAACTCCATCAATTTCAACTTTTTGAAAATTATCTACATACCCAATTCCTCCTAAAATAGTTGCTTCTTGAGTATTACCTTTATAAGTTACATTAACCACTAGCGCATCTGGGCCATTATTTTCTTCTTGTCCTTGAATATATTTTACAGTTGTGTGTTTGTATTGTTTAGATAAAACAAAAGGCATACCTGAATTTTCAACTTCATAAGTATACATAGATTGTAATTCAAGNATAGAATCTTTTGCAACTTCACCAACAGTCATTTCTCCCATTTTAGAAGTTTTAATTGTTGTTGGATGGCTTATAAATAACCTACCGTCTTCTGTACTAGTAATTTTTAAAACATCATTTCTTTCATCATTATTAAAGGCAACGTAAAAGTCATGTGTTTCTTTTATTTCACCATCCTTTAGGAATAAAACATCTTGATGCCCTTCAGTACTAAAAGTTAATTCAACCATACCAAAACCGCCTTCAGTTCCTTCCTCATAAGATTCAACTACATTTTTCAAATAGTTTTTATAGGTAACATTTATAGGACCATTTTGTTTGGTGTCAATATCTATATTAAAAGAATTATTAGTATTCATACCAATTAATAAGGGTTGAGCAACTGCATAATTAAGATTATTCTCAACAACATTTATATTTATGTGAGGTTCAGAACTATAAATATAATTGGAGGATTCTCCTTGGCGGATATGCATCATTCCTTCAAAACCAAAATACCTTGTTACACCTGCCCCAATAATCATAAGAATAAATGCCCCGTGAAAAAGCAAGCCTGGAAGTCTTTCAATACGCAATAAATTAAATCGTTTAATGCTTCCAATAAAGTTAATGACTAGTAAAAGCAGTATTATTTCAAACCATTTAGCATTGTATACAAGTACTTTTGAAGTAGTTGTATCATATTTTTGTTCTATAAATGTTGCTGCTGCCATTGCAATGGTAAAAATGAGTAGTAATACTAAAGTTGCCTTAGAGGAAATTATTAAGTTCAGTAGTTTTTTCATGATATAAATTTAAATATTATATTTTTAAAGTAACAAATGTAGCATAATTAAAAACTTCATGGCTTGATAAATATCATTGTTTTAAGCAAATGTTTCAGTAGAAAAATTTCATTTTTTTCTCTGACAATTATCACGAGTGACTCTATTTATTTTACTTAAATTTGTAAACAATTATAAAATAATATTAATTTAAATTAAATAGATAATGAAAAAATTTATTGCATTACTTATAGTGGTAGTTGTATTTATTTCTTGTAATACTAAAAAGAAAGATTTAGAAGCAATGTCAACAGATATACACAGAATTGTGGTTAAAGAAATTTTTCAAGTAAGGGATTACACATATCTACGCGCTGAAGAAGATGGTATTGAAAAATGGGTTGCAGCACCTGCATTTCAGGCAGTTGTAGGAAATACCTATTATTTTAAAAAGGGATTGGAAATGCCGAATTTTGAAAGTAAAGAATTAAATAAAACTTTTGAGACCATTTATTTTGTTGATCAAATTAGTACAGATGCTAATTTAGTTGATATGATTGAAGCCGAAATTCCTGTAGCAGATTCAACTCAAATAGATTTAAATCAACAAATGGCAAANCCCTTAATTGAAAAAGAAGATGTTAAAATTGAAGCTTCTAGTGGGGTTTCAAGCATTGCTAGTCTCTACAAAAACTTAAAAAGTTTTGATGGAAAAGTAATTAAAGTTAAAGGTAAAGTTACAAAGTTTAATGCTGCAATTATGAATAAAAACTGGATTCATTTACAGGATGGAACAGATTTTAATGATGAATTTGACCTTACTGTAACAACTATTGGTGAATTTAAAGTAGGAGATATTATTACGTTAGAAGGAAAGGTAGCTTTAGATAAAGATTTTGGCTATGGATATAGTTACAAATTATTATTAGAAGACGCAGTGTTGGTTAAATAATATCAATAATTTAATTTTTAAAAAATAAAAGATGAACAATTTTAAAAATCTTTTAACCTTAATCATAATAGGTATTTCAACTATTGGTTTTAGCCAAGAAAATGCTACAAAAATTCATAAAGGTGAGGTATTAGAAGTTATACAAGTGAATTCATATACATACATAAGGATTAGTGAAAAAAATGTTGAAAAATGGATTGCAGTGCCAACAATTACTGCAGAAATTGGAGACATTTATTTTTACAAAAGCGGCATGGAAATGCCCAACTTTAAAAGTAATGAGCTTGATAGAACTTTTGATTCTGTCCTGTTTTTACAAACAGTTAGTAAAAACCACGAAGATTTAAAAATGAAACCTTTTAAGCACGATGCTTCTGTTTTAGGAAAAGATGTTCCTAAAAATTCTAATGAAAAATTAACAATAACTATTGAATCAATTTCGGAAGGTATTTCTATTAATGAACTTATGAATAATAAGGAAATTTATAGAGATAAATTAGTTAAAATTAAAGGTCAGGTTACAAAATATAATGCTCAAATAATGAGTAAAAATTGGGTTCATTTACAAGACGGAACGGATTTTAATGGTGAGTTTGATTTAACGTTAACCACTAATGCAGAAGTAAATGTTGGAGATATTGTTGTTTTTGAAGGAAAAGTGTCTATTGATAAAGATTTTGGTGCGGGTTATTTTTATAAAATAATAGTTGAAAATGCTGTTCTTATAGAATAATTTGCCCATTAAAATCAATAAAAAAACTCCATCAAATTTTAATTTGATGGAGTTTTTTTATTGTTCTTTAGGTATATGGCTTTGTTCAAATTGAACTACCATTTTTATCTTTAGTGGTGTATGACATGGTTTGCAACCGTATTTTCTACTCTAAGAAACTCCACTAAAGTCATGATGACTTTGTTTTAGGCCTTAAACACTTGTTATAATACCAACAAGTATTATTAGCATAAAAGATACATGGCTTAATATTTTTGTTTTCTGTAAATTAAATAATGAATTCAAAGGTGAGTGGATTCAATTTGAAAAGAAAACAATTTAGTTTATTTAATTATCTTAGATATTTTAGCTCTTTATGACAACCACTAGCACAAGACCCACCATTATCCAATGCTATGAATTTTAAAGGCATATTCCAATTACCAAATTTCACAGTTTCAGGAATTAAATGTTCATTAGAAGAAGCATGCACATTATGACAGTTTTTACAAGTTCTACCTTTTTCTTTATTCAAATGCACAAAATGTAAATTTTTATCACCATCTCTAAATTCAGTCATTGTAGTTGTTTCTTGGGTTAAAATATCTGAATCATGGCAGTTAAAACATAACTCATAATTATCAGAAATTGGTGAAGCATAATTACCTACTGGGTAAGCTTGAGCCAATAAATTTGAATTATTTGAAGCATGAGGGTCATGACATGAAGTACATCTCTTTTTAAGAGCAGGATGTTCAACTTTACTTTCAGATAGTAATTTACCAATATTAGTAATTTTTCTTGAATCTACAGTTATTGTTTTATCATGACATGTTAAACATAGATCCCTTCCATTTGATACCAATAAGTTTTTTTCAGGGGATGAATGTGGTGAATGACATTCGATACAACCACCTTCTTTTTTTACTGGTGAATGAACTAAAGTAGCTTTTTGTATTTTTTTATCTAATTTAGTATGACAAGATAAACATAAATCAGGTGTTTTAGCTGACACAAATTTAGAATCATTTGAACTATGAATTTCATGACATCCTATACAGTTGTTATCTTTTTTAATAACTGAATGTAAATATTTATTACTTGTAATTGTAGTATGTTCTTCTGTATGGCAAGTGTAACATAAATCAGCACCCTGTTCAATTAACTTAAAACCTTCAATATTTTTTTGAGGATGTTTTTGACCATTAGTGGTATGGCAACTGGTACAATCATTTGCAACAGGTCCATGTACCATTGTTTTACTTACAGTTTTTTTGTGACATTCTAGACATGTATTTGTTACACTTGTATTTTGACCAAATACTGACATTTGTGGAATTAATATGTTAGCAATTAAGAGTATTAATGGAATTCTTATAAAAGAAAATCCAAATATTTTAGTTAACCTGATTTTGATTGTTTCCATTTTTTATAGTATTAAATCTATGTGTATTAAATTAAAATTTTCTTGAAATTCGAAGGTTTACCCTTTTAAAGTCTAAATGTTCATTATAAAACTCATTTTTATATAAATCGAGTCCTGCGGTGATAAATACTTGTCTATAACGAGTTTGAAGTTGAATTCTAGATGTGATTAAATTTAGATCAATTCCATCACCATCTTGTTCTAAGTAACTACCTTGTAGACTAAGATTGGTGATGTTGCTAATATTAAAAGCAATATTTCCTGAAAGGCTTACATATTTTTGTTTATTTCCTTCGGTAATTATCATTTGATAGTCAAGATAAGTCCCATTCAAATTGTATAAAATACGTTTGCCTAAGTTACCTTGAAGCACTAAATTATATCTGGTTAATCTATAGGGTAGTATCGTACTATCAAAATTATCATGTTCCACTTCACCACTTATAAAACCAAAATTAAATCGGCCACCAAAAACATTTTGAGTATAATAATCTAGGGTAAAATAATCAACATTAACTGGGTTTAAAAAATCTTGATTGCCATTTCTGTAAAAGAATTCAATTTTTTGATTAAAGAAAGCCAAATTAATACCATAATTTGTAGTAACAGCGTTGTAATTATAGGAACCAGGTTGTATAGCAATATAATCAATATAAACACTTGAATTATTAGCAATTAAACCTCCAGGAATTCGTTGGATTTCTAAAAAATCATTTCTAACAATTAAAATATAATCCAAATTTTCTTGATATACGATAGCTCCAGTACCATCTTTGACAAGAACAGTTTGGGCATCAACACTTTGGTTATTCAATAAGACTATTTGTCCATCTGTTAAAGTATACTGCTCATTAATTATTGTTAAAATTTGATCAGCACTAATCCTATCCTGGTCATTAGTATTTAGTTTAAAATGAAGGGTTAAAAGCCCTTTTAAAGGTATTTTTTTCAAATACCTCACATCATAACCAGTTCTTATGTTCGTTTCACTAAACTGGGTGTTATTTATAGTATTGTATTCATAATTTGCACTGGTGTATAAACTTTGGTAAAGCAAGTGTGATAATTGGGCGCTGGTATTTTGTTGTTTTGTGTTAATGCTATTTTGGGTAATATCAAAATAACTAAAGTTTGAGTTGAAATTAAATTTCCAAGGGAGTTTAAAAAATAAATTTTCCAACACTTGAAGACGTTTATAATCTAAATTGGTTCCAACTTGATTTTCTTGTGAAACCATGGAATTGAAATTGTAATTTCTTTTCGTATCAAAATAAATGTTATCATTTAATGATAATGATGTAATTTTATTTTCAATAATAGTACCCGTTTGATTAAGGTTAAGTGCCAAAAATTGATCATCATAAATATATTCATTTTGAGAATACAACAATTGGTGTGTGTCATTTCTACCAAATGATTTAAATACCCTTCCTTCTAAATTTTTGTTTTCAGTACTGTATATTCTATTTGTTAAAACTTCTTCGATGTTTGAACTCCCTTCATTATAAGAAACGGTAATTGGTAGAAATGAATTCGTATATGATAAGGTGCTTCCTATACTTTTGAAGTTTGTTTTTAGGTTTGTTAAATTCTCACGATTGCTATACCCTTCATTAAGGTTTGCATAAACCTTCAAATTAATAGTCGATTGCTGGAAAAAAGACAATTGCCCATAAAACTTTTTTAAGGNATTTGTTTCAGCTTGGTCGGGGGCTACCAATGATAAATATTGACCAGATTCAGGGCTAAAACCGGCATCTAACGTAACTTCTAAAAAATTCGGATGATAAAAATAACTTTTAGAATTTAAAAATAACCCTCCTGAAAACAGAGNGTTATCAATTTCTTCGCTAAAATTATTACGTACAGTTTGTTGTTCCCAATAATCAGCATTAAAATTTAATTCTCCATTTAATGAAGTAAGTTTCCAAAATGCAGGTTCAATGGTGTTGTTTTGTGAAAAACTAACCAATGAAGACAGAAAAAGAATGTATATAATAGTTGTGCTTTTCATTCTTAATTACTTTATTAAAAGGAAGCTGTAAGTTGTTCCGCCATGTGGGTTATGACATTTAGTACAACTTTCACCTTTTATTGTTTGATGATATTTTTGAGCTTCAATTTCTTTTGGATTATGGCAATTGTAACATAGTTTTTGACCTGTTGTAAGTAATAATTTATCTGATGATGAAGTATGTGAGTCATGACATTGTGAACAATTATCAACACTTACAGGTCCGTGTAAAATAGGAAATTTGGTTTCAAAATTTTCGTGGCATTTATAACAACTTCCTTTTTCTAAATTGAATTTTTTAGAACTACCATGAGGATTATGACATTCTGTACAATTGGTTTCTTTAATATCTTTATGAACTTTATTTTCAGTTACTTGAGTTAAATTATGACAGTTTAAGCAAAGTTCTTGCCCTTCAAATTTTAGTAATTTTTTTAATTTAGATTGGTGTGGGTTATGGCATTCTGTACAATTTCCAGTGGTAATAGGCCCGTGTACATTTGTGTATTTTTCATTGAAATTTTCGTGACATTGATTACATAATTCAGGCATTGGTAATAATGTCTTTCCCATGTTATCTCTGGTATGGCAACTTTCACATTTTCGTTCTTGGTATGGGGTGTGTATATTAAAATCATTCCTAGCAACAGTAGTTCTTAGGGCATTAGCAGCGTTTAATTCTTGTAATTGTTTTATGGAATCTTGAATAACTGTAACTTCAACTTTATAAGGATTAGGAACTCCATCAAATAAAAAAGACTTTACATCATAACTTAATTTTGGTGAACAAGTCCAAAAAAAGGATATAGCCATTATAAATATGAAATGGTTAAAATAGTTTGATGTTTTTCTTTTCATTTTTCGTTAAAAATCCATGTGGAATAATTAAATATGTTTACAAT
>Ga0006257_1000222_pt1 | contig 15947 bp, 13 predicted proteins | sample Deesub45470m_DNA_FD_54937 | JGI IMG/M metagenome (GOLD analysis project Ga0006257, IMG submission 54937) | Deep subsurface microbial communities from North Pacific Ocean - 450_OLKR46/470m Metagenome | ecosystem: Environmental > Terrestrial > Deep subsurface > Unclassified | place: North Pacific... | reverse complement strand
GGCCAGCGGCATGCTCAAGAGCAACGGAAACAAAGCCGAGGTCCGCCTGCTGCTGGAAGACGGCACGCCCTATCCGCATTCCGGAACCCTCAAATTCAGCGAGGTCACCGTCGAGCAGAGCACCGGCTCGGTCACCCTGCGCACGGTTTTTCCCAACCCCGACAAACTGCTGCTGCCGGGGATGTTCGTGCGCGCCATTCTCGAAGAGGGGGTCAACGAGCAGGCGATCCTGGTACCGCAGCGGGGAGTGACGCGAAACCCGGCCGGCAGCGCCATGGTCTTTGTGGTGGGGGCTGAAGAGAAAGTGGAGCCCCGGGTGATCACCGTTACCCGGACGGTCGGCGACAACTGGCTGGTCAGCGACGGGCTCAAGGCCGGGGATCGCGTGATCATGGAAGGGATTCAGAAGGCGCGGCCGGGGACCGTGGTCAAGTCCGTCCCTTTCGGCAACCCGACGGTGGCAGCAGTCAGGTAAATCGTCCCAGACCCTGACCCGTCGGGCAACTCACGAATCATCAAGGAGTTTTTTTCATGTCAAGATTCTTCATCGATCGCCCCATCTTTGCATGGGTGATCGCGATTATCGTCATGCTTGCCGGCTTACTGGCTGTCAAGACGCTTCCGGTGTCCCAGTACCCGCCGATAGCGCCGCCGCAGATCTCGATCAACTCGGTATATCCGGGAGCGTCCGCGCAGACCGTGCAGGACACCGTCACCCAGGTCATCGAGCAGAAGATGAACGGGATCGACAACCTGATCTACATGTCCTCCACCAGCGACTCGGCTGGCTTCGGCACCACCGCTCTGACCTTCAAGGCCGGCACCGACCCGGACATCGCCCAGGTGCAGGTGCAGAACAAGCTGCAGCTTGCCACCCCTCAGCTTCCCGAAGCGGTTCAGCGGCAAGGGGTCCAGGTGGTCAAGTCGGTCAGGAACTTCCTGATCATCGTTGGGTTGGTTTCCGAGGACGGTGCCCTGAGCCGTTTCGATTTGACCGACTACATGGTGTCCAATGTCCAGGACGTCATCAGCCGGGTCGAAGGGGTCGGTGAGGTGACGGTCTTCGGAACCCAGAACGCGATGCGAATCTGGCTGCAGCCGGCCCAACTGACCAACTATAAGCTGACGACCGCCGACGTCACCGCCGCGCTCCGGGCACAGAACGCCCAGGTCTCGGCCGGCCAGTTCGGCGGGACGCCGGCCGTCGAGGGCCAGCAGCTCAACGCCACCATCACCACCCGGACCCTGCTGCAGACCGCGGAGCAGTTCGAGGACATCGTCTTGCGCACTAAAGCGGACGGTTCGACCGTCAAGCTTCGGGACGTGGCCAAGGTCGATGTCGGCACCGAGCAGTACGATGTCGAGGCGCGCTATAACAAGAAACCGCTCGCCGCCATGGCCATTAAGCTGGCCACCGATGCCAACGCCCTGGATACCGCGGAGCGGGTGAAGGCCAAGATGGCGGAGATGGAACCGTTCTTTCCTCCCAATGTCAAGGTTGTCTACCCCTACGATACCACCCCGTTCATCAAGATCTCTATTGAAGAGGTGGTGCATACGCTCATCGAAGCGATCGTACTGGTCTTTTTCGTGATGTTCCTCTTTCTGCAGAACTTCCGGGCGACCCTCATCCCCACGATCGCCGTGCCGGTCGTTCTGCTCGGCACCTTCGGCGTGCTGGCGGCCAGCGGATTTTCAATCAACACCCTGACCATGTTCGCCATGGTCCTGGCCATCGGCCTGCTGGTCGACGACGCCATCGTCGTGGTGGAGAACGTCGAGCGGATCATGACCGAGGAGGGGCTTCCACCGCGCGAGGCGACCATCAAGTCGATGGGGCAGATCACCGGCGCCCTGTGGGGGATCGCCCTGGTGCTGTCGGCAGTCTTCGTGCCAATGGCCTTTTTCGGCGGCTCCACCGGAGTCATCTATCGTCAGTTCTCAATCACCATCGTTTCCGCCATGATCCTCTCGGTGCTGGTGGCGATGATCCTGACGCCCGCCCTTTGCGCCACCATGCTCAAGCCCGTCGAGAAGGGGCACGTGGCCGCCCAAAAGGGGTGGTTCACGGGGTTCTTCCGCTGGTTCAACAAATGGTTCGACCGGGGCTCGCAGGGGTATCAGACCGCAGTCGGCCGGATGCTCCGGCGGACCGGACGCTCCATGGCCGTTTACGCGGCGATCGTCGCCGTCATGGCCGTGGTCTTCATCCGGCTCCCCACCTCCTTCCTGCCAGATGAGGACCAGGGTTTTCTCTATGCCCTGCTCCAACTTCCGGCCGGCGCCACCAAAGAGAGGACGCAGGAGGCGTTCGAGCTGATGGAGGATCATTTCATGGAGGACGAGGCGGTGGAGTCCGCTCTGACCGTCACCGGCTTCAGTTTCGCCGGGCGCGGCCAGAACATGGGCCTGGCCTTCATCAAGCTGAAAGACTGGGAAGAGCGCCAAGCCCCGGATCTGAAAGCCCCTGCCGTGGCCGGCCGAGCCATGCAGGCCTTTTCCCAAATCCGGGATGGCATCGCCTTCGCCATCTCGCCGCCGCCTGTGCGGGAACTGGGCAACGCCACCGGTTTCGACCTGATGCTGCAGGACCGGGCCGGTCTCGGCCACGAAAAACTGATTGAGGCGCGCAACCAGCTCCTGGGGATGGCCATGAAGAATCCCGCCTTGGTCGGGGTGCGCCCCAACGGCCAGGACGATACACCGCAGTTCCGGCTCGATATCGATGACGTGCGCGCCGGAGCCCTCGGCGTCTCCCTGTCCGAGGCGAACCAGGTCCTGGCCACGGCTTGGGGGGGNAGTTACGTCAACGATTTCCTCCAGAACGGTCGGATTAAAAAGGTCTACGTCCAGGGTGCGGCGCAGGACAGGATGCTGCCGGAGGATATCGGCAAGTGGCGGGTCCGCAACCAGATCGGAGAAATGGTGCCGTTAACCGCCTTTACCACAGCAAGCTGGAGCTACGGTTCCCCGCGGCTGGAGCGATACAACGGCTTCCCGTCCGTGGAGATCATGGGGCAGGCGGCTCCGGGGCGCAGCTCCGGAGAGGCGATGGCTGAGATGGAAAAAATGGTCTCCCAGTTGCCGCCGGGGATCGGCTACGAGTGGACTGGACTCTCCTACGAGGAGCGGCAGGCCGGCGCCCAGGCCCCGGCCCTCTACGCCATCTCCATCCTGATCGTCTTCCTCTGCTTGGCAGCTCTTTACGAAAGCTGGGCCGTTCCCTTCTCGGTCATGCTGGTGCTCCCCCTCGGGATCGTGGGCGCCGTGCTGGCGGCGTTCTCGCGCGGTTTCGACAATGACGTCTATTTCCAGATTGCCATTCTTACCACCATCGGCCTGGCGTCCAAGAACGCCATCCTGATCGTGGAGTTCGCCAAGGAGCAGATGGCGCACGGCAAGGGGCTGGTCGAGGCCACCCTGGAAGGCGCGCGCCTGCGTCTGCGGCCGATCCTCATGACCTCCCTCGCCTTTTTCTTCGGCGTTCTGCCGCTGGCCATCAGTACAGGGGCCGGTTCCGGCGCCCAGAACGCCATGGGCACGGCGGTTAATGGCGGACTGGTGACCGGCACCGTGCTGGCCATCTTCCTGGTGCCGGTCTTCTTCGTAGTTATTCGAAAGTTGTTCCCGGTCAAGCAGAAGACGGCAGCGGCGCCTGCGCCGTCCAGCCCCGTGTTGGAGGCGAACCAATGATTAAATCATTCACCTTGATGAAGTTTTCGATTGTTCTTGCAGCCGTCCTGCTGGCCGGCTGCAGCCTGGCCCCGAACTACACCCGGCCGGAACCGCCCATCCCTACCGGCTGGCCGAGCGGCCCCGCCTACGAGGAAAGAACTGACCAGGACGGCGGGGCGACCGTTGCAGGGTTAGCTTGGTGGGAGTTTTTCTCCGACGAGAGATTGCGAGAACTGATCGGCCTTGCCCTGGAGAACAATCGGGACCTGCGCGAATCCGCCCTCAACATCGAAAGAGCTCGGGCGCAATATAGGATTCAACGGGCCGACCTTTTTCCTTTCCTCGACGCCGCCGGCGGCTACAGCAAGCAGCGTATTCCGGACACCTCCGGCTTCGGACAAGCCCTGACCCTAGAGCAGTACAGTGTCGATCTAGGCATCAGTTCCTGGGAAGCCGATTTTTTCGGGCGCGTGCGCAGTTTGAAGGATCAGGCGCTCGAAGAGTTTTTCTCCACCGAGGAAGCGCGCAGGGCAGCCCAGATCAGTTTGGTGGCGGAGGTGGCCAGGAGTTATCTGCTTCTGGCCGCCGACCGGGAGCTGCTGGCGCTGGCCCGGCAGACGTTGAAGAGTCATTTGTCGACCTACGACCTCACCCGTCACCGCTTCGATGCGGGGGTTGTCTCAGCTCTTGAAGTGCGCCAAGCCCAGACCAGTGTCGAATCGGCTCGTGTCGATATCGCCCGCTTCGTCGGTCTGGTGGCGGAGGACGAAAATGCCCTGCGGCTGCTGATCGGCACTTCCTTGCCTGCCGAACTGCTCCCCCCTGAGTTGGAAACGGTCACCGCCATGGAGGAGATTCCAGCCGAAGTTCCATCAGAGGTGCTGCAGCGCCGCCCCGACGTCTTGGCGGCCGAGCACCGGTTGAGAGGGGCCTACGCCAATATCGGCGCCGCCCGTGCGGCATTTTTCCCCCGCATCGCCCTGACCGCATCGGCCGGTTTCGCCAGCGCCGAACTGTCCGGACTTTTCGATTCGGATTCGCGAGCCTGGCTTTTCGCCCCCCGTATCGATCTGCCGATTTTCACCGCCGGCAGCCTTCGGGCCAGACTGAGGGTTTCGGAGGTGGACCGGGAAATCTTCCTGGCCCGGTACGAAGGGTCGATCCAGAGCGCCTTCCGGGAAGTCGCCGACGCCCTGGCGCAGCGCGGGACCATCGATGACCAGTTAGCGGCGCAGCTTTCACTGGTCGATGCCACCGCCGAAACCTATCAACTGTCGGAAGTCCGTTTCAACAGGGGGATCGACAGCTTTCTCAACGTTCTCGACTCGCAGCGCTCACTCTACAACGCACAGCAGAACCTGATCACCATCCGCTTAGTCCGTCTGACCAATCTGGTGACGCTCTACAGGGTTCTCGGCGGGGGGGCATGAGGCCGCGCTGCGGAACCAGGCATTATGAATTGCGGTCTCCTTTTCGACCCCTTGGTTATTTTTGGCGTCCTGCTTGCCATTGCTTGGGGGACCGTGGCGGCCGTGGGCTTTTTTCATCGTGCGCCCAAGGAATCTTCCAACGATGACGATATGCCGGACGACATCGGTGACGATTTGGCTCCGGAAACTAAAGATGAACCATTCTCAGGGACTGAAGAAACAGCTCATCAAAATAAAGAGTCGTATAATTACATTAACCAAATTGATTAGATTAAATATGACAATGAGTGTGAATGAACTTGGTCGCGACGAAAGAAGACGGGGACGGTGGACGGCGCCAATCGGGCACAAAGACGCGCATCCTTGACGCCGCCGAACGGCTTTTCGCTGATGATGGGTTTCACAGCACGTCCCTGCGAGGACTGACCGCCAAGGCTCGGGTGAACCTTGCGGCAGTGAATTATCATTTCGCCTCCAAGGAGGCCCTGCTGCAGGCGGTTTTGGAACGACGGCTGGTCCCGTTGAACAAAGCCCAGTGGAATAGACTGGAAAAGGTCCGCAAAAACGCGCAGGCGGCGTCGGTCAGGCCTTCCGTACGCGGCGCGCTCCATGCGTTCTTTGGGCCGATGATCTCCCTTCGCGACAGCGACCCGGCAGCGGAGGACTTCATCCGTCTTTTGGGGCGATCCCTCGGCGAGCAGAGCGAGACCATCCGCGGAACCCTTCTGCGGCATATAGGGCCGGTTCAGATTCTTCTCTTCGATATCCTGGCGGAGGCGCTGCCACACATGTCACATGACTGTCTCTTCTGGCGCCTGAACTTCGCCCTGGGATCGATGATCCACGCAATGTCCATGTGCCATTTCCCGGCCCTCCTTCCGAATACGGCGCCGCCCATCAGTTCTGCCACCATGACGAAGTGTATGCTGGATTTCATCGCTGCCGGCATGGAAGCTCCATGCGCCCAATATCCTTCGCCGGATTGAGGCAACCTGTTTTGATTTTGGAGCATGACCGGCCATCCCATAACGATTCTCCTGGGATTTGGCGTGCAGCTTTCAACATGAGGTAAAATGGCGACTCAAAGGCTCGGGTTTGCGGGACTCCTGACTTTTCTTATGGTGCTGCATCTCCAAACAGTGGCCTCTTGTGCTGCAGAGGATTCCAATCAAGACCGGAATGTTCACAGTAAGAGCGCCGTCGGAGAATGGCGCCCCGGAGGGGATGCGGACCAAACGGCCCTCTCCATCAACGAGCCGATGTACTTCGTCGTGGGGAGGGATGGCGGCGACTCCAAGGCACGTTTTCAGTTCAGTTTCAAATACCGGATGTTCGATTCCGACGGGGTAGTGGTGCAGCATGCGCCCTGGATGGAGAATCTGCACCTCGGCTACACCCAGACCTCCCTCTGGAATCTCAGCTCCGACTCCAAGCCTTTCGAGGATTCGAGCTATCGTCCCAGCTTCTTCTGGGAATTCCAAAAAAACCGCAGTGGATCTCTCCCAGACTTCCTGCGTGCCGGCTATGAGCACGAATCGAACGGCAAGGGGGGAGAGGAATCCCGCAGCATCGATACGCTTTTCATTTTCCCTGCCTGGGAAATATCCATAGGAGAAGGGAACCTTTTCGTCGGATCCAAACTCTATGCCTATCTCGACCAGAGTGAGGAGAACTCCGACATGGAAGACTACCGGGGGTATGGCGACCTGATTCTGCGCTACGGCCAAGAGGACGGCTGGTTGGGGGCGGTTCTGTGGCGCTACGGCATGGAGAACAGGAACACCGTCCAGTTTGATCTCTCCTATCCTATTCGGAAGCCGTTTCTGGCCCGTGCCGGCGGTTATTTGTATCTTCAGGCCTTCCACGGCTATGGAGAGAGCCTGCTGAGCTACAATCAGAACCAGGAACTTGCGGTGCGGATCGGGCTTGCCATCGTTCGCTGAGGAAGGCTCATTAGCCGGCTCGGTTTCGCCCACGGTTTTTTCGCCGCCGGGGCGATTACCATGACAGCGACCATGATATTCCGAACGTTCTGCCGGAAACAAGCCAGGGCGATGCCATAAACAGGGAACTGAACTTTGCAGCCAGATTGGACAGAGATTTCTTTCCGAAACTCCGTGCGCAGGACCCCCCTTACCATGGCAGTAGCAGATCGGAGGAAGATGTTTAAAACATTGAGTCTGAGAAAACCCCCGCAGCTTGCTATCGCCATAGGGATAGGGGTGGTCGTCATTGGGGCGTCTTTTTTAGTCTGGCACTCCATGCGGCAAAAGGGGGTCCCCGAAAGCATCGCCAGCGGCAACGGCCGCATCGAGGCGGTGGAAATCGACATCGCAGCCAAGACGGCGGGACGGGTCAAGGAGATTCTGGTGGACGAAGGCGACTTCGTCACGGCCGGCCAGATCCTCGCAAAGATGGATACCGCCGTTCTGGAAGCCCAGAAAAGAGAGGCGGAGGCGCTGTTGCGCCAAGCGAAAAACGCCATCGAAACCGCCCGCAGCCAGGTGGCTCAGCGCCAAGGCGAGAGAGCGGCCGCCCGGGCCAGGGTGGCCCAGCGCCAGGCCGAGGTCGAGGCGGCGAAAAGGCGCCTGGCGCGTTCGGAAGCGCTGCTCACGGATCAGGCCATTGCCGCGCAGCAGGTCGACGATGACCGCGCCGCCTTCCTCAGCGCGCGGGCCGCTTTCCGCGCGGCCGAGGCCGAAGTAATGGCGGTCGACGCAGCCATCGCCGCGGCCCGGTCGCAGGTGATCGGAGCGCAGTCGGATATCGAGGCAGCCCAGGCTGCCCTGGAGCGCATCGAGGCCGATATCGACGACAGCGTGCTGAAGTCGCCGCGCGACGGCCGCGTCCAGTACCGCGTCGCCCAGCCCGGCGAGGTGCTCTCTCCCGGCGGCGTGGTGCTGAACATGGTCGATCTCGCCGACGTCTACATGACCTTCTTCCTCCCCACCGCGGAGGCCGGCCGGGTCGCTCTCGGCGCCGAGGGGCGGCTGGTGCTCGACGCCGCTCCGCAGTACGTGATCCCGGCCAAAATCTCTTTCGTCGCCGACGTCGCCCAGTTCACGCCCAAGACGGTGGAAACGGCGGAGGAGCGACTGAAACTGACGTTCCGCATCAAGGCGCGCATCGACCCGGATCTGCTCAAGCGACATCTGCACCAGGTCAAGACCGGCCTGCCGGGCATGGCCTATGTGCGGCTCGATCCGCGGGTGGATTGGCCCCCTGAACTGCAGACGAGGCTGCCGCAATGAGCCGGGATGTACATGCACAGATCGAGGATGGCGGGGGCGATGCCGCGCCGGTTGCCCGCCTGCGGGATGTGTCCCTGCGCTACGGCAAGGTGCGTACGCTCGACGAGGTCACGATCGACATCCCGGCGGGCTGCATGGCCGGGCTGATCGGCCCGGACGGGGTCGGCAAGTCGAGCCTGCTGGCGCTGGTCGCCGGCGCCCGCGCGGTCCAGACGGGACAGGTCGAGGTGCTCGGCGGCGACATGGCCGATGCGCGCCATCGCCGCCGGGTCGGCCCGCGCATCGCCTACATGCCGCAGGGCCTGGGGCGCAACCTCTATCCGACGCTCACGGTGTTCGAGAACCTCGACTTCTTCGGGCGCCTGTTCGGGCATGACGGCGGCGAACGGGCGCGCCGCATCGAGGCGCTGACACAGGCCACCGGGCTCAAGCCGTTTCTCGATCGGGCGGCGGGCAAGCTATCCGGCGGGATGAAGCAGAAGCTCGGCCTCTGCTGCGCGCTGATCCACGATCCGGACCTGCTCATCCTCGACGAGCCGACCACCGGCGTCGATCCGCTCTCGCGCAGGCAGTTCTGGGATCTGATCGCCGGCATCCGTCGTTCCCGGCCCGGCATGAGCGTGTTGGTGGCCACGGCCTATATGGAGGAGGCGGCGCGCTTCGACTGGCTGGCGGCGATGGACGGTGGGCGGGTGCTGGCCAGCGACACGCCCCAAGGCCTGCTGCAGAGCACGGGGGCGGAGTCGCTCGAGGCGGCCTTCATCCGGCTGCTGCCGGAAGACAAGCGCCGCGATTATCGGCCGGTCGAGATTCCGCCGCGGCCGGAAACCGATGGCGACCCCGCGATCGAGGCCCGGGATCTGACCATGCGCTTCGGCGAATTCACCGCGGTCGATCATGTGAACCTGCGTGTCCCACGGGGTGAGATCTTCGGTTTTCTCGGCTCCAACGGCTGCGGCAAGACCACGACCATGAAGATGCTGACCGGCCTCCTGCCGCCGAGCGAAGGCCGCGCCTGGCTGTTCGGACACGAGGTGGACCCGCACGACCTCGCGACCCGCCGCCGCGTCGGCTACATGTCGCAGTTCTTCTCGCTCTACACCGAGCTGACGGTGCGGCAGAACCTGGAGCTGCATGCCCGGCTGTTCCAGGTGCCCGCTGCCGAGATTTCAGGGCGGGTGGACGAAATGGTTGAACGCTTCGATTTGACCGCCGTGGTGGACAGTCTGCCGGGCCGGCTGCCCCTCGGCCACCGGCAACGCCTGTCGCTGGCGGTCGCCATGATCCACAAGCCCGAGATGCTGATCCTCGACGAGCCCACCTCGGGCGTCGACCCGGTGGCGCGCGACGCCTTCTGGCGCAGGCTGGTCGAGCTGTCGCGCCGTGACGGGGTGACCATCTTCATCTCCACCCACTTCATGAACGAGGCCGAGCGCTGCGACCGCATCTCGCTGATGCACGCGGGCCGGGTGCTGGTCACCGACACGCCGGCGAATATCGTGCAGCAGCAGGGCGCGGAGACCCTGGAAGAGGCATTCGTGGCGCATCTGGAGGAGGCGTCGGGGGAAGGCGAAGCCGACGAGGGGCAAACAGCTTCGCTCGATACGGTTGACGCGTCGGCAGGCCATGTCGAATCCCAGGGCTGGCGGCGCATGTTCGATCCCCGCCGCATGGCGAGCTACGCCCGGCGCGAAGCGCTGGAGCTGCGCCGCGATCCGATCCGCCTGACCCTGGCGCTGGTCGGCAGCGTCATCCTGATGTTCGTGATGGGCTACGGGATCAGCCTCGATGTCGAGGAGCTCACCTTCGCGGTCCTCGACCGCGACCAGACCACCGTCAGCCGCGACTATACGCTCAACCTCGCCGGTTCCCGCTACTTCGTCGAGCAGCCGCCGATCACCGACTACGAGGATCTCGACCGGCGAATGCGCGAAGGCGACCTCAGTCTGGCGATCGAGATCCCGCCGGGCTTCGCACGCGACATCGCCCGGGACCGGCGGGTCGAGATCGGCGCCTGGATCGACGGCGCCATGCCCCAGCGGGCGGAGACCGTCCGCGGCTATGTGCAGGGGATTCATGCCCACTGGCTGGCGACCAAGGCGCGGGAAGCCGGCCATGGCGATGCTCTGGCCGGACTCGTAAACCTAGAAACCCGCTTCCGCTATAACCCCGACATCGAGAGCCTGGTCGCTATGGTGCCGGCGGTGATCCCGCTGCTGCTTATGCTGATCCCGGCCATGCTCGCGGCGCTCAGCGTCGTACAAGAGAAGGAGCTCGGCTCGATCACCAACTTCTACGTCACGCCCACCACCCGGCTCGAGTTCCTGCTCGGCAAGCAGTTGCCCTATGTGGTGTTGTCCTTCCTGAGCTTCCTGCTGCTCACGCTGCTCGCGGTGACCGTCTTCGGCGTGCCGCTGAAGGGCAGCTTCCTGACGCTGGCGGCGGGCGCGCTGCTCTATGTCGGTGCCGCCACGGCCGTGGGTCTGCTCATCTCGACCTTCATGCGCAGCCAGATCGCAGCGATCTTCGGCACGGCGGTGCTCACCATCCTGCCCGCGACGAACTTCTCCGGCATGATCGACCCAGTCTCGTCCTTGGAGGGGATGGGCCGGCTGATCGGCGAGGTCTATCCGACCACGCATTTCCTGACGATCGCGCGCGGCACCTTCTCGAAGTCCCTCGACTTCTCCGACCTGCATGCCGCCTTTCTCCCGCTGGCGCTGGCCGTGCCGGTCCTGATCGGGCTGTCCGCCGCGCTGCTCAAGAAGCAGGAACGGTAGTCCATGCGCCTTGCCAATATTTTCCATCTCGGTGTCAAGGAGTTGCGCAGCCTTGTCCGCGACCCGATCATGCTGGTGCTGATCGTCTACGCCTTCACCGTTTCGGTCTACACGGCGGCCACGGCCATGCCGGAGACCCTCAACAAGGCGCCGATCGCGGTGGTGAACGAGGATCGCTCGCCGCTGTCATGGCGCATCGTCAGCGCCTTTTACCCGCCGTACTTTGTTCCCCCCGAGATAATCGACCAGGCCGAGATGGATGCCCGCATGGATGCCGGCCTCGACACCTTCGCCCTGGATATTCCGCCCAACTTCCAGCGCGACCTGCTGGCGGGGCGGCGGCCCACGATCCAGCTCAATGTCGATGCCACACGCATGAGCCAGGCCTTCACCGGCAGCGGCTATATCCAGACCATCGTCACCGACGAGGTGCGCGCCTTCGCGCGGCGCTACCGCGAGGTTCCGGAGTTGCCGGTCGATCTGGCGCTGCGGGTGCGCTTCAATCCCCAGCTCAACAAGTCGTGGTTCGGCGCCATCATGCAGGTCATCAATAACGTGACCATGCTCTCCATCGTCCTCACCGGCGCGGCGCTGATCCGCGAGCGCGAGCACGGCACCGTCGAGCATCTGCTGGTCATGCCGGTCACGCCTTTCGAGATCATGAGCAGCAAGGTATGGGCGATGGCGCTGGTCGTCCTTGCCGCCACCGCCTTCGCGCTCNCCGCCGTCGTGCAGGGCTGGCTTTCCGTGCCGATCCAAGGCTCGCTCGCGCTGTTCCTGGCCGGGGCGGCGCTGCATCTGTTCGCGACCACCTCGATGGGCATCTTCCTCGGCACCGTCGCCCGCTCCATGCCGCGGTTCGGCCTGCTGCTCATGCTGGTGCTGCTGCCGCTGCAAATGCTCTCCGGCGCTTCGACGCCGCGCGAGAGCATGCCGGAGGCCGTCCAGTACATCATGCTCGCCGCGCCCAACACGCATTTTGTGATGTTGGCTCAGTCGATTCTGTACCGGGGCGCGGGCATCACGGCGGTCTGGCCGCAATTCCTCGCCATTGTCCTGATTGGAACTGTCCTTTTTGCCCTGGCGCTGGCCCGCTTCCGCAAAACCATCGGGACAATGGCGTGAACCAACAACCTGGACCGAGGAGGAATTAACCTGTTTGTAGAGTCGAGCCAGGTCGTGCGTAACGCAGGCGCGTCGGTTCATCCTCGCGAAACGGCAGAATCCCGGTTGATTTCGAGCAATGTCATTCGGGAGAACATTGCATGAGCACAAAGGAGGTCAACGTGAAAAAATCAAGATTGGCTCTTTATGTAGGCATTGCGATATTGACCTTTTTGACGACATTTTATCTGCTGGCCAAGGAACCGCCGGAGGGCTGGCCGATCAATGTAATTCACCTGCTTACCAGGCACTGAGTTCCCAAATGGCGTTAACCGGGCAAGTCGACGCCACGGGAGAGTCTAGCGAATTCGCCCAGAACGTTTTCAGGCATATCAGCCTTACCTCTGCTTCGGTTTCCCGTATGACACAGTCCAACGCCCACACCCCACGCTTCAATGCCGGCGCGCTGCTCGCCTGCTGCACGGTTAGCTTTGCCTGCTTCTTCGGCTCCTACCTGCGCATTCCGGTGGTGCCGCTCTATGCCGCCGAGATCGGGGCGAGCACCGCCCAGGTCGGGCGATCAACACCGCCTTCATGGACTGCTCGCCATCCCCTCAGGACTCCTCTCCGAGCGCATTGGCCGACGGGCGGTCATCCTCGGTGGGCTGCTGATCATCGCCGGTTCCTCCTTCCTGCTCTACCTGAGCACCACCCCCGGCAAGATGATCGGCCTCTATTTTCTCTTCGCCATCGGCCTAGCGGCCTACTCGCCGTCGATGATGTCCTACGTCGCCGACATCGTCCCCAGCACCCATCTCTGGGGGCCTACGGGATGTGCACCCTCGCCTCCAATGTCGCCATGATGCTCGGCCCGGCCAGCGGCGGCCTGCTTTGCAAAATACTGGGACTGCGCGCTGTCTTCCTCGTCTCGGGGGTGCTCAGGGGAGTCCGTAAGCTCCCCCACCCCGAGACAGGGTAAAACTGGAGTCCCACAAATCACCGAAACCAAGACACATAAAGGCTCAACCTGTTTTTACAGGCTGAGCCTTTTCTGAAAGTAGTTCTGCATTGGGATATTGCTTTGCCTTTGGATTTATAGAACGCACGGGACAGCCATTTGGGGCTACCCCGTCAATACCCCTTGTGTATCAGACATACTCGTCGCGCCACTTTTAACAATTTGCTTATGTTGTTGAATGTGCCTTGGTTTCCGATGTCTATTGACATTTGGCAGATTTCAAAGGACAATTGCCATGCAGCTTAATTGTTTGTCCACTCAGGGTCAAACAAGCCCCAGCATGGAGGATAGGATGTCATCTTTAGCCCAAGTTCTTGATATCCCAGACGTCGGTGAAACCCTGCAGGAGATGATAGCCTCAGCCCGCAAGGGCGTTCCCATGCGGGCAATCGGTTCCCTGGCTGAGATCCTGCGCCTTAACCTTCAGGAGGTTGCCGAGATTCTACCCGTCTCCTACCGCACCCTGAAGAGATACCCCCCCAACCACATCCTCACCAAAGACCTCTCGGCCCACGTCCTCGAGCTGGGCCGGGTCTTCATCCGGGCCTGCGAAGTCCTGCAGGATGAAGAGAAGGCCAGGTTATGGCTCNCCCGCCCCTGTCAGGCCCTTGGAGGGGTTGCACCTATTTCCATGTTTGATACTCCCCTCGGCATCGAGGCGGTTCTGGACGAACTGGTCAGGATCGAACACGGGGTTTATTACTGATGTCCTTCAAGGCCTACCGGATCGCCCCGAAGACTTTCGCGACAGATCTTTCTGGAACCGGGGCAAGGCTTGTTGGCGGGCGATGGAATCCGAAGGGCATCGCCCTCCTTTATACCTCAACCACGGCAGCCCTTGCAGCGTTGGAGGTCCTGGTGCACGTCGACTGGAACCTCCTCCCTCCCCTCTCCTTGGTTGAAATCACCGTAAAAAAATCCACCGTCCTGGATCTCCGGGACTACCCCGCAGGAAATCCCGTCTCTTTACCAGAAGGATGGACCAGGAACCCGCCCCACCCTACCCTTGCCTTGATAGGAAAGAAGTGGGTCGACTCCAATGCCTCTGTAGGGCTACTGGTTCCCTCAGTCTTCTTCCCCGAGGGCCCGGATCAAAACCTTCTGATCAACCCTGGCCATCCTGACTTCGAAAAAGAGACCAAAATCACCAAGGTCATCGCCTTCAGTTTCGATGATCGGTTGAAGAAGGTGTAATTTCATCTGGCCGCCACAAATGCCGCAAGCCCACCGATAAAGATAAAGCCCCCCTGGTCCAAGAACTCCTGCAGAAAAATCCCCAAATCACCAAACGGGCTATTGCCGATAAGTTGGGGATTGGCGTGGCCAGTGTTTATCCGATAGGGAAAACTGGCCACTAAACCTTGACGTGATTTCATATAAAAGCTTCTGGTGGATGTGATTGCAAAACAGCTGACTGTTGTTATTGTAACAAGCCATGAAGTTTTGCTTTTAAACGTAAAAAGGGAAGTTTTGTAAAAAATCATACCTTTTCTGGCATTGATAATCCAACAAGGTGGTGTTATATTTCATCGAAGAAACCCTTAAAGGAGACCACCAAATGTCAAACTTGCTAGAAATGGCCACAAGTATCGTATCGGCTCACGTATCCAATTCCCCCATGAGCAAAGAAGATCTTCTTGCAGAACTTCAAGAGGTCTACAAAGCCCTTTCTACAATGGAAAAGGGTGTTGTTCCTTTATCCGAGACTGAGGTTGTAGAAGAAGCTGTCGGCCCTGTCATCACCAAGCGTAAGGCTTTCGGTAAAGACAAAATTACTTGCATGCTGTGCGGGAAAGAGATGAAGACTCTTGCTCGCCATCTCAAGACTGCTCACGATCTGAAGCCCGGTGAGTACCGTAAGCAATTCGATATCCCCCGCACTCAACCTCTTGCAGCCAAGGCCTATTCGGAGTCCCGTCGGCAGATGGCAATTGAAAAGGATCTCGGTGCTGGGCTTGCTAAAGCTCGAGCAGCCAGAGGGGTAACCAAGAAGGCCGCTGCAAATAAACCTGCGGCTAAAAAAGCGGCTGCAGCATCTGCCGCCATCGAAGCATAATTTTAGTACCGCTCTGGTAGCAGGCATGGAGCCCCCTTGTCCCTTAGTGGATTTGGGGGCTTTTTTTTAGGTGGGAGCCTCTAGCTTAGGTTGGGGAAAAGGGGCATGGTCCCTTTTCGCAAAGATACTTGACAAGTGTCAAAAATTATACGACACTTGACGTAAAGAAGCCTTCAATCTCAGATAGGCGGTGTTTATGGGCGCAATATCCGGTGAACAAGCTATTTTAAAACCAAGCTCAGCCAAGGAAAGGGTTAAAGGTTCGAACCTGGGAGAGCTCTTTGGTTTGAAAGGGCTGGAAGACCCGATCAGGGTTATTCAGATCACCCGCGAGGGTTTGCCTAAAAAAGCCATTCAGGTTCTTGCCGAGGCCCTGGACATGAAAAGCGTGGACATGGCAAGCATCCTGCCGATCTCGCCGCGCACCATTCAGCGGTATCAAGACAAGAGGGGCGACGAACTCCTGACGCCCGAAATCTCTGACCATCTGGTGCAAGTGTCCAAGGTTCTCGTCAAAGCCACCGAGGTTTTTGAAGATGCGGACCTTGCCCGGGGCTGGCTAAAAGAACCCATCCCCGCTCTCGGCGGGCGAACCCCCCTCTCCCTCTTGGACACCTCGACGGGCATCGAACT
>Ga0006257_1000219_pt1 | contig 15993 bp, 18 predicted proteins | sample Deesub45470m_DNA_FD_54937 | JGI IMG/M metagenome (GOLD analysis project Ga0006257, IMG submission 54937) | Deep subsurface microbial communities from North Pacific Ocean - 450_OLKR46/470m Metagenome | ecosystem: Environmental > Terrestrial > Deep subsurface > Unclassified | place: North Pacific... | reverse complement strand
ACGTCGACTCGGCGCTGATCGACATTTTCATGGAGAATGCCGCGGGCTTTGCCCGCGGCGCGTCGGCAAGCGTCGGGATCGCTCCGGCGAGCGCTGCGCATTCGCTGGCCATCGCGATCGAACTCAGCCTCAAAGCCTTTCTGATGAAGGCAGGATATGCCGACGACTGGAACCGTGTCCATATTCGGCATGACCTCGAAATGGCCCTGGCACTTGCGACGGAAGCGGGCCTGTCCGGCCTGTCTCTGCGTCGACTGCCTCCTTGCCGTGATCCGGGTGCAGATCGCGTAACCCGCACTGCAGCGTCATCCGTGCGCACGCCACTCGGAAGGGATTTGCCAACCCGATTGAAGCCAGAGACGGTTTTCCGACTAAACCCGCCGGACGGCCATCATGTATTCTTGTCGTAGGGGCCGCCGTTGCTTCGCTGCGAACGACAAGTCGAACTGGGAAAATGGGCTGACCAACGGTGGTGGGGCTATCGGGCGTGGATTGATGCGGTGATAGGGCAATGCTTCTGCAGCGGTTCCTGGGTTCATAGCACCAAAGCCACCATTCCTTCTTTTTGACCTGATCCCTAAGCCGGGCGTTCGGTGCTTCCAACCCGCTCCCCTTCGGGCCGAGTTGCCGTGTGCCACGGCTGCCCGCACCACCCCTTGTGTCGGGGTTCCCCTACGCCGCTTGCGCGCTCCGGTGGAAGCACCGCCCATGCCCGCCTTTTTCGGGGGTCAGTCGAAGGGACGGTCCCTTCGGCACCCAAAAAGGAACCTCGACATGCAGAACCTCGTCATCCTCGCCGGCAATGTCGGCGCCACGCCGGAAGCCCGCACGACCTCGGGCGGCACCAAGATCACCCACTTCAGCCTCGCGACCTCGCGGCCCAAGCGGGACAGCAACGGCAAGCTCGTCAAGGACGACAATGGCCGCCGGATCGAAGATACCGAATGGCACCGGATCACCTGCTTCAACGGGGTCGGCAAGACCGTCGAACAATATGTCGACAAGGGGATGAAGGTGATGGTGCGCGGTCGCATCCATTATACCCGCTGGACCGACAACGAGAATATCGAGCGGTACGGCGTCGAGATCATCGCCGACGAGGTGACCTTCCTCACCCGCGCCAAGCCCGCCAGTGGCGACCAGGGCGGCAGTGACAGCTCGGTGGATGACGACGAAATTCCCTTCTGAGATCAAGCCAAGGCCCGGCGGCTCATGCCACCGGGCCTTTTGCTGTTGTGTGCTCTGTCAAAGTCACTTCAGGCTGGAGAGCTGGGCTTCCAATTGCGGCGCCAGATCCCGGGCGGTGCGCGCGGCACCGATAAGGGTCGCCGATCCCGCGCCGCTCCAGTCACCATAGCCGGCGAGCCACAGGGCGGGTTCCTTGATCGATTGCTGGCCATGCAGCACAACCCGTCCGCTTTCCTCAACGACACCAAGACTGGCGAGATGCCCAAGCGCTGCCCGGAATCCGGTACACCAGATGATGGCATCTGCCGCCATCGTCGAACCGTCCGGCCAGACAATCCCGCCCTGCGTCATCCGGTCGAACGGGCGAACAGCGTGAAGCACATCACGGGCCCGCGCTTCGCGAACCGGGGGAACCATGACGATATCGCCGATACCGCCCACCGGCGTTTCACCCGGCTCCGCCTTGAGCCGGGCGGTCGCCCGCTCGAACAGGACGCGTCCATCGACTTCGTCAGGAAGGAACAAGGGCTCGTTCTGGGTGACCCAGATGGTTCTCGCGACCTGTGAAACCTCCGCGAGAATCTGGGCACCGCTATTGCCGCCGCCAACGATCAGCACCGTCTGACCGGCAAATTGGTCCGGGCGGACATAATCGGCAGAATGGAGTTGGACCCCGCCAAACGTCTCGCGTCCGGCTAAGGCGGGGATGAAGGGATGGGACCAGGTACCCGTGGCGCTGACCAAGATCCTGCCGGCGAAGCGGCCCCGGTCGGTAAGCGCCTCAAGGTGACCCTCTACGCGTTCGACCGCCTCGACCTGCACCGGGCGTTCGATCGGCAGGCTGTACCGGCTTTCATAGCGCGCGAGATAGTCGAGAAGGTCGTCGCGGGTCGGATAGCCCTTGTGCGCGGGTATCGGCATGAGCCAGCCAGGCAGCGAACTGTAGCCGGCAGGAGAAAACAGATGGAGCGAGTCCCAGCCATGACGCCAGGCACCGCCCGGGCCAGCCTCGGCGTCCAGAATCTGAAAGTCGATGCCGGCGCGGCGGAGATAATAACCGAGCGCGAGGCCCATCTGGCCGCCGCCGATGATGAGGATGTCGCGCAGATCTGCCATCAGGTCCGCAGCCAGCGGTGCAGATCGTCGGCTTTGGGCAGGCCGCCGGCATGGACGACCTTGCCGTCGATGACGATGCCAGGCGTCGAGACGATGCCGAACTGGGCAATGGCCTCGTAATCCGTGATCTTTTCGACGGTGACGTCAATTCCGAGCTTGGCCGCCTCGGCCTTGACCATCTCTTCGGTCGTCTTGCAGCGCGCGCAGCCCGGGCCGAGGATCTTGATGTCTTTCATCATTTTAGCCTTTCACGAAAACAGGAGATTGAACAGAAATCCGACAGCGAGGATGCCCGAGGCCACGACAGCGATGAAGACGGCGATGAGCTTCACGCTGAGTACCTTGCGCAGGATGATCATCTCGGGGAACGACAGGGCAATCACCGACATCATGAAGGCAAGAACGGTGCCCAGCGCTGCGCCCTTGCCCAGCAGCGCTTCGACGACCGGGATGATACCGGCCGCGTTGGAGTACATCGGGATGCCGACCAGCACCGCTGCCGGGACCGACCACCAGGCATCCGCCCCCATGATACGCGCCAGCAACGCTGCAGGCACATAGCCGTGGATGAACGCACCGACCGCGATCCCCGCAATGATCCAGTACCAGACCTTGCCGACGATCTCCTTGACCGCTTCCCAGCCTGCCTCGAAGCGGTCGACCCAGTTCATGTCTTCAGGTTGCAATTCCACGGCGCTGGCGCGGATGTTGCGAACCCATGGCTGCAGCCAACCTTCCAGATGCAACCGGCCAATGATCCAGCCCGACACGATCGCGATGGTCAGGCCGAAGGCGAGATAGGTCAGCGCGACGCGCCATCCGACGAGCGCGAAGAGCAGGCCGAGCGCCACCTCGTTGATCATCGGCGCGGCAATGAGGAAGGAGAAGGTAACGCCCAGCGGGACGCCCGCCGACACGAAGCCGACAAACAGCGGCACCGCCGAACAGGAGCAGAAAGGCGTGAAGATGCCAAGCCCGGCGGCGGCGACATTGCCCAGACCTTCGCGTCTTCCGGCCAGGATCGCGCGGGTGCGCTCGGGCGAAAAGAAGCTGCGAACGACCCCCATGGCAAAGACCACGATCGTCAGCAGCATCAACACCTTGGGGGTGTCGTATACGAAGAACTCGATCGATGAGGCCAGGGCGCCGCCCGGCGCTACCGGCATGTGCGCGACGGCCCAGCGTGAGAAGGGCTGAAGCTGCCGGTAGAGTGCGAACCAGGCGGCGACGGCAATCACGATACCACCCAGCCAGATGCCCGGCGAGCGCTTGAGCGGGACGGTGTGGCTGGTCATGTCATGCAACTTTCGTTTGAAAGGGAGGACGCATGTCGGCGGCGGCTGCAGCGAGGACGGTATCGATGATGGCCACCCATGCGGCGGGCAAATCGGGATTGCGGCGATAGCGTACCCATTGAGCGTCGCGTCGGTCGGTCAACAGGCCGATGGCCTTTAGCCGGGCCATATGGCGCGACATGCGAGACTGGGACACGCCGAGCCGGGCCATCAGCTCGCACACGCAGTGTTCATCACCGTCCCAGATGATCCCGAGCGCCGATAATCGCGTCGGTTCGGAGAGGGCGGCGAGCAAATTTACGAGGGAGAGGTGGGAAGACATAGCATGCGCATATGCGCGCAGCCGCATGATAACATTGACGCCCGTCAAAGGACGCGCGGATCGACGGCCAATTCGAAAGCTAATGAGAAACATCGATGCTCGCGGTTGCTGTTCGGCAATGTGCCTGGGATCGCTGCGCGTCCCCGTGGTGCCGATGATCAGGGGTAGGTCGTAGCGCAACTGGGCGAGCGCAGTCGGTCCGATGTTATGGCTCCATCCCGCGGGCTCATCCCGTTCTTTGAGGCGCGATCCTTGGTCCGGCGCGCGGCCTAATGCGATCAACCCGTAAAGGGTCCGGTCGCTTGCGCTACGGCTTTTGGCCTGCGGCAAAAAGTGATCGCGGCCGCGCGCCGAACACTTCGGGCGCCAGTCGAACGGGATGAACCCGTCGGCTTGGCAAGGAGCCTCGATATGTTCACCGACATCAAAATCGCTCGCCTCAATGCGTTCGGCCTCTCCAGAACCCTGATGATTGCCACGATGGTCATCGGTATCGGCAATCAGTTTGCCGTCATTACCGCCGACGAGTTCGATGGCGACGTCGCTGTCCTCAACGAATATGATCCCTTTGGCTGATAACAGCGAACGGGGGCTGTCGCCCCCGTCCGATCATGCCAGGTCGGCGGCGATGAAGGAGATCGCCACGCCGACCATGATGACAGCGAATATGCGCCGTATTGGTTTGATTCGGGTTGGATCATTCAGCCAGCCATGCGCCCTTGCCCCCGCGATCACGATGATCGCATGGATGGTCGTGGCAATGGCGACGCTGATCAACGACAATGTCAGGGCACCGCGAAACCCAAGCGTAGCGCCGCGCAGAAATTGCGGGGCAACGACGATGAAAAATATGTAGGCTTTGGGATTGAGGAGATTGATCATTGTCCCAGCCATGAAGGCGCGCCTTGCGGTGCTGCGCGGTCGTTTTACCGCGGTTTTGTGTTCTGCGCTGCGCCATGCGTCGAGCGCGAGCCACAGCATCATGGCGGCACCGGCCACGCGCAGCCCGGTCCATAATTGCGGGGCCGCCTGCAGGAGTGCCGCAAGGCCAATCGCTGCCAGCACGCCGTTGGCCAGCAGCCCGGTGGCGATACCCCACACGGCCGCCATTCCATTGCGCCGACCTTCCGTGGCGGCCAAGCCTGCGAGCCAGGCCATATTGGGTCCTGGTGTCAACTCGATGAGCAAAACAGCAAGCGCAAATCCGATCAAATCCAAAAGCGCTTCCCCTGCTCCTCAAAATCGCGGATTCATTCGTACAGCGCTTGGCAATTCAAAGCGCGTCATTAATGGGCTTTGGTCATAGGCATCCCCGAGGGCTTGCTTTGACATCGAATTGAAGCGCCGGTGTTGGCGTAAGGCGGAGCAGAACTGGTGGCGGCTCCGGCTCCGCCGGACCGGGCTCTAGGCGAAACGCCCCAAGCCCCGTGCCGGGTCTTGGCCCATCCGGGTCACGATCCCTGCCGTGGATCAGTCCGTCAATGATGCCTTGGAATGCGCCTGCCTGTATCATCGATGACGGGCGCTGGCCGCCCAAGCGCGAGATGCGCCGGCGGGCATAGGCTCAGGTCGTCGCGGAGCGTCGCGGCGTCAAGCAGGATGCGCCACGGGTCTCCATAGCGCCGCGCTGCAAGGTAGAAAACCGCGCCATCGCAGGCGACCATTCGGCATCGTTCGTGACGATCGATCAACGACGCATTCCCGCCATAACGAGCCACCAGTTCGTCCAGATCGGCGCGCATCAGGGCGCCGCAGCGGCGGCACTGGGTGCGAACCTGGATCTGCAGCCGCTGCATAAAGCCGACGCTCGATGTCCAGCGTGGCCACAGGGCAATGATCCGGGCGGATTCTATCATGCCTGAGAGGATAGCCAGGCCCCGGGTCATGCGTCCAGTAGCATCTCCGGAAAGTCGGCCATGCCGTTTCATTGTGCCTATCACCGCCACGCCGATGGTCCCTTCCTGGCTTGGCGTCCTCGCCGCGGCACTTGCCGACGCAAGCCCGTTGCCGGACTTCTCCACATCCGTTGCGACCCTGTCGGGTGCGCAGGCGCGCTATGCCCCGGCGGTCCGGTCGCCTGTCGGAAGGCCCCGATCGGCGGGGTCTGACACAGCTTGGAAAGTCGACCGTCATGACCGACCCCCAGAATGACAAAGCTATATCCCCAAACCAGCGCGTCGCTATCATCGCGCAGCTCAATGATGCCCTGCGCCAGTGCATCCATAGCCCGGGGATCAACCAGATCGTCATGACGATAGGAGTCGCCGACCTGATCGGCGACACCAGCTTGTTTCGCGGCTTTCAGCGACGTGCCGAACTGCTGCGCAGCGTGCGCGACTACGACGCCTTCGGGCCGGACGTCGATCCTTATGGCGAGCGGGAGTTCGGTCGCTTCGAATTTGCCGGCGAGAGCCTCTACTGGAAGATCGACTATTATGATCGCGATCTTGCCTATGGCTCGCCCGATCCCGCTGATCCCGCACTCACCACCCGGGTCCTGACGATCCTTCGCACCCATGAATATTGACCATGAGCCATCCCCCCGAGCGGGGGGATGGCCCTTAAAAGTCTGCCTGAGCAGACTGTGCGGTGTCGCCGACGGCGCATCGCCCACGCCCCATCCATGCAGAGGAGAGGGTGCCTGGCGCTGATATTGCGCGCCTGTTGGCGCCGAGCTCATTGCAAGGAGACTTTTCCATGGCTGATTATTTCTCGCGGCATCCCGACCATGCGCTGCTGTTCGCGTTCGTCTGCTTTGTGATCACCGTCTATCTGTTCCGCTATGTCGGCCCGGGCATCGGCGGCGGTGGCGACTGGTCGTCGCGCGATCATTATGAGCGCAACCTGCGCGATGGTCCCGACGACTATGAATGCTGACCCCAGCGCCATGCGCACCCTCGTTGTCAGCCTGCTCAAGGGCGGTGTCGGCAAGACCTTCCTCGCCACCCATCTGGCCTGGTTCCTGGCGGAACAGGCGGGGCGGCGCGTGGCCTTTATCGACCTCGATCCGCAGGGCAGTTCGACGCGGCGGCTCGCCATCGAACGGCAGGGCGGATTTGCCGCCGATCTGTTCGATCCCGAGGCGCGGCTTGGTCCGCCCGATGCGCCTGGCCTTACCGTGTTCGCCGCCGATGCGCGGTTGCAGATGATCAAGGCCGCGCAAGACGTGCGGGATTTTCTCGGGCGCTATCGCACGCTTTGCGGACACTTCGATCATTGCGTGATCGACACCGGTCCCAAATGGGATGAGCTGACCTTGAGCGCGATGGCGGTCGCCGACGCTGTGATCGCGCCTGTGCAGGTCGCCGAGGACTCAATCGAGTGCGCCAAGATGCTGCTTACCGCCCTCAAGAAAGCTGAAGGCGCGCGCGGCGGGCGCAAGGTTGAATTCCTAGGGCTGCTACCCTCGATGGTGAACCCGTTCGACCGGCGCGAAATGGACAATGCCGTGAAGCTGACCCGGGCAGTGGGCGAGGCGATGATGTTTCCCGCCTTCATCAAGGCGCGCCCGACATACAAGCATTCGGCCGAGCATCATCAGCCCGTCTGGCGCGAGACCGGCAGCGGTGCCCAGGCGGCGGCAGACGAAATCCGGCCGATCCTAGCCGAAATCGTGCGCCGGATGGACAGCCGCGACCCGAGTGCGGCCTGATGGGCAAGTTCGATCAGCGCGCCGAAGAGTTCGGGCTGCTCGTCGGCTTGCATGACAGCGCGCGGCGTGTCGAGGATTTGCCACTGGACCAGATCATGCCCGATCCCGGCAATCCGCGGCGCTCCTTCGATGAGGCAGACCTCAAGGATCTGGCCGCTTCGATCGCGGCGCGTGGCGTTCTGCAGCCGATCATTGTCGCACCGAAAAATGCCGACGGGCATCACGTCATCCGCGTCGGGGAGCGCCGCTTTCGTGCCTCGCGGCTTGCCGGACGCGAGACCATCCCGGCGATCGTGATGGCGGTGGTGAACCGGGCTGACACGCTCGCCGACCAGATTGTCGAGAATGACCAGCGCGCGGGTCTCACGCCCCATGACCTTGCCACCGGGATCGAACGGATGCTGGGTGCCGGCGTCACCCAAGCCGAGATCGCGCGCGCGCTTGGCCGTTCGAAGCAGTTCGTCTCGCTCTATGCCGCCTGTGCCGACATGGCGCCCTGGCTGCGCGGGGCGATCGACCAGATGCCGATCCGGTTGCTGTATGATCTGCACCGCGCTGCCCGGACCCATGGCGATGCGGTGCGGGCCTATGTCGAAGGGCTTGAAGGGCAAGGGGTGACGCTCGCTGAGGGCAGCCGATTCATTGCCGGGCTCAAGGCGTCCGAGATGCCGTCTGAGGGGGATGCGCGCGAGGTGGCGCTCAAGCCGGTGCGTACCGGTGTCGGCTTGCGCTCGATGTTTGGACCTGAAGAGGCGGCACCGCCGAGGTCGCTCATCGAGGTCCGGGTGCGGCTGGGTGGCCGGGCGGGCCGTCTCGCCCTGCCTCGAGAGGTCTGCGTGATTTTCGACGATGGCGAAAAGGTCGAAGCGCCCGTCACCGATATCGTCCTGGAGTAAGCGATCGGCGGGGGGAAGGGGTCTCCGACAATCCTCCTTACTCCGCGTAGATGGTATCGCAATTCACAGGAAATTTTTACAGCCGCGCCCCTTCTTCAGGGGTGCGGCTGTCTTCATTTTTACAGGCGTTCGGCGGATGGTGGTGTCGCTCGGATTACGCCTGTTTCGTGGTGAGATCGGACGAGTGGGATGTCTGTCTGGAAGATGGGTGGAGTCTGCCTGAGCAGACTATAGGATGAGTGGATTAAGGTGAGGGCCGGATAGGCTTGGCGCCGTCAATGTATGACAATAGTCTTCGGACATGGCCGTCTTCAACGTCCGTCTGCCCGATGATCTCGCGGCACGCTTCGATGCTATGGCGACGTCCATTGGGGGTCGCTCGGCGCTCCTGCGCAAACTGATCGATCGTGCGCTGCACGAGGCTGGGGACACATGCTGCGAGACGGCCGTACCCCGCCCCCGCACGACTGACCGGCTGCAGCTTCGTCTCATGCGCGAGGATATTGACCGGCTTGATGCCGCAGCCGATGCGCGTGGGCTCAAACGGACCGAATGGCTGGTGATGCTGCTGCGTCGGCGGTTGCATGCGATGTCGCCGCCGCCGCGCGCGGACCGGGTGCTGATCGCGCAGTCCTGGCGCGAGCTCAACCGGATCGGGATCAATCTCAACCAGGCGGTCCATGCCCTTCATGCCGCAACCATGGTGGATTCCCGTCTCGACCTGGCTCGCGAGGCCGCGCGGGTTGCCTCGTTCCGCGACGAGGTAGCCGGCCAGCTGAGCGCACTTGGCCGCGCGCTCAAGGGCGACATGGCCTATTGGGATGTGTCCGATGAATGAGGATGATGACGGCGTCCTGCCGCTGCCGAGCCTGATGGAAGCCTGGCGACCGCCGACCGGCGGCAAGCGCAGCTTGCGGGGCGCAGCGCTGCATATTCGTTCGGGCGGCGGCAAGGGCGGTGGTGGCGGCGCCGCTGCGCCGCTGTCGGGCGCGCAAGCGCGAGCCAAGCTCGAGCGGATCGTGCGCAAAGCCCCCGAGGTCATGGTCAAGATATCGGGCAAGCAGCGGGGCGCCAGGCATCTTGCCGAGCATTTTGGCTATATCTCGCGTCACGGGAAGCTCGAGGTTCGCAGCAGCGAAGGCGAGATCATCACCGATGAAAAGCGCCTCAAAGCGATCGCCGCCGATTGGGATATGCTCGACCAGGCGATGAATCCCTACGGTAAGGACCGACCGACCGCGATGTCGATGGTGTTGTCGATGCCCGGCGGTACGACCGATGCCGCCACGATCCATGATGCCGTCCAGGCCTTTGCGCGCGTCGAGTTCGAAGGCCAGTTCAGCTATATGGTGGCGCTCCACACCGATACCGCGCACCCCCATGTCCATCTGACCGTCGCGACGCAGGGCCAGGACGGGACCCGGTTCAATCCGCGCAAGGCCGACCTGCATCACTGGCGCGAGAGCTTTGCCCATGAATTGCGTCAGCGCGGCATCGCCGCCGAAGCCACCCCGCGCCGCGCGCGCGGCCATGTCCAGAAGCGGGTGCGGTCACCGGCGCATCATCTCGAAGCTCGGACAGCGGGGCGGGGGAGGGCGCTGGTGCTGAACCAACTGATCGAAGAACGTGCGCAGGAATTTGCACACTCCACGAGCCCGGATCGCCGTGTGGAAGATGTGCTGGCGCTCAGCCGCCAGAAGCAGATTCGGGGGGCCTACGCGGAGGCCGCAGCCGCGCTGGCGGCGACCGGAAAGCAAGAGGATCGCGCGCTGGCCGAGGATATCGCGACGTTCGTGGCCGATATGCCGCCGGCGGTGTCGCGACGTCTGGAGCGGGCGCGGGAGATCATGCTGGCAGAGCGCGGTGCGGCGGCGGAACGCCGTGGCCCGGAAAAGGGGGGTGAAGCCGTGCAACAACCCGTCAATGACCGAGGTACATCTATGCCTCGCGACCGCGATCGTTAGCAGGTGACCCCAGCAGAAACGGCAAATCAGCCCAGCTTCGACGGCATGATGATATCGGCAGATGACTCGAACAACGGTGCTTCCGGCAGCCTATCGAGGCTTACGACGCGGTGGCTACGTCTCGGTCTCGAGCGAACTCCACGATCGCAGTAAGGCGGCGCACAAACGGCTTGCAACATTCGAGCAGCACCAGAAGGACCATGCCGAGGCCGACCGCGAGGATCATGTCGCTTCGGGCTATCGAGCCGAACTTCAGAAGGGTTTGTGCCTGCGGTGTGAACAGGATGAGCGCGGCCACGCCGACGATCGCTACAGCGACATAGCGCAGCGCAGCGTTATGTCGGGCGAACGCCTCGCGGAGGGATGCACTGAACGAACGATTGACGAGGATGAGTACGACGATCTGAGCGATCAGCGCGAAGAAAATGAGCGCGCGAAGTTCCGCCTCGGGCATCGCGTTCCATGTTTCGACAAAGAATATCGTCGCCAGCATCGCGAACGCCAGCGCGCCTTGGAACACACTCCACACAATCATGCTGAGCGAAAACAGCGGTTCTACCGGGTCGCGCGGCGGACGGGCCATGATGTCATCCTCGTCGCGTTCGGCTTCGAACACCAGCGCGCAGACCGGGTCGATCACCATTTCCAGCAGCGCGATGTGGATCGGGCCGAACAGTAGTGGCATGCCAAGAAATAGCGGCAGCAGCGCTAAACCCGCGATCGGCACATGCACGGCAAAGATGAATGCCATTGCCTTGCGGATATTGTCATAGATGCGGCGCCCGAGCCGGACCGATTGCACGATCGATCCAAAATCATCCTCGAGCAGGACCATGGCGGAGGCTTCGCGGGCGACATCGGTGCCGCGCTTGCCCATAGCGATGCCAATATGAGCCGCCTTGAGCGAGGGTGCGTCATTGACGCCGTCGCCGGTCATCGCAACGATCTCGCCATCGGCCTTGAATGCCTGGACGATGCGTAATTTCTGTTCGGGCATGATGCGGGCAAAGACGGTGACGCTTTTCAGCCGCTCGGCAAGCTGGGCGTCGTCCAGCGCGGCGAGGTCGGTGCCGGTCAGCACATCGCCATCAGCGATCCCGGCCTGGTTGGCGATCGACCTTGCGGTTGCAGCATAATCGCCAGTAATCATCACGACGCGAATGCCCGCGCTGCGGCATTCGGCGATGGCCGCAACCACGCTCGGGCGAAGCGGATCGGCGAGGCCAACCAACCCGGCAAGCGCGTAATCATAGTCCTGCTGGGACTCTCTCCAATGCCGATCAAGCGGCGTCGCCGTGGCAACAGCAAGCACCCGGATGCCGCGCTTGGCCATCGTCTCGACGGCGGCGGTCATCGCCGCGAGCGCTTCAGGAGCCAGATGGCAGAGCTTGGCAATCGCTTCTGGCGCGCCCTTGGCGGCGATCGTCAGCGTGCCGCCGCCATCCCAGATGTTCGACATCGCGAGCAGATCGGGGCGGAGCGCATAAGCATGAGCGAGCTTGCCGACAACCGGTGCGATGGCCGAAATTGCAGTCCGCGCTTCGTGCAGCGCGATCTCCATCGGGTCGCTTGGCGCGACAGCGCTGGCGAGTGCCGCTGTCGCGATCAGGTGGTGAAAGGCATTGGGCACAGCAGCATCCGCCCTGAGCGTGAGGGCCTGGCCCGAGGGGAGCCATAGCTCGGCAAGCGACATCCGGTTCTCGGTCAGCGTGCCGGTCTTGTCGGTGCACAATATGGTCGCCGATCCGAGCGTTTCGATCGCGGCGGCACGGCGGGTCAGCACACCAACCTTGCCGATCCGCCACGCGCCCATCGCAAGAAATACCGTCAGCACGACCGGAAATTCTTCAGGCAGCATCGACATGCCGATCGCGATCCCGGCGAGCACGGCCTCAATCCAGCTGCCGCGCAACAGGCCATAAAGAAGCACGACCAGCAGCGCGATGACACCGCCGCCGATCGCGCACCAGGTGACGATCCGTGTCGTCTCACGCCGCAAGCGCGGGGCTTCGGTATCAAGCGTTGCCAGAGATTGACCGATCCGGCCGATTTCGCTGTGCGGACCCGTCGCCAGCACCCGCGCAATGCCGCTGCCGCGCGCGATGAGCGACCCGGCATAGACAAAGGGCTGGCCGTCGCCGCCGGGGCGGTGGGTGCCGTCGCCGGCATCCGCCACGATCTTGCCAACCGGGAGCGACTCGCCGGTCAATAGCGACTCGTCGGTCTGCAGATCGTTCGCGTCAACCAGCACAGCATCGGCGGCTATCCGGTCGCCCTGTTCCAGCACCAGCAGGTCATCACGGACCACCTCCCGGCCTGCCACGCGAACGCGGGCTCCATCCCTGATCACCAGTGCTCGCGGGCTAGAGAGATCGCGCAGGGCCTCCAGCACATGTTCAGTGCGCGTCTCTTGGATCACGGTGACCGCGACTGAGAAGGTCGCGAAGCCAAGAAGGACCAGTGCCTCGGTCAGGTCGCCGAGCAGCAGATAGGCAACACCGCCAACCAAGAGCAACGCGAGCATTGGCTCTCGCAACACTTCGAGCACGATCCGTAAGGCGGATCGTCGTCCCGCGCGCGGCAGCTCGTTGGGGCCATCCGCCACAAGCCGCTCGCTAGCAGCCACAGCCGTAAGGCCTGTGAATTTGCCGGGATCAATCATCGTCCCCGCCTTCGCCCCCTTCACCAGAGCCACTGCGGTGGCAGCGCGCGCAGTTTTCGATGTTGCGGATGCCTTCCTCGGCATGTTCGGCGCGGATCTGGGCGGGCTGGTGCTCGTGGCAGCTGAAACAGGTGTAGCGGCTGGTGTCGCCGCCGATGTGGCATGTCGAGCAGCTCGCCTTGTGCGGGCCGGTGAGCGCGAAGAAGCGGCTATGATCAAATGTCGCTGGCTTCCAGGCGGTCTGGCTGTGACAAGCGGCGCAATTCCTGACCGATTGCGCGTGCATTGGGGTGGGCGGCGCGCGGTGGCAGGTGGCGCACTGGCCGCGCAGCTTGGGATTGAGCAGAGCGTGGGCGAAACTCCGCTGCGATGCCGCTACCAGGCGTGGTCCGCTATGATCGCTGTGGCAGGCGGTGCAGTTCGCCTGGGTCAGCGATTGGTGGAAGGCAATGGCATTGGCCTTACGCATGATGGGCGCGCCGGTCGTCGTGCGAATGCCGATATCGGGCAGCTTGTGGCAGGTGGTGCAGCGATTGGTAGATACGCCAGTGAACGGCGCATGGCACGCGAAGCAATCGCCGGCGATCGCCTTATGCGCAGGGATCAGCGGCCCCGGTGCGACCATCAGATGGGGCCATGCAAAGGTAAGCGCGATCAGGCCGCACAGGTTGAGGACGATCAGCCAAAGAGCCCAACGACGGATCATCGCCACCCCCAGAAAAGCAGCGAAGATATTATGTGCGCCAGCGCCAGCACGCCGAACGCCAGCGTGATCGGCAGGTGGACGACGCGCCAGGCCTTGACGACGTCGAAGGTCAGGCTATCCCAATAGGTCTTTTCTTCGAGCGCTTCGGCTGACAGTCCCTGCGCGCGAAGTTGCGTCCGCGTAGCTTCCAGTCGGGTACGTGACCGGGTGAGCAGATATTTGCCGGTTAGACCGCTCGCGATATTGATGAGCATCGCCCACACCGCCAGCCACGCAAGGATCGCGTTAAAATGGATGCCTGCATGGACAAGAACCAGCAGCGATCCCGCCCAGGCAAGCCGCTCATGCCAGCGCAGCAGACTTGCAGGCTTGCCCGAACGGATCAGCTTGCGCTTGCGCATCGAATAGCCCGACGACGCCAGGATCAGCACGACGCCCGGAATGCCCAGATACCGTCCGACCCAGACGATATTGGCAAGGTGTAGGGCCGCATCGATAGCCAGCGCCGCGCCACCGAGCGCAGCCAGCGACAGATAGAAGGGGATGACCTCACGGCTGATCAAGCTTGTGCGGAGACCACTCATGCGGCGAGCACCAGATCGCTGGTCGGCACGGCGATGCAAGGCAGGCAGCGCCCCTCGGCAATATCGAATGACGGCGGCTGTGCGTAGCGCACGGTGCCGGAGATCATCGCCGTTTCGCAGGTACCGCAACTGCCCGATCGGCAGCCGGAGGGAATTGCAACGCCGCTGCGTTCGGCGAAATCGAGCAGGTTGGTATCCGCGCCGGTCCAGTCGAGCGTGCGTTTGGCTTGCGCGAACTGCACCGCCAATGGCGTGTCGAGCGGGATCGCTTCGATATCCTCCGCAGACTCGATCGACGCTGGGCCAAAGGCTTCGTAATGCACGGCATTGCGCGCGACGCCCCAGTCGCGAAGCGCGGGGACAAGGCTCGCCATCATCGGCGGCGGACCGCAAACGTAGAAGTGATGCTGGCCGTGCGGCAAAATGCGCCGCAGCAGCGCGGTGTCTATGAAGCCCGTCTCGTGGAATTCATCGGGTTCAGCTTCGGTCGGGAGTGGCGCGCTCTGGACGATGGTCAGGTGGAAGTTGGGGTGGTGCTCGACGAGCGCGACCAGATCGGCTTCGAACACCAGATCCCGGCTGTCGCGGACACCGTAGAACAGATGAAAGGTGCGATCGGGCTGCACCGCGAGCGCCGCGCGCGCCATCGCGAAGAGCGGCGTGATGCCGATACCGCCGGCGATCAGGACCGTCGGGATGGAGGCATCGTCGGCCAGCACAAAGACCCCGGCAGGCGCGCGCACCTGCAGGATCGCGCCCGGCTTAACGTGTTCGTGAAGGTAGTTCGAAACGAGCCCCGGGGGCAGATCGGGCCGGTCGGGCGGGGAGGGGATGCGCTTGACCGTGATTCGATAGGCTTGTCGGTCGGGTCCGTCCGACAGCGAGTAGCAGCGCGTCACCGGACGCACACTACCCCCGGCGTCGGGCAGATTGAACTGAAACGTCAGGAATTGACCAGCGCGATAGGGCGGGAGCGGCAGGCCATCGACGGGCTCGAGATAGAAGGACGTCTGGGTGACCGCCGCATCTGCATCCTCACGCGTTCGCACGCGAAAGGCGCGTAAGCCCGGCCAGGCTTCATTTACTCGCGCAAGGGGCGGGATGACTTGGGTCAATGCCGGTTTTGGCCGAAGCACAACATATGTGATCGCCACGATGATTTGCGCTAACAGTGCCATCGAGATCAGCCCGAGAAGTTCGAGCGCGGTCACCCGTGCAGGCGTCTGTGCAGGGGCCAGCCTTTCATACTGCCGTGCCGACCAACATGCCGATCCCAGCCGTCAACGCCATTGCAAGCGCGCCCCAGAAGGTAACGCGAATGGTTGCCACCCAAACCGGAGCGCCACCTGCTCGCGCGCCCACCGCCCCCAATAGTGCCAGAAACAACAACGACGCGATTGCCTCGATCACGACCAACAAAGGAGTTGGTGCAAAAATGACGATCGCCAGTGGCAGCGCTGCCCCGGCGGTGAATGTCGCGGCCGAAGTAAGCGCCGCCTGGCTCGGGCGCGCCGTCGTCATCTCTGATATGCCAAGCTCGTCATGGGCATGGGCCGCTAGCGCATCCTTGGCCATCAGTTGCCTTGCGACGGTGTCGGCGGTTGTTGG
>Ga0006257_1000215_pt1 | contig 16113 bp, 15 predicted proteins | sample Deesub45470m_DNA_FD_54937 | JGI IMG/M metagenome (GOLD analysis project Ga0006257, IMG submission 54937) | Deep subsurface microbial communities from North Pacific Ocean - 450_OLKR46/470m Metagenome | ecosystem: Environmental > Terrestrial > Deep subsurface > Unclassified | place: North Pacific... | reverse complement strand
GTTCCTTTGCGTAGGCTCTGGCTCTCCCCATATGGGCGATAAGCCAGCAACAGGCTGAAATGTGCCGTCCCGGCGCTTGAGCGAGGGGGGGGAAACCCATCGCTCCGGCAACCCGGCGCGGGGGCGCGGCGTTTGTTCGGTTGCATGGCGGAAACAGGGCGGACTTGGCAAATGTTTTTCGGGCTTTTGAATAGCGGGAGCGTGCGCCTCCCGCGCCGCAAGGCGATCCGCACCGTGCTGGTGGTGGAGGATGAGCCGCTGGTCGCGTTCGACAATGAACATGCGCTGGAACAGGCCGGATACAGCATTGCCGCGACCGTCGATGATTATGACCATGCCGTCGCGGTGATCGACGGCGGGGAACTGGATCTCGTCATCGCCGATGTCGCGCTTCATGGCCCCAAGAGCGGTATCGATGTCGCCCGCCACGCCCATGCCAAGGGATTGCCGGTGCTGTTCGTGACCGGCCATTGCCCGATCGACGCCCGCGAACTGGCGGTCGGATGCCTTGCCAAACCCTATGCCCCCCGCGACCTGGTCGCCGCGATCCGGGTGATCGACGCCCGGCTGCGCGGCGCACGTCCGCCACGCTTGCCGGTAGGCCTCAGCCTGTTCGAGCCGAACTGACCCCACGCAGCGCTTGCCAGCCCGGCGCGAGGCCATATGGTGGCGCGCAACAGGACGAGACCGGGGGAATGAAGTGATTGACGCCATTGCGGGCCGCAAAAGCTGGCTCGACGCCGTGAAACCCTATGTGGAAAAAGCGCCGCTGGCGGCCTTTTTCCTTGGGGTGTCGTCGGGCTTCCCCTTTGCCATGATCGGCGCGACGTTGACGACCCGGCTGGCGCAGGACGGCATCGACAAGAAGGCAGTCACCGCCTTCACGCTCGCGTTCCTCGTTTATAATCTCAAATGGCTTTGGGCCTGGCTGGTCGATGGCGTCCGCTTGCCACTGCTCGGCCGATTGGGCCAGCGCGTCTCTTGGCTGGTCTTTGCCGGACTGCTGGTCATGGCGGCGGTCGTCAATCTGGCGCTGGTCGATCCCTCCGCCAGTCTGATCCAAACCGCTTATGCCGCGATTCTGGTCGGGGTGGCAGGGGCCACGTTCGATATCGTGATCGATGCCTATCGCATCGAAACGTTGAAGCCCGAACAATTGGGCGTCGGGTCGGGCATGTCGCAATATGGCTGGCGGATCGGATCGGTCGCGGCGGGTGCCTTGGCACTGGTGCTGGCGGCGCGGATCGGCTGGCAGGGGGCCTATATGGCCTGCGCCATATTCGCGTTGCCCGCCATGCTGACCGGCCTGCTGCTCGGCGAACCGGAACGGCATCGCGATCCGCTGGCGCGTCGGGGCGCCAGCGAATTGTGGCAATCCATTTCAGGACCGCTGCTCGAATTTTTCCGCCGACGCGGGGCGATGCTCGTGCTGCTGTTCATCCTGCTCCACAAGATCGGCGACACGCTCGCCAATCTGACGTTCCGCCTGCTGTTCGACGATATGGGGTACAGCAATGACGAAATCGCCATCTATGACATCGGCATTGGATTCTGGGCCTATCTGATCGGCATCTTCATCGGCGGCATCCTCTATGCCCGGATCGGCATGAAGCGGTCGGTGCTGCTCAGTCTGATCCTGATGGGCGTGTCCAACCTCAGCTTCGCGGCACTGGCGGCGCTGGGCAAAAGCAATTGGGGTATGGCCGGCGCGATCGGGTTCGAGAATTTCGCGAGCGGGATCGGCGGCGTCACTGTCGTCGCTTATTTCTCGGCCTTGTGCGACCTGCGCTTCACGGCGGCGCAATATGCGCTGATCTCGGCGGCGGCCAGCATCGTCGGACGGTTCCTGACCGGCACGACAGCGGGCGGTCTGATCGAACAGTTCGGCTATGTCGATTTCTACCTGTTCACCACCCTGGCGGCGATGCCGGGGATCGCCCTGTTCTGGCTGATGATGCGCGCCGGGCTGATCGACGCTAGCGTCGGCACGGCCGCCACCGAGCGCACAGCTCAGCCGCCCGAATAGAGTTCGAGCGGCCTTCCCAGATCGGCATGCGCCTGCGCGACTGCTTGCATGCAGGTCAGTGCTCCAAGCGCATGGTCGTTGCCGAGCAGGTCGCTTAATTGCTCATAAGCGGCGTTGGGGTCACGCAGCGCTTCGCCTGTCGCCTGCATCAACATCCCCTCATCCGCGGTCATGCGGGCGCAGCAGCAGGGGGCGACCAATATCTTGCGGCTGGAGGCACGCGCGAGTTCCAGCATCATCGCCCGCATCAGCACCAGCGGGCGACGATAGCTGCGCCCGAACGCGCCGAGCATGGCGTTGGCGGCATGGGCATCATTAACGCCCGCGCTGGCCATGCGGCGCATGACGAACAGGAATAGCCGGTTGCCATAGCCCGTCGGCATGGGCCGGGGCAGATCGATGGGGGAGGTCTCTCCATGAGCCATGATGATACGCCTTCTGCGGTGATTGCTCTCCGCAGACTACGCTATTGCGAGTTAGTCGCAAGTATAATCAGTCGGGCAATTGCGCGTTTAGTCGCAAAATTTCGCCCGCCAGATAGAGCGAGCCGCCGATCAGCAGCTTAGGCGCTGGGTCGCCCTGCGCGGCTATGGCCGAGATAGCGCCTTGCGCATCGGCATGCGCCGTGCAGCCAATGCCCCATTGTGCCGCGATCGCGGCGAAGCGTTCCGCCGGATGATGATCATGACCCGGTACGGGCAGCGCGTGGATATGGGCGATCCGTCCGGCAAAGGGCGCGAGGAAGGCATCGACATCCTTGTTGGCCAGCATGCCGATGACGAGTTGCAGCTTGTGGCCTTCCAGCCGGTCCGGCGTGAAGAAGGCGCTGATCGCCTCGCCTGCGCCCGCATTATGCCCTCCATCGAGCCAGGCGGTGGCACCGGCGGGCAATAGCGCCAGCAGCGGGCCATGGTCGAGCCGCTGGAGTCGCGCGGGCCAATGTGCCCAGAGCGGCGCGGCCTTGAGTGCGGCATCGGAGAGTGGGACAGCGTTTTGATGGCGCAGCATGGCAAAGGCCAAAGCGGCATTCTGGACCTGATGCGCGCCCGCCAAGCGGGGGAGCGGCGCGTCAATCCGACCCTGATCATCGCGATAATGGAGCCGGTCGCGATAGACCGCCGCGTCCCAGCCATCGCCTTGGGCGATCCAGGTGGTGCGCGCCTTGGCGACGGCGTCGATCATCACCGGGAAGAGCGATTCGGCATAGCGCTGCGTCACCAAAGGCGCGCCGGGCTTGGCGATCCCCGCCTTCTCCGCCGCGATCTGGGCCAGCGTGTCGCCCAAAAAGGCCTGATGATCGATACCAAGCTGGGCAATGCCGCAGACGACCGGATCGGTAATGATGTTGGTTGCGTCGAGACGTCCGCCAAGGCCCACTTCGATGATGCAGGCGTCGGCGGGATGTTCGGCGAAGGCGAGAAACGCGGCTGCTGTGGTGACTTCGAAGAAGCTGGCGCCGATCCCCTCGGCGATGTCCAACACGCGTGCGAGATAGCGGGCGAGCGCTTCGTCGCTGATCAACTGCCCCGACACGCGAATACGTTCGTTGAAGCGCACCAGATGCGGCGAGGTGAAGACATGGACGGTCTTGCCATCCGCTTCCATCGCGGCGCGCAGGAAGGCGCAGGTCGATCCCTTGCCGTTGGTGCCCGCCACATGGAAAACCGGGGGCAGGGCGCGGTGCGGATCGCCGAGCCGCGTCATCAACTGGGTGATGCGCTCCAGCCCCAATATGTCGGCACCGGGCGACAGCAACCAGAGCCGGTCAAGCTGCGCCTGAACCTGCGGGTCGTCCGAAACGGCATGATCGGCCATAAGCGCGTCCCCCCGGCGCGTTGGTTCAGGCGGCGATGCGCGGCGTAAGATAGCCGATCACGCGCGCCAGCGTATCGCGTAATTCATGGCGATGGACCACCATGTCGATCATGCCATGGTCGAGCAGATATTCGGCGCGCTGGAACCCTTCGGGCAGCTTCTCGCGGATCGTGCTTTCAATGACGCGCTGCCCGGCAAAGCCGATCAGGGCATTGGGTTCGGCGATCTGCACGTCGCCCAGCATCGCATAGCTGGCCGTCACGCCGCCGGTGGTCGGATCGGTCAGCACGACGATATAGGGCAGGCCCGCCGCGTGCAGCTTCTGGATCGCCACGGTGGAGCGCGGCATCTGCATCAGCGACAAAATGCCCTCCTGCATCCGCGCGCCGCCCGCGGCGGTGAAGATGACATAGGGACAATGATGGGCGATCGCGTCATTGACGCCCTGGATGAAAGCCGCGCCCACGCCCATGCCCATGGAGCCGCCCATGAAGGCGAAATTCTGTACGCCCAGAACCAGCGGCACATCATCGATCGCGCCGCGCGCGTTGATCAGCGCATCCTGATCGCCGGTCGCGGCGCGTGCCGCGCGGATGCGATCGGGATAGCGCTTGGTGTCGCGGAATTTAAGCGGGTCTTCCTGCACTTGTGGCGTCGGCAGCAGGATGAAACCGGCGTCCAATATCTGCTCGAACCGCTCAGCCGGGCCGATGCGGCCATGATGGTCGCAACGCGGGCAGACGGAGAGGTTATCCTCCCATTCCTTGATGAACAGCATTTCCGAACAGGACGGGCATTTATGCCATAATGTCTCGGCGGTCTGTTCCTTCCGGGCGATGAAAGGGATGGCCTTGCGGACGCGGTTGATCCAGCTCATGCGGCAGTCTCTTGGATTTTGGGGGTGAGCGCGCCGGACAGGGCAGCGACAAATTGCTGAACAAAGGGCGCAGCGGCATCGCCATGGCTGCCGACGATATCGACGATGGCCGAGCCGACCACCACGCCGTCGGCGATCCGGCCGATGGCGGCGGCCTGTTCGGGCGTGCGGACGCCGAAGCCGACCGCAACCGGCAGGTCGGTGGCGGCTTTCAGGCGGCTGACCGCCATGTCGATGTTGGCCTGGGCCGCCTGCTGCTTGCCGGTGATCCCGGCGACGGAGACATAATAGAGGAAACCGCTTGCGCCTTGAAGCACTGCAGGCAGGCGCGCGGTATCGGTCGTCGGCGTGGCGAGGCGGATGAGGTGAACGCCCGCGCCGCGCAGCGCCGGGCCGATCTCGGCATCTTCCTCCGGCGGCGCATCGACGCAGATGACGCCATCGACGCCAGCGGCCTTGCACTGGTCAGCGAACCAGTCGGACCCGCGCACCAGCATCGGATTGGCATAGCCCATCAGCACAAGCGGCGTGTCGGGGTGACGCGCACGAAATTCGGCGGCGAGCGCGAAGATATGCTTCGTCTTGGTACCCGACCCCAGGCTGCGCAGATTGGCCAGTTCGATCGCGGGGCCATCGGCCATCGGATCGGTGAAGGGCATGCCCAGTTCGATGATGTCCGCGCCGCCCGCGACCAGCGCGTCCAGGATGGCGGGCGTTGCCGCGACATCGGGATCACCGGCTGTCACGAAAGTGATCAGCGCAGCGCGGCCTTGCGCCTTGCAGGTGGCGAAGCGGGTCGAGAGGCGATCAGTCATGCTCACATTTCCACTCCCAACGCTTCGGCGACGGTGAAGATGTCCTTGTCGCCCCGGCCGGACAGGTTGATGACGATGATCTTGTCCGCATCCATGGTCGGCGCGACCTGCTCGGCAGCGGCGATGGCATGGGCGGATTCGAGAGCCGGGATAATGCCCTCAAGCGCAGACAGCTTCTGGAAGCTCGCAAGCGCCTCATCGTCCGTGATGGGCATATACTTAACCCGGCCGATCTCATGCAACCAGCTATGCTCCGGGCCGATGCCGGGATAATCCAGCCCCGCCGAAATGCTGTGCGCTTCGGTGATCTGGCCGTCTTCGTCCTGCAGCAGATAGGTGCGGTTGCCGTGGAGGATGCCCGACGCACCCCCGGCCAGCGACGCCGCGTGCTTGCCCGTCAGGCCTTCGCCCGCCGCTTCCACGCCGATCATCGCAACGTCGGGATCGTCCAGGAAGGGGTGGAACATGCCGATGGCGTTGGAGCCGCCGCCGACCGGCGCGATCAGCATGTCGGGCAGGCGACCTTCGGCTTCCATGATCTGGGCGCGGGTTTCTTTGCCGATGATCGACTGAAAATCGCGCACCATTTCAGGATAGGGGTGCGGACCCGCCGCCGTGCCGATGATGTAGAATGTATCATGCACATTCGACACCCAATGGCGCAGGGCGTCGTTCATCGAATCCTTGAGCGTCGCCGACCCGGAGGTGACGGGAATGACCTCGGCCCCCAGCAGCTTCATGCGGAAGACGTTGGGGCGCTGGCGCTCCACATCCTTGGCGCCCATGAATATCTTGCATTCCATGCCGAACAGCGCGGCAACGGTTGCGGTGGCGACGCCATGCTGGCCAGCGCCGGTTTCCGCGATCACCTTTTTCTTGCCCATGCGGCGGGCCAGCAGCGCCTGGCCGATGCAATTGTTGATCTTGTGCGCGCCGGTGTGGTTGAGTTCTTCGCGCTTCAGATAGATTTTCGCACCCTTGCCCGTGGGCGCATTGGCGCGCAGCGCTTCGGTCAGGCGGCTGGCATAATAAAGCGGGTTGGGGCGGCCGACATAATGTTTGAGGAGATGGTCATATTCCTCCTCGAACGCCGGATCTTCCTTTGCCGCCTTATAGACTTTTTCGAGGTCCAGGATCAGCGGCATCAGCGTTTCGGCGACATAGCGGCCACCAAAGGCGCCGAAATGGCCATTGGCATCGGGCTGCGATCGCAGGCTGTTGGGCAAGGTAATCGTGTCGGTCATGATATCAATCTTTCAGGCATGAAGGGCGGTTCGCTTCGATCAGGGGAGAAGCGATCAGCGCCATCGTATCCCGATGCGCTCGACAGGAGCGATGAGCGTCAACATGCGGATACCGCTTTGCAGAAGGCCATGATCTTGTCCACACTCTTGATGCCGGGCGCGCTTTCCACGCCTGAAGATACGTCGATCAGGGGGGCGTCGGTGATGCGGACGGCTTCGGCGGCATTGTCAGCCGACAAGCCACCCGACAGGCCCCAGGGCATTGGGATCGAAAGGCCACGCAGCAACGTCCAGTCAAAGCGCAGTCCCATGCCACCGGGCAAGGCCGCGCCATCGGGCGTCTTGGCATCGAATAGCAAGAGATCGACCGCGCCGACATAGGCGGTCGCGGCATCGATATCGGCGCGGGTCTTGACCGAGATCGCTTTCCAGACGGACAGCCCGAAGCGCTGGCGGATGGCAGCGGCGCGTTGCGGGCTTTCCTTGCCGTGGAGTTGCAGCGCGGTGAGCGCGCCGCCGCTGGTCACATCGACCAGTTGATCGTCGGTGGGATCGACCACGACGCCGACCTTTTCGACATGACCGGGCGCGATGGCAGCCAGCGCGGCGATTTGGGCCGCATCGACATGGCGCGGGCTTTTGGCGAAGTGGACGAAGCCGATATGGCTCGCCCCCGCACGCACGGCTGCGCCCACGGTGTCGGGCGTGGAAAGGCCGCAGATTTTGATCGCGAGTCGGGACATGCAGGGGCTTTAGCGGGCAAGTGCGCCCAAGTCACATGACCGGTGGGGCAGTGGGCGCATGGCCCGGCTGCGTCAGGTCCATATCGTGCAACGCCAGCCATTCGTCGGCATGGGTAATGCAGGCCTGCCCCAGAAAGGCATCGACCGTCGCAACAATCTCTTCGTCGCTCATCGTCTGCGGGTCCAGCGGCGGGTGCCAGTGTAGCCGGAAATGCGGGCCGTTCGTCCGCGCCAGATAGAAGGGCAGGAAGCGGGCATTGACCTTGCGCCCCAGCCGCAGCGCGACGGACAGATTACCTGACGGTGGAAGGGTACGCCCCAATTTGGGAAACCAGACCTGAAAATCGCGCCGTTCATCGAGCAGGATATAGAGGCTGGCGCGCGGATGTCTGGTCAGATGCTTCAATATGCGGCGCGCCGCGCCATCGCCGGTGATGGTTTCACCCATATAGCTTTGCCGCGCCTTTTGCAGTTGCGCCGCCGTCCGTTCGTCGCGGGGCGGCGCATAGACGCCGAGGCCCGGTCGATCGGTCAGCGCCTTGCCATGCGCGCCCAGCAAATCCCAGTTGCCCAGATGCAGCGACAAGGCGAGCAAGGGGCGCGGCCCGTCCAGCACCGCCTGATAGCCTTCGCGATCGACGACCTCGACATGCGCGTCGTTCACCAGCCGATCGACATTGGCGAGTTCGGCAAGCGTCCGCCCGATGTTGCGCCAGCGGAGGGTGAGCATCGCTTCCCGCGCGGCCTCGTCCAGATCAGGGCGGAGCAGCGCAAGATTGGCGCGGGCGCGGGCGTCGCGCAGCTTCATGCGCGGGCGGGCAACATGAACGGACATCCATCCGCCAAGCCAGGACGCCGACCGGGCCGGCAGCATGCGCATCAGGGAAAAAAGAAAGGGGTTGGAGAGCATAAGCCTGCCGTCATACAGCAGGCGGCGAGACGGTAAAGAGGTGCGCGGCGGTCATGATCTGGGTCTGGATTGTCCTTCAGGGACTGACGCTGCTGGGGGTCGTCAATTATTGGCGGCATCTGCCGGTCGATCGCCGGGAGGAAAGGCCCGACGGGGTGGTCGTGATCCTGAGCGTGCGGGACGATTGGGATGGCGGCGCGGCGCTGATGGCGCGGTTGGCGGCGCAAAGCGCCCCGTTTCGACTGCTGATCGCGACTTCGGGGGCTTGCCCTGCTGCGGAGGCGCTGGTCGGGGACAATGTGCAGGTCGTGCATGCCGGTGTGGCGACGGACGAGGGGCAGAAGGTCCATAAACTCCGCGCGGCCTTGCGAGCTTTGCGACCCGATGACCGGTGGCTGGTGTTCATCGACGCCGATATTGAACCGCCCCCGCGGCTGGTCGGTCGGCTGCTCTTTCCGCTGGTGCGGGACAAGGCGGATATTGTGACGGGCTATCGGCTGTTGCTGCCGGGCCGAGGATTGATGGCCGCAATGGTCGGCGCGGTCGAGATGCAATTGGCAACGCTGCCGCGTGCCGCGAGTGCGACCCTACCCTGGGGCGGCGCGATGGCCCTGTCCCGCACGGTGGCGGAGCGACTGGACCTGGATGCGGTGCTGGCCGGGCGACTGTCCGACGATATGGCGATTGGCCTCGCCGGCTGGCGCGCGAAACTGCGACTGCGGCCGGTGCGCGATCTGCTGGTCGCGAGTCCGCTTGACGGACGTGGGGGCGACCTGCTCGGTTTTGGGGTGCGGCAATATCGGCATATCGCGACCAACAATATGGGCATGTGGGCGCTGGCGACCGTGGTAATTGCAGTGCAGTCCGGCGCATGGGTGTGGGCGCTGGGCTGGGGCGGCTCAGGAGCGATCGCGATCGGCTATGCCGCTGCCTGGGGCAGGGCAATGGTGCGGCTGCGGATCATCGGTGCGGTGCTGGAGCCGGACCAGGCGAAACGCGCCGCGCGCTCGCTCTGGTGGGATGCTATCGCGCCCTTTGCTGTCAGCTGGGCGCATCTGATCGTGCAGGGGGCGGCAGTGGCGTCCAACCATATATGCTGGGGCGGTTGGGACTATTGGATGCAGCGCGGGAAGGTAGCGCGGATGGCGCGTGTCGTGCGCTAAAAACCTGCGGGAAAGGAATGGGTGCCATCGTCGCCGATACGCAGCACCACCTTGCCCGCTACCGCACTGATCGGCAGGTCGGCATAGAGATGCGGGAAGAGCGCGCCGCCGCGTGATGGCTCCCAACGGATCGCCTCGCCAAAGGGGGCGAGATCGACCATCACCATGACCAGGCGGTCTTGTCCGGCGAAATGTTTGGCGACCGTTTCGGCCGCCTGATCGCGGGTCGACAGGTGGATATAGCCATCGGCCAGGTCGACCGGCGCGCCATTGAACACGCCGTCGGCCTTGAACTGGTCATATTGCTCGGCGGTCAATATCTTGTAGGCGAAGAGGTCGCTCACGCCTCTTCGGCCTCCGGCGCGTCTTCATTTTCCTCGATCTTGGCGGCGCTGACGACATGCTCGTCCTTGGCGACATCGAACAGCCGCACACCCGCCGAATTGCGGCCGATGACGCGCAGGCTGTCCAGCCCCATGCGGATGAGCTTGGCCTGATCGGTGACCAGCATCAACTGGTCGCCCTGGGTCGCCGCGAAGCTGGCAACCACGGGTCCGTTGCGGCCGATATTGTCGATATTGGTGATACCCTGACCGCCGCGCCCGGTACGGCGATAGTCATAGGCGGACGACAATTTGCCATAGCCATTGGCGCAGACAGTCAGGATGAACTGCTCCCGCTCACGCATCAGGGCGAACATCGCCTGATCGGCCATCTCGCCTTCCTTCTCCGGCTTCCAGGGGGCGAAGCGCAGATATTCCTCACGCTGCTCCTGATCGGCGCCGGAGCGGTGGAGGATGGAGAGGGAGATGACTTCGTCATCGCCCTTGAGCGTCATGCCGCGCACACCGGTCGACGTGCGGCTCTGGAATTCGCGCACATCGGTAGAGGCGAAACGGATCGCCTTGCCCTGACGGGTGGCGAGCAGCACGTCATCCTCTTCCGACAGAAGCGCCACGCCGATCAGCCGATCGTCGCTGCCTTCATCGAAGCGCATGGCGAGCTTGCCGTTGCTCGGTACGTTGGCGAAGGCATCCATGCTGTTGCGGCGCACGGTGCCGTTCGCCGTTGCAAACATGACATGCAGATCTTTCCAGCTTTCCTCATCCTCCGGCAAGGGCAGGACGGTCTGGATGGTTTCCCCGGCCGCCAGTGGCAGCAAATTGACCATCGGCCGCCCGCGCGTCGCCGGACCACCTTCGGGCAGACGCCAGACCTTCATGCGATAGACTTTGCCCGCGGTCGAGAAGAAGAGGACCGGGGTGTGGGTCGAGGTCACGAACAATTCGGTGATCGCGTCCTCATCCTTGGTCGCCATGCCCGAACGGCCCTTGCCGCCGCGTGCCTGCGCCCGGAAACTCTCAAGCGGGGTACGCTTGATATAGCCTTGCACCGTGACGGTGACGACCATCTCCTCGCGCTCGATCAGATCCTCGTCATCGATCCCGTCGGCAGCCGCCGTGATTTCAGACAGGCGCGGTGTCGCGAATTCGCGTTCGATCGCTTCCAGTTCTTCGCGCATCACGGCGTAGAGCTTCACCCGGTCGCCCAGGATGGCGAGATATTCGGCGATCGCTTCGGCGAGACCGGCGAGTTCCTTCCCGATTTCGTCGCGACCCAGCGCGGTCAAACGATGGAGGCGCAGGTCGAGGATGGCACGAACCTGCACTTCGGACAGTTTGTAGACTTCACCCGAAATCTCGGTGTCGATGGCTTCGACCAGGCGGATATAATGGGCGATCTCGCTGATCGGCCATTCGCGCGCCAGCAGCTTTTCGCGGGCTTCGGCTGGGCTGGACGAACCGCGGATGATCTTGACCATCTCATCGAGGTTGGTGACCGCAACGACCAGGCCGAGCAAGATATGCGCCCGCTCGCGCGCCTTGTTCAGCTCGAACTTGGTGCGGCGGGTGATGACCTCTTCGCGGAATTTGATGAAAGCGTCGATGATCTCGCGCAGGCCCAGTAATTCGGGGCGACCGCCGCGAATGGCGAGCATGTTGGCGGGGAAGCTCGACTGGGCAGGCGTGTTGCGCCACAATTGGTTCAACACGACTTCGGGCGTAGCGTCGCGCTTGAGGTCCATCACGATCCGCACGCCTTCGCGGCTGGATTCGTCGCGAATGTCGCTGATGCCTTCGATCCGCTTTTCCTTGGCGGCTTCGGCAATCTTCTCGACCAGGCCGTTCTTGCCGACCTGATAGGGAATGGCGGTCAGGACGATCGACTGGCGATCGCCGCGCCCTTCCTCGATCACATAGCGCGAGCGCATCATGATCGAGCCGCGGCCGGTATGGTAGGCCGACTTCGCGCCCGACTGGCCCAGGATCAGCGGGGCGGTGGGGAAATCGGGGCCGGGAACAATGGCGATCAGTTCGTCGGTCGTGATGCCGGGATTGTCGATATAGGCAAGGCAGGCGCGCAGCACTTCGCCGAGGTTATGGGGCGGAATGTTGGTCGCCATGCCGACCGCAATGCCGCCCGCGCCATTGACGAGCAGATTGGGGAAGCGCGCTGGCAGAACCTGCGGCTCATGTTCCGACGCGTCATAGTTGGGCGTGAAATCGACGGTGTCCTTGTCGAGATCTTCGAGCAGCGCGCCCGCCACCTTGGCCAATCGCGCTTCGGTATAGCGCATCGCGGCTGGCGGATCGGGGTCCATCGATCCGAAATTGCCCTGACCGTCGATCAGCGGCACGCGCATCGACCAGTCCTGCGTCATCCGCGCCAAGGCGTCGTAGATCGAACTATCGCCATGCGGGTGATATTTACCCATCACCTCACCGACGAGGCGGGCGGACTTGCGATAGGGGCGGTTGTAGAGAAAGCCCGATTCCTGGGCCGAAAAGAGAATGCGGCGATGGACCGGCTTCAACCCGTCGCGCACGTCCGGCAGGGCACGAGAAACGATGACGGACATCGCATAGTCGAGATAGCTGGTCTTCATCTCCTCGACGATGGAGACGGGGCTGATGTCCGAAGGGTCGGCGAGGACAGTCTCGTCGGTCAATGCGATTCTCTTTTTTCGATGATGTTGGCTGTGTCCCGCGATCTCTAGCCGAGCGAAACAAATCTGTCACCCCTCGCGCGCAGACACGCGCTCGCGCGGGGGATCAACAAGTCGGGCTGCTATCGCATTGACCTTGCTGGAACGAAGCTGCGGGCATGACAGTTGCAAAATCAGCCGATATAGGCTTGTTCAATGCCCATTCACGCGCCGACCCCTAATCGGCGTTCAACCCCAAAACGCGCCTCTAGCCATCGGCCAGGCGTGCATAGGAGATGAGGATTATGCGTTTTGTTACCCCGTTCGCGCTCGTGCTGGCTCTGGCCGTAACCGGTGGTGCCGTTTCGGCGCCTGCTTTCGCCGCCAAGAAGGACAAGAAAGAGGAAAAGGCAACTGGTCCCAAGCTGAACGTCACGCCCGACGTCATCAAGTCGCTGCAGACCGCGCAGAAGGCCGCTGAGGCGCAGGATTTTGCCGGTGCCAAGGCTGCGCTGGCGGAAGCCGACAGCAAGGCCGTGTCGAACGATGACAAATATCAGATCGGTGCCATCAAGCTGAACACGTCGATCGCGTCCAAGGATGCGGCGATGCAGAGCGAAGCGCTGACCCAGATGCTGGACAGTGGTTTGACGCCACCGGAACAGGCCGGGCAGTTCAACTCGATCGCGGCGAACCAGGCACTTGATGCCAAGAATTACGACCTCGCCATCCAGCGCGCTCAGGCGGCGCTGGCAGCAGGCGCGAAGTCGGAAAGCGTCAACCCGACCCTGGCGCAGGCTTATTTCGGTAAGGCAGGCACGACCAACGCCTCGGCAGAACCGGCCCGTGGCTTCAATGTCCAGGGCCTGGCTGCGCTCAAGGCGGCCGCTGAAGCCATGAAGGCATCGGGCCAGCAGGTGCCAGCGCAATGGTATCAGATCGGCGTCGGCCGGGCCGAAGCTGCCAAGCTGCCGGACGTTACCGAATGGGCGAAGATGGCCTATCAGGCTGAACCCAGCGGCACCAATTTGCGGACGCTGGTACGCCTGTTCCAGCGCGCCAACCCGAACATTACCAACCGCGAAAATCTGGACGTATTGCGCCTCTTGGCGGCGTCGGATGGTTTGGTTGTCGCTGGTGACTATCTGGAATTTGCCGAAATGGCATCGAAGACGGGCATCTATGGCGAGGTCAAGTCCTCGATCGACCTTGGCCGTTCCAAGAATGTCTTGAACGCTACGCAGGGCGCTGACCTGTATCAGACCGCGACCGGCCGCATCGCGGGTGACAAGAGCACGCTGGGCGCGGCGGAAGCCGATGCTCGCAAGGCTGCCAATGGCAAGATCGCGGCGGCCACGGCCGACGCGTATCTTGGCTATGGCGACTATGCCAAGGCGGCATCGATGTTCGAACTCGCCAAGGAAAAGGGCGGCGTCGATGCCGACGAAGTCAACACCCGCATGGGCATCGCCAAGATGAAGGCGGGTGACAATGCCGCCGCCAAGGCCGCTTTCGAAGCCGTGCAGGGTGGCGCGCGCAAGCAGATCGCCGGTCTGTGGCTGGCCTATCTGGGCAGCAAGGGCGCCTGACCGACGGGCGCGCCATCTCTTGGGGTGGCGCGCCGATCCGGCTTGATGCATAGACGGGATTGAGGCCGGGGATCATCCCGGCAGTGCATGTGGGGAGGCCTGTAAGGCCATGCGGCGATTGACTATTTTGACCTCCGGCCTGTCGGTGGCCCTGACGGCTACCCTGTTGGCCGCAGCACCTGCCATGGCGAAAAAGAAGCTGGTTGTGGCAGGGCCGCCCATCACCATGTCCGACACGTTTCGCGCCGCGTTGCAATCGGCTGATGCCGCCGTCAAGGCGCGCGATGTGAGCACGGCCAGCGCGCGCATTGGTGCGCTGGTCCCGACCAATGATTTCGAATCCTATGCGACGGCCAGTTTGCGATATCAGCTGGCAGTGATGCGGGCGGATGTGCAGGCGCAGCGCATCGCGTTGACCGATCTGTTCAAGACCAGCGCTTTGCCTGCAACGGCTGCCCCGCGTTTGCGCTTTGTCGCCGCCTATCTGTCCTATCAGGTCGGCAATTATGACGATGCCACCGCCCAACTCGATTACGCCAAGACGCTCGGCTATGCCGGGGTCGATGCCACCATGTTGCGCGCCGACATAGCGCTGCGCCGTAACAAGGCCAAGGATGCGCGTCGTTTCGTGCAGGAGGCTATCGCCCAGCAGCGCGCTTCGGGGCAGCCCGTGCCGATCGCCTGGACCGACCGCGCCTTGTCGATGGCCTATCAGGCGCGCGATTGGGCCGAAGTCGGGCAACTCTATCGCGATCGTCTGGGGCAGGCGGGCGACAAGGAAGAATGGCGCTCGGCGCTGACCAATTATCTGGCGGCCGGTGACGTCGAGCCGCAATTGCAGTTGGACCTCTATCGTCTGCAAGCCGCAAATGGCGCGATGGCGAGCGAGCGGGATTATCAGTCCTATGCGCAATTGGCCGAAAAGGCGGGCTATTATGCCGAAGCCAAGGCGATTATCGAAGCCGGGCGCAAGGGCGGCAAGCTGACGCCAACACAGGCAACCACCAGCAAGTTGCTGACCAGCGTCACGCCCAAGGCGACCAAGGAAATTGCTGGCCTGCCCGTGCTGGCCAAGAAAGCCGCCAACGCATCGAGCGGCAAGGATGCGGCATCGCTGGCGGATAGCTATTTCGCTTTGGGTCAGTTTCCCCAAGCGGTGGAACACTATCGTATCGCGCTCACCAAAGGCGGTGTCGATGCCGGGCGCATCAACGCGCGGCTGGGCGTTGCGCTTGCCCGTTCGGGCGATCTGCCGGGCGCGCAGGCCGCGCTTGGACAGGCGACCGGGGATTGGGCGAGCGTTGCCGGATTCTGGCTGGTATGGGTGGAGCAGCAGAGCCGCAAAGCGGCGTGATCGCGCGCTGCCGGGTCAGACCGGCAGCGGCACCCCCGGCAGATTTTTCGACGTGCGGATCGTCAGCGACGTCTTGACGCTCACGACATTGGGCGCGGGCGTCAATTTCGATGTCAGAAATTGCTGGAAGCTCTGCAAATCCTTGGCGACGACCTTCAGGATGAAGTCGATCTCGCCATTCAGCATATGGCATTCGCGCACTTCGGGCAGCAAGGCGATGTGGTCCTGAAACGCCATCAGGTCGGCCTCGGCCTGGCTCTTGAGGCTGACCATGGCGAACACGGTGATGGTGTAGCCCAGCATGCCGGGATCGACCACCGCATGATAGGAGGTGATGGCCCCAGCTTCCTCCAGCGCGCGGACGCGGCGCAGGCAGGGCGGAGCGGTCAAACCGACTTTGCGCGCCAGCTCCACATTGGTCATCCTGCCATCCTCCTGCAGCTCTCCAAGGATCTGCAAGTCGATGTCGTCGATATTCGGCCCGGCCATTATTGTGCTTATTTCCTGTCTTGTTCGAAGCACCCATCATAATAATGTTTCAGAGCAATGCAATTGTCCCACTATGCGACGATCCTTTTTGATCGCGCTGCG
>Ga0006257_1000210_pt1 | contig 16568 bp, 17 predicted proteins | sample Deesub45470m_DNA_FD_54937 | JGI IMG/M metagenome (GOLD analysis project Ga0006257, IMG submission 54937) | Deep subsurface microbial communities from North Pacific Ocean - 450_OLKR46/470m Metagenome | ecosystem: Environmental > Terrestrial > Deep subsurface > Unclassified | place: North Pacific... | reverse complement strand
GCGGGTGACTGCTCGGAGCGTGTCGCTGGTGTAGCGGGTGCCAAGCTGTGCCTCGATCGCGGTCGCGCGAATCGGCGCGCGGCGGGCGATCTGCTGGGCGTGGGCCAGCCGGGCGGGGAGGGGAGCCATGCCCGCACGCGGTTTGAGCGGATTGCCGGGGGAGACGAGCCACCAGACTTCATCCAGGCCAAGCGCCTTGGCCGCGAACAGCGATATGGCGCGATGACCGCCATGGGCGGGATTGAAGGAGCCGCCCAGCAGGCCGATCTTTGTCATGGCTCTTGCCATGCCAGCGGAGAAGCAGGGGGGCAAGAGACGGGCAGCGCGCTTTAGCGGCTGAGCGCCGCCTTATGCGGCATGGGATAGGGGATGCGATCCAGTTTGGCGATAAGGTCGGCAAAAGGGTGGTCGGCCGCAACCTGTCTCGGCCAACGTGGCATGTCCGGTTCGACAGGCACCGCGGGCGACGGCGGCGCACGCCTCAAGATCAATCGCTTCCACATGGATGGTCTCCGGCCCTTGTCTCTCAACCCTTACGGCTTTGATTTTCAAGGCTTCATATAGAAGAGACGCGGGCGGAGGGTGGTTGGTTCCGCAGCGCTATTCCGCAGCGTCGGACAGGGCGCGCAGCGCTTCGGGCGAGGCCGGGTCGCGGACCAGCGCTTCGACCGGACCAAGCTCGTCCAGTTCCTTGCCGCCGGTCTCGATATTGAGGTCGCGCAGCTTGCGCCCGGTCACCAGTACGCGGCCTTCAAAACTGCCGACGAAGGCGTTATAATCCCCGACCGCGCCATGGAGCCGATTGCCCAATTTCTTGAGCGATCCGGCGGCGGCGGCAAGGCGCTCGTATAACTGCTTGCCTAGTTCGGCGACTTCGCGCGCCTGATCCTGCAATTTCGCCTGCCGCCACTGGCTGGCGAGCGTCCGGGCGAGCGGCAGAAAGGTAGACGGACCGCAGATGATGACGCGATTGCGCGCGGCGCGCTCCCACAAATCCATGTCCGCTTCCAATGCGGCGGTGACGAAATTGTCGCCCGGCACATACATGATGACGAAGTCGGGGGCCTTGTCGAACTGTTCCCAATAGGCCTTCCGCCCCAGCGCGTCGGCATGGGTGCGCATCGCGCGGGCATGGTCGGCCATATGGGCGTCGCGCAGCGCCGAATCGACTTGGTCGACGGCGTTCAGATAGGCGACGAGCGAGCATTTGACGTCGACCACCATCTGCTGGTCGCCGGGCAGGTTGATGATGAAGTCGGGGCGCAACCGGCCGTCTTCCACCGCGACCGACACTTCCTCGCTGAAATCGACATGGGCCGACAGGCCGGCGGCCTCGATCAGATTCTTGAACTGCTGTTCGCCCCAGCGGCCGCGCGTCTTGGGCGCGGCGCGCAGCGCGTTGACCAGCTTGGCGGTCTCTTCGCGCACCTGCCCCTGGCCGACATGCACCTGTTGTACCGCTTCGCGCAGTTCGGCATAGCTGCCGACGCGGTCCTTTTCGACCCGCTGTAGCCCTTCCTCATAGCGTTTGAGCGTGGTTTCGACGGGCGAGAGCAAGGTCTTCAATTGCGCCTCGCTCTTCTCGTTCGCCTGCGCAAAACGTTGATCGGCGCGGTCGAGAAACGTCTTTTGCGCCTCGCCCAGCAGCTTGCCGCCAATCTCGCTGAACTGGGCCGAAAGCTGTTCCTTGGCATCCTTTAGCGCGGCAATCTGTGCCTCGAAGGCTTCGGCGCGCGCCTGGGTGTCGGACTGAAGCGCCGCGAGGTCGCGCAGCGCCGCTTCGCGCTCCGCCTGCGCTGCCTCGAAACGCTGCTGCGCGCTGGCCTGGATCGCGTCGATNCGCNGCGNATCGACGCGACCTGCGCGGCGTCGAGCCGGGCGATCTGCGCATGGGCCTGCGCCACCCGCTCCTGCTCCACCGCCAATTCGGCGATCGCGCCATTGCGCTGCGTGCTGGCCAGTTCCAGCCGCGCGGCAAGGTCCGTCTTCTCCGCTGCCAAGGGCGCCAGCATCCGCCCGCGCAACAGCCACCCCACCGCCAGCCCGACAAGCAATGCGACCAGAATCAGGAGGGCGGAAAGGCTGTCCATAAATTTCCCTTTGCAGAACGAAAAGGGAACTTAGCGAGGGGAGGGAGTGGGGGCAAGGGGTGATGGGTAAGCGTCGTTCGCCCTAAGCCCGCGAAGGGATAAACTTCTGAAAAATGATGCTTTGACAGGCCCGCACGACCGGTTGTGGTTATGTTAGATGAGAAGAAGATTGGAACTGTCGACGGACCTGATCCAATTTTCCGTGCATTCTCAATCTGTGTAGCCTTCGTGCCTCCGCGTCCCGGTCGTTGATGCAACTAATTTGGCAATTGAATGCCAAGCGCCTGCTCGATTTGTGAACGCGTGTGGGTTCCTGATCGTTCTACTCCCTTTGCGACAATCAGAAACAGCACGGCATCCGGTGCGTCCTTTAATGCGGGAATATTGCGTCGCGCGCCCTCACTGAACGGCACGCTAAATGAGGTTATGCGCTCAACTAAATCTACGCCATCGCGGACTGGTAGCTTCTCACAGAAATACAGCCACTTATCGGCAGCGACGCCAATAGTTTGATCTAGCACCGCGATGGTTGCGTCAGCCTTGGACTGCCTCTTCCCGAACCCGAACATACCTATCTCCCCCCAATGCCGCTATTTAACATAGTGGAATCGGCACTAAAAGCGAATGGTCATAGTGCGCGGCTTCTGGTCTGTTAAATGCGCAAGTCGATACGCAAACGAGCAGCCTTCGCCGCCCGTGCCATTCATTATCGATACTGAATATCGCCTCCCGCGCTTGCGCTTGGGAGATTTTCGGGCGTCCGTCCCCCGGACGGCCGCACTTTCCGAAAATCTTGGTCGGGACGAGAGGATTCGAACCTCCGACCCCCACACCCCCAGCCCGCCTTTTTGGTGGCTCCTAATGCACCGTAATCAAACGATAAACCTTGAAAAATGCGGTCTTTTCTGCCAGTCTGCTGATATGTCTGGTGGTGCAGATTGTCCCGTTATGTTCCGCTCTGTTGCAGCAAGTTGCACCACCAGTGCACCACCAGAACGATGCGATTCGGGATCCGATTTTTGGCAGGCGAGGCCGGAATAATGCGAACTGCTTTGACACAATCCATGGTCGATAAGTTTCCCATATCGGTTAAAGTCAAAGATTATAGGGACGCCCGGCTCAAAGGCTTGATCCTGCGCATAACGCCCGCCGGGGTGAAGTCCTTCTATTGCGAATATGCGCGGGGCAAGCGGGTGTGGCTGGGCAGGGCCGATGCGGTGGGTTTGTCCGAGGCCCGCGAGAGCGCCCGCGTCATACTCTCTGAAGTCTATCGCGGCCTTGATCCCATCGAAGCGCGCAAGCCCAAGCCGGAGGTGCCGACCTTCCGCGCCTTCCTCGATGGCGACTATGGGCTTTGGGCCAAGGCCAATCAAAAAGCGTATAAGCAAAACCTCAACCGGCTTGCGACCGCGTTCAAGGTCCTGCTGGACAAGCGCCTCGATGCAATCACGGCTCTGGATGTGGAACGCTGGCGCGGAGGCGAGGTCGAACGCGGGTTGAGCCTCGAAACCATCAACCGGGATATTTCCTCAATCAAGGCCGCGTTCAACCGCGCGGTGGAATGGGAATTGCTTGGGACCAATCCGCTCGCCAAGGTGAAGAAATCGCGCACCGACGATTGCCCCAAGGTCCGCTATCTCTCCTACGACGAAGAGGCCCGCTTGCGTGCCGCGCTCGATGCTCGCGAAGAGCGCCGCCGCGCCGAGCGCGATTCGGCTAACCGTTGGCGGAGCGAACGCGGGTATGAATTGCTGCCGAGCCTGCGGCAGTTGGCTTTTACCGACCATGTGAAGCCGCTGATTCTGCTCTCAATCAACACGGGCTGCCGTCGCGGTGAACTTTTCGATCTCACTTGGTCGAATGTCGATCTCGACCGGCGTATTCTGACCGTAACGGGTGCGACCGCGAAATCGCGGCGAACGCGCCATATCCCGCTCAATCGGGAAGCCATGTTCGTTTTGCAGGGCTGGCGGGCGCAAGCGGAAAGTACCAACGGGCTGGTTTTCGTCAACGAAGCAGGCCAGCGGTTTGATCGCGTCAATTTCTCGTGGCGGCATTTGCTCAAGGATGCGGGCATCACTGCCTTCCGCTGGCACGACATGCGCCACCATTTTGCCTCGCGGCTGGTAATGGGCGGGGTCGATCTCAACACTGTGCGCGAACTGCTGGGGCATAGCGATTATGCGATGACGCTGCGCTATGCCCATCTCGCGCCCGAACATAAGCTAAAAGCCGTAGAAGTGCTGGTCAGCACCTCGCCATTTGCAGCGGCGGCATGATGCTGCACGCGGATTGATCTTGTTGTCAGATTTGACTACATATAACGATATCGCGTAAGATGTTCGCACCATTTCCTGGATCAAGGCGACGCGCAAGGATTTCGAGGCGTTTCCGGCGCGGGCCATTGATAGGGCACTGGATGCCCTGACCGTGGTGGCCGATGGCGGAACGCCGGACATTGCCAAGCCGCTTGCCGGGCTGGGTGTCGGCGTATGGGAACCGGCGATCAAAGAGCGCGGCGACGCCTATCGGGTCGTCTATGCGCTGCAACTGGGCGAGGATATCTGGGTGGTTCATGCCTTCCAGAAAAAATCGACGAAGGGAATTGCCACGCCGCGTCACGAGATCGACCTCGTGCGCGAGCGGATCAAGCGGCTGAAGGAGATGCTCGATGGCTGACCATGATGACGATTTCGAACTGGTTCGTGGTTCGGGCAATGTCTTTGCCGACTTCGATCAGCCTGATGCCAGCATTCGCCAGTTTCGTGCGATCCTTGCCGCTGAGATCGTCAAAACGCTCGATGCCGAGCGGCTGACGGTGCGCGATGCGGAAGCGCGCACCGGCATATCGGCCGCCGATTTTTCGCGTATCCGTCAAGTCAAACTGGAGCGATTCACCATCGACCGGCTGTTGCGGATCCTCGACCGGCTCAACCGGGACGTTCGGGTGAAGATTTCCGTCGCGCCGCGTGCGCGTGGAAAGCGGGCTTCGGTTTCGCCGCTCGCTGCCTGAAACGAATTGGCCTCGATCGAAGGGAGCGGCCCACGCGCGGGGCCGGTGGGTGGGACAAACGAAGGGGCCGCCCTGCTTGGGGCGGCCTCATCACAATTAGTCTAAGCCGCTTCTTTGACCGCGTCGGGGGCCGCCACTTGGTGCAGATAGGCCACCGCACGTTCGGCATGGGCGGCTGCTTGCACGATGGCGCGGGTGTCGTTTTGCAGCACCTTGATCCAGCTTGCGATATAACTGGCGTGATCGGGGCGTGGCTCGATGCAAAGTCCGAGATCAGCGGCAAGGAAGGCAGCCCCTAACTCCGCCACCAATTCCTCACGTGCGTAGCCTTCATCACCCCATTTCTCGCGCCCGAATGAGCGATCAAGGCGGCTCTCGTGCCGAGTCCAATGCACGGTTTCATGGCCCCTGGTGGCGTAATATCCGTGGGCATCATGGAAGGCGGCGAAAGGTGGAAGCTGTATGCGGTCGGCTGACGGGATGTAATAGGCCTTGTCACCGCCGTGGTTCACTGTTGCGGGGATGCTGGCAAAAAATGCCTCGGCGGCTTCGATGCGCTCCACCTCCGGCGCAGGCTCCGGTATGATATGGAACCGTTCGGGCAAGCCGTCGATCTGCCCCACGTTGAATACGGTATAGGTCTTCAGAAAACGGAAACCCTGTTCCCGATCCTCGCCGCTGACATCGTCATGCACGGTCCTGGTGCTGTCGCCGTAATAGACCACGGTCGCGCCATGCTCTCCCTTGCGCACCTGTGCGCCCAAGGCTTGCGCCTGCTTGTAGGTCATCCATGTCGGGCTGACGAAGCCGGACGCCTGCGCCTCGATCCATAAAAGAAGAACGTTGATCCCGCGATAGGGCTGGCCGGTAGCGCGCAAGGGTCGAACTTGCCCGGACGTGGCCATGTCGCCGCCGCTCCAGGGTTTCAGCCAAGGGCGAGTGCCTTGCTCAAGTTTGGCCAAGATGCGGTCGGTGATACGGCTGTGAGGGTCTTGCTTGCCGGTGTTCTGGGTCATTGCTGTTACTCCCTTCCAATCCGCGCAGCGGGTCATGCCGCGCATGACCCCTGCCGACCCGGCGAGGGGCGGAGAGAGTGGGGGCAAGGTCCGGTGCCGGGGGTGGTGCGGGCGCAGCGCAGCGAGCTACGGCCCCAAAGCGGCACCTTGCAGGGAGAGAGAGGCAGAGCCTCTTTCTCCCTCAAGACCTGGGGAAGGTCGCGCCGCTGGCGGCGCTCAATCGCCAGCCTAGGAAGCCATTCTACAATCGATGCACAGCAGCCGTCCTGCGGCACCGCGCCAAAGCACGCATCATATGATATTCGACGCCATCATAACCGATGCCGACCTGCTCGGAGATTTCCACATAGGTCATGCATTTCAGCCGGTGCATCAGGAAGATGCGACGGGTCTTTCGCGGCATCGCCAGCAGTGTCCGTCGATAGACCCTCCGGACGTCTCCCTCCTCGATTTGCCACGTCTGTTCAGGAGGCACCGGTGCATCCCGTCCCTCGTCGATCGGACAGGTGACGATATGTGCCGAAGCCCAGCGACGCGCACGGCTGATAAGAAGATTGCGCGCGCACCGGGTGAGATAGGCCGGCGGATTTTCTAGGTGTTCGGCCACGCCAGCAGCGAACAGTTTGATGAAAACCTCCTGTGCAAGGTCGGGAGCATCGTCCCCACCGACGCGCTTTCGGAAAAAACGCAGCACCCGTGCATACTCTGTTCGGTAAAGCGCCTCGAAGGCGGCCGTGGAACGGGAGGGGGTCATCGCCTTGCCTCCCGACGTTCGCGTTCGTTCAACGGCGCATCGCGAGAAGCGCGGTAGAGCGTTATGCCCGCCTCGACGCGGTCAAGGATGAAGGTGTCGCGCTCGATCCTGGCGATGCGGATGTCGGCCTTGCAGTAGATATCCAAAGCGACCGCGCATCGATTGCCCAGTTCGCTGTCGATGACATCGCGCACCCGCTGCCAGCAGCGCTCGTCCTTGAAGGCGGGATGATTCACGACGATCCAGAATTCGTAATCCGAGAACTGGATCGTGTGCCGGTCCTCATACCAGGAGCGGCGCGCATAGGGGCCGATCAGGATGATCCGCCTGATCTTTCCGGATTGGGGTGCCTGAACCTTCTCGGGCTCGAAGCAGGCGCGAATGATGCGCCCGATGCGTTCGATCTCATTCTGTTTGCGCCGGACCAGATGATCGACGCGCGCCATCACCACTTCGCGCGCGTAAACGTCGGTAGGGGGTGTCATTTGCAGCTCGCACACCAGCGGTCCGCGCACGCGGACGCGGATCGTGCAAGCGGTGTCCGCTGTGGGCCGCCATTGCGGCTTGCAGCAACTGCCCGACCTTCACGGCCGGACCTACATGATGCCTGGCAGGGTTATCCCGGAGATGGCCGCCAGTCCTTCCATCCCGTGCCGCCGAATATGCCAGACAGGAAGAGTCCGGGCAAGTTGTCTGGCGGTATCGCTATTTCCCGGCGGAGGCTTGCAGTTCGGAGATCCGTTCCGAGCAGACCTGATGAACGACGCGGCCCAGTTCCTCGACGCGCTCGCCGAGCCATGTCAGTTCTTCCTCGCTGATCCGGTAATGCCTGGAATAGCGGGCCTTGGTGTAGGCCTCCTTGAGCTTCTGGAACATGGCACGTTCGCGGCGCGTGGTTTCGGGCCAGATGCCGTAGAGGCGGCGGTCCAGCCCTTCAGCAAGCGACCGAAGGAAAGCGATATTGTGGTTATAGGGGGTGTAATAGGTGAGAGTCAGGAGCAGACCCTGATAGAGGCTTTCAGTAGCTTGATGAAGAAGGAAAGCAGCTCGCTTCCAATCTCCTTCGGACACGTAGAAATGGAAACCTTTCAAAAAACCAGCCGCATTCGGCAGCCATTCCTCAAAATATTCTTTCGCTGTGTCGCGCGCCTGCTGGGGTGTCTTTGGTTTAGGCGTCGCTAGTTCGCTGCCATCCACCTCGTAGAGCGCGATCCCGTCCTTGGCGACTTCCATAAAGAAAACGCGACCATGGGCCAGGCCGTCATTCACCTCATGCAACGAATGAACGATGAAGTTGACCGGCGTGCGGAGCGTCTTCTCGATCGTGTAGCCGCGGATCAGCCGCTCCTCGGCCTTCGCCCAGTAAGCCGCCCGGTCGGCCAGTTCCTTCTGGCTGACGATGATGAGGATATCGTAGTCGGATTTGTACTGGTTCGCCGACAGCGGCGCATCGACCCAGTCGCCACGGGCATGGCTGCCAAACAGGACGACCTTCAGGATGCGCGCGCCCTTCCGGGGGCCGGTGGCATTCCCGATTGCGTCGCGAAACTCCTCAAAAATGACCTCGACGATGCGTTCAAGCTCGCGCTGCTTTGCCGCAGGAAGGTGGTCGATATCGGTGCGCATTGGCCGGGATTCTTTCCGCATTCCCTCTGTTTGGCAAGCGCAATTGCTGTGAGGCGCAAGCTGCTCGAAATCTGTGTCCATTATCTTGCAGAGTAAGACCTGATAAATCTGGGACTTTCCGGTGGCCCCTTGCCGCTCACTACTCTGGCCGCCGGATACGCGCTGGACCGCCCCATTTCCGTACTACGTCGGCTATATGGCTGGTTAGGCCAACATCGCCATCAAGGATCAGCCCGGTGTTAGCAGGTATCTCACCGACAAAGGCTCGCAGCGCTTTCAAGCCTTCTGCCACGTCGAACGCCACCCACTTGCCAGCGTCAGCGCGTGTCAACCATTCATCGCCACTACTGGTCGCGCCAACATGAAGCTGCACGACCCATAGCCTGGCACCGTCATGAACCCATTCAATTCGTATTGGTCCTAGTTGGCTGGCAAGCTTGTTATAGGCAGCTTCGACATCGGCTAGGACGGGCTCAGGTAATGGCTTAGGGAGAGCGACTCCCAGCATCAGGGTGTCGCCGTCACCGGCATGACCCTCGATGATTAGCCTTTTCTCACCTGCAATTGCTGCGCCGGCATAGGCAGCAGGCACATTGTGCTGGCACAGCACCGACGCGATTTCGCTCAAACTGTCTTCGGATTGAAGCAGTTTAAAAGGATCAAGCCATCCGCGAGCGGTCGTGTATAGGCCGGGGCGCGGCTCCTGCGGGCAGGTGCGAGTCCAGATGTCGGCAGACCCAGTCGCTTCCCCAAAGTAAAATGGTTTGACACGGCGGGGAATGACCAAGGTGTGCGGAACACGTGCCCCATGGGCACACGCCATCAGTAACCCGAACGCCTTGTCCCCGATATGGCGGCTGAACCGATTCGGCCAGTTAGGTACCGGGGCATCGCGGTCACCCGCATCCTCCTCAATTTCCCAAAGAAGAACATGCGTTTGCCGCCAGCCACGGGCGCGAGGATGTATACTGAATTCAACACGGTCCGTCGGCGTTCCCGGCAGGTTAATCTCGAACCCGTAGACATCGCGAAGGAGCGCGAGCCCCATCGCGCGCGGGAATGACGCGATACCGGGCTTTTCGACGGCGCGCGGCGTGTCGTCAGGCGCGAATTCGATTACGTTGCCCTGTGCGACGCCCGATACCCCGCCATCTTCTATATCGATCGTTTCGTTGACGATCAGGTGTAAGCCCTGTTTGGCAAGCCTTTCGATATGATGAAGGACGTCGTCACGATCGGTGATACGATAGACGAATTCACGGCTGCGCGGGTCTTGCGGCAAATAGCTTCGGATGTTGACGGCCAATTCCGCGCTTTCCGCCAACAAGATTCCGATTGCCTCCTCGATTGACGCGAAGGTTTGGTTAGGCTCGCGTCCGGCAACGCGGCTGGTCGATATCGCAAGACCGCCACCTGCCGAAGGGCGGAGTGCCACATATTGCGCGACGTTGCCGATCACAGCGAGTCGATCCAGCGCTATATCTTTGTGAAGCATGTGTAGCGTTTGTCCCCAGCTGCCTTGTACGTCACTTTCGCATTTCCCAAATACGAGGATCTGTCCGGCGCGTCACCCTTGACAAAGCCCATGATCAAAATCTCTACATGGGCACAAGCGAGGAAGCGGCGCGTGGACCAACACCGCAATCTTGTTGCATTCGATGCACACTCGGAGTACGGAACGGGAACGATGAACGCAACACTCATCTCGATACTGCTCGCCTTGCTGGCGGTCATGCTCATATATATTTTGGGTTTGACATTTTCCGCGTGGCGGCGCGTCCAGCTTGGTGGCGTGGAGCAGACCCAGGAACTGGTAGCGGCCGATGCCACTAGCAGCAACCTAGGCGGTGGTAAGCTGCCTGTGCAGGATAACGGGTCGCTAGTTTCGTTCCGCGAGGGCATGAAAATGCAGGTTGGCCTCGATGGTCGGCGCGAGCTTGTTCCCACGCGAACAATTTCCCGCGATATCTACTGATCAGCGCATCCATGAGTTGGAGCGATTGGGCCGGGGCGGCCAGATCATATGCTGGATGGGTGCCCAATGTCGGAAGCCATCTTTCCTTCAGCTTGATCGGCGCTGGTTCGCGTACGATGGTTACCCGGCTCACGCGGGATCATCGCGATCCAGATGGCTCGGTTGGACGGATGGTTTGTCTTGTCGACAAGCGACAGACTGACGATTTCCTATGGCCACCCGAACTTATGCGTCGGTTTTTGCCATCCGTAATTCAACATTTTGCAATGGTGGCGATGACGGAGCCGGTCCCGGTACCAACCGGATTCAAGGAAGATCATCTGCGCGATGAGAACGGGTTCAGCGTTGGTAAGCGCGTCGAAACCGACTTTGACGAGCAGGGTGCACTTGTCGGCCGCGTCCATATCCTACCACATTATGCCGAGCCCGGTCAGCGCCTCATTCAGCAGTGGATGATCAAAGAGATTTCAGGGTTGCTCGCCAGATCGGTGCCTAAGACTAAGATCGAACAATGCGCGCTAATGGCCGAGGTGGAGCGCCATATGCGATGGCGGAGTCCGAAGGCGATTTGCATTGACTTTGCATTAATGCGGACCGGCGAAATTCGCCTGTGGTACGCGCAGGCCTATGCCGATATGGAAGAGGCGGACTATGTCCTTGCCGCCAAACAAACCTATTTCTTCATAAAGGACATGGCACACCAACACGTCCATCATGACCCGGCGTCCGATCAGATCACGCCGCTTGTGAAGTTCGAGATGTTGCCTGAAAAGCCTGAAAAAGCAGATACGGAGTGGCGGCGGCAGACCTTGTGGAACTTGGCGCGCGAAGCCGAGCGACAGGGTAAGCTTAGCCGACTCGATAAGCAGCGCGAGGCGCTTGGTATACTCGCATTTGCCGACGCCTTTCAGAAAACCTTGTTGCCTTATCGGCGCCATCCCGAAGACCCTGCCAAATTCTGTCCGAATGACTCGGTTTACGGCTATGATTTCAACTTCATCCGGGAATCGACCAAGCTGAGAGTTGATCAAATGGCCGCGCAGCGCGGCNNTTTGANCNACNCCGATGCTGAGCGCGATGGTCGCAGGCGCAATCGCGGCATTCGCCCTAGTGAGTTCGCTGGTATCAACCCGGAACAGTGCAGTCCGCGATATGATCAGCGAAGCGAAGCGGCGAGGCGATACGCCAACCGGGGCAATGGACATGGCGGCCCCTCTTGAACTTGGCATCCACGACTCGATCATCACATTTCTCGCGGCTTATCCTTGGGCCGCCGCGATCCTCACAGTTGGTATTTTGTATACACTTTATAAGGTCCATCTTAACGATGTGCTGGCCAGCAACTGGAAACCTTGGCAACGGTTGCGTGGTCTTAGTGTTTCGTTTGCAATTGCCCTAGGTTCCCGTTCGCGCGTTGCTGCCCATCGCACGCTCAACGTCTTTTATTTAATTTTAATGGGCGTGGAGGTGGTGTTGATATCGGTCGTCATCAGTTGGCTGTTTGCGCTCACGCCTTCAAATTAAAGGTCTACATTGGCGGTACGTAACCGGTCTGCGACCAATGCCAACCGCGTGCCAAGCTGCGCCAATTTTTCATCTTTATGCCCAACAAGCGTTGCGCTGCGTTGGGTCAACATCGCCAGCGCATCACGGCATGCGATTGGCGTCCCGTCGAGCCGGCGGCGATCGATGCCATGCAGCGCTGCCCGCTCATATTCGAGCGCACATCCGATGCTGGCATCCCAGCCGTCAAGGAACCGCACTTCGGCGATGTGCCGTTCGATCAAGTTGGTCCAAAGCTCGATATAGTCGTCCTGCGACCAAGTAGGAACGGTCAAACTTGCTGGTTCGATGATGGTCCGTCCAAGTTCCTTCCGCAAACGGTCGGAGCTTTTGATGATGTCGACAAGATTGGCGCGAAATATGCCGTCCCCGTCTGGATTTGCGCCAGCTTCGCGGGCTGCAATGAACCTCAAACCGGTGGTGATCGGTCCGGAAATATAAATAGCATGCCTTTCTGATCCGAGGATGCAGCGCCACGCTTGAAAAATGAGCGCATGCTGCTCGTCGACCGTCGCCGAGATTAACTCCATCATTGTCGCTTGCTGCTCCCCTTTTAAATACGAAAACCCGGTCCAATACCGCTCCGTGCAACTGTCTTTACGCCGCCGCCAGCTAGATTGCGAACGGTCTACCCAATTTGATGCCAAGTGCTGCCTGCAAAGCCCTCGCTCGTTGACCTTGGACCCACTCGATCAAAGCCGCTGCCGTTTCTGATGGTCCGCTCCCAAGGCACCTTTCGCGTAAATGGAAATCATTGCTTGGCTTCGAGCGCGCTCGGCGGCTACCGGTTCCCCAGAAGCAGATTTTTGTTGCAATTGAGGGTACTGTGGCGGTCAAGAAGTCCGAGATTTACAACCGGCTATGGGAAGGCTGCGACGTTCTGCGCGGGGGCATGGATGCCTCGCAGTACAAAGACTACGTCCTGTCGCTCCTCTTTATCAAATACGTGTCCGACAAATATGCCGGGCAGCCCTTCGGCACGATCAAGGTCCCTGAAGGTTGTAGCTTCAGCGACCTGGTAGCCCTGAAGGGGCAGGCCGACATGGGCGACCAGATCAACAAGAAGATTATCGCCCCGATTATCACGGCGAACAAGCTCAGCGGCTTCCCGGATTTCAACGGCGAAAACCTTGGTACGGGCAAGGCCAAGGTCGACACGCTCACCAATCTGATCGCCGTGTTCGAAGACCCTGCACTCGACTTCTCGCGTAACCGTGCGGATGGCGATGACATCCTGGGCGATGCCTATGAATTCCTGATGCGGCACTTCGCGACGGAGAGCGGAAAGTCGAAGGGGCAGTTCTACACGCCCTCCGAAGTCAGCCGCATCATGGCGCAGATTGTCGGCATCCGGAACCCGAACACCAGAAGCACCACAACGGTGTACGATCCGACGTGCGGATCGGGCTCCCTGCTGATCAAGGTGGCCGACGAAGCCGGCGTCAAAGTGACGCTGTACGGGCAGGAGAAGGACGGCAGCACGGCCGGCCTCGCCCAGATGAACCTGATCCTGCATGACTACCCTGGGGCGGTAATCCATCCTGGGCAGAGCACCCTGGCTGATCCCCACTTTCGTGACGGAAACGGGCTCAAGACCTTCGACTTCGTGGTGGCCAATCCGCCGTTCAGCGACAAGCGCTGGCAACAGGGCATGGACCCGAACGAGTTGAAGCCGGGCGTATTCCTCAAGGAGGACAGCCCCGACACCATCGACTTCCACCGTTTCGATGGCTTCGGCGTGCCGCCGCCCAAGCAGGGCGACTATGCCTATCTGCTGCACATCATCAAGTCGCTGAAGCCCAACGGCAAGGCGGCGTGCATTTTGCCGCATGGCGTACTGTTCCGTGGCAATGCCGAAGCGGCGATCCGCAAGAACCTGATCCAGCGCGGGCTGATCAAGGCGATCATCGGGCTGCCAGCCAACCTGTTCTACGGCACCGGCATCCCGGCCTGCATCATCGTGATCGACAAGGAGAACGCCCCCACGCGGCGCGGTATCTTCATGATCGATGCGAGTGCTGGCTTCATCAAGGACGGTCCCAAGAACCGCCTGCGCGAGATGGACATCCACCGGATCGTCGATGTGTTCCGGCGTGGACAGGACGTGCCCAAATACGCGCGCATGGTCGGCTATGACCTGATCGAGAAGAACGATTTCAATCTCAACCTACCGCGATACATCGACAGCCAACCNCCCGAAGACCGCCACGATATTGCCGGGCACTTGCACGGCGGCATACCTGTGCGGGATATGGAAGCGCTGGGCGGGTACTGGGCAGTGTGCCCCACCCTCAGGGCGTCGCTATTCCGGCCCAACCGGGATGGCTATGTCGACCTGGCCGTGTCGCCTGACACAATTCGCGCCGCGATCCACGATCACCCAGAGTTTGCCGCTTTCACGCGAGGCCTGGCCGATCACTTTACGGCGTGGCGCACGACCGAGACTGCGGTTCTGAAGGCACTGGGTCCCGGCTTTCATCCTAAGGAACTGATCGCCGAATTGAGCGAACGGCTGTTGGCGCACTATCGGGGCCGCCCGTTGATCGACGCCTATGCGGTCTATCAGCATCTGCTGAACTACTGGGCCGATGTCATGCAGGATGACGCCTACATGATTGCCAGCGACGGCTGGAAGGCCGAGACCTACCGCGTGATCGAGCGCAAGAAGGGTAAAGACGGCAAGGAAAAGGTCACCGACAAGGGCTGGGCCTGCGATCTGGTGCCCAAGGATGTGCTGGTTGCCCATTTTTTTGCAAAGGAAGCAGCAGAGATTGCCGATGCGGAAGCCGAGCGGGAGCGCGTTGCTGCCGACATGCTCGCCATGGAAGAAGAGCACGGCAGTGAGGACGGCTTGTTTGCCGAACTGGTCGAAGACGGTGAGCTGATCATCAGTGACAAGGCCGCCAAGGCAAGGCTGAAGGATATCAAGGGCGACAAGACGACCGCCGCCGAAGCCTTCGCCCTGAACGAATGGCTGAAGCTGGCCGCGCGCGAGAAGGAACTGAAGAAGTTCGTCAAGGACGCCGAGGCCGCACTCGATGATCTGGCCTATGCCCGCTACCCCAGGCTGACCAGGGACGAGGTCCGCACGTTGGTTGTCGATGACAAGTGGATGGTCGCTCTGGAGACGCGCGTCGCCAGCGAGACGGCGCGTGTGGCTCAAGGGCTGAGCCGCCGGCTAAGGGAACTGGGGGAGCGCTACACGGCGCCCTTGCCCATTCTCATCAGGCGCGTGGCCGATCTGGAGTCAAAGGTTGCCGCTCATCTCAAGACAATGGGGTTTGCATGAGTGAGCTGCGGTCTGGCTACCGGCAATCCGACGTGGGGGTGATCCCTGAGGATTGGAGCGCCGCAAAGATAGCCGATGTGGGCAGGCTACAGACAGGCCCCTTCGGCACCGTCCTCAAAGCATCGGAATATTCGGATGACCATGGCGTGCCGCTCATATCGGTGGGAGAAATCAAACTCGGCAAGATTGTGCTCAGGCCAGACACGCCTGTCGTAGACACTCAGGTTGTACAGCGGTTACCGCGCTATTTGATCCGTGAAGGTGACGTTCTTTTTGGTCGAAAGGGAGGTGTTGATCGCTCAGCACTAGTCAGTCGTGAGCAGGATGGGTGGTTCTTGGGTTCCGATGGCATACGCCTCCGCCCAAGCTCCGGGTACGCAAGTCAATTCCTTGCGTATCAGTTTCAGACGCAGCGCATTCAACACTGGCTACTCGAGAACTCTGTCGGCACTACGATGCCTTCAATGAACGAGGCTGTTCTTTCTCAGGTAGCTTTTCCCATNCCCTCCACTGAGCAAGAGCAAAAGGCCATTGCTGAGGCGCTGGGGGATGCGGATGCGTTGATCGAGGGGCTGGAGGTGCTGATCGCCAAGAAGCGCGACATCAAGCAGGGCGCTATGCAGGAACTTCTCACAGGTGACCGTCGCCTTCCCGGGTTTCAAGACGAGTGGCAACATATCGAACTTCAAGAAGTGGCAACTTTTAAAAAAGGCAAAGGCCTTTCAAAGGACCAGCTCACAGAAGGCGGAGCCAATAAATGCATTCATTACGGTGAGCTTTTCACGAGATATGTTTCAGTAATCGACCATATTATTAGCCGAACCAACCTCAACGTAGGCCTGGCACTATCAAAGCCGAATGACGTATTGATGCCCACCTCCGACGTCACTCCGAATGGGCTAGCTACCGCAAGCTGCATTTTGCAGGAAGGCGTCGCTCTGGGCGGAGACATACTGATTATTTGCCCACGACCGGAAATGTTAGTTGGGGCATTCCTTGCCAATGTTATCCGGCTGGACCGAAAACAGATTTTGGGATTGGTTTCCGGCTCAACTGTGTATCACCTTTATCCTTCAAGTATGGCTAAGTTTTCGATCAAAATTCCATCTGTCACCGAACAGCGCGCCATCGCCGTCTTGCTGTTAGAGCCTGATTCATAATTATCCGATGAAATTTCATAGTCTTGCGATGCGACGCGCGAATAGCTGGATGGAAGCTATGAACAGCCACGCAGTTGCCGAT
>Ga0006257_1000188_pt1 | contig 17484 bp, 16 predicted proteins | sample Deesub45470m_DNA_FD_54937 | JGI IMG/M metagenome (GOLD analysis project Ga0006257, IMG submission 54937) | Deep subsurface microbial communities from North Pacific Ocean - 450_OLKR46/470m Metagenome | ecosystem: Environmental > Terrestrial > Deep subsurface > Unclassified | place: North Pacific... | reverse complement strand
AGGCTGGGGGGGGCTGGGGCGGCAGTTGGTTGCGGCTGCTGTTNCCAGGGCCGCCAGNTGCTCGGCCAGCCCTGGGATCTGGCCGCCCTCGCCCTGGGAAATGGCGTTCACGCCGCCCCGCAATAAATCGAGTTTGTTCAGCAACTGCTCGGCCAGCCCTGTATTGCTGAAATCAGCATTGAGTTTGGCGAAATCGAGCAGGGTTTCCATCTGATGGCTGAGGCGCTCGAGGTCGGCGAAGCCGAGAAAGCCGCAATTGCCCTTGAAACTGTGCATGTCGCGAAACAGTCCGGCCAGCAGGTTGGCGTCGCAGTGACCCTCGGTCCAGCTTAGCAGGCGCTGCTCGGCGCTGTGCAACAGTTCGTCGGCTTCCTGCACAAAGCGCTCGAGCATCTCCGGGGAATTGAGCAGGTCGAGGGAGATCACTTCGGTGCGGGGTTTGGCTGTCGGGACAGGTGTCACCAGCGTCGGCGTGGCGACCGGTTGCGGGGCCTCCGCTTCGGCCGGCAGTGCCACCTTGGGCAGGTCGCTCACCGCCTGCAGGGCGGCTTCGGCCGCTTGCTTGAGGCGCTCGGACATGTCGTCGGCCTGCAGCGCCAGCGGTTGGTCGCCGTAGCTGCGCTCGATCTCCTCCAGGGCCAGCTTGGCAAAGTCGCAGGCCTGGCAGAGCAGATCGACGTGGCAGGCGTGCATCCGCACCTTGCCGGAGCGGATCAGGTCGAGCAGGCTCTCGGCGGCATGGGCCACCTGGGCGATGTGGGTCAGGTCGAGAAAACCGGCGCTCCCTTTCATCGAGTGGAACAGCCGGAAGATGGCGTTCATGGTCGCCGGGTCGCCGTTATTCTGGCGGAACACCGTGCATCCCAGGCAGTCCTGGGCTGAGTTGGAAAACAGGCAGGTTTTCAGCCCCTTACCGAGGTAGCCGGTGTCGAGCCAGCAGGGCCAGTCGGCCTCCTGGTGATTGCGCTGGCAGTCAGTCTTGGTGCAGCCCTGCACTTCCCAGCAGCTGGTGCAGTGGGTGCTCTGGCCGAGTTCGATGATCGAGGGTTCCAACTGCTCGATCATTTCCCGGCTCTCCAGGATAAATTCCTGGAGGATTTCCATCTGGTCGGCCGAAATGTCTTGGCTCATGCAGTCCTCGGAGAAAAAGCGCTGGATGCAGGGTGTCGCAAGGATGTGGACAGGAACGAAAGACCTGTGGGGAGATCGACAAAGAAATCCCGTGAGCCCGAACATACAATTATCGGACCAGCTTTTACCCCTCAATCAGTGGAAAATGGGGAGATCTTTGGAATGTGGCTGGAAATACTTGGAAATATTCGAAGTCCGGATTGCCCTCAGAACCCCGGCCCTGGTCAGCTCTGTTTTTTGACGCGCCTCTGGGTGCTCTCTCTCGTCAAAACGCCGACAAGCCTGGTTTTTTCTCCGCAAGAATTGGCACGCAAATGGCACACAACCAATCCGTCTAGGGTTGCGCCTCAAAGCCAGGAGAACATCCCCCATGCGGTTTTTGTTAATACTGATCATGCTGTGCAGTTGTTTGAGCGTACCCGCCTTCGCCGCCGAGGAACCCCGTTTGCAGCGGATCAGCAAGCAGGAAGATCCGCTGGAGACCCGGGTGCTGCTCGACTTTTCCACCCTTCCCAGTCATCGGCTGAAGATCTCCGGACAGCGCATCGACCTGTTTCTGGCCGGGGCCGCCAGCGACGCCGGCTTGAACGAACTGCCCGAGGGGGGGAGCGTGATCAAGATCCTCCTTGGGGCTCGGAACAAGGAGTTGATGGTTTCGTTCCTGCTCGCCCATGCCCCCAAAGATGTGCGCCTCGAACGCGATGACAACCGCCAGCAGATGGCTCTGGTCGTCGCCTGGGGGCGCACCCCGACGGTTGCCCGTCCAGTGATTGCCAGCAGTCTGCCGGCGCCGCGACCGAGCTCCAGATTCAGCGGCCGCTGGCAGGAGTTTTTCCGCGACTACCCGCTGCCGCTGGAGATCCCGCTGTCGCTGCGTCCCTCTCTGGTCGGGGTTCCCTATCTCAAATATCACCCGCTGGGCAATGATACCGACGCCACCCTGTTGCGCGAGGCCATTGGCCTCAGCAGTCAGGGGGAATGGGCGCAGGCCCTGACCACCTTCAGCCGGGTCAACCCGGCGGCGCTTCAGGGTCCCGACCTGGAAGCCCAGCTGCTGTTCCTGGCCGAAGCCCTGGTCCGTAACGGCCGTTTCACCACGGCCAAGCCTTTGCTGACCGACTATCTTGCCCGCTACCCCGACTCTCCCTTGGTGATGCGGGGGCGGTTTCTGCTCTGCGTGGTGCTGGCCAATGGCGATGACCCCTACCGGGCGGCGGCGCGGCTTGATGAGTTCGCCCTCGCCAGCGGTGGTTGGCCGGCCAGCTACCAGGGGCCGTTGAGTTTGCTGCAGGCCGAACTGGACCTGCTCACCGGCCGTCCGGCGCAGGCTCTGCAGCGGCTTGACCGGTTGCCGGTTCAGGCCGCAGCGCTGGAAGCCCGCCGGCAACTGCGGCGGGCCGACGCTTTGGCCGCAAGTGGCCGCTCCGCCGAGGCGCTGGCGCTGTATCGACGCTGGGCCGAGCAGCCGGCACTCTGGCTGGAACAGCCGGCTTCCCTGGGGCGATTCGCGGAAGCGCTCTATGCCGGCGGTGATTGGTTGGGGTCGGCCGATCGCTATGGCCAGCTGGCCGGGCAATTGCTTGGAGATCCGCTGCAGCCGCTGGCCAGTTTCGGCGCCGCCCGCGGTTTTCTCCGTGCCGAAGATTTGACACAGGGCTTGCCGTTGTTTGCGGTCAGTCAGGCCGAGCCGGTGACCAGTGAAGCCGGCTGGCGGGCGCGGATGTTGGAGCTGGACCGCGGGCAATGGACCGACGAGGGCCCCAAAGGGGTGGCGGCCGCGGAGCGCTATGCGGCTCTGGTCAAACACGCCCCCAATCGCACCCTGGCCGAGGTGGCGGCCTTCAAGCGCTTGCTCAGTCTGGCGCTGAATGGCTTGCCGCAGCTCTGCGTGGATGAACTGCCCGGTTTTTTCCGCCGCTATGGCAGTGGCAGTCTACGCGGCGAAGGTGAGGCGCTGCTGGTCGAACTGCTCCCCGGCGTGCTTGAGGATCTGCTGGCCCGGGGCGAGGATCTGCCGGCCCTGGTGCTGGTTGAGCAGCACCGGGAGTTCCTGGTCGGCGGCGGGGTCAGTGCCCCATTTCTACTGCGGTTGGGAGAGGTGTTCGAGCGAGTCGGGCTACTGGAGAAGGCCCAGAAGGTCTACAGCTATCTTTTCGAGGGGATGGCCGGACGCAGCGAACAGGCCAGTTTTTACCTCCCCCTGGCGCGGGTGCAGCGGGACCGTCGGCAGCCGAACCTGGCGATCGATCTGATTGACCGCTATCTGGCCGCCTACCCCAAGGGAGAGGATCGGACAGCGCTGCTGGTGATGAAGGGGGAGATCCTCTATGGTCAAGGGAAGCTGGAAGAGGCGGTCAAGGTTTTGACTTCTGTGCAGGGTTTGGCCTCCGAGCCAATGGAACTGCTGGCCAAAATTTACTGGGAGCTGGGCCGCTTGCCCGAGGCGGAGCGGGCTTTTGCCCGTTTTGGCGGCGCGGAAAGCGGGCCGAAGCGGATTCAGGCATTGGCCTTGCAAGCTGAAAGTCTCTACCGGCAGCAAAAGGGGGAGGAGGCTCTCTCCCTGTATCAGGAATTGGCCGCCGACGGGGCTTTTGCCGACCAGGCTCTTTACCGCATCGCCCAGATTCATCTCGCCGCCGGCCGCCGAGCGCAGGCCCTTAAGTTTCTGCAGCGTTTGGTCGATGAAGGACGTAGCCCCCGCTGGCAGCAACTGGCCAAGGAGCTGCTGGAACTGCAAAGCCTGACCGGTCGTTAAGACCGCCCGCGCCAGTAAGGAGACGCAAAAAATGCCGATTCAGGATCTGTTCGGACCGACCGTCCGGGTGTTGGAAAAATCCCTCGACCTGCGCCAGCAACGGCAGCAGGTGATCGCCTCTAATATCGCCAATGCCCAGACTCCGGGCTATGTGCCGGCCAAGCTGAACTTCGAAGAAGGGCTCAAACAGGCGCAAAGACCGTCCCTGGGGACTCCGGCGCTGACCCATCCCGGCCATATCCCCCTCAAGGGGAGCGGCGGCAGCGCCCGGATCGAGCGCAACCCCGACCAGGCCGGCATCGGCGACGGTAATGGCGTGAGTCTGGATCAGGAGATGCTCGACCTGGCGGAGAACCAGATTCTGTTCGAAGCCGGAACCCAGATGGTTGGCCAGAAACTCGGTCTGCTCAAATATGTCGCCGGCGACGGCCGTTAAGGAGATCAGCCATGGATGTTTTCAACGCACTCAAAATCAGCTCCTCGGCCCTCAAGGCCCAAACCATTCGTCTCAATACCATCGCTTCCAACATTGCCAACATCGATACCACCCGCACCCCCGAAGGCGGCCCCTATCAGAAAAAAGAGGTGGTGTTTCAGAGTAACGGCTCTTTTGCCGACAACTTGGAACAGAGCTTGAAAGGGAGTGTGCAAGGGGTCGATGTCGCCGCCATTCGCTCCAATCAGGCGCCGCCGCGAATCATTTACGATCCCTCTCATCCCGATGCCAACGACGAAGGCTATGTGGCCAAGCCCAATGTCAATCTGGTGGAAGAAATTGCCGACATGACCTCGGCAACCCGGGCCTACGAGGCCAACGTGACGGTGGTTAAATCAGTCAAACGCATGGCCCTCAAGGCCCTGGAAATCGGAAGGTAGGGATAACCCATGAACGATGTCACTCTGGTCTCCCAGCTCAAAGCTCTCTCCTCCCCGCCGCCGTTGCAAAAGACTCCGGCCGCCCCCGGTTTCGCCGATATGCTCAAGTCGGCGGTGGCCGACACCAACCGACTGCAGGTCGAGGCCGATCGGGCCGCGGTGGCGTTGCAGACTGGTGAGGCCAAAAATATCCATGAAGTGACCATTGCCATGGAGAAGGCTGAAGTCTCGCTGCGGCTGATGGTCACGATGCGCAACAAGGCGGTGGAAGCCTACCAGGAAATCATGCGTATGCAGGTCTAGGTGCGGGACGCCCTGGGCTCTTCGTTTTACTTACTAAGGATTTAACCGATGGCAGAGACAACCCGTCCCGCACTTCCGTCCGCCCTCAAGGCCTGGCCCTTGTCGCGAAAACTGAGCCTGGTCGCCGTGGTGCTGACCTGTGTTGCGGTCTTCGCGGTGATCATCATGCAAGCCCAGGTTGCCGATATGCGCCTGCTCTTCGCCAACCTCGAGAGCAGCGATGCCTCGTCGGTGGTCAGCTGGCTCAAAGAGCGCAAAATTCCCTACCAGCTCGAAGACGGTGGCCGGGCCATTCATGTGCCGGCCGAGCAGGTTTATGAGACCCGGCTGGAGCTGGCCGGTGCCGGCCTCCCTCAGGGGGGCGGGGTCGGTTTCGAGGTCTTCGACAAGCAGAGTTTCGGCCTGACCGACTTCGCCCAGAAGATCAACTACCTGCGGGCCCTGCAAGGGGAGTTGTCGCGCACCATCACCTCGCTGGCGCCGGTGGAAGCGGCCCGGGTGCATCTGGCGCTGCCGGAGAAGCGCCTGTTCAAAGATCAGCAGCAGGCCTCCACCGCCTCGGTCATCCTCAAGATCGCCCCCGGACGCGACCTCAAAGAGACGCAGATTCAGGGGATCATCAACCTGGTGGCGGGGAGTATCGAAGGGCTCGACGCCGACAAGGTCACCGTGGTTGACGCCACCGGCAAAATGCTCTCCCGGGCCCCCAGCAATGAAGTGGCCGGGTCGACCACTCCGGGCATGCTCGATTACCAGCAGTCCATGGAGCGGCGCATGGAAAGCCGGGCCCAGTCTATGCTCGACGCCGCCCTCGGTCCGGGCAACTCTCAGGTCAAGGTCACCGCCTCCCTCGATTTCATGCAGCAGGAGAGCACCGAGGAGATCTTCGACCCCGACAAGGCGGTGCCGCGCAGCGAACAGACCTCCACCGAAAAGGGGGCAAGCACTTCGGTCGGCGGCGTTCCCGGAGCCCAGACCAATCTGCAGGGAACCGGCGGCCAGAGCGCCACCNCCCCTTCGAGCCGCAGCGAAGAGACCATCAACTACGAAATCAGCAAAACCGTCAGCCGCAAGGTCTATCCGGTGGGGTCGATCAAAAAACTTTCGGTCGCCGTGCTGGTGGCCGACCGCATGACCCCCGGAACCGATGGTCAGCCGGCGACCTATGTCCCCCGCAACGACAAGGAACTGAGCTCCATCAACTCCATGGTCAGCCGCGCTCTCGGTATCGACAGCGAGCGGGGGGATCTGATCGAAGTCAGCTCCATGCCCTTCGAGAACATCTTCAGCATCGAAGAGAATTTCGAGGCGTCGCCGGTCAACACCTTTTACGATTATCTTCCCTTCCTCAAGTACGGCCTGCTCGCCCTCGGCGCGGCGCTGCTCTACTTCCTGCTGGCGCGGCCGGTGCTGAAGACCCTGAGTGGGCCGAAGGTGGTGACCCAGATGAAGACGGTCGAGGAACTCGAAATGGAACTCTCCGGACAGAAAGCTCTGCCGGCAGCTCCTCTCGATCCGGCCGAGCACCTGCGCCGGCAGGCACTGGAGCAGCAAGGGCCCTTTGCGAAAATCATCAAAACCTGGTTAAGGGAGGGCTGACCCAGTTATGGACGGGATGCAACTTTCCAGACTTTCCGGGGTGGAGCGGGCAGCGATTCTGCTGCTCTGCCTGGGTGAAGAGGCGACGACCAAAATATTCGAAACCCTCGATGATGCCGAGGTCCGCAAGATCAGCCGCTGCATGATGGGGATGGATCACGTTCCCGCCGATATCGCCAAGCAGGTATTGAGCAATTTCCTCAAGGCCCATGCCGAGCGGGCCGGACTGTTTGTGCGGGGGGAAGAATTCGTCAAAAAAGCGATCTCCGGCAGCGCCAACGGCAAGCGCCGGGATATGTTGATGGAACAGCTCGCCGAAGGAGCCAGTTTCCGGCCATTGGAGTCGATCTCGATGATGGAAGCGCGGATGGTCGCCGGTATCATCGAGCGTGAGCATCCCCAGACCGTGGCGCTGATTCTCTCCACCCAGACTCCCGAGCATACCAGCAGGATTATCCACTTTCTCCCCGAGGAGGTGCGGGCCGACATCATGTACCGGATGGCCTGCATCGACAAAGTCTCGCCGGAGGTGATCAATCAGATCGAAGATTCGCTGCGCCGGGAGATCGGCCTGGTGGTCAGCCGCGAGCAGCAGCAGGTCGGCGGTATCGACAAGGNGGTCGATATTCTCGGCCGCATGGGCAAGGGGAAGGACAAGGCAATTCTCGCCCAGCTGGAAGAGGTCGATCCGGCCCTGGCCGAGGCGATCCGCCGCAAGATGTTCACCTTCGAGGAGCTGATCTTCATCGACAACCGTGGCCTGCAGGCGGTGCTGCGCGAGACCAGCAACGACACCCTGGTCATGGCGCTGAAGACCGCGCCGGAGGATATCCAGGAGAAGATCCTCGGCAATATCTCGGCCCGGGCCGCGGAGATGATCCGCGACGACCTCGAAGCGATGGGGCCGGTGCGGCTGGGGGATGTGGAAAAGGCCCAGCAGGAGATTATCCAGACCGCTCTCAAGCTCGAAGAAGAAGGGAAGGTTGTCATCCCTGGCCGCGGAGTGAGCGATGTCCTCGTCTAGAATCTATAAGGAGCACGGCTCCGACGAGCTGCAGCTGCTGCGCTTTGCCGAGTTCGACGGCGGCGGTGGTGGCGGCACGGTGGCGGTGCAGGCTTTCGCTCCCGTCTCCATGGCCCCGGCGGCGGCGCCGGGCAGCGCCCGAGGCGCTGCCGAGGTCAGTCAGCGGGAGGTGGAAGACGCTTATGCCCGCGGTCGCCAGGAAGGGATCGCCCAGGCCGAGGAGCGCATTGGCGAGCTCGGGCGGGCCTTTGCCGCGGCGGTTGAAGATATCAGCCGGCTGCGGGAGTCGATTCTGAAAAACAGTACCGACGATATGCTGCGGTTGGTGCTGGCAGTGGCTGGGCAGGTGGTGCAGGTGGAAATCGCCAGCAATCCGCAGATCGTGCTGGAAACCCTGAAACGGGGATTGAAAGCGGCGGTGCGCTCCGATGAATATCATATCCGTTTGCATCCCGAAGACCTGGCCCAGGTCAGCGAGAGCAAGCCGCTGCTGCTGGCCAGCGTCAGCGGGTTGAAAAATATCNCCCTCGAAGGCGACCCCGGGGTCGCCCGGGGCGGCTGCTTCGTCGAGTCGAACCTCGGCCAGGTCGATGCCACCATCGACAGCCAGTTGGCGGAGATTCGCGACAAGCTGCAGCTGGCCCTGGCCGCCGGCTGATGGACGCCCTGCTCGGACAGCTCCGTGGCCTCAATACCCTGCGGGTGCGGGGGAAGGTGACCAATATCGTCGGTCTGGTGGTTGAGGGCTACTGCCCCTCGGCCTCCGTCGGCACCCTCTGTGAACTGATGCCCCAGGACGGCGGGCTGCCGGTTCCGGCCGAGGTGGTCGGTTTCCGCGATGGCCGGGCGCTGCTGATGCCTCTGGGCGAGCTGCGGGGGCTGGGGCCGGGAAGTCTGATCCAGGTGCTGCGCAGCAGCGCCACCCTGCCGGTGGGGGATGCGCTGCTCGGCCGGGTGGTCGACGCCATGGGCGAGCCGATCGACGGCGGTCCTGCCCCGAGGTTGGAGTGCGAACGGGCGATCTACGCCCTGCCGGCCGGGCCGATGGAGCGCAGCACCATTCGCGAGCCCCTCGACCTGGGGGTGCGGGCAATCAATGCCCTGCTCAGTTGCGGGGTCGGGCAGCGGATGGGGATCATGGCCGGCTCCGGAGTCGGCAAGAGCGTGCTGCTGGGGATGATGGCCAAGCACGCCCGGGCCGATGTCAACGTTATCGCCCTGATCGGCGAGCGTGGCCGCGAGCTGCGGGAATTTATCGAAAACGATTTGGGGGAAGAGGGGCTGGAGCGCTCGGTGGTGGTCTGCGCCACATCCGACCAGTCGCCGCTGCTGCGGATGCGCGGGGCCTTCGTCGCCACCGCCATCGCCGAACACTTCTGCGCCCAGGGCAAGAGCGTGCTGCTGATGATGGACTCGGCCACCCGCTTCGCCATGGCGATGCGGGAAGTCGGTCTGGCCATCGGCGAACCCCCCACCACCAAGGGCTACACCCCCTCGGTCTTCGCCACCCTCCCCAAATTGTTGGAGCGGGCCGGGAGTTTCCGCGCCGGCGGCAGCATCACCGGTCTCTACACCGTGCTGGTCGACGGTGACGACATGAACGAGCCGATTGCCGATGCCGTGCGTTCGATCCTCGATGGCCATATCGTCCTCTCCCGCGATCTGGCGGCGAAAAACCACTTTCCGGCCATCGACATCCTGGCCTCCACCAGTCGGGTGATGCGGGCCATCGTCAGTGAACGCCAGACGTTTCTGGCCGGGCAGTTGCGGGAAGTGCTGGCGACCTATCGCGAAGCCGAGGATCTGGTCAATATCGGCGCCTACTCCAAGGGGAGCAATCCCCGTATCGACCGGGCGCTGGGGAAGATCGACAACGTCAATCGCTTTCTTCGCCAGGATCGGGGATCCTGGGTCGATTTCGGCGCCACCCTGGCCGAGCTCGAAGCCCTTGGTTTGGGTTAGCTTTTTCGCCAACCCTGGAATGGACTGATCGATGAAGCCTTTTCGGCTGCAGAAAGTTCTCGACTACCGCCATCGCCTGGAAGAGCTCGGCCGCCTCGCTCTGGTCGAAGGGCTGGAGCAGGAGGCCCAACTGGTGACCCGGTTGGAGGCGGCGCAGCAGGGCCTCGGCAAGCTTTACGCCGAAATCGAAGGCTTCAAGCGCGAGGGGATCGACCCCCACGAACTGCTGCTCTACGAGGCCCATTGCAGTCGTAAAGTCGCTGCCCTGGCAGCTCTGGCCGAAGAACTCGACAGCGCCCGCCGGCAGGTGATGAGCCGGCGCGAAGAGTTGTGCGAAGCCAGCAGAGACAAAAAACTGCTGGAAACCGTCAAATCCCGCAAGCAGGAAGAAGCCCGGCAGGAAGAACGCCGCCGGGACGCCATCGTGCTGGACGAAATCGCTGTCCAGAGTTTCAAGAGGTAGCCATGCAACGACCCTCCACCATCCGTTTGGCCCTGGTTCTGCTCGCCGTTGTGGCGCTCGGCATTCCCGCTCACCTGTGGAGTCAGGATCCGCCCAAGAGCTCGGAGGCACAGATCTCTTCGGTGGAAGAGCGGCGGCTGAACTACGCCATCGGCCAGGAGCGGGAGCGGCTGCTGGCCGAATACCGGTTAAAGGAAGAAACCCTCTCGCTGCGCGAAATTGAGCTAAAGACTTTGGAAGGGGAGGTCGATAAGAAACTTGCCGAGCTCCGACAGCTCAAAACCGAACTCCAAGCCCTGGTCGGTCAGAAAGAGAATCTGCAGGCCAAGCGACTGGTGGAACTCGGCAAAATGTACGAGAAGATGGATGCGGCGCAGGCCGCGGAGCTGATCACCGAGCTCGACGAAGGCCTGGCTGTCGATATCCTGGCACGGATGAAGTCAAAGTCCGTCGGTCGCATCCTCAACAATATTGAAAGTGACAAAGCGGCCCGTCTCAGTGCCGCCTATTCCTCCCTCGGCAAACCCTGACCATCACGGTCGGCTGCAGGGAGGTCGCCCGGAAAGGTCGATACCCATGCAGCTCTCCCCGCTCTCTGTTGATCTGTTCGCACCCAGCGCCCCTGCCAGCGGCGGCGCCAGTCTCGATCCCGCGGCCGCCCCCTTTGCCCAGTGGCTGTCGGCGCAAACCAAAAACGTGCCCACTCTGGCCGACCCCTCGACCCCGCCGTCATTCTCCCAGTTTCCGCTGAACTGGGGGTTTCCGGCCGCGACGGCTGCTCCCGTTGCTCCGGCTGAACTGCCGGTGGCCGCTGCGGGCGCCGACCCGTTGTTGGCCGAGATGGTTGCGGTCGAAGAGCTCCCCCTGATCACGGCCGCGGCGCTGCCCAAACCGGCCACCGCGCCGATGGCGGCCCTGGCTGCTCGCGAGGGGAGGCCAGCGGTCGCGGCTAACAGCCATAATCTGATCCCCAACCATCCCCAGCCAAATCGCCCCGAAACTGCGATGCCTAAGCCGGCAACCGCCCCGATTGTGGTCGAACCGGCTCCGCCCGGGATGGATCCTGAACTGGCGGTCACGGATGTTTCGAAGGCCGCGGTCGGCCCTTCTGTCCCCCTTTTCGGCCGCTCCCGCCGGGAAGTCCCGGTGGTGGATACTCTGCCTCAGGAGCTGACCACCGCCGCCGCCTCCATTGAACCATCGATCGTGGTCCCGCCGGCATCGGCTTCACCAGTGGTCCCGGCAGAGACCGCCGTTATTGCGGATTCCGCACCACCGCTGCGCTCACCGGCCATTGCCGCCAAGCAGGAATGGTCCCCTGATTTCACCTCACCGGCGTCCCGGGTTGTCGAAACCCAGGAGCCAGCGGCTGCAATGCCTGCGGTTGGTTTCCAACCGCAGGGGCTGAGCGTTGAGGCTCAGCCGGGGGTCGCCACGGGGGGCAAGGAGGTCCGGCCCACCGAGGCGGCAGCGGTCTTTACCGCTCGCCCGCAGCAGGCCGCCATTGCCAACCCCCAAGGTCAACCGGCCAGAACCGATCAGGGTTCTGGGATTGCTCTCGACCCGGCGCTGATGGCCGAGGACGCAACAGCAGAGGTTGTGCCTGACATCCCGATAGTTTCGGCTCGGCCAAGCCAGGCCGCGATCCCTAATCCGCAGGGAATGCCGGCCCCGCGAGCCCAAGCCGCGGTGCAAGGTCTTGAGTCGGCCCAGGTGCCGATTCCCTCGACTCCTGAAATCCCTTCACTACAGAAATCCCCGCCCAGCGTAGCGCGGCCTTTGGAACAACTGCACCAAGCCGGAGGATCCGAGCCGGTTCGAGCCGCCGCAGTCCAGGGAGCTGGCACGGCCGTGGTTCCGGTGCAGCCCGAGCGCGCCGTCATCGCCGAGATGGGCACAGGGGCAACGTCGCCTCTTGCCGCTGGAGCCGCCGTGCTGACGGGTCTGGTGTCGCCGACGGTTGCCGGCAACGTTCCGCCTGCGCCTCGGCAGGCGAGCGTTTCCCGCCCTTCGCCGCTGTGGGCCAATGCCGCTGTCTTTGACGCCGCAGGGGGAGCCGAAGGGCTGAGCGCTGAGCTGACAGTCGCTGCGCCGCAGCCGGTCCAGGCGACTGCCCCAGGTCCGCAGGCTGGGGAACGCTCCCTCTCCGATCAGCGTTTCGCCGACCTGTTTGCCCCGCCCTCCGCTCCGGCGCAGGCGGTGCGTGCTAATCCGTCACAGCCACAGCAGGTTGCGGTCACCACCGCCGCCGGATTCGAGTCGCTGCTCCCGCAGGCCAGTGAACCGGCCGCGGCACTGACGCCGCTGGAAGGGGTCTCCACCACCGTAGTCACTGCCCCTCTTGGCCAGCCGGCAGCGCCGCAAGCTCCCGCCTCTGCAGCGGCTCCGGTTCTGACTCTCCCCTCGGGGTTGCAGGTTCCCGAGCAGGAGGTTCTGCAGCAGGTCTTCGGCCAGCTGTCGCCGCGCAACTTGAGCGGCCCGCAGCGCCTCACCCTGCGCCTCAACCCGGAAGAACTGGGAGAGGTGCGGCTGGAGATGATCGTCGACAAGGATACGGTTCGCGCTCATCTGCAGGCCCAGAGCCAGCAGGTTCAGGAGGTGCTGGAGAAGCATCTGCCCCGGCTGCGGGAGGCCTTTGAGCAGCAAGGGCTCAAGTTGCAGGAGCTTCAGGTCTCGGTTGATTCGGGTCGGGACGGCGGCCGCAGCTTCTTCAACCAGTCGCAGCACCAGCAGCAGACCCCGAACTTCGCCGGCTCGGGAAATGGTCGGCGCAACCTGGAGGGGGCAGTGACCGATCCGGTGATCCCGCCGCCTGCCGCACCCCCGACGTCCGGAGGCCTGAGCCTGCGGGTTTGACCCCGACTCTGGTGAGCGTAGACGGACCTTTCGGCCCGGCCCCAACCAGGGGTCGGGCCGTTTTTGCTGATTCGAGCGGGAAAAATGCGTGTTAGCAATAAAAAGGCTAAAGAGTTCTCCTGGAGAGGCCGATAAGTCTTGCAACAGAACCGGGTTGCCTTTTCGCTAAGGGCTCCCCACTGCAAACAAAGGATATACGCTCATGAGCACTGTCGCCGCCGCCACCGCCATCCCAACTACTTCCGCAGCGTCTTCCGCCGCCGCCGGTCTCGGCAAGGGTCTTGGGAAGGACGATTTTCTCAAGCTGCTGGTGGCCCAGTTGCAGAATCAGGATCCCCTCGATCCGAGTGATCCGACGGAATTTACCGCGCAGCTGGCCCAATACAGCTCGCTGGAGCAGCAGTTTACCACCAATGAATACCTGGCTAAGATGGCCACCCCCGATGCCAATATGGAGCGGGTTTCGGCCTTGGGGATGATCGGCCACGGAGTGGTGGTGGAGAAGAGCAGCTTCACCCTGGGGAGCGACCCGGTCGGTCTCGGCTTCAAGCTCGACCAGGCCGCCAGCAACGTCAATCTGATGGTGAAGAATTCATCCGGCGAGTATGTCGGGCTGGTCCCGGTCGGTGCCCAGGACGCCGGCAGCCGCTTCTTCACCTGGGACGGCAAGGGGCTCAATGGCGAAACCCTCCCCCCTGGAGACTACACCCTGGAGGTCTCGGCCATGAACGGCGATGAAGCCGTGGTCGCGACCCCGCGCCTCAAAGGCTGGGTCACCGGCGTCGATCTGAACGGGCAAGGAAGCGTGCTGGTGACCAGCGTCGGCGATGTTCCGATGCTCGATGTGAAGAGGGTCGACCTCTAATAGTGAGGGGTCATGGACGATAAGTTTCAGGTTTTCCCCCAGCCGCTGCGCCCCATAAGCAGCCCGACCGCAACCCGCTCGCAGGGCGGTGCCCGAGCGGTCGACGGCCCCAGCTTCGACAGCCTGCTGGCCGCCAAACTCGGCAACGGTCAAGGGGTGCAGTTCTCCCGCCATGCCCTGCAACGGATGGAGAGCCGGGGGATTCGCTTCGGGCCGGCGGAGTTGGCCCGGGTCAACCAGGCGGTGGAGCAACTCGGCGCCAAGGGAGGGAAAGACTCCCTGGTGCTGCTCGACGAAACCGCCCTGGTGGTGAGTGTCAAAAACAAGACGGTCGTCACCGTGGTCGACCGCAGTTCTCTGGCAGGCAACGTTTTTACCAATATCGACAGCGCGATCATCGCATAGCCGAACCGGTCCTCTTCGAGGAGGTTCGCAAACCGCCGACCGACGGAGGCGGTTTAACCCAAGGAGGATAGTCATGGGCATTCTCGCATCTCTCTACAGCGGCGTCAGCGGCCTGGCCACCAATGGTAACGCCATGAGCGTTATCGGCAACAACATCGCCAACAACAACACCATCGGCTTCAAAGGCGGCCGCACCCTCTTCTCCGACCTGCTCTCCAGCGGTGTTTCCGGCTCCGGCGGCACCAGCCAGGTTGGTCGCGGGGTTGGCCTCTCGATCATCGACAATCGCTTCAGCCAGGGAACCTTCGAGAGCACCGAAACCAACAGCGATCTGGCGATCGAAGGGGAGGGTTTCTTCATCGTCAAGGAGCCGATCACCAATGGCTCGCTCTATACCCGCGCCGGGGCCTTCCGTTTCAACGCTGGCGGTTTTTTGACTTCCCCTGAAGGTTACAATGTGCAGGGCTACAAGCTCAACGACGCCGGTGAAATTTCCGGTGACCTGACCAATATCCAGGTCGATACCACCTCGCTGAGTGCACCCAAGGCGAGCACAAACGTCAAGCTGGCCACCAATCTCGATGCCGGTGCCTCTTACCTGGGTGGTTTCAATATCGCCGACCCGGCCAACACCGCCAACTACGCCAACTCCCTCAATATCTACGACTCGCTGGGCAATGCCCATCTGCTGACCGTCTACTTCTCCAAGATGGACCCGGCCACCAATCCCCTCGAGTGGGAATGGAACGCCACCGTTGACGGCGCTCAGATTGGCGCCGCTGCCGGGCCGGTCCAGGTGGGTAGCGGCAGCTTGACCTTCGACATCAATGGCAAGATGACCGCCGCCAATCCTTTGACCCAACCGACCAACGCTGGCGCTCTGACCTGGAACAACAACTCCGATCAGACCCAGCTGTTGAACCTGGGTTTCTCCACCACCCAATACAGCAACGCTTCGCTGGTGATCTCCCAGTCCCAGGATGGCTATACCACCGGCTCGGTGGCTCAGCTCTCCATCGACAACGAAGGTTACGTGCTCGGTAACTACTCCAACGGTCAGCCGCGCAAGCTCTACCAGATTGCCTTGGCCAAGTTCTCCAACCCGGGCGGGTTGGATAAGGCCGGCAGCAACATGTTCGCTTCCGGCAGCGGCTCTGGCGATGCCATCGTCGGCACCGTCGGCTCGGGAATCGGCAAAATCTTCACCAACTCCCTGGAGCAGTCCAACGTCGACCTGGCGGCGGAATTCGTCTCCATGATTACCACCCAGCGCGGCTTCCAGGCCAGTTCCAAGATCATCACCACCACCGACGAGATGCTCAGCGAATTGATCAACCTGAAGCGCTAAGCAAAACGTCAAGAGTTTGACTTTTCTTGGGCCGGGGGGCGACCTCCGGCCTTTTTTGTCGCAATGACGGCCTTTTTTGACTCTGGCACGGCAATTGCTCAACAGCCTGTCGTGGCCGTGGCGCTGCAGCTGCTCAAGTATTTTCTCTCAGGGGGTTTCCGTGGATCTCTCAACAATCATCGGCATCGTCGCTTCCTTTGCCCTGATGATCGCCGCCATCATGTTCGGTGGCTCAATCACCCTGTTTATCGATATCCCCTCGATGATTATCGTCCTCGGGGGAACCACCGGCGCCACCTTCATTCACTATCCCTTTAAAGATATCTTCGGCGCCTTTGGGATTATGAAAAAGGCCTTTTTCCATAAGGAGGTCTCGCCACAGGAGACCATCGCCCAGCTCATCCTTTTTGCCGGCAAGGCCCGCAAAGAGGGGATCCTGGCGCTGCAGTCGATGATGAACGAGGTCGACGACCCCTTCTTCGTTAAGGGACTGCAGATGGCGGTCGACGGTCAGGAGGCCGAGGCGATGAAGGAGATGCTCGACAAGGAGATCGAATATATCCAGGAGCGCCACGAAGGCGGCGCCGACATCTTTACTGCCATGGGCGGCTATGCCCCGGCGATGGGGATGATCGGTACCCTGATCGGTCTGGTGCAGATGCTGCAGTCGATGAGCGACCCCTCCTCGATCGGGCCGGCGATGGCGGTCGCGTTGTTGACCACCTTCTACGGCGCGGTTATTGCCAACATCATCTGTACTCCGGTGGCCGGTAAACTGCGCAAGCGTTCTAGTGAAGAGGTGTTGCGCAAAATGCTGATCGCCGAGGGGATGCGCTGTCTGCTGGCGGGGGAGAACCCGCGATTGATGGAGCAGAAACTGCACGCCTTTATTCCGCCGAAGTTGCGTGAGAGCAACTTTGCCAAGAAAGACTGAGGCCAGCCATGGCGCGACGACCTAAAAAACAGGAAGCGGGTGCCCCGGCCTGGATGGTCACCTTCAGTGACATGGTGACTTTGCTGCTGACCTTCTTCGTTTTGCTCCTCTCCATGGCCAATATGGACAAGATCAAGTTTCAGGCGGCGTCCCAGTCGTTGCAGAGTGCCTTCGGGGTGATGAATAGCGGTTCCAGCACCGAGATCGGCAAGCCCAAGGTGGTGGAATTCGCCCCAATCGCCGACGATTTCACCAGCCGGCTCTATCAGCGGATGGTGGTCGATTTCAACCGCCTCAAGATCGATAAGCGCATCAGCCTGGTCAAGGATCGGGGCGCGGTGGTGCTGCGGGTGGAGGAGTCGATCCTGTTCGCTCCCGGTGTCACCACTTTAGGCGACGAGGCCGCTCCGGCCCTGCGCCAGGTGGCCGATCTGATCCGCAACCTGCCGCTGCACCTGCGGATCGAGGGGCACACCGACAGTACCCCCTCCAGCGCCCAGGGGCTGAGCAACTGGGATCTCTCCATGGCTCGGGCGATCAATGTGCTGAAATTTTTCGAAGGGGAAAAACTGATTCCCCTCGATCGCATGTCGGCCGTTGGTTATGGCGACCAGCGTCCCCTCGATACCAGCGGAACCCCGGAAGGCAACGCCAGAAACCGCCGGGTCGAATTCGTGCTGGAGAGCGTCGGCAGCAATCGCGAAGATCTGCCGTACCTGATCGATTCCAAAGAGAAGCTTCCCTTCTGACCGATTTCCCAAGTGAGGCATGACCATGGCGGAAAAAAAGAAAGCTGAAACCAAAGAGGAAGGCAAGGGCGGGGGGAGCAAGACCCTGATATTTGCCCTGGTCGGAGTCGTACTGCTGGCGGGGGNGGGAGCAGGTGCCTACTTTTTAGGGGCCAGCAAGGGAGCCGCTGCGGCGGCTGCACCGGTCGATCCTGCCGTCGCCGCGGCTCCCTTG
>Ga0006257_1000173_pt1 | contig 17929 bp, 11 predicted proteins | sample Deesub45470m_DNA_FD_54937 | JGI IMG/M metagenome (GOLD analysis project Ga0006257, IMG submission 54937) | Deep subsurface microbial communities from North Pacific Ocean - 450_OLKR46/470m Metagenome | ecosystem: Environmental > Terrestrial > Deep subsurface > Unclassified | place: North Pacific... | reverse complement strand
AAGAGTGCGTTCTACAAAAAGGATGAAATATTCCTAATTGAATCCAACGTGTATAAAGTTCACCGTTTGGTTGTTCAGCAAAACCGCCAATATCTGATCCTACAAAAGAGTACCCAGACATACACATTCGTTGTGCTTGAGAATTAGCGATTGCCAAATGTTCCCATGAAGCCACATTATCACCTGTCCAAGTTGAAGAATACCGTTGTGTTCCCGAATAAGCAGCTCGTGTAATTGCAAACGGTCTTTTTGGATAGGAAAATTTCTTTAACCCATGATAAGTTGCTCTTGCCATTTGCATACCATAAATGTTATGTGCTTTTCTATGACTGGAATAATTTCCGTCATAATTATGACGAACATCATCTGGAAAAGATTTCCCAGGAACATCCATTACAGCAGGCTCATTCATATCGTTCCAAACGCCCTTTACTCCAATATCTTCAATAAGTTCTTTGAAAAGATTAGACCACCATTCTCTAACTTCTGGATTGGTAAAATCCGGAAAATAACATTCTCCTGGCCAAACTTTACCTTTCATATAAGGCCCATCTGCACGTTTACAAAAATAATCTTTCTCTAACCCCTCTTTATAAACACTATAATCTTTATCTATTTTTATTCCTGGATCAATAATCACAATGGTTTTAAATCCGTCATCAGCTAATTCCTTTACCATTCTTTTTGGGTCTGGAAAATATTCCTTATTCCAAGTAAAACACCTAAACCCATCCATATAATCAATATCTAAATAAATGGCATCGCATGGAATTTTTAAGTCTCTAAACTTTTTAGTAATTTCTTTTACTTTTGATTCTGGATAATAACTCCATTTACATTGATGATACCCTAATGCCCATAAAGGTGGTAATTCATGAGGTTTACCTGTTAAATCAGTATAATTTGAAACAACATCAGACATATTTGGACCATAAATAAAATAGTAATTCATTTCGCCNCCTTGAGCCCAAAANCTNGTNATATTTCTACGCTCTTGGCAAAAGTCGAAAAACGAGCGAAACGTATTGTCAAAAAATATTCCGTANGATTTTTTATGATGTAAACCAATATAAAACGGAATTGCTTTATAAATTGGATCTGTTTCTCTGCCAAATGCATAAGAATCTGTTACCCAATTTTCAAATCGTTTTCCTTTTAAATTACTCTGAACTGGCTTATCTCCTAACCCATAATAACTCTCAGCATTTTGTGTAACTTTTGACATTTTTACAATGTCTCCACCATTTTCATAGCTTTCTTCCCAATGAAATCCCAACTCATCTTCACATATAAGACTATTATCCTTAGCGTCAAAAATAGATGTACGCATATCTCTTTTAGAAATATGACAAATTAATTTTGAAGTTGTTATTACATACTTCTCATCATCTTCAGTGATTTCAAGATGATTAAATCCTTTACTCGCATATTTTGTGATGGCATAAGAAAAATCTTTTTCAAAAACAGAAGTGGTTGTAAATCTAAATCTTAAAACACTGTCTCTCTGAATAGTAACTTGCAATACTACATTATTTTCACTCGTAAAATAAAGCGTATCAACATCTTTTCTATAAGAAATTATTTTTGATGGGAATAAATTTCCTTTGTATTCTAGCTCTGTACTTAAAATCATGTATTACACTTTTAAAACGAGGTGCAAACCTACTAAAAATTATAAATTTAATAGCCTTCTATTCATTAAAAAAATAGCTAAAATTTTAAAATAAATGTAAAATTATAGTTAAGCCTGATAAATTTAAATAAATTATAGTTTGAATTTCAAAATAGTCATACCAAGTGGTGGTAAAATTAATTCTGCAGAAAATTCTCTATGGTTCCAAGATTGATTTTTTATGGTGATTTGCCTAGTATTAACAACATTACTCCCTCCAAATTCTTTGCAATCACTATTAAATACTTCTTTCAGCTTTCCTTTTCTTGAAACTCCAACTCTATAGTTTTCGATTTTGGTTGTAAAATTGCAAATAACCAATACATCATTTTCTTCATGGTTTCCTTTTCTAATATAGGAAATTACAGAATTTTCAGTATCATCATAACTAATCCATTCAAAACCTTCATTGCTAAACCCCTTTTCATAAAGTGCCGGGGTAGTTTTGTAAAATTTATTTAATGATGAAAAATATTTTTTAGTATTTATATGTGGGTAAAAATTGAGTAAATTCCAGTCTAAACTACTTTCAAAGTTCCACTCATCATATTGCCCAAATTCACTTCCCATAAACAGCAATTTTGTTCCTGGATGCGTAAACATATAACCATACAACAACCTAAGGTTTGCAAATCGTTGCCATTCATCACCAGGCATACGTCCTAAAATTGATTTTTTACCGTAAACCACTTCATCATGAGAAAGTGGTAACATAAAATTTTCTGTAAAGGCATATGCTAAACTAAATGTAATTTCATTTTGATGGTATTTTCTGTAAATTGAATCTTTCGAAAAATATTCTAACGTATCATGCATCCAACCCATCATCCATTTCATTCCAAACCCTAAACCGCCCATTGAAGTTGGTTTAGAAACCATTGGAAATGCTGTAGATTCTTCAGCAATTGTTTGTACATCAGGAAATGATTTATATACTTCTTCATTTAATTCTTTAAAAAATGAAACAGCATCTAAATTTTCTTTCCCTCCATAATATTTGGCTCCCATTCACCATCCTCGCGAGAATAATCTAAAAATAACATGGAAGCAACAGCATCAACACGCAACCCATCGGCATGATACTGATCCAACCAAAAAATGGCATTACTGATTAAAAAGGAACGGACTTCATTTCTTCCATAATTAAAAATTAAACTTTTCCAATCTGGATGATATCCTTTTCTTTTATCGGGGTGTTCATATAAATTTGAGCCATCAAAATAACCCAATCCATGTGCATCTTCTGGAAAGTGTGAAGGAACCCAATCTAAAATAATTCCAATTTTATTTTCGTGTAATTTATCTACTAAATATTTAAATTCTTCTGGATAACCAAAACGCGAAGTTGGTGCAAAATAGCCTGTAATTTGATAACCCCAGGAAGGATCGTAAGGAAATTCCATAATTGGCATCAATTCTACATGAGTAAAATTCATCTCTTTCACATAATTCACCAAATCATCAGCTAATTCTACATATGACAAAAAGCGATCTTCTTCCAAATGTTTTTTCCAAGAACCCAAATGAACTTCATAAACTGAATAAGGCGCATCTAGCGCGTTGTGTTTCTTTCTTGTTTTTAACCAATTATTGTCTTTCCACTTATAGTTATCATCCCAAACGATGGATGCAGTTTTTGGAGGATGCTCGCAACGTCTNGCATAAGGATCNGCTTTTTCAGATATATAACCATTGTTGTTTGAATGAATTTTATNCTTATAACTAGTCCCCTTTTCTNCATAAGGAATAAATCCTTCCCAAATTCCTGAAGAATCCCAACGTACATTTAATTGGTGTGCTCCATCTACCCAGTGATTGAAATCTCCAATTACTGAAACTTGTTTAGCTGTTGGAGCCCAAACAGCAAAATAAGTTCCCTTAATGCCATTAATGGTAAGGATATGAGAACCAAATTTTTCATACAATCTATAATGCTTTCCTGCCTTAAATAAATCAATATCAAAATCTGTAAATAAACTGTACGTTATAACTTTATCCATAAATTAAATTGTAAAACCGTTTGGAATTACAGCGCCTTTTTTAACAACAACAATCCCATCTCTAACTACATATGTTCCAGTTTCAGTATCTTCTAAATGTTTTCCTCCATTTATTCTAACNTCGTCACCAATACAGCAGTTTTTATCTAAAATGGCATTTTTAATAAAGCAACGAGCACCAATTCCCATTGAAACGATACTTGAATCTACTATTTCTTCTAAAGGTTGATAAAAATCACTTCCCATCATATAGGTATTAATAACAGTAGATTCTTTATCAATTCGAGATCGAATTCCAATAACAGAGTGTTCTATTTTACCCGCATTTATAATACAACCATCAGCAATAACCGTTTTTTCTAAAATAGTTCCTGAAATTTTGGTCGTAGGCAACATTCTGGCATGTGTATAAATACGCTTGGAAACATTGTATAAATCAAATTGTGGAAAATCATCTGTTAACCCTAAATTAGCTTCAAAGAAAGAATCAATATTACCTATGTCCGTCCAGTAACCTTCATATTGATGGCTTATAACTTTATGTTTATCAATAGCTTGCGGAATTATCTCTTTACCAAAATCATTGGTGTCAGGATTACTCATTAACTCAATTAGAAGATCTCTATTAAATATATAAATACCCATGGAAGCAAGATAATTACGTCCTTCATCTTTCATTTCATAACTCACTTCTGAAGTCCAATCAGGCAATAATTCTGTAGCTGGCTTTTCAATAAAGGAAGTAATATCATTTTTACTATTTGTTTTTAATATACCAAATGATGTAGCATCTTTTGCATTTACTGGAATGGTTGCGATAGATATAGCTGCTTTCTTTTTAATATGTTTTTCAACCATTTCTTCAAAATCCATTTGATACAATTGATCTCCTGATAATATTAAAGCATAGTCAAAATCATGATTTAAAAAATGGTGCATACTTTGCCTCACCGCATCTGCAGTACCTTGAAACCAAGTGCTATTTCCAGGAGTTTGTTCAGCAGCCAAAACATCAACAAATGCTGAGCTAAAAAAACTAAAATGATAGGTGTTTTTAATATGCCTGTTTAAAGATGCTGAGTTAAATTGTGTTAAAACAAACATTCTTTTGATATCTGAATTGATACAATTTGAAATCGGAATATCAACCAATCTATACTTTCCAGCGATAGGAACTGCTGGTTTTGAACGTGTTGCTGTTAATGGATGTAATCTTGAACCTTGACCACCGCCTAATATAATTGCTAAAACTTTATTTCCTACCATAATTATGACTTTAAAGATTGATATAAGTTGATATATTCTTTTGCTGAAGCATCCCAAGAATGGTTAATGCTCATTATTTGTTTTCTAATTTTTTTATATTTTTTTTCATTTTTGAAGAGTTCTACGCCTCTATCAATAGCATTTATAATTTCTGAAACTGTAACAGTATCATGACAAATTCCAAATCCATTTTCTTCTGAAATATCAATTACAGTATCCTTTAAACCACCTATACTTCTAACAATAGGAATTGTTCCATATCGTAATGCATACATTTGGTTTAAACCACAAGGTTCAACTCTGGAAGGCATTAATAAGAAATCTGCACCTGCATAAATGAGGTGCGACAATTTTTCGTCATACCCAATAAAAGCATTATAGGAACCAATGTACTCTTTTTTTAACTCTTCTAATTGAATTTCAACTTCCTTATTTCCTGAGCCTAATAATAAAATTGAAATCCCTCCTTTTTGAAGTGCTTTTTTAAATGTTTCAGGGAATAAATCGGAACCTTTTTCACCAACCAATCTTCCAATAAATGCAAAAAGAGGCTTATCTGAATCCAAATTAAAATGCTCACACAAATACTTTTTATTGAATTTTCTACCCGATTGAACTATACTAATTTTATATTTCTTTTCTAAATAAGCATCTGTCTCCGGATTCCAAACTTCCCAATCAATCCCATTTAATATCCCTAAACATTTTGCACTTTCATGAGAAAGCAAACTTTCTAAACCATTTGCTTCTTTTTTTAATTCTTCCATATAGCTTGGAGAAACTGTTGTAACTCTCCAAGCGCATTTTATCGCTGCTGCCAAGGGGTTTATAGTTCCCCCCCAATCTAATAAACCAACATTCGCAATATTAAATTCTGGAATTAAATTTAATTTATCATAAGAAAACCAACCTTGATATTGTGCATTATGAATCGTTAAAACTGTAGGTATATTTTTAAGTGTTTTATATTTATGGGATTGTGTCATCATAAATGGAATAAGTCCCGTATGATGATCATGACAATGAATTATAGTTGGTTTTTTATCCAAAGTTAACAACCAATTTAACGCTGCAATTTGAAAAGCTAAAAACCGATTTGTATCATCATTAGAGTATACAAAATCTTCAAATAATAATTTTGGAACATCAACTAAAAATAAATCATAACCCAAAGAATTATTTTTAAGCGTTAAAATTCTATATTCATAAATTTCATTCCCTATGGTTATTTTTGATTCAAAAATTGCAGAAAATTTATTTTTTTTAGTGAAATTCGTATCATAAAACGGCATCATAACCTGAGATACAATAGTTGAACTATTTTGATATTTTGGTAGTGAACCAACAACATCTGCTAAACCTCCAACTTTTGCAATTGGGTAACATTCAGCACTAATGTGAAGTATATTCATACGTTTTATTTAATTCTAAAAATACAAATTTTTTCAATAAAATAGAAGTTTACAAGTTAAATAATTATGAAGATTTTAAATAAAATAGACTAGTTACCATCATAATTTTCAATATTAATAAATATTCTTTCTTATCAAAATTATATTCATAAAAAAAGGTGGTAAAAACCACCTCTTTAAACTTATTCTAAAATAAAATTTATTTCAATGCGTTTTGCTTCTTGATTAAATTTAATGCTGAACCTTCCTTAAACCACTCTATTTGACTTTGGTTATACGTATGATTTAACTTAATAGTGTCTTTACTTCCATCAACATGTGCTAATTCTAAAGTCAACTGTTTTCCGGGAGCAAATTCATTTAAATCTAAAAAGTTAAGTGTATCATCTTCTTTAATTAAATCGTAATCTGATTCATTCGAAAAAGTCAATCCTAACATTCCTTGTTTTTTTAGGTTTGTTTCGTGAATTCGAGCAAATGATTTTACAATTACAGCAGCAACACCTAAATGACGAGGTTCCATTGCAGCGTGTTCACGAGATGAACCTTCACCGTAATTATGATCTCCAACAACAATTGAATAAACTCCGGCTGCTTTATATGCTCTTCCTGTATCTGGCACAGGAGCAAATTCACCAGTTAATTGATTTTTAACTTTATTGGCTTCCATATTAAAAGCATTCACCGCACCAATTAAACAGTTATTAGAAATATTATCTAAATGTCCACGGAAACGTAGCCAAGGACCTGCCATTGAAATATGATCGGTTGTACATTTTCCATGTGCTTTTATCAATAATTTAGCACCTTTTACTTCACTTCCAATTGGTTGAAATGGTTCTAACAGTTGTAGTCTTTCAGAATCTGGGTTTACAACAACATTAATACCTGACCCATCTTCATAAGGTGCTTCATAACCTGCATCTTCAACAGCAAATCCTCTTGGTGGTAATTCAAATCCTGATGGTTCATCAAATGAAACTTCTTCACCGTTTTTATTAATTAGTTTATCAGTCATTGGATTAAAATCTAACCTTCCAGCTATTGCAATTGCAGCAACCATTTCTGGAGAAGCAACAAATGCATGAGTATTTGGATTTCCATCAGCTCTTTTAGAAAAATTTCTGTTGAATGAGTGAATAATGGTATTTTTTTCTTGCTTAGAAGCTCCTTCTCTATCCCATTGTCCTATACAAGGACCACAAGCATTAGTGAAAATTTTTGCATTTAAATTTTCAAAAATAGCTAATAATCCATCGCGATCGGCAGTAAATCTAACTTGCTCAGAACCAGGATTAATACCAAACTCTGCTTTTGCAACTAAGCCTTTATCAACAGCTTGTTTTGCAACAGAAGCCGCTCTTGATAAATCTTCATACGATGAATTTGTACAAGAACCTATCAATCCCCAATCTACTTTTAAAGGCCAATCGTTTTTAGTCGCTTTCTCGGTCATTTGACCAACAATAGTTGCTAAATCTGGTGTAAAAGGTCCGTTTAAATGAGGTTTTAATTCTGATAAATTTATTTCTATTACTTGGTCAAAATACTGTTCAGGATTTGCATATACTTCATCATCACCCGTTAAATAAGGCGCTATTTTATTCGCTTCATCCGCAACTTCATTTCTATCTGTTGCTCTTAAATAGCGCTCTATTGATGCATCGTATCCAAAAGTTGAAGTTGTTGCTCCAATTTCTGCTCCCATATTACAAATGGTTCCTTTACCAGTTGCAGATAAAGATTTTGCTCCTTCACCAAAATATTCAACAATAGCTCCAGTACCACCTTTTACAGTTAATATACCAGCAACTTTTAATATCACATCTTTTGGAGCTGTCCAACCAGATAATTTACCTGTTAATTTAATACCAATTAGTTTTGGAAATTTTAATTCCCAAGCCATTCCAGCCATTACATCAACAGCATCAGCTCCTCCAACTCCTATTGCTATCATTCCTAAACCACCTGCATTTACTGTATGTGAGTCTGTTCCAATCATCATTCCACCTGGAAATGCATAATTTTCTAATACAACTTGATGAATGATTCCTGCTCCTGGTTTCCAAAAGCCAATTCCGTATTTATTTGAAACAGATGCTAAAAAATTAAAAACTTCACTACTACTATTTAAAGCTGATTGTAAATCCTTATCCGCACCAATTTTAGCTTGAATTAAGTGATCGCAATGTACAGTTGTTGGTACAGCTACTTTACTTTTACCTGCTTGCATAAATTGTAATAATGCCATTTGAGCAGTCGCATCCTGACAAGCAATTCTATCAGGTGCAAAATCTACATAATCTTTACCTCTTTCAAAGGCAGTTTTAGCATTGCCATCCCAAAGATGATTGTATAGTATTTTTTCAGCCAACGTTAAAGGTTTACCAACTACTTTTCTTGCAGTATCAACTCTTTCGGTCATTCGGCTATAAACGCTTTTTATCATTTCAATATCAAAAGCCATATCTATTAATTTTTGTTTAATTATTTTATTTTGCGAAGTTACGAAAATTGCTGTTTTTAATCATAATAATTGCATCATACCTTCATTTTTGTAGATATAAATATTTACAATGCTTAATTTTTCTGAAACTATAAAAAGCGATTACTAAAACGCTGTAAATATTTAGAATATGATAAAAAATGAAGTAGGTCTATAAGCCGGATTTTGTACTCCTAAAAGTTCTTATCATTTATCTGGACTATAAATTACTTTATAGCTCAAGCTGCCTACCCTTTGAAATAGAGCGAGTAGCTCTAAAATTTCAATATACATGGCATTGCACCGCATAGAGTTTACCTGGTTTCACTACAGCCGAACTGTACTTTCTTTCTGTTGCACTTGTCCTCAACTTACGCTGGGCGGATGTTATCCGCTATGCTACTCTTTGGTGTCCGGACTTTCCTCTCCAATAAATTGGAACGATAAGACGACCTACTTAATTTTTTGCAAAATTACGCTAATATTTTTGCATAAAAAAACCCACTCAAAGTTTGAGTGGGAAAATTGCTATGAAAAAGAAAAAGTGTTATCAGATTTAAATCTAATAACACTCCAAATATAAAAATATTTTTAAAATAAAAAACTATTTTATCTTTTTTTTATGAAAACATATCTTTCACTTTTTCAAAAAAAGATTTATCAAATTTTGATGGGTTAGGTTTAAAATTTTCATCTTTCTTGTTTTTTTCAAAGAACTCTTTTTGTTCACTTGAAAGGTTTTGAGGTGTCCAAACATTAACATGTACCAACAGATCTCCATTTCCATAATGATCAATACTAGGCAATCCTTTTCCTCTTAATCTTAATATTTTACCAGATTGTGTTCCGGGATCTATCTTAATTTTTACTTTACCTGAAACGGTGTCAATATTTTTTGTTTCGCCTAATACAGCTTCAGATAAGTTTATATATAAATCAAAATGTAAATTGGTACCTTCTCTTTTTAATGTTTCATGGGCTGCTTCTTCAATTACAACAATTAAATCTCCATCAATAGAATTATTTCCTGGAGCTGCATTCCCTTTTCCATTTACTTTTAATTGAACCCCTTCGGTTACACCTGCTGGTATTTTAATAGAAACTGTTTCTTCTTTAATATCAAGTCCGCTAGCATCTGAACCTTTTGGTCTGTGATCAATAATTTCTCCAGCACCTTGACAAGTAGGACATGTAGAAGCTGTTTGCATGCGTCCTAAAATTGTATTCGTAACTCTCATTACTTGACCTGCACCATTACAACTTGAACATGTTTTAAATGTTGCACCTGCAGCTAATACCTTTCTACGAACCTTTACTTTTTTCTCAACGCCACTTGCTATTTCTTCAAGTGTTAACTTAACCCGGATACGCAGATTACTCCCTTTTACACGAGCTCTTCCTCTTGATCCACCTCCAAAACTACTTCCACCAAAAGCACCACCAAATATATCTCCAAACTGACTAAAAATATCTTCCATGTTCATCCCGCCACTGTGGAAACCTCCACCTCCACCTCCATTTTCAAATGCCGCATGACCATACTGGTCGTAACGAGCTTTTTTATTTTCATCGCTTAAAACCTCATATGCTTCCGCAGCTTTTTTAAACTTTTCTTCAGCTTCTTTATTATCCGGATTTTTATCCGGATGATATTTTATTGCCATTCTGCGATAGGCCTTTTTAATATCAGTTGGTGTTGCATTTTTAGCAATACCTAATATTTCGTAATAATCTTGCTTCATTCTATTTAAATTATTGACCTATTACAACTTTAGGGTATCTTATCACTTTTTCCCCCAATTTATACCCTTGTTCAATTACATCAATTATTTTTCCCTTCAAGTCTTCCGTAGGTGCTGGAATTTGAGTAATCGCTTCATGTAACTCCACATCAAAAACATCTCCAGGCTTAACCTCAATAATACCTAACCCTTTTTGAATTAAAGAATTACGTAATTTATTGTTGATAAGTTCCATCCCAACTAACAATTCTTCGTCTTTTGATTTTTTAATTTCTGTTAAGCCCCTTTCAAAGTCATCTAAAATTGGCAATAAAACTGTCATTAAATCTTCATTGGCAGTTCTAAACAATTCTATTCGCTCTCTTGAAGTACGTTTTTTATAGTTTTCAAATTCTGCGAAAAATCGTAAAAATTTGTCTTTTTCNTGAGCAAGCTCCTGCTTCAATTTATCTTCAATGCTAATTTCTTTAACTTTTTGATCTTCAACACCCTCAATAATTATATCTTTTTCAGCTTTACTTTCCTTCTTTTTACTCATAATTTTAACTTAAAAGTTTTTCATTTTAATAGTTAGCAAAAGTATTGCCATTTTTTGAAATATGCCAATATGACATTTGTTTTATTCAATAAAGAAGGTGAAACCTTTTGGATTGTTGGAATATTAGATTTCGGGATTTTTTGTATTCGCTATCAGGCAAATTATTAGGATATTTAAAATTTTACATTAGACTTTAAACTTTTGCATTTATATTTTGCCTATAAACCTAAACAACTCTCGTAATTTTAGCTCCAATCGCTCTTAAACGTATATCAATATTTTGATAACCTCTATCAATTTGTTCAATATTGTGAATTGTACTTGTGCCAGTTGCGGAAAGTGCAGCAATTAATAGTGAAATTCCAGCTCTAATATCTGGTGAAGACATGGTGGTAGCTTTTAAACTTGATTCGTGATTCATACCAATAACCGTAGCTCTATGCGGATCGCATAGAATTACTTTGGCTCCCATATCAATCAATTTATCAACAAAAAACAAACGACTTTCGAACATTTTTTGATGAATTAATACACTCCCTTTTGCTTGTGTTGCCACTACCAAAATAATACTTAATAAATCGGGTGTAAAACCAGGCCAAGGAGCATCGGAAATAGTTAATATAGAACCATCAATAAAGTTTTGAATTTCATAATTTTCTTGTGCCGGGATATAAATATCATCTCCTCTTCGTTCTAAATTAATTCCAATTTTTTGAAAAACTCTCGGAATTACCCCTAAATCATCCCAACTAACATTTTTTATTGTGATTGAAGATTTAGTCATTGCTGCCATACCAATCCAACTCCCAATTTCAATCATGTCAGGTAAAATTCTATGATTACATCCTCCTAACTTTTGAACACCTTCAATTGCAAGCAAATTAGAACCTACACCTGTAATTTTAGCGCCCATACTATTCAACATTTTACACAACTGCTGTAAATAGGGTTCACATGCTGCATTGTAAATTGTAGTTATTCCTTTTGCCAAAACTGCTGCCATTACTATATTAGCTGTTCCTGTTACAGAAGCTTCATCTAATAGCATATTTGTACCAACTAACTGGTTAGCCTCAACACCGTAAAAATTTTCATCTTTATTATATCTAAATGTAGCCCCTAATTGTATAAAACCCTCAAAATGAGTGTCTAACCTTCTTCTTCCTATTTTATCTCCACCTGGCCTAGGAATATATCCTTTACCAAAACGTGCTAATAGAGGGCCAACAATCATGATTGAGCCACGTAACGAACCACCTTCCAGCTTAAACTTATCTGACTCTAAATATTTTAAATTAATGTCGTCAGCTTGAAAAGTATACGTATCTGATTTATTTTTTTCAACCTTAACACCTAACTCACTTAAAATATAAATTAACTTATTAACATCTCTAATATCTGGAATATTACTAATTGTAATTTTTTCTTCTGTTAATAATACAGCACAAATAACTTGTAAAGCTTCATTTTTGGCTCCTTGAGGCGTGATATTTCCACTTAATTTATGACCTCCTTCTATAACAAATGTTGACATTTTTACTTTATTATTTTGATTTGAATGGTTTTTTTCTTTGCTCTTGCCTTGGTTTGTTAGTTGTAGTTTTCCTTTTTTTTATCAAATCTTTAACTTCAGATAAAGGTTCATTTTTAGTTATTAAATCAATTTTACCTTTAGATAATTCTTTTAAATGGCTATAAATCACTTCATCATCAACTGTATCTTTATTCCAATTCAGATAACATTTTTTCATATGATTTGCAATTGCGAAATACAACGCTTCGCGCGCTTCTCCTTCTTCCCAAGTTAAAGCTGAATTAATCATAGTTTGTATATTGTTTCCGTAAAATCTATATTTTGAAGCATAATTAGGATACGCTAATTTTTCAGGTTTAGCTTGTAATTCTTCCCTGTCTGGTTTTACATATGGTGAATCTACTTCTAGTTTAAAATCAGACATAATAAAAAGCTGATCCCANAACATATGCTTAAAATCTGGTACATCGCGTAAATGAGGTTGTAAATTTCCCATTACATCAACAATTGCCTTTGCCATTTTGTTTCGTTCTTCAACATCATCAATTGCAATGCAATTATCAATCAATTTTTGAATGTGCCTTCCGTATTCCGGTATAATTAAATGTGGTCTTTCTGTATTGTATTCTAAATCAAATTCCATGGTTCTATTCTTCTATTTTATTTTATGCAAATTACAATATAAATATTGGTTTTACAACGTTATTCAGCTTATAATTGTGAGTTTAGCGAATTGTAACAACAACTTTTTTACACCTACGGAAGCAAATCTAATTTCTGCTTTTTGGTTAGCTCCCGAACCTTCTAAACTTAAAACTTCACCATGACCAAATTTCGTGTGAGAAACTATATTTCCAATAATAATTTTACTATCGAATAAGTTTGATGGAGCATTACTGGAAGATCTTTGTACCTTTTTTAAGTTTTTAGGAGGTTGATAATCTGCTAAGGGTTCAGTCCTTTTTTTTATTGGAGTTCTTTGTATTGGTTTTTTAAAACGAATAGTATTTTGTGGTACACTTCCAAAAATATCTTCATTTATAAATTTATTTTGAATTGGTTGCAATTTTTTTTCAGTTAAATACTCTAAAAATTTACCATCAATTTCTTCTAAAAACCGACTCGGCTCACAATCAACTAATTTACCCCAACGATAACGCGTTTGAGCGTAACTTAAATAGGCTTGTTTTTCGGCTCTGGTAAGTGCTACATAAAATAAACGTCTTTCTTCTTCCAGCTCGCTTCTGGTATTCATACTCATTGCGGAAGGAAATAAATTTTCTTCCAAACCAACTATGAATACAAATGGAAATTCCAATCCTTTAGCCATATGGATAGACATTAATGAAACACTTGGCTTATCATTTTTTGTTTCTTTATCTAAATCAGAAGCTAATGACGCATTTTCCAAGAAAAAAGCCAAAGAATCNCCTTCTTCTTTTTCCTTCTGCTCATCTGTAAAGTTTTTAATTGCATTTAATAATTCTTGTATGTTTTCAACTCTACTAACTCCTTCCGGGGTTCCGTCTTTCTCTAAATCTCTTATTAAATGTGTATGTTTTACAACAAACTCCGCAACTTCAAAGGCATTTTTAGTTTGTGCTTCAATTTGAAAATGTTGCATCATTGTAACAAAGTTCGAGAGTTTTGTTACAATTCCAGAATTTAACTTTAAATCTATCGCATCCAAATTTAAAAGCAACTCAAAAATTGACTTTTTATAATGATTTGCAGCAACGGAAAGCTTATCTATTGTTGTATCTCCAATTCCTCTTGCAGGGTAATTAATGACTCTTTTTAATGCTTCTTCATCGTTCGGATTTACCAATAAACGCAAATAACCTAAAGTGTCTTTAATTTCTTTTCGTTGATAAAATGAAACACCTCCATAAATAACGTAAGGAATTTTAAAATCTTTGTGATTAAATGCATCTTCTATAGCTCTCGATTGTGCATTTGTTCTATATAAAACTGCAAAATCTGAATATTGAAATTGTTGATTTTTTAAATTGTCAATTATTGAACTTGCTACAAATCTACCTTCTGTAACTTCATTAACGACTCTCATTACTTTAACTTTTGCTCCTTCACTATTTGCAGTCCAAACTTCCTTATCAAGCTTTGTTTTATTTTTTTCAATAACGCTATTTGCAGCATCCACAATATTTTTAGTAGAACGGTAATTTTGCTCTAATTTAAAAATGGATATTTTATCATAATCACGTTGAAAGTTTAAAATATTTTGAATGTTAGCCCCTCTAAAAGCATAAATACTTTGCGAATCATCTCCAACTACACATATATTTTGAAATCTATCAGCTAAAGCTCTAACAATCAGGTATTGTGAATGGTTTGTATCTTGATACTCATCAACTAAAATATATTTAAATCGATGCTGATATTTAGCTAAAACTTCTGGAAAACGAGTTAGTAATTCATTGGTTCTCAATAGTAAATCATCAAAATCCATAGCACCTGCTTTAAAACAACGATCAACGTATTGACTGTAAACTTCACCCATTTTAGGTCGCTGAGCCATTTTATCTGCTTCTATTAAATCGAGGTCATTATAGTATGCTTTTACAGTAATTAAGCTATTTTTAAAGGAAGAAATTCGACTTAAAACCTGTTTTGGTTTGTACTTTTCCTTGTCTAACCCCATTTCTTTAATGATGGAAGACAGCAATCTAACTGAATCTTGTGTATCGTAAATAGTAAAATTTGAAGGAAATCCTAAATGATGTCCTTCCGAGCGTAAAATACGTGCAAAAACCGAGTGAAAAGTTCCCATCCATAAATTTTTGGCCTCAGAACTTCCAACAACTGTTGCAATACGATTTTTCATTTCTCGTGCTGCTTTATTTGTAAAAGTTAATGCCAAAATATTAAATGCATCAATATTTTGATTCAATAAATGAGCAATTCTGTATGTTAAAACACGTGTTTTACCAGAACCGGCACCAGCAATAATAATCATTGGGCCGTTAATGTGAGTAACTGCAGATTTTTGAGATTCGTTAAGGTTTTCTAAGTAATTGGTCACAGAAATTCTTTAAAAATCAAAAGTACTATTCCAAAATTAGTTAAACAATAAAAGTTATTGACAAAGTTTATAATGTACCTTTTTTCTTTACAAACTGATTTATAAAAATTAAAAACAATCCTGCAATAATTATGAAGCTAAAAATGAACATGAATATGTTGTAATTTCTAAATGGTGTAAAGCCCTTCAAATATAAAAACCCTTGTAAAAAAATCAATAGTTCTGTTGTTAAAACTCCCACTAAAAAGGAAAAGACACCAATTTTTGAAATAATTGAATTCAAATAAATTTTTCCAAATTGCTGCAACAATAAAAGTAATATAACACTCATAAAAGCCAACGTAAATAAATGTAAATAACCAATGATGAAAAAAGGTTTTAAGGCTAATGATTTCTGAACAATAAAAGGAAAAGATGATGCTATTTGTGCTATAATTTTTAAAGAATACGCTAATAAACCAAATTTTAATAGTAGCAATGAAGTAGCATTCCATTTGAGCTCTTTAAGAACTGTACGAATGATTTTCATCAAAAATAAAAGTGATATTAACTGTAAAATGGAGGCTATAAAACCTACAATATAATAAATTGATGAATTAGTGCTCCATAAAACTGACAATGCGTATGCAGGAATACAAGCAATATTTAGAAAAATGAAAAATCTATTCTGAAGTTTTGAATCAATTAAAATCTGTTGCTTTTCAAAAACTTTGAATAATAGACCAAAAATTGCAAACACAAAAAACCCATTGTATAAAAAGTGTAAATAAAAATAGACTGTATTATAATATAAATCTGTTTTGCCCTGAGTAACAATAACACCTGCCAAAAACCAAGTTGCCAAACTTGAAATTAAATAGTAATAAATACCCCATTTTATCAATTTAACAGCAATCGTTTCTCCGTTAATATCTTTTAATATTTTATATAATAATACATAACTTGTAATACCAAAAACAGACAATAATACAATTGAAAAAATACCATAACCAGTTAAAGGAAAGCTAATTAACATTAAAGTAATTACACTAAAAATTATAAATAAAGAAACTTTGTAAATTTTATGTTGAAGTTTAGTCACAGAGATAAAATTATGCATAATTAATCCTATGGTAGCAATATAACCCCAACCTAAAAATGCAACATGAGAATGACCTTGCAGTAAATTTTTATACTTTACCCAACTCATTGGAAAGGCAAAATTCCATCTTAATAATAACCCTACTAATGCAGATAAAATGAAGAGCGCAAATGCTAATAAGTATAAAGATTTAGAATTTTCGTTTAATTTCATAGTTGCTTTTTACAATGCAAATAAACAAGAAATAAATATACCCATCAAAATTTAGCATAAAAAAAACAGCTTCTTAAGAAGCCGTTTTTCAATTATTATTTAAATATCTACTATTTTGTAAATGTATAAGTAACACCTAGCATAATCATATCAGTTTTCATTTCATAACCAACTTTAGTTCCTGGCATTACACCTAGAGGATTGGTAGTTGCATTCCAAGGACCTCCCATAAAATCAGGTGTTGGATTTAATATTGGACCTTCTGTTTTCTTTCCACTTTCACCGTGATGGTATACACCATTTAAAGTATAATTAGCGTTGAATTTATGACTAAATCCAAATTCAAAAGCACTTTTAATAATAGCTGTCGCAGGAATTGAAAAGAACGCTAATTCACTATCAATCGGGTTACTGCTATAAGTATAACCTACTCTTAAAGGAAGTGTTTCAATACCCTTATATTGTAAACCAACTGATAAAATTTGTATATTTTTCCATCCAAAACCATTTACTGCACCTGTAGGAAAGCCAGCAAAAGGTCCACTTTCAGCAATTTTCCATCCTTTAGCTTCAAAACCTGCTGTGTTTTCATAATCAACCTGTCTTAAGTCAATTGCAAAATCAATCATTTCTGTTGAATACCCCAACCCAAAAGATAATATTGCTGGATAATCCATATTAAAAGCTACATCAGGAGCTACACTTCCATTTGATGAATATGTATTCTTAAATTTTAAATCGCTAAATTTTTGAGGTGTTTTATATGACGCTCCTATTTTAATTCCATTAGGTGAATTATAAAAGATACCAAATTGTGCACCATATCCTATTGCTGAAGCTTTATCACTAACAGGATATTCCTGTAAAGTCTGATCAGGAGCCGCTATTGGATTAGGAGCTAATTCTAATGCTGCATAATTAACTGTTGGCTGTACACCAATAG
>Ga0006257_1000168_pt1 | contig 18188 bp, 18 predicted proteins | sample Deesub45470m_DNA_FD_54937 | JGI IMG/M metagenome (GOLD analysis project Ga0006257, IMG submission 54937) | Deep subsurface microbial communities from North Pacific Ocean - 450_OLKR46/470m Metagenome | ecosystem: Environmental > Terrestrial > Deep subsurface > Unclassified | place: North Pacific... | reverse complement strand
TTAGTTTGTTTCATTATTTCAACTTTTAAAACTTTTGCCCATTTGCTTTATGAATTATTTCTTAGGTCTGAGATTCTCAATAACCTGAGCATCCACCCAATACCTTTTTCCTACATAATTAGTACTTCCATCTTCTTTAACCTCCCAGTATCCCCTCGTAAAGAAGAAATATTTTCCATCGGGTGTCACACTTGGGGCACTTTCTTGGAGTTCTGTGTTTATCTTATTACCCATGTTAATTGCTGGTAACCAAGAACCATCTTTCGCTCGAAAACTAATATAGATATCAGCTTGACCATATCCGTCTTCTCTTACAACATCCCATATCAAATAGGATTCATCTGGAGCAATTAAGGGGTGGGCAATATCTTTTCCAGTGTTAATCTCCTTGCTCATTTTTACTGGATTTTCACGTTTACCGTCTATGAGGCGTGAATAACGGATGGAGCCATATCCATGGTCTCCATTTTCATAAAAACCAAAGTAATAGGTTCCTTTAGATGAAATCGACATACCATGTGCCATGTCTTTCAAGAACTCTCCAAGACTTTTGAGTTCCGACCAACCAGTGTCGGTTCGTTCCCTATACTCCTTTCCAAAGTACATCGTATTGCCATCTGCAGAGAATAGTGGCCATCTTATATCTGTCTCAGACTCCTGATCCCAACTATTGTTTTCATAGCGAATAACAAAAAATGTGCGCTTTTTATATTTCCCATTTTTCCTAGTGAAATAGTACTCCTTCATATCTGGTGAAAACCTACCACCTTCAAAACTCCCTTCTGGAGAAACAATGTCAGGAGCAAAAAGTTCAGGAATTAAGCCCGGTGGCTTTTCTCCAAAATAGCGATGTTCTAAGACTGGAAAATCAGAATCTTTTTCAATATTTTTTTGAGCAAAGACAGTGTTTAGCGATAGAAAGATTGTCAGTATTAAAAATTTGGTAGTTCTCATTTTATTTCAATTTAAATTTAATTCTTAGTAGCGTTTTTATAACACCTTTATTTCGTTTTTGTTAATAACCGGAATCTTTATTTATATAATAATAACATTGCTATTTTTTCTGGCAATCTTTATTACATAAAAGTTCGACACCCATAATTAAATGTTGGATAAAAATATAGTATAATCCTTGTTTAATACCTTAAATAGGATAAACACAATAATTAAATGATAAAGTCATTTCGTCATTGATATAACCCTTTTGTAAATAAATTAGGACAATTTGTAAGTATAGATAGTATCTTTGTTAGATATTTAATAAAAGCGTTTATGATTAAAAAGTCTTTGAAACATACAATACTCATTAATATAGGAGCCTTTTTATTGGTAGCCATACTTGAAATATTAAGTGGATGGATAATCAGAGATCAATTTGATACGTATTATTCTTTCTATTTATGGGGTTTTAATTATGCTATTTATATTATGGTTATCATTTGGATAAATCATTTTGTTCTCATTCCTTTTTTCTTAGATAAGAGAAGGNATATTTTATATGGAATACTACTTATTGGGAGCATATTTCTTGGCGCTTATTTAAAAGCAAATGTGAAAGGTTGGCATGATGTTTCTAAATTCTTTTTCTTTTTTATTTACACTACCGGAACCGGTATGGCTGCTTTTTTTTTAAGAAGAAATATGATCATCCAAAGAGAAAATAATGAGAAAGAAAAATTACAAAAAGAGATAGAGCTTAACTATTTAAAAGAGCAGGTGAATCCTCATTTTTTATTTAACTCATTAAATAGTATTTATTCACTTTCCAGACAGCAATCGCCAGAAACTCCTGATCTTTGGAAGGGAGTATTTAATTACTTAATGTTTATTAAAAAAAAACTTTACATACTGGAGAAACTAAACCTCCTATAACCAAGACTGTTAAAGAGCAATTATTATAATTATTTCTTTACCTATCAATTTACCATTCCGCACACCTGCCTGCCGATAGGCAGGCATTACACTTCCCTCCTTCTGTCAGTCAATTTAATAAGTGTATATTAACTACTCTTAACCCTTTGGGTGCAATTAATTTTTGATGCCTCGAACTGACGTTTTTAGTAGGGGGATTCCACCCACAACGGGTTACTCTTATATTTTATATATATGAACTCGTGAACTCATATTTCGGTTTCATTAAAATTGTAGAAGAAATGATTATTTAGATAATGAAGATTCTAACATTTTTATTTTTCAATCGTGTATTAGTTAGTTTTCCTACCAAAGCATCCGCAATACTTGCAGGAACGGCTACAAAAGCACAATCTTGTTTAAGTTCTATAGTCCCCAATTGATCTTTAGTTACTTCACCTTGTTTAAAAAACAGTCCAGCAATATCTCCTTTCGAGATTTTATCCTTTCTACCACCAGAAATAAACAAAGTAGTCCAAAATTGAGGTTTACGATCTCCGTTATTAGAAAGGATTTCAACTTTTGAATTTTCTATAAATTCAGGAAAAATTTCTTTGTCACCTTTTATCAAATACGCAGTTCCTTTTGCATCAACTCTTGCAGTTCTACCATTTCTATGCGTATACTGTTCAAAAGTATCTGGAATTTCATAATGAATAATGAATTTCATCTCTGGAATATCAATTCCTCTTGAAGCTAAGTCGCTAGCAATCAGAACAGAAACACTTCCGTTTCTTAATTTTATCAAAGCACGGTCTCTATCTCTTTGTTCCATTCCAGCATAAAAACAAGTATGTGCAATCTTCTTTTTCTCTAAAAAAAGACTTAAATCTTCAATACTTTCTTTTTTATTGCAAAAAACAATACCAGGATCACTACTTCCCAAATGGTTTAATAAATCTACCAATGTATTGTGTTTGTTTTTAGATAGAGAAAGGATTGTTTTCACAGTTAGTTTTGAACTCGCTTTGTCTTTTAGCCAATTCAAAGTGATTGCCTTATCCATTTTCAAATAACTTGGAATCGAAGTTCCTTGCGTTGCAGAAGTCAAAATACGCTTCGAAATATTCGGTATATAGCTCATAATAGTTTTCATTTCACCTCCTGAACCTACTTCAATTGAAATATCAAACTCATCTATAACTAATGTTTTGATGTCTTCTGTAGTAAAACGACCTTGTTCAAAATGATCTGCTAATCTTCCTGGAGTTCCTATTAAAATGGTAGGTGTATGTTTTAATTCAATTTTATCTTTTGAAATAGCTCTTCCTCCGTAAATTGCATTGGCCTTATAACCAGAACCCATATTTCGAATTACTTGCTCTATTTGTATAGCCAATTCTCTTGAAGGAACAATAATTAACGCCTGTACTTCGGCACATTCAGGATCTAATTTTGCTATTATAGGCAATAAAAAAGCCAAGGTCTTACCCGTTCCTGTTGGTGATAACAGTATGGTATTCGCATTTTTTGTAATCACATCCAAAGCTTCTTCCTGCATTGGATTTAGGGCGTAAATACTTAATTTTTCAAGAATCTCTTGTTGCTCTTTGATGCTATTTGCCATAGTTACTTCTTATTTTTTTCTTAGTAGAATCTTCCGACTTTGGAGATCCCAAACTTGTTTGAGCCAACTGATGAGCCAATATTTTTTCTATCAATTCTTCTTTTGTTAAATGATGAAATATGGTTCGAATTTCCTTTCTAAATTCTTCGGAAATGGTACGATTGGGTTTGGTTTTAAATATTTTTTTAGCCCATAACAAGCCATTGTTTTCTTCAATACTTTGTGCGTCTGCTTTTTTGATTTTTTTGAAAACAATGCCTAATGCTTTTTCAAAATCAGCAATATCGACTACTTCTTCTTGTTGAAGAATTGTTAAAGAAAGTCCGGTTGCTCCTGCCCTAGCCGTACGACCACTTCGGTGTACATACGCATCATGTGTGTCTGGTAAGTGATAGTTTACAACATATGAAATTTCTTTAACATCAATTCCCCGAGCAGCCAAATCTGTAGCAACTAAAATATCAATAAAACCTTCTCTGAATTGACCCATAATCCGATCTCGGATTCCTTGTGTTAAACTACCATGAATGGCCCCAGACGAAAATTTATTAATCGCTAAGTTCTTAGCCAATTTATTAACCGCAGCTTTCGTTTTACAAAAAATAATTCCCCGTTCCCCTTCCTTAGAATTTAAGAAATGTAGCAATACTTCCAATTTTTCTATCGGCTCTACAACTACATATTGATGATCTATTCCCTGATGCCCAACAGTAGACATGTCTGCTTCTATGTGAACTACATGTTTCGACATGTAATTTTGAACTAATTGTTTTATAGTTCCCGGCATTGTAGCTGTAAACAACAATGTTCTTCTAGATTTCGGAATTTCTTTGATAATACTATCAAGACCTTCTTTTAAAGCAACCACCATTTCATCAGCTTCATCCAAAATAAAATAAGAGATGTTTTTAATGTCAATAGCCTTCCGTTCAATTAAATCAGCCAAACGACCAGGTGTTGCTATCACAATATGAGTAGGACTTTTCAAACGTTCTATTTGAGGTTTGATTTGAATTCCACCACATACAATAGCAATGGAAATTGAAGGAATATGAGTAGAAAAAGAAATTAAATTCGTATAAATTTGCTGTCCAAGTTCTCTTGTAGGCGCTAAGATTACCGCTTGTATTGTGGTCTTATTTACATCTATCAATTGTAATAAAGGCAGTCCAAATGCAGCTGTTTTTCCTGTCCCTGTCTTTGCCAAAGCAACCACATCCTCTTTTTGATGTAATATAACTGGAATTGTTTTTTTTTGAATATCTGTTGGAACAGAAATTTGTAAATCAGCTAAACCTTTTTGTAGCTGTTCATTAATTCCTAAATCGGAAAAATGTCTTGACATAAAAAATAATTTTGGCAAAGATAACAATACCATTTTCGGGAATTGGACAAATAAATGTATTTTAGTAATAATTATCCATTCCACTACACTCCTTCTCGTCTTTTCGTGTAAAGAGAGTTTATTAACTTTAAATCTTAAAAAATAGATCAAATCAATTTTAAGTTTTTATAACATTATGATTTGCAGAATAATAGACGGTTAATTAATTACATTTTTTTTTGGTATTTAAAAAAAAAGACTATATTCGTAATTGTACAAGGTCATTTTAATTCGTTTTATCCCTCTGCTACTTCCCTAAATTAAAGGCCTAAGCATTTTTTATTTACTAACTTAAAATTTTAAATTATGCCAACAACAAGAACAATTTATGTAAAAAGAGCAGGGCAATCTCATCAACTAATTCTGCGCGATAGTGAAGGACATGTTCCAGGAAACGATCGGTTAACAACAAATGTAGATGTTAACGATACAGTTACATGGGAATTAGATACTGATAGTGGACTAACTTCACTCGAAGGTGTCTTAAAAGTTGTAAGTACCGATCCTTCATATAATCGGAATGCTGTAACCTTGCTAAAAAATGATCTTTCCTCTACTGATGGAAAATATACGGCTACAGTGGTAAGCGTATCTCCTGGAAAAGATAAATTTGAAAATTATAAAATAGGGTTTAAGGTTCCTAATGATACTACAACATATTGGGATGATCCTACACTTAAAATGAATACCTAAACAATAATTATGTCTTTTATTAGAAAAGCCTATTATTTTTTGATAGGCTTCTTTTATTTTACTACTCTTTATGTGTCTGCCCAAGATCAGAAATTGGCGGATAGTCTTTCTATTATCTACCAGGAAGATAAACTTGAAGGTTCTGAAAAGTTAGAATTACTACGCAATTTATCTTTTAATGAAGTTAATGATCTTGATTTATCTATAAGTTATGCTGATGAATTGATATCACTTTCATCCTTAAACAATAATTATTTATACTTGCATAGAGGATATCAACAAAAAGGAAATAGTAACAAACTTCAAGGAAATTTAAAAATGGCATTAGATGCTTTTTTTAAGAGTGGAGAAGCAGCTATTAAAGCGGTATATATAGCAGGTGAAGGTAGTGCTTATATATCTATAGCCGTTACTTATTCTGAAATGGAAAACTTCAAAAACGCTGAAATATATTTTAATAAAGGTATTGATTTATTAAGGAAAACAACAGATTCAATCGCCTTAGCGTCCGCTTTATTAAACGCAGGAGATACCTATTTCAATAATAAAAAGTATGAAGCAGCATTGCATAATTTTGAAGAGTCAGGTCTTATCTTTAGGAGGTCCAATTATTTAATTGGTACTGCATATAATAAAGGCAATGTTGGGATGGTTTATGCCGAGCAAGGAAAGGATGTGTTAGCCGAGAAGAATATAAATGAAGCGATAACCATACTTGAAGAACTCCAAGATTATTACCCAATTTCTGTCTATCTAACGTATATGGCTGATATTTATTTGAGAAAGAATGCTATAAATACTGCATTTAATTATGCTAAAAGAAGCCTTGAATTGGCACAAAAACATGGTCTAAAAGATCAGATTAGTGAAGCCAATTTAAAGCTTTCTGAACTGTATGAAAAAGCAGGAAATCCGGTGGCGTCCTATAAGCATTATAAGGATCATATTGCCTATAGAGATACTGTGGTCAATATAAAAGAGATCCAACAAATGGCGGACTTGCGTACCAATTACGAAGTTTCTCAGAAACAGACGGAAGTAGATTTATTGGAAAAAGAGTCAGAAATACAGCAATTAAAGGAAAAAAGACAAAAACAAATTATTTATGCAACGGTTATTGTATCTGTTTTAATTTTCTTGCTTGCCTTAGGGTTGTATAGACGTAATAAATTTATCCAAAAAACCAAAGAGATTATTGAAGAAGAAAAAAACCGATCAGATAAGCTGTTATTAAACATCCTTCCTGAAGAAACTGCTGAAGAATTAAAATTAAATGGCAGGGTTCAAGCCAAAAAATTCAATGCAGTTACTGTATTGTTTACAGATTTTGTAGGTTTTACACAGTATTCAGAAAATCTTTCCCCTGAAGCTCTGGTAAACACCATAGGTTTTTACTTTTCAAAATTCGATGAGATTACAGAAAAATATGGACTTGAGAAAATAAAAACCATAGGTGATGCCTATATGTTTGCGGGAGGCCTACCATTCCCAACAGAAGACCATGCCTCTAAAACAGTTAAGGCTGCCTTAGAAATAACCGAATTTGTTGACTCGACCAAAAAAAACAGAAAAGCCATCGAAATGACTTTCGATATTCGTATTGGTATCAATACTGGACCAGTGGTGGCGGGCGTAGTAGGTACCAAGAAATTTGCGTATGACATTTGGGGAGATACTGTTAATATAGCCGCACGTATGGAATCGAATTCAGAGGCTGGAAAAATAAATGTATCTGAGAACACCTATGAGTTGGTAAAAAATGACTTTGATTGTGATTACAGAGGTGAAATTGATGTAAAAAATAAAGGCATGATGAAAATGTATTTTGTAAAAAGTAAAAAAGAGAATGGTTTATCGGAATTGTTGTAAAGCAACAAACAATAGCTATATATAAGATTCTTTAATATTTATTTTGTGTTTTTAGTTTAAAAAAAGCTCCCAATATTAAGGAGCTTTTATTATAATTTAGTAATCTTGTTGAAACAGTTTTTGGGAATCTTACTTAATTATCTTTATCTAAGAAATTTGGTATTTCATCTCCATCATCATCATCATCAAAAAAGTTTCCATTTCCGTTAGCGTCTTCATCTTTTGTTAAAATGCCATCGCCATCATCATCAACATCAAGGTAATTTGGGATTAAATCTCCATCAGTATCATCATTCTTAACATTACCATCTCCATCTAAATCTTCTAAAGTTGATGAAATTCCATCATTATCATCATCAGATTCATTCACATCTTGTAACGTAATTTGAAAAACTAAAGGTGAATTTTCAGGAATAGTACTTTGTGGAAAATTTCCATAAGCTAAACCTGAAGGGATAAATAAAATTCCTTTTCCATAGTTTTCATAATAAAAAGACTCATCTGTGTTTTTAATCTTTGTACCTCCCATAAAATTTGTAAAACCATAACTCCAGCCGTCAATAACTCTTGTAAGGGATAACCAGATAATACTAGCACTTGAATCAAAAACGGTACTATCTAATAACATACCAGTGTATGTAGTTAAAACAGAATCTGCTCTTGTAGGAGCAAATGAAACACCATCACTTTGCTTTAAATAATATAATTTATAATCAACTTCATTATTTGTAATTTCTTGTACAGAAACCTGATCCATCAAAGGAGTTTCACCATTTGTAATAGTCCAAATTCCGCCATCGGCATCATTTAAATAATGTGTTTGTAAATATTCGATGAGTATTGCATCATCTAAAAGAGATTGATTAGCAGCATCAAATGGCACAACAGGGCTGTCCTTTTTACATGAAGAAATTATAATACTAAGAATTAGTATGTAAAATAAATTTTTAATTTTCATTAAGTTTCAATTTTAAGGGCGCAAGATACTATTTTAGTACCTTTGTTAAAAGAGAAAAGTTGAATTTTAACTTTTATATATGAGAATAGATAAATTTTTGTGGTGTGTGCGTTATTTTAAGACTCGAAGCATCGCTACTGAAGCGTGTAAAAAAGGGCAGATTAAGATAAATGGCGACAGTGTAAAACCTTCTAAATTAATTTTTATTGGTGAAAATATTGCAGTTCGTAAAGATCAAATTAACTATAAATTACAAATTTTAGATATTCCTGCTAGTCGTGTTGGCCCTAAATTGGTTGATTTATACCGAAAAGATATAACGCCTCCGGAAGAACTGGAAAAATTAGATTTATTAAAATTTTCTAAAGATTTTTACAGAAAAAGAGGCGAAGGAAGACCTACTAAAAAAGACAGAAGAGACATTGAAGATTTTAAAGATGATGATAATTAATTTACAAAATAAAAAAGCACTTGTTGGAGGAAGTACACAAGGCTTAGGCAAAGCAATTGCTTTGGAATTAGCCAACTGTGGTGCTTCCGTTACTTTAATGGCAAGAAATGAAAATAAATTAAAGTCAACCCTGCAAGAATTAAATACCGATTATAATCAAAAACACCAGTATTTAGTGGTTGACTTTTATAATTTTAAAGATTTTGAAAAAGTGACTACAAATTTTTTTAAAAATAATTCGACTGACATTTTAATTAATAACACAAACGGACCAGAAGCAGGTACTGTTTTTGAAAAAGAAACAGATGATTATCAAAAAGCATTTGATTTATTATTTAAAACAACTTGTCATCTTTCATTATTGGCTATCCAAAATATGAAAAACAATCATTTTGGAAGAATTATTAATACAGCTTCATTAACCGTTAAAGAACCATTATCTCATCTGGTTTTATCAAATTCAATTAGGGTTGCAGTAGTAACGTGGGCTAAAACATTGGCAAAAGAGGTCGCTCCTTTTGGCATCACCGTAAATAATATATTAACAGGTATTTTTGATACAGAAAGAATAAAACAACTCAACCAATTTCAAGCAACTTCAAAAGGAATTTCTGTTGAAGAAAACTTTAAATTATTAACAAACGAAATCCCTATGGGAAGACTTGGGAAACTAGAAGAATTTGCCTATTTAGTAGCGTTTTTAGCATCAGACTTTGCTGCTTATATTACTGGAATAAATATCCCAATTGATGGTGGGTTAATTAAATCTTTATAATATTAATGAGCACACAATTTAACAAAGCTTATTGGGAAAATAAATACCTTGAAAACGCAACAGGTTGGGATATTGGCCACACTTCTACTCCACTAGCCGATTATTTTAATCAACTAATAAATAAAGAACTTAGAATTTTAATTCCAGGCGGAGGCAATTGTTATGAAGCAGAATATTTATTTGAACAAGGTTTTAAAAATGTTTATGTGATTGATATTGCTTTACAACCTTTGTTGAATTTCAAGAACAGATTTCCAAAATTTCCTAAAACTCATTTAATTCAAGGTGATTTTTTTAACCATATTGGGAAATATGATTTAATTATTGAACAAACTTTTTTTTGTGCTTTAGATCCTGTTTTACGGAATAAATATGTTGATAAAATGTATGATTTATTATCCGAAAAAGGGAAACTAGCTGGGCTACTGTTTAATTTTGAATTAACAGAGGAAGGTCCTCCTTTTGGTGGTAGCCGAGATGAATATCTTCAATTATTTTCTGCATCTTTTAATATAAAAACGTTAGATAAAAGTTATAATTCTATAAAACCAAGATTTGGTAGAGAATTGTTTTTTATCTTTGAAAAAAAATAATTTTAAATGGAAAGTTCAATTATTTTAACGAACGAGCAAATTCAAAACAAAACTCGAAGAATCGCATACCAAATATATGAAACCAATTGCAATGAGAAAGAAATTATTATTGCAGGTATCAATGGAAATGGGTATATGTTTGCACAAAATATTGTGAAAATTTTAAAATCTATTTCTGAATTAAAAGTTACTTTGTGTGAAGTTAAAATAGACAAGAAAAATCCTATTAAACCAATTTTAACTGATATTAGTTCAAATGATTACAAAAACAAATCGTTGGTTTTAGTAGATGATGTTTTAAATTCTGGAACCACTTTAATTTATGGAATTAAACACTTTTTAGAAGTGCCACTTAAACGATTTAACACTGCAGTACTAATTAATAGGAATCATAAAAAATATCCTGTAAAAGCAGATTTTAAAGGAATTTCACTTTCAACATCCATGAGAGAACATGTTTCTGTTGTTTTTGAAACAAAAAACTCCTATGCAATTTTAGAGTAATTCCTTAATTTCTTCAATAATTTCTAATACACTTTTCTCATTCACTGTAATCGTATGTTTTGCTCTCTGATAAAAAACAGTGCGTTCAAATAAATGTTTTGCAATATATTCCTTTAGGTTTTCTTTTCCAATGCTTGAAACTAAAGGNCTTTCTGTTGAATCGTTTTTTAAACGCTCGTAAATAGTATTTATAGACGCTTTTAAATAAAATGAATTGGATTTTGTCTCAATTAATTTCATATTATCTCCATAACAAGGTGTTCCACCACCCAATGAAATGATAACATCTTCTTTTAAATTTAACAGTTCTTGTAAATACTCACCTTCCTTTATCCTGAAATAAATTTCACCTTTACTGTCAAATATCTCAGTAATTGTCAGCTGTTCTTTAGCTTCAATATAACTATCTAAATCAATAAATTGAATACCAATTTTTTTTGATAAAACCATTCCAACAGCTGATTTTCCACTTGCCATATATCCTACTAAAACTATTTTCATAATTTAATTTTCGCGATTTCTATTTATGAAAACAAATATCGTTTAAAAAACCACATAAAAAAACTTGCATTCTTAATATTAGATGGTATATTTGCACTCGCTAAGAAGAAAAAGTATTGACCTGGTAGCTCAGTTGGTAGAGCACCTCCCTTTTAAGGAGGTGGTCCTGGGTTCGAGCCCCAGCCCGGTCACAAAAAGTTAAGTTAACAGCTTAACTTTTTTTGTTTATTTAAACATGCGCGTGTGGCGGAATTGGTAGACGCGCCAGCTTGAGGGGCTGGTGTTCGCTTAGAATGTGCTGGTTCGAATCCAGTCACGCGCACTCTTTAAAGTATTGCTCATCAATAACTTAAATTCAACAATTGAAAGCTTTTATATTTAAAATTGGAATCTTCTTATTTTTAATTCACTCCAATTTTGCTTTTTCTCAAGAATGGAAGAATTTTAAATTGTATCAAAAGGCAACCAATAACATAGTACTTTCTGAAGGCTGTTGGTTAAAAAGAGACAGGATAAAACTAACAACTATTTGGAAACAAGCAAACAAATTCAATCTTAACCAAATAAATGGTTATGAAAAGNACAGAACAATAAGTGAAATCCGCGATTTTTATTTTTGGTTTGATCAGGAGAGAATTCTAAAGGGGCATGAAATAAATTGGATTGGTGTTGCTGCAATAGCAACAAATCAATTATCTAAATTAGATAATGAATTTATTAGAACATTCATTGTTAGAAATAAGGAAGTTGTAAAGTTTGCGAATGAGGGTTCACAAAATGTATTTAAATTTTCATTTCCAAAATTAAAACAAGTTTATTTTTCCATTCATTCTTTAAAAGGAATAGAAGCGAAAAACTGGGATAGTATCCATGGCACAAATGAGCAATGCTTAATTTTGGAACCTTTATATAAAAAACTATCCGAAAAAACCTTCAATAAACTGGAAAGAATGGCAAGAGGAAAAGGTATTTATTATTTTGGGACTCCAAAAGGTTTAAAATATGAAGGCCGGTTAGATGACTGTGATTCTAGAGTCCAATTTGGATTTAACAATATACTTCCATTATATTTAACTAAAATGGGGCTAGATTTAGACTGAATTTATAATTATTTAATATATTTCATGTAAAATCAATTTTAATTTGAATAAAAATTATAGCATATTGGGTTGTGGTTGGTTAGGTAAACCATTAGGTGAATATTTCATAAAACAAGGAATTAGCATAAAAGGTTCCACTACCACTAAAAGCAAACTACAAGATTTAAGTACTGTTGGAATTGAACCTTATTTGATAGATTTAGAAGTGTTACAAAATAATATTTCAGAATTTTTAAATTCGGAAGTTCTTATTGTTGCAATTACATCAAAAAACATTCAAGGTTTTAAAAATTTAATAAAAGAGATTGAAAACTCTTCGATAAAAAAAGTGTTATTTATTAGCTCAACTTCCGTATATCTAAATTTAAATAAAGTAGTTGCAGAAGAAGATGATACAATCCAATCAGATTTAGCATTCATAGAACAACTTTTTTTGAAAAATAAAAATTTTCAAACTACAATAGTAAGGTTTGCAGGTTTATTTGGATACGACAGAAAACCAGGCAATTTTTTTAAAAGCGGAAAAATTATTCCCAATCCAGAAGGTTTTGTAAATATGATTCATAGAGATGATTGTATTTCAATAATTTCTGAAATAATAAATAAGGAAATTTGGGGAGAAATTTTGAATGCTTGTGCAGATTCACACCCTACAAGAAGAGAATTTTATACAAAAACAAGCCTAGATATCGGAAATATTTTACCTGCTTTTGAAAAATCTAAAAAAACTGAATTCAAAATAATAAGCAATGATAAATTGAAAAAAATGTTAGATTTTGAATTTAAATACCCCAATCTTTTAAATATTGATTACGAAACTTTTGACAATTTAAATTAATAATATTTCGGCAGTTGTTTACAAAATATTAATTATGATTTTTGTTCCTTTTTAGGCATTGGTCCCCTTAAATGAATAATTAAACCATTCAAAAAATTTCTCAAAATTTGATCACCACATTCCATATATTTTGGATGATCTTCACTCCTAAACATTGCATTTAACTCACTTTTTGAAATATTAAAATCAACCAATGCACATATTTTAACAATATCTTCATCTCTTAATTTATGAGCTACTCGTAGTTTTTTAAAAATATCATTATTATTTAGTCCCATTTTATAGTTTTTTTAATTAATTTAATATTCTTTTATTGCTGCTTCAACACAACGTTCTCCATCCATTGCTGCAGATACAATCCCTCCTGCATAACCACCACCTTCACCACAAGGGTATAATCCTTTAATTTCGGGATGTTCTAAATGTTCATTTCTTGGAATTTTTACTGGAGATGATGTACGTGACTCTACGCCTATTACATTTGCTTCTGCTGTATAATATCCTCTCATTTTTTGTCCAAATTCAGCAAAACCCTTTCGCAATCGTCCACCAATTATTTTTGGCAATAAAGAGTGTAAGGGAGCTGAATTTAAACCCGGTTGATAAGATGTTGTATTTAAATCATTTGATAAACGACCTTCAACAAAATCTGTTAATCGTTGAGCAGGTGCAATTTGACTTCTACCACCTGCATTAAAAGCTAATTTCTCCAAATCCTTTTGAAATTCTAACCCTTTTAATACTCCGAAATGGTTATACGTTGGTAAATCCTGATGCACATTAATTTCTACAACGATTCCAGAATTAGCAAACTCACTATTTCTTTTTGAAGGAGACATTCCATTTACGACAACTTCTCCTGGAGATGTCGCAGCAGGAACTATAAATCCACCCGGACACATACAAAAGGAATACACACCTCGGTCTTGAACTTGATGAACCAAACTGTAGGAAGCCGCTGGTAATAATTCATCCCTTTCACCTTTGCAATGGTATTGAATAGTGTCAATAATTTGCTGTGGATGCTCTACTCGAACACCCATTGCATAAGATTTTGCTTCTAAAGCAATATTTTTTCGATGCAATAAATAATAAATATCACGTGCTGAATGTCCTGTTGCTAATATGACTTTTTTAACAGTCATTTCATTAGTATTTTGCAATACCAGTGAAGCTAATTTGCCATTTTTTATTTTAAAATCTACGACTCTACTTTCAAAATATATTTCACCCCCATATTTTAAGATCGTTTCTCGAATGTTTTCAACAATAGTTGGCAATTTATTAGTTCCAATATGAGGATGTGCATCAATTAAAATTTGTTCACTTGCACCGTGAAAAACAAAATTTTCAAAAATTCTGCGAACATCACCACGTTTTAAACTTCGAGTGTATAATTTTCCGTCAGAATAAGTTCCTGCACCACCTTCACCAAAACAATAATTTGAATCTTCATCAACAATATGAAATTGATTGATGGCGCGTAAATCTCGCCTTCTTTCTTTAACTTTTTTCCCTCTTTCTATAACAATAGGTTTATAGCCTAATTCTATACAACGCAAGGCTGCGAACATACCTGCAGGACCAAAACCAATGATATGAATTTCTTTAGCATTAGACACATCTTTGTAATCGAATGAATAGGTTTCAGAATTTGGAAGCTGTTCATTAATATAAACAGCAACCTTATAATTAAAAATAATGAGTGCTTTTCTGGCATCAATAGATTTTCGCAACACTTTAACAGCATTAATCTCTTTTTCATCAATAGTTAGAAATTGAGCAGCTTTTTTAATTAAAATAGTTGAATCTTTTTCTTCAAGAATACTTACACGAAGTTGAACCTCTTTTACCATATTGCGAAATTAATCAAATTTAAGTTGTTTCCGGAAATCTTATGAAACAAAAATCTTTTCGTATTTCTTTAACAAATACTATCAGTAATAATTCCTATAATTGCATATGATAAAAAAAATACTATACATAGCGCTGCTATTAATTTCTTATGAAGGATTTTCACAAGAAATTAAACCAAAGGACACTACTTCAAATAACAAAATAATAACTGTTTTTTTACAAGGTCAAGTTGTTGATAATAGTGATAAAGAACCTTTAAAAGGGGCACATTTATTTAATTTGAATTCTGTTGTTGGTACTGTAACCGATGATGATGGTAAATTTGAATTAATAACTACTACAAACGATACCATTTATATTTCTTACTTAGGATTTCAGTCAATAAAATTAAAAATCACCAACGATTTATTGAAAGGAAATGAGCTAGTGATTGAGTTAAATGAGAAAACAGAACAAATGAAAGAAATTGTAGTGAAATCTCACAAACTTATTGGTGTTTTAGAAATTGACGCTAAAAATGTTCCTAAAGATAAATATAGCAGAATTCATATTGTTGGTTTGCCTCAAACTTATGAGGTTGGAACAAGAAGTCCAAAAACATATACTTCTCCTTTTGATGCATTGTTTAAACCTATAGATTTTGTTTACAATATGTTTGGTAAAAAACCGAACCAATTGAAAAAGTTAAAAAAATTGAGAAGCGAAGATAATTTACGTGAAATGTTGGAAGGAAAATTTAACAGAGAGTTAATGATGGAATATNTAGATATGGACGCTCAGGAATTAACNGATTTGTTAAATGAATGTAATTATTCTGATTATTTTATTGAGTCCGCAAGCGATTTACAACTAATTGAAGCGGTTTTATTATGTTATGAAAATTATAAGGCCATTAAAAAAGGAAGTACTATTAAAGAAAATATTAAGCAATAAAAAAAGGCAACCAACTGGTTGCCTTTTTTGTTTTAACCTTATATTTTTTAGTTATTTCCTAAAATTAAAGGCAACCCATCTTTAGAGCTTCCAACGATAACAACTTTAGTATTAGGAGATTTTGCAAGTTCTAATGTAGCTTCAATTCCTTTGTCTTGTAAAATTTTATCGGTTAATGAAGCACTTAAAATCTTATTTGCATCTGCCTTACCTTTAGCTTCAATAATTTGTTTCTGAGCTTCTTTAGAAGCAGTAACCAATCTAAATTCATATTCTAAAGATTCTTGTTCTTGCTTTAATTTACGTTCAATAGCATCTTTAATAGTGGCAGGTAAAGTTACATCCCTAACTAAAAGTTCATTTAACTGAATATATTGAATCTCTAAGATTTTTCTTGTTTCTTCATAAATTTCACTCTGTATAACATCTCTTTTGCTAGCATATAATTGTTCTGGAGTATAACGACCAACAACACTACGAGCAGCTGAACGAAGTGCAGGNTTTATAACTCGATCTAAATAATTTTGACCTTTTTCTTGGTGAAGTTTACCTAAATTTTCATACTCTGGAACAAACCAAGCAGAAACTTCTAATATAATATCTAAACCGTTTGATGAAAGTACTTTCATTTTTTCAAATAATTCTTGTTGGCGCACTTCATAAACAACTACGTTATTCCAAGGCGCAACAACATGAAACCCTTCTCCCAATGCAGGCTGATCTGTTACTACTCCACCGTCAAAACGTTTCCAAAGAACACCGGCTTCACCAGCATCAATGTTTACAGTAGATTTCGATAAAAATATAATTAATACAATACCTAAAATTATTAAAGGCATGATTGTTTTTGGTAATTGCAATTGTCCGTTACTCATAATATATATAGTTAAATTTAAATTTCCTCAAAAATACAAAACAGAACCTATATAATGTTGTTTTGAGTTTCTTTTTAATTTAATCTTATATTTATTTTAAATTTTTCCAAAATATTTACGTGTAAACCATTCTAAACTTAGAAGAAGTATGATTATGCCTAATAACCATTTCCAATCTATTAATGGCGTTTTAATAATTGTAGATTTTTGAATACTTTTAAAACGCTCATCTAATTTTAAGGACTCTAGTAGTTGCTTTTCTTGATTATTGTAATAAATTTTTCCGTTGGTTTTAGTAGCTACTATTTTTAAATGCTTATCATTAGAATTCGTATATTGCTGTTCTACTTCAAAAGGCAAGATTTTAAAATTACCAGAAGTGTTTTCTGTTTGATTTTCAACAGAAACCAAATATTTATATTCACCAAAAGGAATATTTGATAATTCTATATTAAAAGCTCTATTTAAAACTGCAAACGGTATTTTTTTAACATAATTTGCTTCATTATTTGTTATAGTTAACCAAAGTTTTGCTCTGTCATCAAAATTGAAATTTTTATCTAAATAACTTGCTGAAATTTGAATTGTTTCGTTCGTATAATAAATTGATTCAATTGTAACATTTAATCTTTTATTTGTTTGATTTGAAGCTAAGTATTGAATTAAATTTGAAATAAATCCGTCAAATTGTTCGAAGGATTTTGAAATTGTATAGCTATTCATTCTCCATTGCCAAGAATTTTCGCCAAATAAAACAGCTCCTTTCTGTTGATTTTTTTCAAAAGTAGCCAATAATGGTCTATCCGTATTTATAGCACCTATTTGCTGAAATAACAATGATTTGTATGAAGCAAAAAATGAAACTTCTCCAAATTTATCTTCAAGAGGTGCGAAATTTGAAAACCCAATATCACTACTCAAAAAAGTAGGATAATTCACATTAAATATTGGGTTGTAATTTTCGGATACTGAAATTACCTTTTTCGAAAAATTACGCTGAATTTTATTTAAAAAATCCCAATCGGTATTAAGTCCTGAAATAATAAAAAAATTTGATTTTTTAGCATCAATTTCTTTAATAATACTTTCAAATTTCTTTGAAGGCTGATACAAAATAACTAACTGATAATTAGCAATATTACCTTTAAAATCAGCAATATTTGTAATTGTTACAGAACGTTGTTTATTGCTTTCTATAGATTTTTTAAACATTCCTAAATCTGGATGAATCATAGAAGTTATAATAAGAATTTCAGATTTTTCATCAATAACTTCAATACTGAAGTCTTTTGTGTTATTAATCTTATTTTGCTCATTCTCTAGTTCTTCAATTTTAGCCGTAAAATATTGAATTCCTTTTGTTGTTGCTGTTAAAAAAA
>Ga0006257_1000166_pt1 | contig 18263 bp, 20 predicted proteins | sample Deesub45470m_DNA_FD_54937 | JGI IMG/M metagenome (GOLD analysis project Ga0006257, IMG submission 54937) | Deep subsurface microbial communities from North Pacific Ocean - 450_OLKR46/470m Metagenome | ecosystem: Environmental > Terrestrial > Deep subsurface > Unclassified | place: North Pacific... | reverse complement strand
TTCTCGCCCTTGGGGTCGATGCAGACGACCGGGCCGGGATAGTCGAGCAGGTTGGGAATGATGGTCCCCACGCCCTTGCCGGTGCGCGTCGGCGCGATCGTCAGCAGATGCGAGGGGCCGGCATAGCGCAGCAGCCTGCCGTTCTTGCGGTCGCGGCCGATCAGCAGGCCGTCGCCATTTTGGGCGAGGGGGCGAGTTTCCCGATCGGTGGCGAAGCGGGCCGAGCCGTGCGTGGCATCGCCGGCAGGGCCGCCGTAGCGCAGGATCAGCGGTTGAAAGAGGGCGCGCAGCGCGACGAGGATGACGACGATCGCCGTCAGCATCATGACGGTCTGATAGATATGGGAATCGTGGGCCAGGCCGAGCAGCCTGCCAAGAATGAGCGGCACCCCAAGCCCCAGCACCAGGCCGGTGATGAGGAACAGGACCAGGACGCCGAACAGGTGGCGGATGAGGGCGACCGGGCTGGTGACGAGGGCCGTGATCGCCCATATCGGCTGTTCGCGCGCGAGCCGCGCGAGGTTGCGGATCGCGCGGCCGAGCTGGCGGAACCATTCCATCATCAGGATTCCCTCCCGCTGTCGTTTTCGAGATGTTCGGCGCAGATCGCGGCGGCGATCGTGTGGAGATGCTTCACGCGGTCAACGAGCCAGGCCAGTTCGTCGGGGGTGATTTCATAGGCATGGGAATAGCGCGCCTCGACATAGGCGCGCTGGAGCTGCGCAAAATGGCGGCGGGCGGCGCGGGNATCGCGCGGCCAGGCTTCGATCAGCCGGGGATCGAGATTTTCGGCAAGCGAGCGCAGGATGCCGATGCGGTGCGATTTGGGCGCGTAGAGCGTCAGGACGAGCAGCAGGCCATGATAGGCGCGCTCGACGGCCTGGTGGAGCATGAACGCGGCATGGTTGGTCTCGCCGTCGCGGATCGCATATTCGGCGAGCGTCAGGCAGTATGCGGCATCGGGGAGCCACTTGTCATAATGCGCCCTGGCTTCGGCGTGGCGTTCCTGCGCGTCGAGCTGGCGCGGCACGGCGAGGCGCTGTCCCGGCGCTTCGTAGAGGGCGATCCCATCGCGGGCTATGTCGGCGAAGAAGGGACGGCCGCGCGCGAGCTGGTCGTTCACGTCCATCAGCGAATGGACGATGAAATTGACGGGCGTGGCGAGCTGGCGGGTGACGGTCAGCTCGCGCACCAGATGATCGTCGGCGACAGCCCACCATGTTGCAGATCGGTGAAGGTCTCGGAGTTGACGATGACGAGCAGATCATAGTCGGAGATATAGCCGCTGGCGCGATCCTCGACCCAATCGCCGCGCGCGTAGGAGCCGAACAGGATCAGCTTGAGGATGCGGCCGCCCTTGCGCTTGTCGGAGAGCTTGGTTTTGACGGCATCCTCAAATTCATCGAACAGGACGCGGGCGACCCGTTCCAGCTCGCGGCGCTTGGCGGCGGGAAGATGATCGAGGCCGGCGCGCATGGTCAGCGCGCTTCGGGCAGGTCGATAGCGGTGATGCCCTGAGCGGCGGCGATGGCGTCCACCAGGCTATCGACGGTTTCCATGCGATGGCTGGGCCAGTCGCGTGAGACGGTGACATAGCCGGCGTCGGTCTGGACGTTGATGATCGCCGTGGCGGGCAGCAGATCGAGCAGGGTTGCGAGCTTGTCCTGAATATCGGGGGNGATGTGGTCGATGCCGGGGCCGACCATCAGGAGCTGCCAGGAAAGGCGCGAGGTGTCGTCAGTCATGGGCGGTCTGTTCCTTGCTGTCCTGTCCTTCCGCTTCCGCGTCGAACGCACGTTTGCCGCGCCGCTTCCAGAGCGCGAGCGCGTTGCCATCATCACGCGCGCGGGCGGCAAGATCGAGCATCGCGCCGTAGAGCGTTGCGCGATCGTCGTCGGCCAATTCGACGAGGCCGGCCTTCTGGACGAGGCCGCCCAGCTCTATGAGATGGCGGGTGCGTTCGCGGCGCTGCACGACCCATCCTCTCGTATCGGTGCGGCGCTTGGCGGCTTCAACCCTGTGCCTCGCCTGCGCCAGTCTGGTTTCCGCTTTCGCCGTTGCCGCCAGAGCGTCGCCCAGCCTTGCGCCCGCGTCCCTGAAAGAAGGCCGCGCCCCGCGAGCGCAACGCCTCCTTTTCGCCAGCGTCGGCCGATTCCACGGCAGCGAGCAGCGCGCCGGCGAGTGTGTCGAGATCGAGCGCATCGGCCCCGGTTGCCGTCACCAGTAACCCAAGTTGCTCGATCTTCTTGGCCTTGATAGACTTGGCCTTGTCGCTCAGTGCCCGCAATTCGGCGTCATAGTCGCGCGTTTTTCGCATCACTCTCTCCCTCGCGCCCGTCGAACAGGAGCCGCACAGTAGCACGATCGCGCTGGCAGGACAGCGGTTCCATCATGAAATGCGGCCAAGTCAATCACGCGAACGGCAGAGAGTGATGAGTGCGCGCTTATACGTCGTTGCCGACGTGCGCTAAGAAGGGCAGTATAGCGGCTGTCATGGCGATCTACCATTTCTCGGCCAAGGTCATCAGTCGCGCCAACGGATCGAGCGCCGTTGCGTCGGCTGCCTATCGTGCGGCGGAACGGCTGCACGACGACCGGCTCGGGCGCGACCATGATTTCTCGAACAAGGCCGGCGTCGTTCATTCGGAAATCCTGTTGCCCGAAGGTGCGCCGGAGCGTTTAAACGACCGCACGACCTTGTGGAACGAGGTCGAGGCGGGGGAGGNCAGGAAGGACGCGCAGCTTGCCCGCGAGGNAGAGTTCTCGATTCCGCGCGAAATGAATCAGGTGCAGGGCGTCGCGCTCGCCCGCGAATTTGTCGAAAAGCAGTTTGTCGAACGCGGCATGGTCGCGGACCTCAATGTCCATTGGGACATGGGCAAGGATGGGATGCCCAAGCCCCACGCGCATGTCATGCTGTCGATGCGCGAGGTGGACGGGGAAGGGTTCGGGAAGAAGGTCCGCGAGTGGAACCGAACCGAGCTGTTGGAGAGGTGGCGCGAGGCATGGGCGAACCATGTCAACGAGCGGCTTGCCGAGCTGGATATTGATGCCCGCATAGATCATCGCACCTTGGAGGCACAGGGGATCGACCTGGAGCCGCAGCACAAGATCGGGCCAGCGGCATCGCGTATGCCCGAACAGGGCCTTGAGGCGGAGCGGGTCGAGGATCATGCGCGGATCGCGCGCGAGAATGGCGAGAAGATCATCGCCAATCCGGAAATCGCGCTCGACGGTATCACGCGGCAACAGGCGACGTTCACGCGGCGCGACCTGGCGCAGTTCGCGTTCCGGCACAGCGACGGCAAGGACCAGTTCGACCAGGTGATGAGCGCGGTGCGGACCAGCCCCGAGCTGGTGGCGCTGGGCAAGGACGGACGCGGCGAGGACCGCTTTACCTCGCGCGATATGATCGACACCGAGCAGCGGTTGGAACGCGCCGGCGATCGGCTTGCTGGACGGGAGGGGCATGGTCTCCCGGCGGCAGCGTGGAATCGTGACGCCGCCGCCGGAAGTGGGGGCCTGACACTCGGGGCAGAACAGCAGGCCGCGCTGGCACATATCACCGGCAAGGGCGATCTTTCAATTGTGGTCGGCTACGCCGGCACCGGCAAATCGACCATGTTGGGCGTTGCGCGCGACGAATGGGAGCGCGCCGGCTATCAGGTGCGCGGCGCGGCCCTGTCGGGGATCGCGGCCGAGGGCTTGGAAGGCGGCTCCGGCATCCAGTCGCGCACGATCGCCAGCATGGAATATCAGTGGGGCCAGGGGCGCGAGCTGCTAGGTCCGCGTGACGTGCTGGTGATCGACGAGGCCGGCATGATCGGCACGCGCCAGATGGAGCGCGTGCTGTCAGAGGCCGAGCGGGCAGGGGCTAAGGTCGTTCTTGTCGGCGACGCCGAGCAGTTGCAGGCGATCGAGGCCGGCGCGGCGTTCCGCGCGCTGGCCGAGCGCCACGGCGCGGCCGAAATCAGCGACGTTCGCCGGCAGCATGAGGACTGGCAGCGCGACGCCACGAAGGCGCTGGCGACGGGCCGCACCGGCGAGGCGATCCATGCCTATGAGCAGCACGGCATGGTCCACGCGGCCGACACGCGCGAAGCTGCGCGGGGCGAGCTGGTGGGCCGCTGGGACGCGCAGCGGCTTGCCGATCCGGACAAGACGCGGATCATCCTCACCCACACCAATGCTGAGGTGCGCGATTTGAACCAGGCCGCGCGCGAACGTCTGCGCGACGCCAGCGAGCTGGGGGCGGACGTGCGCGTGTCGGCCGAGCGGGGGCCACGCGACTTCGCCAGCGGCGACCGCATCATGTTCCTGAAAAACGAGCGCGGCCTTGGCGTGAAGAACGGCACGCTGGGAAAGGTCGAGCGCGTTTCGCCCGACAGCATGGCGGTGCAGCTCGACGATGGCCGGAGGATCGCGTTCGACCTCAAGGACTATGCCCATGTCGATCATGGCTATGCCGCGACCATCCATAAGTCGCAGGGCGTGACGGTGGATCAGGCGCATGTGCTGGCGACGCCGGGGATGGACCGTCATTCGGCCTATGTCGGCATGTCGCGGCACCGTGACGGGGCGCAGCTCCACTATGGGCGTGATGATTTTGCCGATCAGCGTCAGCTCGCCCGTGTCCTGTCGCGTGACCGCGCAAAGGACATGGCCGGCGACTATGGGCGTGAGGGCGCTACGGCCGAGCAGGACCGGGTGCGTGCGTTCGCCGAGCGGCGCGAGATCCGGTTCCCGGAACTCGCGCGGGAGATGGTCGCCAAGGTGCAGGCGAAGGCCAAGGGCATGTTCGCCGGCTTCCGCCCGAAACCGACGTCGCCCGAGCCGGTGCGCGACGGCAAAGGGGGGCCGATCAACACCGGCTCCGAGCGGGGATCGCCCGCGCCCAATCAGGCCAAGGCGATCGAACGCTATGCGCGCGTCCAGGCCGATATGGACCGGATGCGCGAGAAGGGCTTGCCTGTGCTCCCGCACCAGAAAGAGGCGCTGGCGAAGGCCGGGGACGCGCTCGATCGGTTGCGCCCCCAGGCGGCTCGGGATTTGGCTTCCGCGTTCGAACGCAACCCCGCACTGGTGCGCGACGCGGCCGAAGGCAAAGCCGGCGGGGCGGCGCGGGCAATGGCCGAGGAAGCCCAGGTCCGTTCCAATCCCGAACTGCGTGCCGACCGCTTCGTGGAGCGCTGGCAAGGTATGGCGCGCGAGCGGGCCGAGCTCGCGCGCAGCGGCGATCGTGCCGGCGCGGAGCGCACGGCCAAGAAGATGGATGGCTTGGCGGGAGGACTGCATCGCGATCCGCAGCTCGAATCCGTGCTGCGGCGGCGCGCGCCCGAGCTGGGGCTGGAAATGCGTCGGGATCGTCCGATCAGCCAGGAATTGACCCGTTCGCTGGAAATTGGCCGCGATCGAGGGTTGAGCCGATAAGGAGAGACAATGGCGGACGAGGAATGGGAGGAAGGCGGCGACGCGGCAACGGAGGCGTTCGAGCAGGTGCGCGTTGCGGTCGAGCAGCAGCGCGGCGAACTAGCGTTGATGCGCCGCGCCATCGAGGGCTTGGCGGCCGAGCGCACCAGCATCGACGTGCCGGATTATTCCGAGACGCTGGGGCATGTCGTCCAGGGGCTGGAGGGCATCAACGGACGACTCGACCAGGTTACGACGGCCATCGTGAAGTCGCCGGCGTTGGCGATGACGCCTGCGCAGGTTTCGGCGCAGATCAATCGAGCGGCGGCCGACCTTCGCAGCGCCGATCATGCCGCCCTCGCCACCGCCACCAACGAGATGAAACAGCAGGGGCGCGAGCTGCGCACCGTCGTTCAATCGGCGCTGACGGCGCGGGATCAAAAGAACCGTCAACTATGGTTCGGGCTGGGCGGGTTGCTTATCGGCATCCTCCTCTGGTCCTTCCTGCCCGGTATGGTCGCGCGCGAGATCGCGCCGGCGAGCTGGCAATGGCCCGAACGCATGGCGACGCGGGTTCTTGCCGAGGCGACACCGTGGGATGCCGGGCAGCATCTTATGGCGAGCGCATCGCGGCCGAGCTGGGAGGCGATTGTCGCGGCCGACAGGTTGCTGCGCGACAATCGAGAAAAGATCGAAGGATGCCGGCAGACCGCAAGGAAGGCGGATCAGCCGGTGCGATGCACGATCCAAGTAGGAGCAGAGAAATAATGGTGCTTCCCTACCGCTCGACGCCCATATTCGATGAGGTGACATTGCCCGCTGCCCTGCGCTCCGAGCATCGCACCAAGGCCGGTGTGTGGGGCGTGATCCGGGCCATCGAAGGGAGATTGAAGCTCACCTATCTCGACGCTGCCTCTGAGGTGATCCTTACACCTGAGCGGCCAGGGCTTGTTCTACCGGAGCAGCCGCATTTCGTCGAACCGCTCGGAGCCATGCGGATGCAGGTCGATTTCTACGATCAGCAGCCAAGCCTCTAGGGAGCAGCCATGCCTAAAGCAGCCCTGTCATTCCCGCTTCTTGCCATCCTCGCGCTTGGTGGCTGTGCGATGAGCGAACCGGCCCCCAATATCGGCCCGCCTCCCGCCGGGCAGTCGGAGCGAAGCAGCGAGATCACGCCTTGGGGGCTGACCTATGGCGCGGCGGTGATGACCTCCAAGGTCTACCCGCACCTGGCAGCGGCGGCCGATGCGAACGCCAATCTGTTCATCTCCCCGGTCAGCCTGTCGCAGGGCCTGGGGCTCGCCTATCTTGGCGCGCGGGGCGGCACGCGCGAGGAGATCGGGCGCGCGCTTGGCTGGGATTCGGCCCGCAACGTCCCTGCGCTTATCAAGTCCTACAATGCCCAGCTCACCGACACCGGCGATGCCGATACCACGCTCGGCATCGCGAACGCGTTGTGGCTGGCGAAGGGACTGCCGATCCGGAACGAGTATGTCGCCGAGGCGCACGCCGGCTTCGGAGCGGCTCCGGAAACGGTCGATTATGCCGGAAACCCTGCCGGAGCAGCCGAGCGGATCAATGGCTGGGTTTCGCGCGAGACGAGGGGCAGGATTTCGCAGATCGTCTCTCCGAGCGGCTTCGGGGATGACACCGCCGCTGTGCTGACCAACGCGCTTTACTTCAAGGCGAAGTGGCAGGTGCCGTTCGAGGAGACGGAAACGCGGACCTTCACTCGTGGCGACGGCACGCGCATCCCGATCACGATGATGAAGCGGATTGGCCGGTTCGACTATCGCGAGACCCGGGAAGGGCAGGCAATCGCGCTGCCTTATGGCGGCGATGGCTTCGTGATGGAGATTTTCCTGCCGCGTGACGCGGCGACCCTGCGCCGCTGGGAGCGTGAGCTGAAGGGTGTCGATTTCTTTGCCGGCGAGCAGGGCGGCAATGATCGCTTTTCCTTGGCGGCGGAGCAGGCTCGCGAGATGCGGATCGTTCTGCCCCGCTTCGAAGCGAGGTTCGATGAGAGCGTGAAGGCAGCGCTGATCGCAGCGGGCATGCCAAGCGCCTTCGACCAGCAGCGTGCGGACCTGTCGGGGCTCGCCAGCGGTGCGCGCCTCGCGATCGATGACGTGGCGCACGCGACCTTTCTGCGCGTCGATGAGGAGGGCACCGAGGCGGCGGCGGCAACCGCTGTCAAGATCGTCGTGACCAGTGCGCGGATAGAGCCTCAGGTGCCGGAGATGGTGGTCGATCGTCCTTTCCTTGCCACCCTGCGAGACCGAAAGAGCGGCGCGGTGCTGTTTTTCGGGCGCATCGCCGATCCGACAGCGATTCCATAGGCGCACCCAGGCCATGCTCCGTTCAGCCGTGCGGGCGTAGCCTCCCGGTATGATGATGGTGTCGCTATCGCGAGCGATCGGCACGGCTCTGGCCGGTGCGGCGTTGAGCGCGTCCACGCCCGCCATGGCGTGCTCCTGCATCCTGCCCGACAATATCGAGGCAGCGGCGCGCGCGGCGTTCGCCAAAGCCGATCTTGTTGGTGAGTTGGAGATAGGGCGGGCGCCGGTGACGGCACCGCGCAGTTTCTGGTGCGGGTCGGACGGACGAGCGCGACTATGGTTCAGGCCCGGGCAGAAGATCGAGCAGAGCCGCCCCGCGCGCGTTATCAGCGTCACGAAGGGCCGCGTCTCGGGACCAATCAGCATCCGCACCAGTCCGGTGATGAACATAGCTGGCCGGTGCGGGACGACCGGGAATAGCTGCCAGGTGTCTCTCGGCCAAAGCGCCGTTCGGACCGGCCCCATGCTGTTTCGGCGCGTTGCGCCGGGCACCTATGAACCCTTGGATGTTTGCACCCAGTCGGCGTTCACCACCTGGCTCGAACAGCGCCAGAAGCGTCGCGCACTCCCGCAGACGCGGTAACGCTTCGAGGAACCATCGATTTCCTGAATCACGGGCGTGCCATTGATTCAAGAAAGTCGCCGGACTTGGAGAGGCTGATTTCGTAGGCTCCGCGCCATGAATGGCGCGAACCTTTCCTTGCCCGAGCCGATCGAGCTGGTGGCGATCGATCCGGCGCGCAACATCCGCCGGCGCTACAGCATCACCGCGATGCCTCGATCTTTTCGGCATGATCGTTGTGGAAACCCGCTGGGGTCGGATTGGCTCACACGGCCAGGCCCAGCGGCACGCCTTCATCGATCGCGCGGCGGCCGACCGCCACATTGCCGCGACCCTGCGGCGGCGCGGCACGGCCGAAACCCGGATCGGGGTGCCTTACGAGCCGGTGCCTGCCGAGGTTTGAGCCGCCACCGCCACGTCGGCTGCTTGAAGAAATCGGCCGGTGCTACGGCCAGCATGTTGCCGGCTCAAGCGGCGCATCCTCTCCTGGACGACAGCCCTGACGACCATCGGCCGACCGTAGCGCTCCGCATTCTAGCCGATAGGCGGCTCAGCGGAGCAGGATGATGGCGGTGCGTCGCGCGTTGTGCGTTCGCCTGTGAGCGCGACGCGCGCGATGGTCATGGCGCGCTCGCGTCGAAATGGACGCTCCGGGAAAGCCTCGCGCCAGATCTTCTCGGCCATTGATGCAAGCTCCTGCGGTGTCGGCGGCCGAGCCTCGCGAATGCACGCTATCAAGGCGCGCGGGAACAGGCGCTCCATCATCTCTCTCTCCGATCGCGATATGAGAGCCCTATAGCACGGATGCAGCCCTGATCGACCGAGACGGGACGAAGCGGGCCTTGAAGCGGTCTGGCCGGCAACATCGGCGGCTCGCGCCTCCTATATCGCTTGGGGGCAGGAGAGCCCTGCCCGGAGAATGAGATGCCGCCCGATGTGCCTGCCCGTGTTCCCTTGCCGATCGCCATGCCCGACGATGCGTTCGGGGCAGGGCTGATCGAGCAGGCGGCGGCGCTCAGCGCCTATGCGCGGCGACTGACCGGGGGCGGCGCCGATGCCGATGACCTTCTGCAGGACACCATGCTCCGGTGCTGGACCGCGCGCGCCAGCTTCGCGGCGGGAACAAGCCTCGCCGCCTGGACGCGGACCGTGATGAAGAACAGCTTTCTCACCGGTCGTCGTCGCGCCCGCTTTCACGCCGACCTACCCGAGGATGTGCGCGACCGCATGCTCCGGGTAGACGAGACCCAAAGCCTCGCCATCTGGCTGCGGGATACGGATTGGGCGCTCAGTGAACTCCCGCCCCACCAGCGCGAGGCGGTGCTGTTGGCGAGCCAGGGCGTGTCCATCGAGGACGGCGCGGCGCAGCTCGGCATTGCCGCAGGCACGTTCAAGAGCCGCATCGCACGCGGGCGAACTCGGTTGCGCGCCCTCATCGAGGGGCGATCGACGCCGCTGCTGGCCGACAGGAACGGCCGCGATGCGCCTCCGCTAGCGGCCAAACGGCTTATGCCGCCTAAGAAAAAGCGCGACTGGCGGGGCGTCAAGATCGGCTGATCCCCGGTGTGCCTGTCAGCTTGTTGCTTTTCTTAACAGTTTGCCGGTAGCGTGGCGGCGCTCACGGAGACGTGGGCGGAGGCGTCGAAACCTTCATGACATAGAGCCGGTCGAGCTTATCGACCGGGTGGCGGACGCGTATTCTCTCGTTGCGGTGGTCAAGAGTGAAGATCAGTCTCTCATAATTTCTTCCTTTTGTGGTTGTGCGTAAGGGCGTTGAGCAGGATTCACTATTCTCTGCGAGGTCATGCCGACGTTGATTGTGAAAGCCTCTTCTGGAGGCATAGCCGGATGCCGTCATTTAGGGTTCTGCCACGAGTGATGCCTTCATATGTCAACAACGCCGTATGCCTTCCGTAAGGATAGACCCGACAATACGCGCTCAAGGTCATCTACCCGCCGTTCCTGCAGGTTACGCCCGTCCGGGATTGGATTCTCCCGTCCAGGTTCCGTGGATGGGGCGACTAACTGGTAGCCGCGGCAGATGCCGCAGGGTCCATGGTCGCCTTTCCCCACCGGAACTCGCTCTGGTCACGCCAGATCCTGTACAACACTGTGGCGAGCTTTCGGGCCACCGCCACCTTCGCCTTGTTGAAGCCAATGCGATTGACGAGGCGCACCCCCCACGCCTTAAGCGCAGACCATCGCTTGACGCTGATAAGCAGCACGGTGGCCGCCTGGACAAGATGAAGCCGGGTCGGCGAGTGCCCTCGCTTGCTTATGCGCCCGTGATAGTCCTGTTCGCCCGATTGGTATCGGCGCGGGGTGAGGCCGAGATAGACGGCTACATCGGATGCGCTCTTGAAGCGGGTCGGATCATCGATCGTCGCGCGGAAAGCCAATGCGGTGACCGGCCCCACGCCCGGGACGGTCATGAGGCGCTGGCAGACCGGTTCGGCCTTGGCCGCGATCTCAAGCCGCATGTCGGCCTCCGCTATGTGCTGGGCGATGATCCGATGTACGTCGAGTAGCGGCATCAACAGCGGCCGGATATGGAAGCCGTTGTCCTGGGCCTCACATAGTGCGTCGATAACGCGATCGCGGAAGGTGTCGGCGCTGACATTCCCGCGCGCCACGATCAAGCCAAAGGGCTTCAGCAAACCACAAAGTTCGTTCTCAAGGTCGATCTTCTGCTTCACCAGACGCGCCCTTGCAGCGAGCTGCACTCTCAGTTCCTGGCTCGCCTGCTCCTTGATGTGCACGGCCTTCATCCAGTCTGACCCGAGCCGTACCATCTCCGCCAGGCCGTGCGCGTCATTTCGATCGGTCTTTTGACGCTTGAGCGACAGCGCCCGGTGGGCATGGACTGCATCCATTACGGTGATGTCGAAGCCCATCTTGCGCAGGCCATGGTATAGCCAGGATGCAAGGCTGCCGGTCTCCATGCCGAGCTTGAGCGGTCCTTCCATCCGTTTTTGCAGATAGCGGCCGATCTCGAACGGATTGGTCTTTGCCTGCCCCTCCATCACGGTCTTGCCGTCGGGATCGAGAACACAGATGCTCGTGCTGCGCTGGCTGACATCCAGACCGACGCTGTATACTGCTTCATGCCGGATCACTTCGTCCGGCTTGACCTTGATAGCCATGGTCGCCTCCTGAAGTTTGGTGGTGATGCGTACGAGATCTCAGCCAATATTCGACCGAGTCCGGGCAATATCATCGCTCAACGTCGCCGCCACCGCAACGACCCTATATGTCCAAGGCCACCCGGCCCAAAGGCGGCCGCGCCTGAACTATGTCTCAGGTTTCGAACACCCGGTTCCAGGGCCGGCACGTCTCAAATAAGGGGCGTGCCGCCGGCTGTCCGGAACACTTGGCGCGACAATGAGCTTGGAGAACCTTTTGACCGAGTAGGGACATGCGTGAATAGCAATCTGCCTGTCGGCCGCCTCGCCGATCGTCTTCATTCCATGCCGCGCGAACGCGCCTGGTTCGCGATCCTCCTCAGCGTCACGGCGCTGGCGCTGGCGGACGCACATTTTCCCCGGATAGGTCTCGCGCCCTTCTATATCCCGATCGTCTGCGCCGCCTGCTGGGCGCTGGGAAGCCGCGCCGGCTATCTGGTAGCGGTCGTCGCGGCGGTCCTCGCCGTCGTCCCGCATCTCGCCGAACTGCCAAGGCTCTCCCCTGCCCTGCTGGGGGCGAGGATGGCCGTGCGCGCCGTCACCTATGTTTTCCTCGCCGCCATTGTTCTGAGCTTTCGCCGGTCCTTCGATCGAGAGCACCACCTGGCGGCGCGCGACCGCATGACCGATGCGCTCAACAAGGAGACGTTTCGCGAGCGGGTGATCCATCGTCTCGATCTAGCGGTGCCTGCCCGGCAATCCTTCCTGCTCGCGATCCTCGATCTCGACGACTTCAAGGGCCTCAACAACCGCCACGGCCATGTTGCGGGCGACGAGGTGCTGCGCACCTTCGCACAGGGCGCGCGGGGGATCATCCGGCGCGAGGATGATTTCGGCCGGATCGGCGGCGACGAGTTCGCTTTTCTGCTTCCCGTCCATTCGGCCGAGGAAGGGGTGTATTTCGCCCGCTCGCTTCACAAGCGCCTGTCATCGGTTCTGGTCGGCACGCCTCATCCGGTGACGTGCAGCATGGGCGCGCTGCTCATCCCGCCCGATACCCCGCGCGACGAGCCCTCCTTGATGCACGCGGTCGATCAGCTCATGTACGCGGTCAAGCGCGCCGGAAAGAACGCCGTGGAGATCGGCCGCGCAACGACCGATCGAGCTTTGGACACCCCTCTTCCGTCGAGGCCCCGGGTTCCCATCGAGGCATGTCTATGACGAACGACGACACGGCTCTATCGCTTATGAAGATGGCACTGGCCCTATTGGATCGGAGCGGCCGAGGCGCGACGGCCACCGCCGTCCATTTGCAAGCCGCGATCGACGCCGCGACCGGAGCCGGCCCGATGCAACCCGGCGAGCTGCTGGACGACGAGGGGGCGTTTCCTTTTGAGCCTCTTGCATCGCGTCAGTGAAGCAGCCCTGTTAGGCAGGGTTGAGCGCGCCAGAAAGCGCCCCGATCAGCAGCTCGCGCGAAGCGGGCTTGTGGCAGGTCGGGCGTGAGGCGTGGGCAGCCGGGATCATGCTGGCCGCGCCCGTGGCGAAGATGAAGGGCACGCCGCGACGGTCCAGTTCGTCCGCGATCGGGAACGAGGTTTCGGAGCCAAGTTGCACATCGAGGCTGGCGACATGAGGCGACGAGTCCAGCGCCGTCAGGGCGTCCCGCACACAATCGACAGGGCCGACAACTTCCGCGCCTGCTTCGGTTATTATCTCGACCAGCGTGGCCGCGACCCAATAATCATCTTCGACAACCAGCACGCGAAGGCCGCTGATCCCACCTTGTGTAGTCATGTCGCACCAAGCACTTACGCAGCCGTCCCACCGACCAGCGCAATAACGCGGCGTCTGGCTCTGTGCTCCACGCGGACGTGCAAAATGTTCGTCTTGGGGGATCGGTTGATCTAGATGGCCGGTTAGGGGGCGCGTAGAATTATGGTCGATACTGAAACCCGGATGCGTGAGCTTGAGCATCGGTTCAGGAACATTCTCACTATCGTTCGCTCCCTCGTCAGTCAAAGCTTGCAGAGGGCCGAGTCGATCGAGGACGCCCGATCGACCATTGACGAGCGATTGGCGGCGCTGGGCGGTGCGATCGAGCAGCTTCTAACCCATGATTGGGAAGCCGCACCGCTGCCGGCGCTGGCCGAGAACGCGCTTGCGCACTTCACCCTTGGCGCTGGCCGCATGCGCCTCGCTGGCCCCACGGTCACAATCGGCCCCAAGGCGGCGATGACGTTGACCCTTGCCTTTCACGAGCTGGCGACGAACGCGATCAAATATGGTGCGCTGTCCAATGAAACGGGCACGATCGAGTTGACATGGAAGGTACTGGATTCGGGCGCCGAGGCCGAACTTTGGATGCAATGGGCCGAACGGGGCGGCCCGCGAGTCGTCAAGCCCGAGCGCCAGGGTTTTGGGTCGCGGCTGATATGCACGGCGGCGAGCCGCAGCTTGCGCGGCCGTGCCGAGCTGGACTTTCCGACGCCGGGCATCGTTTGGACCTTGCTCGCCCCTCTGGCTGCGGTCGAGGCCTGACGTGAATCTGGCATAGCGCCAGAGTGTTCGCCAGCCCAGACAGGGCGCGGGTGCGTTGGGAACAATAATGCGAACTCACCTTTAGAATGGCGAGCGTATAGCCAAGAAAGGTGAAACATGAAGATCAATATCTTGCTTGTGGCTTCGGTTCTTAGCCTCTCACCGGGATTGGCCTACGCTCAAACGACTGAAGATCCGATCCTTACGCAGTATGCCACCGACTTCGGACTGTCCGCAGATGAAGCCAAGGTTCAAATGGATGCGATGAATGAGGCGATCGAGCTTCAAGCGAAGCTGGCAGAAGCGGAAAGCGTGCGCTTTGGGGGAATTTATATTGAGCATTCCCCTAAGTTCCGCGTCGTTGTTCGACTGGTTGGGGGTGCCGAGCAACTACTGTCGCGTTATACAAGCAATCCGTTAATTGTGGCGGAGAAGGCTGCGCAGCCCCTGGTTGCATTGCGCAATAAACAAGAAGCAGCAATCAAAGCCCTGGCTGCGAGCGAGCCAAATTTTGGCACCGAGGTTGATGTGCGCAAAGGTCGCTTGGCGATCTACGCTCCCAGCCCAGATCGTGTTCGTGGAAAACTCAAGGGCGCAGGCCTTGCGGATGATGGCACGGAGTTTGTCGCCGCCGACAAACGTGACCAGCTTGTGGCGAGCGTCCGGGGTGGTGAGCAACTCACCACACAAACAGATAGCGCTGGCTTCTACGAGAACGGCACGCTGGGTTTTGCCGTGATCAAGGGCACTACACGCGGCATTCTAACAGCCGCACACGTTGGCGAGTGCATTGGTGCTGGAAGTTCCTGCGTCAAAAATAGTCCGTTCACAAGTCAGGGTGTGTCGTTCACTTGGCAGGGGCAGATGAACTCTGGCAGTGACGATTATGAATGGCGGACGGTCTCGGCAGGAAATACGATCACGAACACGATAAAGTACTCAACATCAAGCCTGACGGTGACGGGAACGGCGGATCCCACCACCTTCCCTGTGGGCACGACTGTTTGCAAGCAAGGCGCTACCACAGGTTACACCTGCGGCACGATTGAAGCTACAAACTCTTCGACCACTTACAATGGCTCGACTGGCTATTGGGTTCGGGTAAAGCGCAACACTAGCGGCAATATGGCGGACTCCGGCGACAGCGGCGGTCCTGTGTTCGGCGGTGGCGCGTCGGCAGGTCAGGCGACCGCATACGGCATTGTTCATTCGAAAGTCACCGCACCAGCGGACCAAGTAGGACATGAAGCGCCCCGGGTTTCCAGGAGGCTCCAACTTGTGAGAAGGAGCATCCGTTATGAGCAAGACAACCAACAAATTTTCACCTGAAGTCCGCGAGCGGGCGGTTCGTATGGTGGTGGAGCAGCGGGCCGAGTACGGCTCGGAATGGGAAGTGATGAAGTCGATCGCGGCGAAGATCGGCTGCTCGCTGGAGACGCTGCGCCGGTGGTGCCGCGAGGAGGCGAGCCGACGAGCGGGGCCAGCGGCGCTGGCGGCGGATGACCGGGAACGCCTGAGATTGCTGGAGCGCGAAGTGAAGGAACTACGCCGGGCCAACGAGATTTTGCGCAAGGCATCTGCGTATTTTGCGATGGCGGAGCTCGACCGCCCCGGGAGATGATGATGGCGTTCATCGACGTCCATCGCGAGGATTTGGGTATCGAGCCGATCTGCCGGGAACTGGCAATCGCCCCATCCTCCTACCATGAACACGCCGCGCGTAGTGCCGATCCCGGCAGGCGTCCAGCACGTGCGCAGCGTGATGACGAGATCAGGGAGCAGATCAAGCGGGTCCATGAGGCCAGCTTCGGTCTCTATGGCGCACGCAAGGTCTGGCACCAGATGCGGCGTGAAGGCATCATGGTGGCGAAATGCACGGTGGAACGATTAATGCGCGCCATGGGGCTGGCAGGCGTCCGTCGTGGGAAGAAGACGATCACCACCATCAGCAACCCGAAGGCGCCGTGTCCGCTGGACAAGGTCAATCGGGCATTTCGCGTCAGCCGGCCAAACGCCCTGTGGGTCGTCGATTTCACCTACGTGCATACTTGGGCAGGCTTCGTCTATGTCGCCTTCGTGATTGATGCTTTTGCCCGGCGGATTGTCGGATGGAAGGTCAGCACGTCAGCCACTGCCAGCTTCGTTCTGGATGCCCTGGAGCAGGCGATTCATGCCCGCAGGCCAGATCCCGATGATGGACTGATCCACCATAGCGATAGGGGAGTTCAATATCTTGCGATGAACTATACCCAGCGCTTGGCCGAGGCCAAACTCGTCCCCTCGGTCGGTAGCGTAGGTGATTCCTACGACAACGCCTTAGCCGAGACGATCAACGGCCTTTACAAGGCCGAGGTCATCTGGCGGCAGCGATCATGGCCAAGCGTTTCGGCCGTGGAAATGGCAACGCTGCGCTGGGTCGATTGGTACAATAATCACCGGCTCTTCGGCCCTATCGGGCACATCCCGCCCGCTGAGGCCGAAGACAATTACTATGCAGCCCTCGAGAACCTCGATATGGCTGCATAGCCAAATGAAAACTGCCTCCTGAAAACCCGGGGCGCTTCAACAGATGATGTTCATGCCAATCAAACGGATTAGTGGCCTCGGGCTTTCGGTAGCGACAAATTGATGCGCGGGATATTCTCCATTGTACCTTTGGTGCTTGCGCTGGGCGGTTGTATTACCCCATCGCCCATCCAAGAGGCGTCGTCTAATGGGGTTGCTGGCTCATGGGAGGTTGATTCCTCTCGAAACGGAGGCGTACCTGCCTTAACTCTCAGATTCTTAGATGACGGCACAATTACTGGTACTGTAGCGTGCAATTCAATCAGCGCGCGGTATCAGCTAGTGTCTGACACGCTTACGATCTCCGAGGCTGACATAACTGCTCTTGAATGCGGGGGCCGGCCAGAAGCTGCCCGCGCCGGCGAGATAGCTCAGAGTCTGCTCGCGTCCTCTCCCTACCGCGTCATCCAGCGCGAGAAAGGAAGGATTTCGCTTATGAGTGCTGCCGTAAGCTGGCGCCTAAAACGTACTGACGCAGGGATGTAAGTCAGTCCGGCATTTGGAGCAGCTTTGGAACGATGCAAAAATCAAAACTTTTGCATCATCGGTGCCAGGGCGGCTTTTCTGTTAATTTCCGTGATACGGCTCGCAAGCGATGCCATCCCTATCCCCGTCCATCTCGACGCGGTAGCCTGGCTCCCCACGGTAAATCGGAGCGGTGCCTGCTGAGCGGGCAGAATCACACCCAGCCCAATAATCGCCAGCCTGGGGTGCGCGGGCACGAGCCATGCCAGTATTTACCGCGAAAGAATGAGCGGCGGAGGCGACGCGTTGCACCCCACCCTCGCTTGCTGCAATCGACCCGACACCTACAATTGCTCCCAGTGCCGCTGCTGCCCCAAGGAGCTTCAATTCCATAGGAACGGGCTTAGGATCAGGTTGGCGAGTGCGTGTCCTTCGCTGCCCCTTTGGCGATAGCTGATTGAAGGAGGAGCGGCGGCGCATCGTGCTGGGCTAGCAAAGCTGGGTTAAAGGCTCGTTGCTTCATCGGTGCCTACATGAATCGCGACCAGAAGGAGCGCTAGATGTGCATCAGATTTTTGCATCAGGGAGAGGTGCAGATTTCCGCCATTCTCGACCTGATGCAAAACTTGTGATTTTCGGTTCAAGCGGCTGCTGATCACTTGCCATTAGCACGCGATACGTCCGGTTCGGAAGGGAGCCACTTCGTGCCCTCGCCGGTCAGCACCAGCGTCCGCGTCGGAAAGGCGATGCCGATCTCTGCCGCCTCATATTGCTCATAAATGGCGAGCAACATCTCCTCGCGGACTATCAGGCTCTCATTGAAATCGGGTACGTCGATATAGGCGAAGACCTCGATATCGAGCGAGCTTTCGCCGAACCTGGCAAGACGGGCGCGAGACCCCTCCGCGATCTTCTCATGCTCGACCATCACAGTCTCGACAATCTTGATCGCTTCGCGAATCTTCGCGGCGCTCAGCCCATATTCAATGCCGATCGTGGGATTGAAGAGATAGCGGTCGCGCACCGCGAAATTCTCGATCTGGCTGGACGACAGATCGCCGTTAGGGATCGTGACGAGCGTACGCTCATTGGTGCGGATGCGGGTCGAGCGAATGCCGACATCCTCCACGGTGCCGACCACATCACCCACCCGGCAGAAATCACCGACCTGCACTGGGCGGTCGGCGATGACGGTGACGCTGCCGACAAGATTTTCCACCGTCTTCTGCGCGCCGAGCGCCAGGGCGATGCCACCGATGC
>Ga0006257_1000158_pt1 | contig 18593 bp, 20 predicted proteins | sample Deesub45470m_DNA_FD_54937 | JGI IMG/M metagenome (GOLD analysis project Ga0006257, IMG submission 54937) | Deep subsurface microbial communities from North Pacific Ocean - 450_OLKR46/470m Metagenome | ecosystem: Environmental > Terrestrial > Deep subsurface > Unclassified | place: North Pacific... | reverse complement strand
CGCCGCAATTGGGGCCGGATGCGACCGGAGTGGGCTGGGTGTATCAGTACGCGGTGCTCAGCGAAAAACATAATCTCGCCGAACTGCGCACCATGCAGGACTGGTATCTGCGCTATCAGCTCACCAAGGCGCACGGCGTGGCAGAAATCGCTTCCATCGGTGGTTTTGTGCAGCAATACCAGGTCACGGTTGATCCGGTCAAATTGCGCGCCTATGGGATAGCGCTCAACAAAGTGTCGCAGGTGATCCGTGATTCCAATCGCGATGTCGGCGGGCGTATCGTCGAGATGGCCGAGACCGAATACATGGTGCGCGGGCGCGGCTATCTGCGCGGCAAGAGCGACATCGAGAATCTGGTGGTGAAGGCGGACAAGGGTACGCCGGTGCTGCTGCGCGACATCGCACGCGTCGAGCTGGGGCCGGATGAACGACGCGGCCTGACTGAACTCAACGGCGAAGGCGAAGTGGTGTCAGGTATTGGTATCGCGCGCTACGGGCAGAATGCGCTGGAAGTCATCCAGAATATCAAGAACCGAATCGCCGATGTGTCTGCCGGACTACCGGATGGCGTGAAAATTCTGACTGTCTATGATCGCTCCGAACTGATTGAGCGCGCCATTGCCACCCTCAAACACACCCTGCTCGAAGAAGGGTTGATCGTGGCACTGGTGTGTATCGTATTTCTGATGCATGTGCGCAGCGCACTGGTCGCCATCCTGATGCTGCCGGTCGGTGTGTTGATCGCCTTCATCGCGATGCGTGCGCTGGGCATGAATTCTAACATCATGAGTCTGGGCGGGATTGCGATTGCCATCGGCGCTATGGTGGACGCGGCGATTGTGATGATAGAGAACGCGCATAAACATATAGAGCGCCTCAAGGAAGGTGAATCGCGTGCTGAAGCTATCATCGCAGCCTGTAAGGAAGTCGGCCCCTCGCTGTTTTTCTCGCTGCTGATTATTACCGTGTCGTTTCTGCCGGTATTCACGCTGGAAGCGCAGGAAGGGCGATTGTTCGCTCCGCTGGCGTTCACCAAGACTTTTGCCATGGCAGGGGCGGCATTGCTTTCCGTGACGCTGGTGCCGGTGCTGATGATGCTGTTCATCAAGGGCCGCATCATGCCGGAACAAAAGAACCCGCTGAACCGATTCATGATCCGGGTCTATCGTCCGCTGATCGCGACCGTTTTGCTCAGGAAGAAAGCGACCCTCGTCACTGCGCTGGTTATACTGGCCGTTACCCTTTTCCCGGCTTCGCGTTTGGGCAGTGAATTCATGCCGACCTTGAATGAGGGATCGCTGCTCTACATGCCTGCTTCGCTGCCCGGCATGTCAGTCACCAAGGCGGCTGAACTGTTGCAGACGCAGGACAAGATCATCAAGAGTTTTCCGGAGGTGGCATCGGTATTCGGCAAGGCGGGCAGGGCGCAGACCGCCACCGATCCGGCGCCGCTGGAAATGTTCGAGACGGTGATCAATCTCAAGCCTGAGGATCAATGGCGGCCGGGCATGAATATCGACAAGCTGATTGCCGAAATGGACAAGGCATTGCAATTCCCCGGTGTGGCGAATTCATGGACTATGCCGATCAAGGCGCGTATCGACATGCTGTCTACCGGAATACGAACTCCAATTGGAATCAAGGTGTTCGGAAAGAATCTTGAGGAAATGGAACGGTTGGCAAAACAGATCGAAGCGGTCGTCAAAAAAGTTCCAGGCACCAGCAGCGCCTTTGCCGAACGCTTGACGGGCGGCTCTTACCTCGACATCGAACCGGATCGTCTGGCGTTGGCGCGTTACGGGCTGACGGTAGGCGAGCTGCAGGACGTGATTGCCACCGCGCTGGGTGGAGAGAACGTCACCACCATGGTGGAAGGGCTGGAGCGCTTCGGGGTTAACGTGCGCTATCCGCGTGAATTGCGCGGCACGCCTGAGCAGATTGCACGCGAGGTGCTCGTCCCGACTATCGAGGGTGCGATGATCCCGCTGGGGCAACTGGCCAAGGTAAGTTTAAGCCGTGGCGCACCGTCCATCCGCACCGAGAATGCGTTGCTGTCGGCCTACATTTACGTGGACATCCGCGATCGTGACATTGGTTCGTACGTGGCTGATGCCCGCCGTGCGGTAAATGAACAGGTGCAGTTCCCGCCGGGCTATTACGCGACATGGAGCGGGCAATTCGAGTACATGGAACGCGCGATTGCCAGGATGAAAATCGTCATCCCGATCACCTTGCTGCTCATCTTCCTGTTGCTGTATCTGAATTTCAGACGCGTCCCGGAATCGCTGGTGGTGATGTTGTCCGTGCCGTTCGCGCTGGTCGGCGGGGTGTGGCTGCTGTGGCTGCTCGAATACAACCTGAGTGTAGCGGTGGCGGTAGGTTTTATCGCCCTGGCGGGTGTGGCGGCGGAGACTGGCGTGGTGATGCTGATCTATCTGGAGCAGGCCTGGCAGACTGTGCAGGCGCGTTGCGCCGCAGAAGGGCGCAAACCAACGCGGGATGATTTGCATGACGCCATCATGGAAGGTGCGGTGGAACGCGTTCGCCCGAAAATGATGACGGTGGTGGCGATCATGGCAGGGCTGTTGCCTATCCTGTGGAGCGTCGGTACCGGTTCGGAAGTGATGCGTCGCATCGCCGCGCCTATGGTAGGCGGCATGGTCTCATCGGCTATTTTGACGCTGCTGGTGATCCCGGTGATCTATGCGCTGATCAAACAAGGCGCGCTCTCGCCATTATCAGAAGTGCCTGCACCAACACATTCTGCGCGTTAACAATAAAAAGGATTAGCATGAAATTCATTCAATTAGTTGTAATTACCCTGTTGCTCTTCATGTCAGCTGCAGGGGTCGCAGCAACAGAGGTCACCGTTTACAAAAGCCCGACTTGCGGTTGCTGCGAGAAATATGTGGACTATTTGCGTGAGAACGGTTTCGCCGTTAAGTCTGTCAATGAGTCGGATATGAGTGCCGTCAAGAAGCGTTATGGCACGTCCCATATGGCCAGTTGCCACACGGCGCTGGTCGATGGTTATGTGATCGAAGGGCATGTGCCGGTCAGCGCTATCCGTAAGTTGCTCAAGGAAAAAACCGCCATCGCCGGCATCAGTGCGCCCGGCATGCCGATGAATTCGCCGGGGATGGGAGAGATGAAAAAGGGAACACTAACGATCTATGCGGTTCCCGGGAACGGACAGGAACCGCGAGTGTTCTCGGTTGAGTGATTGGACAATTGCTGACATTTGAATGAGAGCACCATGATGACCGATCAGGTTTGTAAAATGCAGGTCAACCCTGAGCCGAGCCCCATGGTGTCGATTACAGCTAAGCGTAGCCCGGATGGAGTGCAACGAAATCCGGGAAATATCACGCAGCAAAAGAATGACGGATGTGAATCCGCTCCAGAGCGCATAACTCTTTTTATGCACAACACGAAGAAGGAGCAGTAAAGATGAAACGGTATCAAACAGGAGAGGTCATGGTGGTGGTAATGGTCGTGATGCTGGCCGTTGTTTTATTTTCACGCGAACACATGGGCATGATGGGAATGATGCACGGTGACGATCACGCTGATAAGTCAGAAAAAACCGCACCGCAGACGAAGGCTGAGCCAGCGCAGACGACTGCTTCCAAAGAGTCGCCCGAACATCAGCACTGAAGGTTCAATTAAACAGCGACCGCGACGAATGATATTTCGTTGCGGTCAATGAAGAATGAGGAGGCATGCGTGATTGAAATTATTCCGAATTGGCATCCCGCATTCGTGCATTTCCCGATTGTATTAACGACGGTGGCGCTGGCCTTTACCGCAATTGGCACGGTATTCACGAATTGGTCTTATGCGGCGCAGTGCATGATGACGGGACGCTGGATGCTATGGGGAGCGGCATTGTTTGCACTCATCGCCGCCGCATTCGGCTGGTTCGCCTTCAACAGCGTTGCGCATGATGAAGTGAGCCATGCCGCTATGACCCTGCATCGCAATTGGGCGTTGGGTACATTGGCCGTATTGCTTGCGCTCACGGTCTTGGATGTGTGGAGCAGCCGTTCCGGAAAGATGTCCCCGCCAGTTTTTCTGGGATTGCTGTTTTCAATATGGTTGCTGGTGATAAGCACGGCTTGGCACGGTGCGGAACTGGTATATCGCCATGGCCTCGGAGTAATGGATTTACCCGATGCTCCCGCCAAACAGGAAGCCCTTCCGCACGATGATGGCGGACATGAGCATGCTTATACGTACTAAATTTGATCCAAGAAAGGAGGCATCCAAACATATAGGGTAATAATTTACCGCAGCACGTTTACTTAACCAGACCGCCGGGAGAACAAAATGCCACTGAAATCGATATTGCTTGCCGCCACGTTTACGGTGTTTGCCGTTTCTAGCACCACCTCTTTTGCTGTTGAAGAGCATACTAACGATGCCAAAACAGAAACGTCGAAGACCGGGAAGGCAAAAGTAAAAAATCCCCTGAAAAAGCACAACCACATGGAAGAAAAAACCGGCATGCCGATGCCGGAACCCGCGTCTGGTGTAGAGACACAGCCCCCCGTGAAAATGATGGACAGGCATGACCACATGAAAGACAAGCACTGAAACGCTCGGCTCGGCGGCACGGTAGGTGAGCTATTCATTGCCGTGCGCCGAATTTCTTGTTAACCCGAATTTTGGAGGTCAAATCATGGATAGACTGAACCCCTTGCGCACGGGTAGTGCGTTGGCATTAACGGCAGCGGTCATCAGTCTCGTTTGCACTGCGGCCGTTTTCCTTTTTCCGGACGGGATGGTCGATTTCGTAAACGCATGGGTTCACGGACTGGATCTGAGCGTACTGAAAAGTAACAAGGAATGGACAGTTGGCGGGCTTGCATTTGGTTTGTTCGGCGTCTCACTGACGGCTTTCCTGAGCGGCATGCTTTTTGCCGTCTGCTATAACCTGACAGGCAAATGTTTTGCTTGTCGTCGAGATGTATAGCGTAAATTCACCCCTGCGCGGAGGCCAGCATGACACACCATTCATCCGAAACAACGCATACCGCATCAGCTGTCCAAGCTATCTACACCTGTCCGATGCACCCGGAGGTGCGTCAGGCTACGCCCGGTTCGTGCCCGAAATGTGGCATGGTACTTGAGGAAGTACCGGCGGTCGCAGCGGGAATCGCCAGGCCGCTCCAATTTGGAACCGGAGCATTTGTGTTTTTACTTGCCATCTATTTCGGGGTGGTCAGCCTGATTTCCGGGACGGACTTCGCCTTTGAGCAATTTGTAACATTCTGGTATTTCATCGTCCCCCTTGCATTGGGCTTCGGCGTTCAGGTCGGACTCTATATTCACCTTAAGCAACTCGTCGGGCAACACGGCGCATCGGGCAAGGTGGTCGCGGTATCCGGCACGACCTCTACCGCCGCGATGGTTTCCTGCTGCGCCCATTATCTGGTCAATATTTTGCCCATTCTGGGGGTCACAGGTTTTCTTACGGTAGTTGCAGAATATCAGGTCGAGTTATTCTGGCTGGGTCTGGCCTTTAACGCTGCCGGAATTCTGTATGTCGTATCGATAGTTATTAAATCTTCCAGGGAGCATAAAAAATGCGCAGACAATTCTTGATCGGTTTGGCTTTTGCGGCAATAACCACTTATTCCTATACCCATGCTTCCGGGGTGACGGGGATCATCGCGGTGAGCAACGCTGCGGAACTCGGGTATGCGCCACAAGTAAGCAATGAGCGGGAAATAAAAGTTACGGTCACATTGCAAAAAAAGCCGAACGAAGCGAAAACATGGGATTTTCAGGTAACCATGGAAACCCATACACAGGCATTGAGCGACAATCTGACCAAATCTTCTGTGCTGATTGCGGATGGCAAGCAATACCTGCCCCTGAGCTGGGAAGGCGCGCCGCCGGGAGGCCATCACCGCAAGGGCTTGTTGCGCTTCAAGGCGATTTCCCCGCAATCGCGGTCGATGGAGCTGCAAATACGCCTGGCAGGCGACCCTTCTCCAAGAAGCTTTAAATGGCTATTGAAGTGAGAGGCTCAGGTTACGCGACATGTTTGTCGGCCATATGAAAGGAGCATGAAATGGCAATTGATCCAGTATGCGGAATGATGGTGGATGAACACGCGGCGGTGTTCACCGCTGCGGGCAAGGTCGTCGGCACATGAACGCACCCCCGATAACCAGCCGTGAATCCATCACGAGACTGGCTTTGCCGCTCGCGGCAGTGTTCGTGGTGTCGTTGGGTTATGGGGTGGTGTTGCCGGTGTTGCCGTTTGTACTGGCGCGTGCGCTCGGCGAGGCGGAGCGTGCCTCGATCGCCTGGCACACCGGAATGCTGACTGGTGTGTATATGCTGGCGCTATTCCTGTTCGCACCCCTGTGGGGGTACGTCTCGGATCGCATTGGCCGCCGGACGGTAATTCTGATCGGCCTCGCAGGCTTTAGCGGTGCGATGCTGTGGTTTGGGTTGGCGCGCGGTCTGGTGTCTATTTATGGCGCGCGTGCGTTCGCCGGTGTATTCGCGGTGGCAGTGCTGCCGGTGGTGTTGGCTTGGGTAAGCGATATGAGCACATCGCACACGCGGCCCCGGGCATTCGCGTGGTTGAGCGCGACGAGCGCGCTCGGTTTCATGTTTGGCCCGGCGTTGAGCGGTTGGCTGGCATCCATCGAGACCGTCTCGCAGGATACCGCGCTGGTGTTGCCGTTTTATGCGGCTGCGCTGCTGAGTGGCGCTGTATGGCTTGCGGCCTATCGCTTTCTTCCGGAGAGCGAATCGCTGTGCGTTCGCGACAACGAGCCGGAGCGGGGTGTGCCATCCTTGATGTGGCTGCTGGCATTGTCGCTGCTGGTAATGCTTGGTTTGGGAAGCTTCGAGGTAGGAATGGCGTTACTGGGGCAGCAGGTACTGAACCTGCAACCGCGCGAGATCGGCTGGATGTTTATCGGATGCAGTCTGGTCATGATTATGGTGCAGATTTTTGTGCTCGCACCGCTGATTCGGCGCGTCGGCAGCAGCTTACTGGCACCCGCCTTTCTCGCGATGGCTGTCGGTATTGCGCTGCTGCCGTATGCAGTGAGTTTTCCGGTGATGCTGATTGGCGTGGGACTGATTGCCGCAGCTGCCGGTCTGCTGATCCCGGCTCTGACCTATCTGATATCCCTCGCAGCAGGTTCTGCGCCCGGCGCAGCACTTGGCAAGCAGACTGCCGCTGGCAGCCTCGGCTATGCCGTGGGGTCGGCTGCTGCTGGCTGGCTGTTCGCTGCGCATATCGCAGTGCCGTTCTGGATGACCGCCGGATTGCTTGGTTTAGGTGCAATTGTCGCGTTTCGTGTTTCGAACACCTTGAAGAGTATCGGCAGTACTGGATTTGGATTGAAATCGGAGAGTGCGGAATGAATGTTGAAGAAATAAATATTTTAGAGCAGGCAGATGCTGCCTTTGCAGAAGCTTTGGCCGAAGCTCTGGATATCCGTGAGCACGAAACGGGTATGCATTCCAAACGCGTAGCCTGCCATACCCTGGTGCTGGCGCGCCGCTTTACCGCTGACCCGAATCAACTACGCCAGATTTACTGGGGTTCCCTGCTGCATGATGTCGGGAAGATTGGCGTGTCCGACGCGATTCTGTTGAAACAGGGAGCGCTCAATGAAGAGGAGTGGAATGCAATGCGGACTCATCCCGAAAAAGGGCACCGCATTGTTGTGCAAATTCCGGGCATGAAAGAAGCCGCCGAAATTGTGTTCAGCCATGAGGAGCGTTTCGATGGGACGGGTTATCCGCGCGAACTCAAGGGCGAACAAATCTCTCTGGGAGCGCGACTGTTCGCGCTGATCGATACGCTGGACGCGATGACCTCTGATCGTTCCTATCGAAAGGCGTTATCATTCGATCAGGCTCGTGCGGAAATCATCAAAATGAGCGGCACGCAATTTGATCCGCTGGCGGTGCAGGCATTTCTGGCAGAAGAGGCTACACTGCGCGAAATGGTGGCAGCCAAGTGTATGCAGTCAAGCGATATGAATACTCCCCTCCAAGTGAATTCCGATGAACGCAATTGAAAGGAACAGAACATGAGCGCTACCACAGACCCTGTATGCGGCATGAAGGTTGACGGCACATCACAACATCACATGGAGCATGCGGGNGAACAGTATTATTTTTGCTCGCAACACTGTCTGGAAAAATTTCAGGCAAATCCAGCCGAATATATCAAGCCACTTGCATCCCATGCAGACGCTGCGGTTAGCGGCACTCATGGTCAACATGCAGCGAAGCCAGTTCAGGCTGCGGGTGGCTACACTTGTCCGATGCATCCCGAAGTGCGCCAGCCTGGGCCGGGAAGCTGCCCAAAATGCGGCATGGCACTGGAGCCGGAATCTCCGTCGGCTCCGGGAGCGGTCGAATACACCTGTCCGATGCATCCGCAGATTGTGCGCAGCGAGCCTGGCAGTTGCCCGATCTGCGGCATGGCTTTGGAATCCCGCAACGCCTCAGCGGAAGATAACGCCGAATTGAACGACATGACACGGCGCTTCTGGGTGAGCGCGGTGCTGGCCTTGCCGGTTTTTCTGCTGGCAATGGTGGCCGATATTTTTCCATCCGCGATGCCGGACGCGCTTACGCCGTTGCTGCTGCAATGGCTGGAATTCGCGCTGGCAACCCCGGTGGTGCTCTGGAGCGGCTGGCCGATCTTCCAGCGCGGCTGGGCGTCGGTGGTCAACCGGCACCTGAACATGTTCACGCTGATCGCGCTGGGCGTCGGCGTGGCGTGGACATACAGCGTGGTGGCGATGCTGCTGCCGGGAATTTTTCCGCCCGCGATGCGCAGCATGATGGGCACGGTGCCGGTGTATTTCGAGGCCGCCGCAGTCATCATGGCGCTGGTGCTGCTCGGGCAGGTGATGGAATTGCGCGCGCGCAGCCAGACCAGTGCGGCGATCAAGCTGTTGCTCGGCCTGGCCCCAAAGACCGCACGCATTGTGCGCGCTGATGGCAGCGAAGAAGATATCCCGCTGGAGCAGGTGCAGCCGGGCGACGTGCTGCGCGTGCGCCCCGGCGAGAAGGTGCCGGTGGATGGCGTGGTGCTGGAAGGGGTGAGCGCGCTGGACGAATCCATGGTCACCGGCGAATCCATACCGGTGGAAAAGACTAAGGACGCTCGGCTGATCGGCGCCACGGTGAACGGCACCGGTAGTTTATTGATGCGCGCCGAGCGCGTCGGCGCAGACACGCTGCTCGCGCAGATCGTGCACATGGTCAGCGAGGCGCAGCGTTCACGCGCGCCGATCCAGCGGCTGGCCGATGTCACTGCCGGTTATTTCGTTCCGGTGGTGATTGGGGTCGCACTCGCCACGCTGGCAATATGGGGCATCTGGGGGCCGGAGCCGCGCCTGGCGCACGCCATCGTCAACGCGGTGGCGGTGCTGATCATCGCCTGCCCTTGCGCGCTGGGGCTGGCCACGCCGATGTCCATCATGGTCGGCACCGGACGCGGCGCGCTGGCCGGCGTGCTGATCAAGAATGCCGAGGCGCTGGAAACCATGGAGAAGATAAACACGCTGGTGGTGGACAAGACCGGTACGCTGACCGAGGGCAAGCCGAAACTGACCTCGGTCGTTCCGCTTGCCGGATTCGACGAAGGCGTCGTGTTGTGGCTGGGCGCCAGCCTGGAACGCGCCAGCGAGCATCCGCTGGCGGCGGCGATCGTGAACGGCGCGCAGGAAAAAAACATCGTACTCACAGCGGTGAGCGAGTTTCGCTCGATCACCGGCAAGGGCGTGGCGGGGACGGTCGAGGGTCGCGCGGTCGCGTTGGGCAACCTCAAGCTGTTTGAAGAATTGCAGATTGACGCAGGCGAATTGCCCGCGCGCGCCGAGGCGCTGCGTAGCGATGGCCAGACGGTGATGCTGCTGGCGATCGACGGCAAGGCGGCAGGGCTGATCGGGGTGGCCGACCCGGTCAAGGCTTCCACCCCCGACGCGATCCGCGCGCTGCATGAAGAAGGCATACAGGTGATCATGCTCACCGGAGACAACCGCATCACGGCGGAGGCGGTGGCGAAAAAATTGGGCATCGACCGCATCGAGGCGGAAGTGCTGCCCGAGCAAAAAGCCTCCATCGTCAAGCAACTGCAAGCGCAGGGATTCATCGTGGCGATGGCGGGCGACGGCATCAACGACGCACCGGCGCTGGCCCAGGCGCAGGTCGGCATCGCGATGGGCACCGGCACCGATGTGGCGATGGAAAGCGCGGGCATCACGCTGGTCAAGGGCGACCTGCGCGGCATCGTGCGCGCATTGCGCCTGAGCCGAGCCACCATGCGCAACATCCGCCAGAATTTATTCTTCGCCTTCATCTACAACGTGCTCGGCATCCCCATCGCGGCGGGCGTGCTGTACCCGGTCTTCGGCTTGTTGCTCTCGCCCATCATCGCGGCAGCGGCGATGAGTTTCAGTTCGGTATCGGTGATCCTCAACGCGCTGCGGCTTAATCGCGAGAAGCTTTAACGTGAAACTCGCGTAGCGATTCGTTTGCCTCCTCTCCCGCCTGCGGGAGAGGATTGAGGTGAGGGGAAACGGGCATGGCAAGTTTCATTATCAGGGGTGGCTGCTGCCATGCCCGTTAGTCTGAATGTTTGCAATCAAGAAAGGAGAAAATCATGGAAGGACTATTTTCTTTGCTGCTTTTCGCCGTATTTTTTTACGTGATGATGCGCTTCGGCTGCGGAGCACATATGGTGCATGGAGGTCACGGCGGGCACGGGCAGCACACAACAGCAGGAGGCGATAACACCGATCCGGTGTGCGGCATGCCAGTACCTGCCGATAGCGGTTATACAAAGGTGTATCAGGGCACGCCGTATCGCCTCTGCTCAAGAAGCTGCCTCGACAAGTTCGACGCCAATCCGCAACAGTATTTGGGAAAGGAGAAATCATGAAACAAGGTATATCTTTGACGGCGGTGGGNCATGCGACCAGCCTGTTTCTGGTTATCACGTTTGCACTGTGTGTGGCGTTCGATCTGGTCTTTCCACAGCACGCAATGTACGAGGTATGGCGCAAACTGCTGCCGGGGTTCGAGTGGATCAGTTGGTCCAGCTTTGGGTTGGGGTTGGTCGAGAGTTATGGCTACGGTTGGTACTTCGCGTTGATATGGGTGCCTTTGTACAATGTCTTCGCCCACCGTGCTTGCTGCAAGTGACGCCATGCGTTACGTTTGGCTGATCTGGTCCGTTGCATTCCTGATTCCGTGGGCATGGCTGTATTTCATCAAGCCCGGCTTCCGCCGGGAGATGCTGCGCGTCAGTCTGGCGACCAGCTTGCTCGGACTCAGCGAACCGATTTTCGTGCCCGAATACTGGAATCCGCCGAGTTTGTTCGATCTCGCGCAGCGTACCGGGTTTGACATTGAAAGCCTGGTCTTCTGTTTCGCGATCGGCGGCATCGGTGCGGTGATGTACAACGCGCTTGCCAGCAAGGATATCGTGGAAGTGCCGCACGCAGAACGGCACAGCGCACGCCACCGCTGGCATCGTCTTGCCATTGCATCCCCGTATCTGATTTTTCCGGTGTTGTACTTCCTGCCGTGGAATCCTATCTATCCGGGCATCGTTGCGATGGCGACAGGCGGAATCGCCAACGTGCTGTGCCGCCCGGATCTGTTGCGCAATACCTTGGTCGGTGGGGTGCTGTTTTTGTTTCTCTACGCAGTCTCCATGCTGGCGCTGATCATTTTCGCGCCGGGCTACATCGAGCAGGTATGGAATCTGCCTGCTCTTTCGGGTGTGCTGCTTGGCGGCATTCCGCTGGAGGAACTCGCTTTCGGTTTTACTTTCGGGTTGTACTGGGCCGGCATTTATGAGCATTTCACCTGGCATCGCAGTCAGCCAAACAAGGGGCATTAACACGCATCACAGGAATAAATTCTGAAACAGGAGGCTGCCATGTCTGATCAACACGAAACACAACGCCTTTCAAGAGCGCGCTGGGTGCTCTACGGTTTTCTTGCGATTGCCGGATTCTTCTTGTTCACGGAGCACCGCGCACATGTGCTGGGAATTTTGCCCTATCTGTTCCTGTTGGCCTGCCTGCTGATGCACCTGTTCATGCACCATGGGCATGGTGGCGACGGCCAGCATTCTCATCATCATGATTCGTCTGAAGGAGAGCCGAAATGAATACGGATGCTTATGGCCTGTGGTCGCTGGTTATCATCAACTCTGCGGTGTTCATTATTTTCGCGTTCAGCTTCACCAAGCCGAAAACGCCCCGCGACTGGCGTTCGTTCGGCGCGTTCTCTGCTTTCATCGTCGCGCTCTTCACCGAGATGTATGGCTTTCCGCTGACGATTTACTTCCTGTCAGGCTGGTTGACGGAAAAGTTTCCCGGTGTGGATTTTCTGTCGCACGATGCCGGACACTTGCTGGAGGTGATGTTCGGTTGGCGCGCCAACCCGCACTTTGGGCCGTTCCATATGCTCAGCACCCTGTTTATCTTTGGCGGCTTTTGGTTGCTGGCTTCCGCGTGGAAAGTGCTTTATCAAGCGGTGCAGCGCAACGAGTTGGCCACCACCGGGTCTTATGCACGCATACGCCATCCCCAATACGTGGCTTTCGTGCTCATCATGTTCGGCTTCCTGTTGCAATGGCCGACAATAGTGACACTGGGGATGTTTCCGATCCTGGTGTGGATGTATATGCGTCTGGCGCGTTCCGAGGAGCGAGATACAGAGGCGCGCTTCGGTGAACGTTGGCGTGAATATGCCGCTCGTACTCCCAGATTCATTCCGCAACGCGGCCGATCCGGATCGTAGGGCGGTGATTGAAGTGATTGCAGGTGAAGACAGATACGTCTGGTTAATTTATGGAGTGATACCGTGAACGAAATAGTCAAAGACCCCGTTTGCCATATGCAGGTTTCATCTACCTCGTTTGCCACAGAATACGCGGGCGTCCATTACGCGTTTTGCTCGGCGCAATGCAAGGAACGATTTCTGGCGAACCCGCATTTATACATTGGATTTCCCGGACATAAAGCGCCCGCGCAGGAGGGGAAAAAAGTCATCAAGCGCCATCGCCTTTTGCTTTCGGCACCGCTTGATGCGATACAGGCAGAGCAAGTAAAACGCGCATTACTCGAGATGATGGGAATAGATGAGATTGGCATTGAGGGGGACAAAATCGAAATCCAGTATGACCTCATGCAAGTGACAACCGAGCAGATTGCGGACAAATTGGCATTGATAGGAGCCAATCTCGGAGGGGGCTGGATAGATCGCCTCAGATTGGCGTTCATCAATAACCTGGAGGAAATCGAGATTAGCAGCCTTGAAGTTGAAAACAAAAAGCGTTGTCATTAGCAACCTGGCGGATGAGGGAAGCGCGCCTGATTAGCCGTACAGAGTTTTTCCAGCAAGTCACCTGAGATGTATGGGTGTTTTTTATCAACCTGAAAGGAGTTAGCCATGAAAAAGTTATTGATTAGCAGTGTTGTCGCGGGGTTGTTTATGGGCGCACCCGTGGTTTACGCCGATGATGCGCATCATCCTGAGAAGGGGGGCGCGCCTGCGGCCAAGCCTGCCCCCGAAAAGAGTGTGCTGCCCAAGCAGCCTGCCGCACCCGACAAAACCATGAGTAGCGCAGGAGGCATCACTGACGCGCAGATGGGCAAGGCGCAAGAGCGCATGCAGCAGGCGCAGGCGCTCATGGGCAAGCTGCGCGAAACCAAAGATCCTGCCGAGCGTAAAAAGCTTATGCGAGAACACACCCAAGCCATGCAAGACACCATGGGCATGATGCGCGGCATGAAGATGGGCATGTGCCAGGGCATGGGCATGATGGGCGGCGGCCAGGAGATGGGCGCGATGGGGCAGGGCAAAGGGCAGCAGGCACAGTCTGGCGGCATGATGCCCATGCATCGGATGATGGAGGAGCGTATGGAGATGATGCAGATGATGATGGAGCAGATGCTGGAGCGTCAGGAAATGCTGATGCAGGACGGCAAATAATTGACCTCATCCCGGCGCGGCAGAAGCGCCGGGATATACTAACGGGCATGGAAAAGTGACCACCCCTGATAATGAAACCCGCCATGCCCGTTCCCTCACCCCCGTCCCCCCTCTGATGGAACTACTAGTCATTCCACTAAGCCAGCGAGCTGGCAAGTGGCTGGTTATCCCTAAGGGCGAGGGGTACGGTTCGTCGCTGCGCGAGTTTCACGTTAAAAATGCCATGAAAAGGAGGGNGTCCGATAGCGTCTTGCCTGCGCTGGCAAAAGATGGCATCTTGATCGTCTTTCTGATTGAAAGTCGCGTGTTTTCAGGAGAAGAAAATTGATTATGCTTGATGAATTTGTTCATGGAGCGCGCACTGCGTATTTCTCGATGGAAATCGCGCTGCAAAATGAAATCCAGACTTATGCCGGTGGTTTGGGCGTACTTGCCGGTGATACCTTGCGTTCGGCTACCGATCTCGAATTGCCGATGGTGGCGGTCAGTCTGGTCAGTCGCGCCGGTTATTTTCGCCAGGAAATTGACGCGCAAGGCCGTCAGATGGAGCATCCGGCGACCTGGGATCCTGCCAGCCTTGCGCAAGCGCTCGATGCCAGGATTGCCGTGCTGATCGAGGGGCGCAAAGTATGGATCAGTGCATGGCTGTATGTGCTGGAAGGCCATATGGGCGGTCGCCAGCCGGTATTGTTGCTTGATACCGATCTTGATGAGAACAGCAGCGATGATCGAAAAATTACCCACTATCTCTATGGCGGCGACAACGTTTACCGGCTCAAGCAGGAAATCGTGCTTGGGNTGGGCGGTGCGCGCCTGTTGCAGGCCCTCGGCTTTACGATACGGCATTACCACATGAACGAGGGGCACTCCGCTTTGCTCGGACTGGAACTGATGCGGCGTTTCACCTATTCTGCCGAACACCTGCGTCCCGGCGAATCGCAATACGACATTCCGCGCGTGCGTGACCTGTGCAGTTTTACCACCCACACACCGGTAGAGGCCGGTCATGACCGTTTCCCCTACGATCTGGTACGGCGCGTACTGGATAACGGTTTTGATTTCGAGATGCTCAAACACCAGGCTGGCGAGGACAACCTGAACATGACGCGGCTGGCGCTAAATCTGAGCGAATATGTCAACGGTGTCGCCCGAAAACATGCCGAAGTATCGAATGCGATGTTCCCCGGTTACCGGGTGCATGCGATTACCAATGGCGTACATCCCTATACCTGGACAGCGGCAAGTTTCCGCCAGCTTTACGATCAGCATGCACCGGGCTGGTGTCACGAACCCCAATTGCTGATGCGGGCCGACTGCTGCATTCCCGATGCGGAGATTTGGCAGGCGCATGTTCAGGCGAAACAGCATCTTATCGAAAAAGTGCAAACTTTGACCGGGGTGTCGCTTGACCCGGCAATACCCATCTTCGGCTTTGCCCGCCGCATGACGGCATACAAACGCCCGGACCTGTTGTTTTCCGATCTGGAACGGTTAAAGGCGATTGCACGCAAGCGCCCGTTTCAGATTGTTCTGGCAGGAAAAGCGCATCCCCGCGACGAAAATGGCAAGCAAATCATCGCGCAATTGCATGATCATGCCCGCGCCCTGGCTGGCACAATAACGGTTGCCTATTTGCCCGATTACGATCTGGCCCTGGCGCAGACACTGACTGCCGGGGTGGATGTCTGGCTCAATACGCCGCTACCGCCGATGGAAGCTTCCGGTACCAGCGGTATGAAAGCCGCATTCAACGGCGTGCCCAATCTTTCCGTGCTTGACGGCTGGTGGCTGGAAGGGTGCATCGAGGGCGTAACCGGCTGGGCGATAGGCGATGCGGCGGACATGCCGGATGGTGACGCGCTGGCGCTCTACGACAAACTTGAGCAAGTTGTGCTGCCGCTGTATTACGACGATAACAGTGGCTGGATAAAAATAATGAAAGGCGCGATCAGCAAGAACGCCTCTTACTTCAACAGCCATCGCATGATGCGCCGCTACGCAACCGAAGCTTATGGCCGATGAGCAGCGCTGATTCCTTGAGCGGATTGAAATGAAACAGGTCGAGCAGGCCTGTCGCGAAGCGGCTGCTCGCAAAACGGGGATCCGAAGCCTTTATTTAACTGTGTTCCCGCTTTCGAGGGAACGACAAAACCGGGTAAATCATGCTGCCCTAAGTTTCTGTATCCTGAAATGGATTTTTTAACGGGGCGATTCACTGCAAATCGGCGGCTGATGTGTGCAAAATACAAACTAATCAGCCATTTTTCTGTGCGCCGGCTAACACAGGCGTCATCGTGTCGGTCACATCCTTGCCGATACCCCGGTAGCCGGTATATCTGCCGGAGGAATCGAACATCGGCTCGCCGCTTACCATCAGATAGTGTCGCGGGCCGCCTGAGTTGATACGGCTGTAGACGAAATCCAGGAACGGTTTTCTGGTTGCCAGATTAGCACTCAGCGTTTCCCGTTCACCATCGAGCCAACTCAACCCGTAATCGTCCCTGATGTTGCCCAGCTTACTGTCTATCCGGATGCCGAGCATTTCCAGCACCGGGCCGAAAATTTTGGTGAAATTACCGTTTTCGTCCTGCTCCCAATACCAGTCTGATGACAGCTCCGTCAGGCGGCGAAAACGCGCTTCGCTGGCACGCAGTTCTATAGTGCGTTCCTGTACCGTTTGCTCCAGCTGCGTGTTGTACGCTTCAAGCAGCCTGTGCAGCAAGCGCACTTCCAGCATGTTGCGGATACGTGTCTGCACTTCGATCAGATCGAAGGGTTTGGCGACAAAGTCTTTCGCACCACAGGCCAACGCGCGCAGCTTGTGATCGGGTTGAGCCGTGATTACCAGCACGGGCAGGTAGCTGTCGGGTTCGATGGTTTTGAGCTGTTCCATGACCTCAAAACCGTCCATGCCGGGCATTTGCAGATCCAGCAGGATTAGATCAAAGCGGTTATTGCGATGCAGTTCGCTGACAGCATAGGGGTCTGAAGTCGATGCAACGCAGCTATAGCCTGCATCGCGCAATAACTCGCCCAGCAAAAGCACGTTGGCCGGCTGATCGTCAACGATCAGAATGCTGGCATTGAGAATTTCCTGGTTGCTGATCATGGCAGTTGTCCTGTTGTGTTAGCGCGTCTGATGCTGGAAACTTTCAGTGCATCCTCCAGCGCACCCATAAATTCATGAATCCTGATGGGTTTGGTGAGATAGCGGAAGAAGCCGGCTTCCAGCCCTTTTTCTATATCGTGAACCATGGCATTGGCACTCAAGGCTATCACCGGAATAGGCCGGGTAAGCGGGTCGCCGAGCAAAATTTTCATCGCCTCAGTCCCGCTGATTCCGGGCAGATTGATGTCCATCAGGATTACATCCGGCAGGTGGGCGCGTGCCAGCGAGATGCCCTTGAGTGCATCGCATGCACTCAGCATGCGTACATCGGGATGCTCCGCGATAATCTGTTCGACCAGCAGCAAATTGGCGGGGTTGTCTTCCACATACAGCAAGGTCGATTTTTCTGATGATGCCAGAAAAGTCGTTGCGGGCATGATCTGTCCTGCGGCCAGCTGGGGCATCACGTCGCGCCCCAGTTCGACACAAAACTCACTGCCAACCCCGACGCTGCTCTTGACACTGATGCTGCCCCCCATCAATTCCATCAGTTGTTTGGCAACCACCAGACCGATGCCGGTACCTTCTTCGGACCCGTTCTCCTGACCCAGCCGGTTGAAAGGCTGGAACAGTTGCAGCAACTTTTCAGGCGACAGGCCATTGCCCGTGTCGCGTATGCTGATTAACAGGCGCTCCGGATTACTGAGCGTGCATTCCACCACCACGCTTCCCTGTTCACGGTTGTATTTGATCGCATTGGATAGCAGATTAATCAGCACCTGTTTGACCCGGGTGCGGTCGGCATAGGCATACCAGCTCTCGTCAAACGGAATGAAGTGCATGTTGATGGCGTGACTTTGCGCCTGGGTTTCGATCAGGGTCTGGCATTCGCGCATGACTTCAGACAACGAGACCGCTTCCCGCGACAACGAAAGCTTGCCGGATTCGATCGCCGCAAGATCTAAAATTTCGTTGATCAGTTCAAGCAGATACCATCCTGCCTTGACGATCTGCTGCAGCCGTAGCCGCTGGCTCTCATTCGGCGGCGGGATGCCGATCTCCAGCAATTGGGCGAAGCCCAGAATGGCATTGAGCGGGGTGCGCAGCTCATGACTCATGCGCGAAAGAAAAATGGATTTTGCCAGATTTGACTTTTCCGCCAGTTCCTTTGCGTGCTCCAGTTCGGTGTTCTTGTCATGCAGTATCACATCCAGCCTTTTGCGCTCGGTCACATCGCGCGCGGCGGCAAACACGCCTTGCAGCCTCCCGTCACGGTCGTAAAAGGTGGTCGCGTTGTAGGAGACGGCCGTTTCATGGCCATGGATGGCGCGAGCGGTGAGCTCGTAGTCGGAGACCTTCTTTTCGCTCAGCACCCGTTTGATACCCGCCTCGGCCCGTTCCGGGTCGGTGAAGTGATGCTTGAACGGCGTGCCGATCAGCTCATCGCGGCTACGACCAGTGAGCGCTATCATCTGCTGGT
>Ga0006257_1000150_pt1 | contig 19185 bp, 17 predicted proteins | sample Deesub45470m_DNA_FD_54937 | JGI IMG/M metagenome (GOLD analysis project Ga0006257, IMG submission 54937) | Deep subsurface microbial communities from North Pacific Ocean - 450_OLKR46/470m Metagenome | ecosystem: Environmental > Terrestrial > Deep subsurface > Unclassified | place: North Pacific... | reverse complement strand
AGTGGCCCAGATTACAGCGGAATGCCTGGTCCAGTTTGCTCCGGAACGGGTGGCCCACTTTGCAGCGGAATCGGTGGCCGGATAGCTCCGGAATACGCACTCCAAATGAAATTCTCGCCTAGGCCTGTATTATCGCAGGGTGCGGGCGAGGATTTCACAGGCCAAATCCAGGTGACTCTCCGGATTGAGTGCAGGGCCGAGCAGGCGAGCCTGACCGGCGCGTTGCAGCAACCGATCATCGTAGCGGGCTTGGGGCGCCAACCGCCGCAGTTCCTTTTTGACAAAGGCGAAATTGAGGTCGCGGGATAACTGCATCGCGCTGCCGAGGCCTTCGAAGTTTAGAGTACCCCGGGTGAAAATGACCGCTGGTTGTCCTTTGGCGTAAAGCCAAAGGGTTTCATCCCGCTCTTCGCTGGTGGTTGTCTCCTCCCGGGTCACTTTCTTGGTCATGGGAATGCCCCCAGCGAGGAGGGTTTTGCCGATGCTGAATTTGCGCTCGGTGACTGTGCCGGTGGTTTGCATCCGCCCGCCACTGCTGGTGGCAGTCAGGAGCAAATCTACGGCAGCGTAGTCGATATCGAGGCGCTGGCCTTCGAAAGATTCCAACCGCAGTGCCAGCGCATCCAGTTTGAAACGGCGCACATGCAAGAGTTGCTGAGCGCTACGCATCCCGTCAACGTCGATCGCCAGCGCCGGCACTCCCGTCAGGGACAGCTGAGCGGCTAAGGCGTCAGCCTGCAGTCGGTCGCTGAAGCTTGCGAGAACGCGAGGTCCGCCGCCGGCAATTTTCTGCCGGGCCTCAAAAACAACGCAGCCCAACGTTTTGGCGATGAATTTTGCCACTTCGGCCTCGTCCGACGGCCAGTCGTGAATCGCGACAATGTGCATTTTTCCCTCCGATCAAAGGTGGAGCGGACGCGTCAAGAGTCCTGGAAGAGGATAAAAAATATCAGGCCAGAGACTACAAGAAAAATACCCGTAAAAGCGGTTGCATCGGGGAGAGGCGCCTGCAGCAACAACATTTCACCGATCAACGCGAATACGACTTCACTCGACTGGGTGGCATCGACCGCGGCCAGTTCACTTGGTTTGTTCGCCCGGTTCCGTGCCAGGAAGAACAGGCCGGTTGCCAGGATGCCGGATAAGAGCGCGACCAAGGCAGTGCTTAAAACCTGCCCTCGTGATGGAGCTAGCGGGTTGTTGATCACGATCAGCAGCAGCCAGAAGGGAAGCGACCCAAGGGAAAGCAATAGGATTTTATTGAAGGGGTTCTCCAGCAGTGGACTGCTGATGTTTGGCAGGGATGCTTTGCCCTTTTTTGCCTCCCAGACCAGCTGGTTGCCGATGGGGTAACAAAAGGCCGCTGCCAAAACGGGCAATCCGCCCAATAATAAAGGTTCAATGTTCTCCCAATCAACATGGCTGGCATTGACCAGCAGCACACCGACAACGATGATGCCAGAGAACAGCCATACCTTTTTGGGGAAACGCCTGCCGAACCCCATCAGCACACATAACGACGCGATAATGGTGAGCTGCCAGGTTGCCGCCACAACCCACCCCGGGGCGTGGTCGGCGCTGAAGCAAAGCAGCGAATAAAATCCGCCGAAACCAATAGTTCCGGCAATCGTCCAGAAAACCCAGTTGCGGAGGAATAGCCGGAAGACGTCCAGGGTCGATTTAACCCCCTGGATGAGGGGGAGAAGCAGCAACAAGAGTAGTATCATGAATCCATAGCGAAGTGATCCGGACCAGACCCAGTGGCCACCTTCCAGGCTCATGACTCGGTTCAAAATAAACGTCGAACTGAAGAACAGGCCAGAGAGAAGACCAATAGAAATCAATGAAATCATGGAAAATTTTCCTGAAAATCAGAAGGATACAGGTCATTGATACCTTTGGCCTTGGTGCAGCAGCCAACCTCCAACATGCGATTCACCCGGGTCTCGATGGGTCCAGTGGATAACACCCCCGCGCTCACTCCATTCGTATTCCCCGAAAAACTCGACCGAATCACCCTCGCGAAGCGCGTTGATTCGAGGAGCAAGGTCGATGTTATGGGCGACCAAGAGTGTTTGCCCGGAAGACAACTTGAGAATAAACTTTTGATGCCGGCTGCCCTTATTATCATCGGGCAACAATTTGACGACCACCCCCTGACCAGAGACCTGCAGATTGTTCTGATGGTTTGCAAATGCCTTGGCGATAAGGGCATCGGAATCAACGGTGGTTTGTTCTGATACTGAGGATTGCTTTTCGTTGAGGGTCGGCCATTGTTGCCCACTGAAAAGTGCATAGCCCGCCAGTAAAATCGCAACGACAATCCAGATTTTTCTCATGGGCGGCCCCCAGAGACCGGGTCTTCAGCCTGTTCCGGTTCGATTCCGAGAGCAACGAGAAACCGAGAGACCATGTTGTACGCGGCAATCACCCCCACCAGTTCGACCCGGCTTTGATCGTCGGGCATTGCCTCTCTCAGTGCGGCGAAGGTACTGTCGTTGACTTGCACCGCTCGCGTCATCTCAACGGTGAGTCCGATCACTGCACGCTCGTCCCCGTCAAACAGAGCCGTTAGCGTGGCCGCATTTTCAAAATCGCGCAGGGCGTCGACCTGAGCGGCCGTCCCACCCGCCTTGATGAACTCTGGCGCGTGATGGTGAAACTCATACTCCGCACCATTCAGAACCGCGACTCCGCAGATCGCCAGCTCTCGAAGTTTCGGCTCCAGGCTCAGTCCGCCTCGCACCTCCCGCAGGAAGGTGTTCCATCCTTTTGCGAAAGGTGGACTGTGGAGCAACATGCGGTCGAGATTGAGCAACGGCCCCCCACGACGGGTGCGGATCGAGGTTACCAGCTCTTCGGGAGTGGCAATGTCGGCGGGCAGGTAAGGAATGTGTGGCATGATTTTCCTTTTTACAAGTCAAGACTTGGGTAAAGGATCCCCATAATTTGGTATAAGTGTCAGTCTAACAGAAACCAAGCCCCCCCAAAGAGAACGCAATTTCCTGGGAAGCTTAACGCACTATTTGCGATTGAATGAGGCCAGATGATGCGAAAGTTGCAAGGAGTGGTGATCATGACGATACTTTCATCCCTGTTGGCTGCCTGCGCCGGTGAGCGCCCCACCACCCTTGGGGCGAAGAATGGGCTCCTGTCACCCTGTCCCAAATCCCCCAACTGCGTCTCGAGCCTGGCCGATGACCAATCCCATGGCATCGCTCCGCTTCGCTTCCGCGGCGACCCCGATGCTGCTTTTGCCCGCCTGATTCAGCTGCTAAAAGGCCGGAGCAACACCGTGATTATCGAGGAAACCGACCACTATCTGCGGGTTGAATTGCGGACCACCCTTTTTGTCGATGACGGCGAATTCCTGCTGAACCGGGAGCGCAAGGTCATCGAGGTGCGTTCCGCTTCGCGCCTGGGTTATTCGGACTTCGGCAAGAATCGCCGGCGAATGGAAGAGATCCGCCGGGCCTTTGCCGAAACGGAGCCGAAAACCTGAAAATGTAAATGCAAATAATGAAACGCCACTAAAACCCAATGACGCTATGGCAAGTATTACAGTTGAATGTTCTGGTACTATGATGAACGTTATTGCTGCGGTAGGGAGGACCAGTCACCGTATTAATCGGATGACATTTGAGACAGTCACGGGTGACAGTCATTACAAAGGAGTTGTTGGCTGTCTCCACCGAGTGGCAGGTAAGACATTCATACAAATCACCAGGGGNGTCATTCGGCGCAATACTGTCGTTTGGCATTTTCTTATCGATTAATAGATGATGCTTGTCTGGGTTTGCATATTTCAAAATCGGGAATCGCTTGAGATCACCATGACATTTGCGGCAAAAAGCTTCAGAAACTGAGCTTCCATTATCGGAATAGGACCAACTTGACCAACTTGACGTGCCGTCTCTGGATGTCCCAGAGGAGCCCCAGGAACTGGTGCTTGAGCTGGAGGTGGTGGTTGAGGTCCCGTATGAACTTGAATAACTGCTACTTCTGCCCCAGGCCAATGCATTAGAATTTGAGAACAAAACTGTTACTGACAAAACCGCGAATACCATCCATGTTTTGATTGTAGGTTGTTTCATAAATAGTCTCCTTTTTTGATAGTAACCCAAAGACGTTACCTTGGACCTGAGTATTTATATCCGACTGCTAAGGAATCAATTTCAGGTTCTTTTCCACATAGCTCTCAATCTCCGCAAGACCTGAGGAAAGATCCATGATTTCGACCTCAAGGGTGCTTATCTGGCTCTTGATATTGTCAATCCGTTGTTGCCAATGTGCGGGAAGGGTGGACCGATCTGGGGATGATGGCTGCCTGGGTTGGAGATTTTTGAATTCTTCGCTATCCTCTTCCCGTTTGATCTCGACGAGCATCTCTTCCATCCGGTCACGACTTTCCCTTAGGCCCTGCAACTCCTTTTCTTTAGCCTCAATACTACGAGAGCGAAAGTTCAGATAGGAAATGGCGATCTCAAGTTTTTGTAATTCGTAAACCCGGTCGTTTCTGGATTGCTGTGCCTTGAGTAATTGGATTATTTGGTCGAGGGAGCGTGTCATCTCGGCGGCGCCACTCTGCTCCGCAGGTGAAGCACCCTGAGCAGCGGCAAAGACTGGTAACAGCACCAAAAGGCTGATGAGGATAAGGCGGATACCTATCATGTGTCGGTTTTTCTCCAAAATGACAGATCAAGAAAAGGATTAAAAAGAATTATATTCAGATTCCCGATAAACGTCAACTGAGGTCTAAGGGTCCGAAAGGTCGTAGGAAAACATTTCGAGGAGTTTCGTCACTTCTCCCAGTCCGGCCTCTTGAAAACCCTACCTAAATTTTCCCAATCGGCGCCAGATAAATACAGAATTCCTCCTCCCCATCGACCCCGAGCAATTGATCCATCAAATCCTGATTGTAAGCAGCGATCGCACAGGTGCCTGCGTTGATCGCTTCACAGGCGAGGTAAAGATTCTGGCAGAGGTGGCCGACGTCGATGGCGATGACGCGGTGGGCGGCGAGGTCGTAGCGCCACTCCATGCGATAGGGAAGGGTGGTCCATACGAAGGTGACAGGGGCGCTGGCGACAAAGCTCTGGTTGAGGGTTGCTGGAACCAGTGTGGAGCGGATCTGGGCGGGGTCCAGGGGGCGCTCGAAAACCAGCCCGTGTTCGACCGGAAGATAGCGATAGAGCCCAGATGGCAAATCTTCGACCTGAGTGATCAGCAGGTAGGTTTCAAAAGCATGCCGGCAACCGGCGGAAGGTACGGTACGTAGGGCGGTACCTTGACCAACGATCTCTTGAACTCCCTGGGTGGCCCAAAGCAGCAGGGCCAATTCGGTCAGGGTCAACGGTTGCGGTTGGAAGCGCCGATGGCTGCGACGCCGACCAATGGCGGCGAGGAGGTCGGTGCCAGCGAAGGCTTTGAAATCCTCCGGACCGGGCAGGGAGATCAACTGCTGATCGGGGCCGGGCGGTTTTTGAAGCGGAGGAGGGGCTACCCCCTGGTTCTGGTCGGTGCGACGGAAGTCGATACTCAGCCGCAGGCGATCCTGCAGAAATTCCCGCTGCTGTTGAATCTCGCTTTTGCCCATAACAATCATCCCCTTGTTCTTGTTCAGTTTGAACTGCTCAAGCTCCGGCAGTCCCTCTCTCGGCCAGAAACTCAGCCAGCACCCTCGCGGTATGAGACACCTTTGCCAACTTGGCAACCTCCTCCGGTAATCCCTCGGCGACAATTTTCCCGCCACCGTCGCCCCCCTCGGGGCCGAGATCGATGAGCCAATCGGCTTCGGCGACGACGTCGAGGTTGTGCTCGATCACCAGCACGGTATTTCCGGCCGCCACCAGACGGTGAAGCACCCGAATCAGCTTCTCCACATCGGCCATGTGCAGTCCGATAGTCGGCTCATCGAGAATGTAGAGAGCGTGGTTGGGGCCGAGAATTCCGGCCGGAGGTTCAACCAGGTCAGGCCGCACCTTGGCCAACTCGGTGACCAGCTTGATCCGTTGTGCCTCGCCGCCGGAGAGGGTCGGGCTCTGCTGGCCGAGAGTCAGGTAGCCAAGTCCGACGTCCTGCAGCAGGCGCAGGGCATGGTGAATCTTGCGGTGGGCGCTGAAGAAGTCGGTGGCCTGGTTGACGGTCATTTTCAGCACCTCGCCAATGCTGCGATCCTTGAAGAGCACCATCTGGGTTTCGGTGGTAAAACGGGCGCCGCAGCAGGTTTCGCAGCTGACCTTGACGTCGGGGAGAAAGCTCATCTCGATCTTCTGCATCCCCTGGCCTTCACACTCCGGGCAACGCCCCCCTTTGACGTTGAAGGAGAAACGACTCGGTCCCCAACCACGCATTTTGGCTTCGGGTGTCGCGGCGAACAAGCGCCGAATTTCGTCCCAGAAGCCAACATAGGTGGCCGGGCAGGAGCGGGGAGTCTTGCCGATGGGAGTCTGATCAACCTCCAGCAGTCGCTTGACCTGGTCCCAGCCTCGCAGTTCCCGACAGCCGTGGGTGGGCGGAACCTTTTTATCCCGGGTCCGTTGCTCAGCGAGCAGGCGTTGCAGGTTGGCGTGGAGCAGTTGCCGCACCAGGGTGCTTTTGCCGCTGCCGCTGACCCCGGTGACACAGATCAGCCGCCCCAGAGGGAGAGCGACGTCAATCCCTTTGAGGTTGTGCAGGTTAGCGCCGACAATTTCGAGCTTTGGGGTTTCGCCGGTGCGCCGTTCCAGCAGCGGGTGCCGCAAGGGGTGGGCGAGGAAGCGCCCGGTCATCGAGTCGGACGCAGCCATCAGATCGGCCACCGTCCCTTCGGCGACCACATAGCCACCATCCACCCCGGCACCGGGGCCAAGATCGACCAGATGCTCGGCGCGGCGAATGGTCTCCTCGTCATGCTCGACCACCACCACTGTGTTGCCTTTGTCGCCGAGTTTGGCCAGGGTGTCGAGCAACATGCGGTTGTCCCGCGGGTGCAGGCCGATGGTCGGCTCATCGAGGATATAGCAGACCCCGCGCAGATTGGAGCCGAGCTGGGCGGCAAGACGGATGCGCTGGGCTTCGCCGCCGGAGAGGGTCGGGGCGGAGCGGTCGAGGGAGAGATAGGAGAGGCCGACCTCTTCGAGAAACTGCAGCCGCCCGGTCAATTCGGCGAGGATATCCCGGGCGATCTCCCCTTCGCGGCCGTTCAGTTGCAGTGAACTGAAGAAGGTGCCGGCTGCAGTGACCGGCAGAGCGGTCAGTTCGGCAATGGAGCGGTCGCGAAAGCGGATGGCCAACGCTTCGGGGCGCAGACGTTGACCTTGGCAGGCCGGACAGGGTTTCTCTGCCCCTTCCCACCAGGCATTCCAGGAGATCTCTTCACCGCTCTGTTCGGCATCGAAGCCGGGGAGGACCAATCCGGTACCGAAGCAACTCGGGCACCAGCCGTGCTTGGAGTTGAAGGAGAATAGCCGCGGATCCGGTTCTTCGAAGCTGCTGCCGCAACCGGGGCAGGCTCTGCGGGTTGAGAAGAGCAGGCCGTCGCTCAGCTGGTCTTTGCTCTTGGGGCGACCAGGTTTTTTCGCAACAGGAGGGGCGACGGCAGCCTTTGCAACCACCTGCACGATTCCCTTGCCGAATTCCAGGGCGCGGCCCAGCAGTTCGCGCAGCTCGGCTTCGGTTTTGGGAGAAATGGTGATGTCGCCCACCGGCAGCTCGATATTGTGCTCCTTGAAACGGTCGAGGCGCGGCCAAGGGTCGGTGGGGGTGTCGAAACCGTCAACCCGCAGATGATCGAAACCTTTGCCGGCAGCCCACTTGGCGAGATCGGTGTAATAACCTTTGCGGGCCACCACCAGCGGCGCCAGCAGGGTCACGGTTTTGCCCCTGAAATCGCGTAGCAGGCGGGCGACGATCACTTCGGGGGTCTGCGGTTCGATCGGCAGGTCACAATCATGGCAATACTGGGTGCCGAGTTTGACGAACAGCAGGCGCAGGAAATGATAGATCTCGGTCAGGGTCGCCACGGTGCTCTTGCGGCCGCCGCGGCTGGTACGTTGCTCGATAGCGACGGTGGGGGGGATACCAAACACTGCGTCGACCTCAGGGCGGGCCGAGGGCTGCACGAACTGGCGGGCGTAGGCGTTGAGGGATTCGAGGTAGCGGCGCTGCCCCTCGCCGAAGAGGATATCGAAGGCGACGGTACTCTTGCCGCTGCCGGAAATGCCGGTGATGACGGTAAAACTGCCGCGGGGGATGCAGATGTCGACGTTCTTGAGATTGTGCTCCCGGGCGCCGTGCATGCAGATGCTGTTGGTGGCGTGGGCTGTCGGTGCGGAGTACTCGGCCAAGGCTTCGGCGACTTGGGTGGCAATCGGCACCCGGCCCAACGCTTTGCGGTAATCGCGCAGGGCGGCGCCGGTATGGCTGTCCGGATGGTCGGACACCTGTTGCGGAGTGCCGATGCAGACCACTTCACCGCCGGCATCGCCCCCTTCCGGTCCGAGATCGATGAGCCAATCGGCGGCGCCGATGACGTCGAGGTTGTGCTCGATCACTACCAGCGAATGGCCTTCATCGAGCAGACGGCGGAAAGCGCCCAGGAGCTTGGCGATATCTTCGAAGTGCAGTCCGGTGGTCGGTTCGTCGAGCAGAAAAAGGGTTTTCCCCTGGCCTTTGCCTTTGGCCTTGGCCAGATAACCGGCGAGTTTGAGGCGCTGGGCTTCGCCGCCGGAGAGGGTCGGCACCGGTTGGCCGAGACGCAGGTAATCAAGCCCCACTGCCGCCAAAGGTTCGAGGCCGCGCAGCACCGGTGGATTGTCGGCGAAGAAATCCAGGGCCTCAGCGACGGTCAGTTCCAGCACTGCGGCCAGATGACGGGCTTCGCCGGTGGTGGCCGAATGCAGTTGCACTTCGAGGACTTCGGCCCGGTATCTGCGCCCGTTGCAGTCGGGACAGCGCAGGTAGACATCGGAGAGAAATTGCATCTCCACATGCTCAAAGCCGTTGCCGCTGCAGGTCGGGCAGCGCCCGGTGCCGGAATTGAAGCTGAAGGTGCCGGCGGTGTAGTCCCGTTCCTTGGCCAGAGGTTCGCCGGCGAAGGCCTTGCGGATGACATCGAAGACGCCGACGTAGCTGGCGGGATTGGAGCGAGTGGTCTTGCCGATGGCCGATTGGTCGACCAGGGTCACTTCGTCGATCTGCTCAAGGCCGAGAATGGCGCGATGGGCGCCGGGCAGCTCGGCCGGCTTTCCGAACTCCTTGGTCAGAGCGTTGTAGAGCACATCCTGGATCAGGGTCGATTTTCCCGAACCCGAAACACCGGTAATAACCACCAGGCGGTTCAGGGGAAGGGAGACGTTAATCCCTTTGAGATTGTGGGCCGCGGCGCCGAAGATTTCCAGTTGCGGGTGTTGCTTGCGGATAGGGGTGGGTCGGTAATCGGAAACTACCGATTTCTGGCCGGTCAGGTATTGAGCGGTGAGAGATTGCTTTGCCGCTGCCAACTCCTTCGGAGGGCCAAAGAAAACAATCTCACCGCCGCGCTCACCAGGCCCGGGGCCGAGGTCCAGCAGGCGGTCGGCAGCCAGCATCACTTGCGGGTCGTGTTCGACCACCAGCAGGGTGTTGCCGGCATCCCGCAAGCGCTGCAGCACCGCAACAATCCGCCCCATATCCCGTGGGTGCAGGCCGATGGAGGGCTCATCGAGGACGAACAGGGTATTGACCAGCGAAGTCCCCAGAGCGGTGGTCAGGTTGATCCGCTGCACCTCGCCCCCCGAGAGGGTGCGGGACTGCCGGTCGAGAGTCAGGTAACCGAGGCCGACCTGCTCCAGATAGGCGAGCCGGCCGCGGACCTCGGCGAGCAAAAGTTCGGCGGCCTCATCCAGTGGGGCTGGGAGTTGCAGGCGCTCGAAGAAGGAATGGCAGAGGCTGATCGGCAGCAACATGACGTCGTGCAGGCAGAGGCCGGGGAGCGTCTCGGGAAGGCCAGACCCTTCGGGTCGAAAACGTTTCTCGGTAGCCAAGACCCGGTCCGCGTCACCTTTGCCCCCGAGGCGCCAGTGCAGCGCCTCAGGTTTGAGTCGGGCGCCGCGGCAACCGGGGCATTGATCGTAAGAACGGTAGCGGGAGAGCAGCACGCGGATGTGCATTTTGTAGGCTTTGGATTCGAGCCAGTCAAAGAAACGCTGCACTCCGTACCAGTGGCCGCAATCCCAGTGGGTCCAGGCGTCATCGCCGGCGAGCACCCAGCGCTGCTGCTCGGCATCCAACTCCCGCCAGGGGATATCCACCGGCATGTTTGCTTTGGGGGCATAGCGGATCAGATCGTCCTGACACTCGCGAAAACTCTCGCTTTGCATCGGCTTGATCGCCCCTTCGCCCAGCGTCTTTGCAGCGTCGGGAATAACCAGATTGAAGTCGACGCCGATGGTGCGGCCGAAGCCGCGGCACGATTCACAGGCCCCGACCGGGGAATTGAAGGAAAAAAGATTCGGTGCCGGATCGGCGAATTGCAGATCGCAGTCGGGGCAGTGCAGGGTGGACGAGTAGCGCCAGGGTTCGGCTGGCTTGCCGTCCTCATCCACCGGGTAGATGGCAATCCGGCTATGGCCGACCTTGAGGGCCGCCTCCAGGCTTTCAGCGATGCGAGGTCGGGATTTGGCGATCAGCTTGATCCGGTCCTGTACCACCTCGATCAACCCTGGTTCCTCCCGGTGGATCCGGGTGTAGCCCTGGGCAGTTAAATGCCCTTTGACCTCCTCGACGGTGAAATTTTCCGGCACCGGCACGGCGAAGGTAATCAGCAACCGAAACTCAGCACCAGCGCTGCGCCGCAGTAAATCGTTGATAATGCTTTCCGGGGTATCACGCCGCACCTCATGTCCACAGCCGGGGCAGAACAGCCGGGCGGCCCGGGCGAAGAGCAGCTTGAGGTGATCGTTGAGCTCGGTCATCGTCCCGACCGTGGAGCGGGAGGTCCGCACCGGGTTGGTCTGATCGATGGCGATGGCCGGGGGGATCCCCTCGATGGCGTCGACCTGGGGCTTGTCCATGCGGTCGAGAAACTGGCGGGCGTAGGGGGAGAAGGTTTCGACGTAGCGGCGCTGCCCCTCGGCGTAGATGGTGTCGAAGGCCAGCGAGGACTTACCCGAACCGCTGACCCCGGTGACCACGATCAGTTCGCCCAGGGGGAGGTCGAGGGAGAGGTTTTTCAGGTTGTTCTGGCGGGCCCCTTTGACCCGAATCACAGCGTCGGACATGAGACTCCAAAGACATCAAAAAGGGAAGGGGAGGNGTTATTCCCAGTGGTCGCCGCGTTTTTTCAGGGCAATGACTTCGACTTTACCCTTGTCGCTAACCATTGCAGTGAGAATCCAGCTGACCAGACTGATAATCAGCGACCCGACCAGAGCCGGCCAGAATCCGGTGACGGAAAAACCACCGATGACCCCGGAGACCATCATCAGCAACAAGGCGTTGATGACGAAGGTGAATAACCCCAGGGAGAGAATATTGATCGGCAGGGTCAGAAGAATCAGGATCGGCCGGAACAGGGCATTGAGAATGCCGAGCAGGGCGGCGGCAAACAAGGCGGCGAAAAAATTGCTGACCTGGATCCCTTCGATTAAATATGCGGCGGCGACGATCGCCAGGGTAAGAATCGACCAGCGGAAAAACAGCCCGGACATGCGTAAACTCCTTGGGAATGAAAAAGGTTGGTTGAGTCAGTCAGCAAAGCTCATTATATCAGGGGGATCGTTGCTCACGGAAATATTTTTCCAAGCCAGCGGAAACCCTGTGAAACCTTGACTTGTCTTGCTTTGAACGGGTAGATTACCAGGCCTGACCTGTCAGACCAATTGACCTTTGGAGGAAATTTAATCATGCGCCCACTGATTCGCCTCTCAACTGCCCTGCTGCTCTGTTTGGCCACCGTTTTGCCGGTCGCCGCCCAGGAGGTCACCATCTCCTTCAACCAGATTGTGGAGCATCCCGCACTCGACGCTCTGCGCAAGGGGGTGCAAGAGGAGATCGAAGCCCAGGGCTACAAACCGACCTGGCACGTGCACATCGCCCAAGGGAATATCTCCACTGCCAACCTGATTGCCAAACAGATTCTGGGCGAGAAGCCGAACCTGGTGGTCAGTATTGCCACTCCGACCTCCCAGGCCTGCGCCCAGGCAATTAAGAAGATCCCCATCGTCTTCGCTGCGGTCTCCGACCCGGTCGGTGCCGGACTGGTTGCCAGCCTGGAGAAGCCCGGCGGCAATCTGACCGGAACCACCGACATGAGCCCGGTCGATCGGCAGCTCGACCTGATCCGGGAAGTCCTGCCGCAACTCAAGCGGCTTGGGGTCATCTACAACAGTGGCGAGGCCAATTCGGCTGCGATCATCAAGGNGCTGAAAGAGGAATCTAAAAAGCGCGGCATCACTCTCGAAGAGGCAGCCGTGGCCAACTCCGCTGGCGTTGTCCAAGCCGCCAAGAGCCTGGTTGGCCGCGCCGATGCGATCTACATCCCCACCGACAACACCGTGGTTTCGGTCTTCGAGGCGATTGCCAAGGTCGGTTACGACAGCAAACTGCCGGTGTTTGCCGCCGACGTCGATTCGGTCGCTCGCGGCGCTGTCGCGGCCCTGGCCGTCGACTACTACCGCATGGGCCGCCAGACTGGCGAGATGGCTGTGCGGGTGCTCAAGGGCGCCGCCACCGCAACCATGCCGGTGGAAACCCTCAAGGAGTTTCAGATTCACCTGAACCCGGGATCGGCCAAGAAGATGGGGTTGGAGATTTCCCCGGCGCTGCTCAAGCGCGCCGACAAGATCGTAAAATAATCTGACTTGAGCGTTTTCTCTTCGGGGGTGCGCAAGACGCACCCCTTTGTTTTTCCTTCGGAGTTGGTTCCATGACTTGGTACGCCTTCCTCGGCGCCATCGAACAGGGGTTCGCCTTTGGGTTGATGGTGCTGGGGGTCTATCTGACCTTTCGCATCCTCGACTTCCCCGATCTGACCGTCGACGGCAGTCTTCCCCTGGGGGCGGCGGTGACCGCAGTCTCCATCACCGCCGGACTGCATCCGCTGGTGGCTATGATTCTGGCCATGGGGTGCGGTTTTCTGGCCGGGGTGGTAACCGGTCTGCTCAACACCAAGTTGCGGATTCTGCATCTGCTCGCCTCGATCCTGACCATGATCGCTCTCTACTCCATCAACATCCGCATCATGGGGCGGCCGAACATGACTCTGCTCGGCCAGCAGACCCTGCTCGATCCGCTGCTGGCTGCCGGCTGGGAAACGTCGACCGGAGCGCCGTTGCTGTTCGGGGTGATCTGTGCCGTCGTGGTCGTGCTGATGATCTGGTTTCTGCATACCGAGTTCGGTCTGGCGATGCTGGCCACCGGCGACAACAAGCAGATGATCACCAGCCAGGGGGTTAACACCGATCTGATCCTGGTCTTCGGCATCGGACTTTCCAACGCGTTGGTCGCCCTGAGCGGTTCGCTGCTCTGCCAGTCCCAGGGAGCGGCCGATGTCAACATGGGGGTAGGCACCATCGTTGCCGGCCTGGCTTCGGTGATTGTCGGTGAAACCATCTTCGGGGACCGCAGCATCGGCCGCGCCATCATCGCCGCGCTGCTCGGCTCGGTGATCTACCGACTGGCCATCGCCTTGGCCTTGAGTGTCCGCCTCGGCAGTTTCAGTATCACCCCGAGCGATTTGAATCTGATTACCGCTCTGCTGGTGATCGTTGCCCTGACCTTGCCCAAGGTCCGCCAACGCTTGAGGTTCCGATGATCGTACTGGAGAAGATCGTCAAATATTTCCACCGCGGCAGCATCAACCAGGTCCTGGCCCTCGACCAGCTCGACCTGACCGTTCATCGCGGCGACTTCATCACCATCATCGGTTCCAACGGTGCCGGCAAATCGACCTTGCTCAATTGCCTGGCCGGCTCCTACGGTCTCGATGGCGGCCGCATCCTGGTCGATGACAAGGACCTCACCGGCTGGCCGGAATATCGCCGCGCTTCCTATATCAGCCGGGTGTTTCAGGACCCGCTGCTCGGCACCTGCGGCGCCCTCTCCATCGAGCAGAACCTGGCTCTGGCCCAGCGCCGCTGCTCCCGTCACGGCCTCGGCCTCGGTGTCAAAGAGAAGGATCGGCAGCTGTTTCGCGATCACTTGCAGCATCTCGGCCTCGGCTTGGAGCACCGCCTGAAAGATCGGGTCGGTTTGCTCTCCGGCGGTCAGCGCCAGGCCCTGACCATGCTGATGGCGACCCTGGTGCGGCCGGAAATCCTTCTGCTTGACGAGCACACCGCCGCCCTCGACCCCAAGACCGCCCAGCAGATCCTCGATCTAAGTGCCCGCTTGGTGGAAGAGCAGGGGTTGACCGCGTTGATGGTGACCCACAACATGCGTCAGGCGCTTTCCCTCGGCAACCGTCTGATCATGCTGCACCAGGGGAAGATTATTCTGGATGTGGCGGGGGAGGAGAAAGCGGCAATGCGGGTGGAGGATCTGCTGGAGCGTTTCTACTCGGTGCGCGGTGAGGCGTTTTCCCAAGACCGGATGCTGCTGGTATAAAAACAGCGGACCGAATTTCGCAACGAAAAGAGGGCGCTTCCCCCGCGGGAAAGCGCCTTCTTTATTGGTCCGTGAAGTATGATCGTTACTTGTAGTAGCCGACCGCGCAGACCTGATCACCAACTTTGGTGATGAAGGTGACCTTCTGGACGGGCTCGGTGGTTCCGGGGCGCGGCCACATATAGGAAACTTCGCCAATCGAACCTTCAGCGGCCTTAGCATAAATCTCTTCGCCGAGCGCTTTTCCGGCCTTGTCCATGAGCCCCTTCAGACTCTTGCCGGTCAGGGAGGGGTGGGCAGTAAAGTTGCCATCGGGGCCGCCGCAGAAGGGATACAGATCGCGATCCTTGAACCCATCTTCACCCTTGGCGAACTTGGCCAGGGCATCGGCTTTATTGGCCTTGACCGCCGCCACCGCTTTCTCCAGCATAGCCTTGGCTTCTGGCGCCGTACCAAACTCCCCAGCCCAACCGGTTGTAATAACCATCAGCATCAGAGCAGCAAAAGCGACAAATACCTTTAAACCTTTCATTCTGTTCCCCTTTCTCTTCCATGAAAAATGATTCGAACAGGAATCAAGCCCCCCGGACCGACCGGAAAGCATCGAGGGAAAAATCTAACAGTATTTTATTGTGAAAACAAGATAGAAAATTATTTGTCGCTAATTTGCGAAAACTTTCTTCATTAATCCACTGGAAAGGGACATTGTTCTTGCTTCCGAACAAGTCAAACATAGTTTCCTCTTATCCCTTTGTCACCGATTGCGACCTCGACGGTTATCGTCCCCCCTGCCTCGGTCTTTTGAAACCCGCCGATCATTTCCCCGATCTCGATCTCGATCCCGCCAGACACGATCATGTTGGCGACTCTGGCTCCGGTGGATGGTTTTTCGCTCAACCACGCGTTCCCGATGGCGGTGGTCAAACCAGTGATGACGCCCCAGATCCCTCGGGCTGAGGTAGACCCGCTGCTGAACGTGGATCGGATGCCGGTGGCGGAAAGACCGCCCATCCAGAAAATAGGATCCCCGGTAGGCATAGCCCCCTCGGTAGACGTAACCAAAGCTCAGGAAGATGCGATATGGACCGTAAAAATCGGCAGGGTAGTAGTAATACTGCGGCGGAGGATGGGTCACATAAATATGGGCTTGGGCGGCAGGTGGTGGGGTTTTGACGATGGTGGACGGGTCGGATACCAGTTGCCAGGTACCGTCGGGTTGGCGACAAGCTGTTCCGTAGCCTTGCTGTTGTTCACCGCCAATTATGATCGTCGAGATGAACTCCCGACAGGGACCTTTCTGACCATCCGTAAAGGTTCTAACCGGCACAATCCCCCCGGAGCTTCCGGTGTCAGGATTGACCCAATCGGAGGATTGATTGGATGGGTTATTCTCCAGCGCATACTGGATGGTATCGGACATTGCCAGTTGTTCAGGAGCCAAAAGCGCCCCGGCGGACTGCCCGAAACCATTAGCAGTCCACACCAGAGTTGCCGCCAGCACTGTCAATAACCAGGTTAAAGGTTTCATGTCGCATCTCCTTGCCGGCCCAGGCAGGCCGAACGCACCTGAAACGGATTGTGACTCTGTTTCCATTCAGCATACCACAAGCCAATCACTCAGCCTCCAGGTCTGCTCTTTGGGAAGGTCCTCTGATTCCTCGTGTCCCTGGATTTTGGCGATCGACTCCATTTACGAATTTACCGAAAATGTTATAAAGCGGGTGTTAAGAGAGGGCCATTCCGAGTAAAGTCTTCCTGAGTCCGTGAGATCACAGTCGAAGAAAATACTGCGAATGCACATAAGGTGCTGATTTGCCACGATAATTATGCTACGCTGCAACCCGTCAACAACTCACTTGGCGGGTGAATTTCATGAAACGTTTCATCATCGAGAAATCCGAGGACGAATTCTACAGCTCCCACTCCGGTCTCGCCCTGATCGGGTTGTGCCTCAACCGCTACACCAGCTTGGCCAAGCGCCTGGGTTCGGTGTCGTCGCTGAAAAAAGGGGCCATCTCCCACGCCGACGTGGTTCGCAGCTATCTCGGCTCGCTCTGTCTCGGCAAGAGCGATTTTGAGGCAATCAGCGGTTTTCGGCAGGATCGCTTTTTTCAGGAATCCCTGGGGCTCAAGGAGATTCCCGCCGAACCAACTCTGCGGCAGCGACTGGAGGACCAGAACGAAGCTTTTCGAACGATCGTCAACTTTTGCGTCACCGAGTTTCTCCAAAAGTCGGGAGCCTTGTGTTCGGCCCTGGCCACTGGTCACGTCCCCCTGGACATCGACGTGTTCACCCAGGACAACTCCGGGACCAAGAAACAAGGCGTCTCGCGCACCTACCAAGGGTTTGACGGTTTTGCCCCGATTGCCGCCTATCTGGCCCTGGAAGGGTGGCTGCTGGAAATCGAGCATCGCGAAGGTTCCCAACACAGCCAGAAGAACTTCATTCCATTTCTCGCCCGGGTACTGCACAAGGCCCTGGCCTTGACCTCCGCGCCCCTGCTGGTGCGTCTCGATTCCGCCCACGATGCCTGGGAGACCCGTATTGAGCTGGCCAGCCATGAGCGGGTGGACTACATCCTGAAATGGAATCCTCGGGGTCAGAGCAAAGCCCTCTGGCACCGGCGGGCCTTTGCCGAAGGCAAGATCAGCGAGCCACGGCCGGGCAAACGCATCGCGCTCTTCAGTGTCCTGGACACGCATCCCTGGACGGACGAAACCGGCGCAAAACACGAGCTCAGCTGCCGCCGCATCGTCCGCGTCACCGAGCGCACCATCGACAAGAAGGGGCAGCTTTTGCTGGAGCCCGACATCGAGTTGGAGGGCTGGTGGACCTCCCTGAGTCTGCCCATCGAGAAGATCATCGCTCTTTACCAGGATCACGGCACCAGCGAGCAGTTCCACAGCGAGCTCAAAACCGATATGGACCTGGAGCGTTTGCCCTCGGGCAAGTTCGAGGTCAACAGCCTGGTGATGAGCTGTGCCGCGCTCGCTTACAACATCCTGCGCTTCATCGGGCAGATCGGCCTGCTCGGAGACAAAACGCCGGTCAGGCATCCGGCCAAGCGCCGCCGGATCAAGACCGTTATCCAGGAGCTGATGTACCTGGCCGCCCGATTAATCGAGACCGGCCGCCGGTTGCGGCTGCGCTTCAGCCGTCACAGCGGGTTATCCTTCGAGGCGTTTGCAGCTCTTTACCAACGCTTGGCCTACGGGTAAACCGCCAACTCAACCAACAGAGCCGACAAAGCCCCCGGGTACTTGCAGTGCACAAGGTTGAACTCGGCCTAAAATCGCCACAAAGGTGGTTGTCGCGGTCAATCTGCCAACAATCGGAGCCGACAGAGGCCCTCGGAGGGCCGATTTTTCAATTCAACAATGTCCCGGAGCCAGATTTCACCCACGCGGGAGGAGAAAACTGGAAACCGGGAAGAGTTCGCACGGATTCAGGGTCTATTAATTTCCTGATAGATGACACCCTCCTGAGCATTAGCATCTGGACCATTGGCCAGAATTCTGTTGGAATGTGAATCGGCTACGAAAGGTTATTCGGTCAAGTTTCACTATAAGCAGATAGTGGGCTTGGCTGCGAAATTGTGCGTATTTAATGGATACCCTTCGAATAAATTATCATTTCTAATGCACTAAAGAGCCAAATCGATAATTTCGGCTCCTGCTTAGCCTAAGGATACAAAGAACACTCAAGCCAGCTCCGAAGTCAAGTTCTCGATTCCGTGATGAACATCCGCCAATACCATATCCGTGAAGCCTATATCAAAAGTTGGCACTTAAGCACATCTGGTACGCGGTCATTGGGCCTATTGGAAAGCCGGGGNGTGGATGCTTTCAAGCGTACCAGGGGCCAAAGCGCACACCAGTCGGCACCTTCCACCAATCGTCTTGGCGCTGGATCTTGTCAGCCTGTTCATGTAAAAAAGAGCCACGAAAAAGNGAATTTCGGTGTCTTTTCAAAGTGGAGGACGATCTCCTGGTCGAAACTGTGAGCGTTAAGGCCGGAAAACCCTACAGCGAGGCCATTCAGCTTGGTGACCCTCNCCCACGAATTGCCCACGGTTACCAGATCGTGGACGTTTCTCGCATTGCACCGTCTATCAGACGGGAGAAGCCCTCAATCATTGGATCGAGGGCTTCTCTGATTTATCGCTATATCTAGAACAACTCCAGGGGGGCCTTCTTACAGTCCAGGGTAGCCCCCTTGGTGTCCTGTTGGTTAAACAGCTTGATGGCGGTTTCGATGATTTTGTCCCGGGTGTTGAAGAAAATTCCTGAAGAAAATTCCCAGGCCAAATTACAGCAAAGAATCCGCTGTAGAATACTCTGCAAACATATGTGGGATATTATACGTTAATTGGGCAGTAAGACCAAGACACTCTGGTGGAGCAGATAAAAACCATGCAATTTTGACCACTTAAAAACATATTTAAACTTGGCATTACTTATGAATACTAGAGAAACCAGATCATCCACCCTTTCCTAAATGGAGTGTCGAGGGTCATGGTAATTGAGCACCTTGACCCAGATCAGGGTCAGCCGAATTGAGCACCCCGGGGTCAACTTAATTGAGCAGTTTTGCCAGCGGCGGGGTCAGCGTTATTGATC
>Ga0006257_1000141_pt1 | contig 19732 bp, 12 predicted proteins | sample Deesub45470m_DNA_FD_54937 | JGI IMG/M metagenome (GOLD analysis project Ga0006257, IMG submission 54937) | Deep subsurface microbial communities from North Pacific Ocean - 450_OLKR46/470m Metagenome | ecosystem: Environmental > Terrestrial > Deep subsurface > Unclassified | place: North Pacific... | reverse complement strand
TCGGTCAGAACATGAAGCGGCGGTGGTGGCATCCGTAGGGTGAATCAGCCAATCGACCCCCGCGCAACACTTTTCTGCCAACCCCGTGAGCAATTACCAGGATAGAGCGATGCCACCAATATTCAGTTCAGCGTAGTAACTGTGATTGTTCAAAAGTAACCACGCCATTCGCCTGCAACACTCGTTTACTAGTGATTGAGCATCCATGTCAGCGTATCGCGTAGATCATATATCGGCCTTTGCCCGGACACCGCATCGAGCTTGCTACGATCTCCCCACAATGTTTTTACCTCGTTCTCCCGAACAAAGTCCGGATTGACGCGAACGGCGAAATCGCGTCCCGAAATCTCCTGGATCATGGCGATTACTTCTCTCAGCGAATAGGCCTTGCCGGAGCAGATGTTGAATGTTTCGCCCAAAGCAGAAGGCGCGTCCAGAAGAGAGGCATAGGCCGACACGACATCACGGACATCCGAAAAATCACGGGAAACGTCCAGATTTCCCAACTCTATCTCATCTGCCTTTTGACGCACATGATGAACGATCTTGGGTATGACAAAATTGATTGATTGTCCGACGCCAGTATAGTTGAACGGCCGGGCGAGGATGATCGGCAAACGTTCTCTGTACAGGCGGGCAACAAACTCCATCGATAATTTACTGACAGCATAGTCGTTTACAGGGTCAGGCGAAACAGATTCGGTAATGGCGCCACTTACCCGATTTCCATAAATATTAGCACTGCTGGCCAGAAGGATTGTATCGACATTTCCCGCTTTATCGAGGGCGTCCAGCAGATTGCGACTACCCACGATGTTTGTACGATAAATATCTTCGGCTACGCCATGAGAGACAAATGCGATTGCAGCAAGATGCACGACCTTATCCGGCCTGATGTCTGCGATCGTGTCCGTAAGGGCTTTGGCGTTGGTCAAATCACATATGACAGACCTGCTCAATCCTTCGATAGGCGAAGTAATCGGCATATGCGATATACCAACGACTTCGTGACCATGACGCGACAACAAAATGGTTAGGTAGCGTCCCGTGAACCCATCTACGCCGGTAATCAAAATTCTGCTCATAGATGTCTCACCTTAACTGCGGCCGTGGAACGACCGTTGCCACGTAGATGTGGTATCCGATCGCCCGGCTACTAGCATCGTGCCTTCAACGCTCAAATCGAGATCAGAAAGAGGCGTTCAAACGGTTTCGTATGAGGTCCGCGTCTACCATCATCTTGCACAACTGCTCCAATGTCGTTTCCGGCTTCCAGCCCAGTTTTGTGACAGCTTTTTCGGGATTGCCGATGAGCAAATCGACCTCGGCAGGGCGATAAAAACGCGGGTTGACGCGCATGACGATCTTGCCGGTTGCAACGTCGGTGGCAACCTCCTGCTCTTCGGCGCCCGAAAATTCGACCTCAATGTCCGCAGCTTTAAACGCCATCCGAACGAAATCGCGGACGGTTTCAGTGCGGTTGGTCGCCAGAACATAGGTGTCCGGCTCGTCGGCCTGCAGCATGCGCCACATGCCTTCGACATATTCCTTGGCAAATCCCCAGTCCCGCTTCGGGTCCAGATTGCCAAGTTCCAGGCAATCCATCTTACCAAGTTTGATCTTCGCGACGGTGTCGGTGATTTTGCGGGTTACGAATTCGCGGCCGCGCAGTGGACTTTCATGGTTGAACAGGATGCCGCTGCATCCGAAGATGTCATAGCTTTCACGATAGTTCACCGTGATCCAATGCGCGTACAGCTTGGCAACGCCATAGGGACTGCGCGGATAAAAGGGCGTGTCCTCAATTTGCGGTACGGCCTGCACCTTTCCGAACATTTCCGACGTGCTGGCCTGATAGAAGCGGATCGTGGGATCGACGATGCGGATGGCTTCGAGGAGGTTCAAAGGGCCTATGCCGGTAATCTCGGCGGTCGTAATCGGCTGATCGAAGGATACGCCTACGAAGCTTTGTGCGGCAAGATTATAGATTTCTGACGCCTTGGCCGTTTGTAGCAGACGAATGCTCGATGCAAGATCCGTGAGGTCATATTCCACAAGCTTGAGGTTAGGATGCTGACTTATGCCAAGTTCCTCGATCCGCCAGAAGTTGACGGAACTGGTGCGGCGATAGGTTCCATAAACCTCATAACCCTTACCCAGCAACAGTTCAGCAAGATAAGCACCATCCTGCCCGGTTATTCCAGTAACTATTGCCGTTTTCATATAAACCTCGTGCCAGATAAAATGTTTATTTCTGAATCAATCGAACATTTTTGAGAATAATGTGTCGATAATAGTATTCTATTTTTAGATCTGAAATTCAAGAATATTACTATCACTGTTTGCGACAAGGTGTAGAATTTGCTGATTGAGCGTCGATGCCGCTTCCACATCCGCACTCTCCGTATAGCAACGCAACTCCGGTGCATTACCGCTGGGGCGAAGATGGACGATGTCGTCATTGTCGAAATAGATCCGCAACCCGTCTGTCGTGTCGAACCGGACCGCTTTCCCCGCTACTGCGCCCAGCATATTCGTCAGCCGAGCGAGGATATCGGTTTCGGTGCCAGCTTGAAGATAGGAAATCAACGCCTGGCTGCGATCGGTGGGGAAATTTTGTAGGCGATCACTCACCGTATATCGGGCCGGCAACTGTTCCTGCAACGCCGACAGAGTGATGCTTCGGCGCTTTGCATTCACTAGTGCTGCTATCATTGGCAATATGGCGTCGCGCGTCGGTAGCGCTTCTAAAACAACGCCCTCGCTTTCAATAGGAGTGCCAAGCAAAAAGCCACCATTGGCTTCATAGCCGCATATCGTGGCATGGCCAGCGCGGCTCAGTCCCTGCATGCCTTCTATGACGTAGGGTGATCCGATCCGGGTTCGACGAACTACATCGAACAGGCCGCATAGCTCGACCGCGCTGTTGCAACTGACCGGCGTCGCGACCGCCTTGATACCCAAGGCCCTGGCACATAAAATGCCCAATATATCCCCACGAATCCATATACCCGTTTCGTCGGCCAGCAGCGGCCTGTCCGAATCCCCATCTGACGACAAAATGGCATCGAGTTGCAATTCTGCAGCCCATTGGCGGGCGAGGACATGGTCTTCAGGGCGAACCGCCTCCGTATCGACTGGAATGAACGTTTCCGATCTACCGAGAGGAAAGGCTTGCCCGCCCATCTGCTTGACCAAAGCAACAAGGACATCTCGACCGACGGCCGAATGTTCGTAGATGCCGAGCTTAAGCCCCTCCAATGCGCGCGCACCAAAGAAATCGACGTAGCGCGCGATATATGTTGTCGTAGCATCGACAAGGGGAAACTTTAGGGGAGGCGCCAACAACATCCCACTGCCGTCGAATATATCCGGCAAATCCACTATTTGCGCCCGGATGGACAGTTCGTCCGCCTTGAGTATTTCACCATCGGGACGGTTGAATTTTATGCCATTGCGATCGTCGGGTATGTGGCTGCCCGTAACCATGAGCGACCCCATGTCCCGCGCAAAGCCATAGGCTGCCACCGCTGGCGAAGGTACGAAACCGCAATAGTCCACATGTCCGCCCTTATGAACAATAGCGGCTGCACAGGCGGCTATGATCCGGGGCGAGGATGGGCGAAGATCACCAGCAATCGCAACATGCTGTCCGGAGTGAAACAATCCCTCGGCTTCCAGATGCTGCAGAAAGCCTATGGTGTAGGCGAAGCATATGCGGTCGCTCATCGCGCTCACGAGGCCGCGGGCGCCACTTGTACCGAAAGCGACGCCAGACACGGCCATCAGGTCCGCGATAGAAACACCCGTCATAAAAACTCGCTATGCCCGCTAGGGAATGTGATTGCAGACGCGGAAAACTTACGCCCCTGTGGCAGGCTTAGCGCCCTTTACCGCTTCCGTCACGCGGCGAACCTGTTGAGATTCGCCGCGACGCAATATCATGACTTCTTGTCCTGAAACGACCACGATCAAGTCGTCAATATCGACCAGCGTGACGCGGGGTCCATCGCTATGCACCAAACAGTTTCTTGCGTTCAACAGGAGGGCCTCCCCTCGTACTGCATTGTCGTTGGCGTCTCTAGTGCTGACCGCATGCAACGAGTCCCAGCTGCCGACATCGGACCAGCCCATATTGACAGGAACACAGGCCACATGCGCCTCGCGTTCCATAATGGCATAGTCTACCGAGTCAGAGGGGCAAGCCGCGAAGGATTCCGGTTCCGGCAGGACATGCAATCCTTCGCGCTTCGCGCCTTTAAGGGACGCCCTGACTGCGGCCAGCATATCCGGCCGGTGACGTTCAAGCGCTTCCAAATAGGCGTCGGCCCGAAACAGGAATATGCCAGCATTCCAGACATATTTGCCTTCAGCCAACATCTTTACGGCAGTAGATGCGTCAGGCTTCTCAACGAACCTTGCTACCTTATGCACCATATTGCCAAGGTCAGCACCCATCTGGATATAACCATATCCCGTCTCCGGGCCGTCCGCTTCGATGCCGAATGTGGTTAGCAGACCTTCTGAAACAAGCGGCAACGCACGCGATATGGCAGTATGGAACGCAGGCAGATCAAGGATGATATGATCGCTTGGCATCACCAGCAGAATATCATCAGGTCGCGCCTCTAATGCTGCCAGCGCAATTGCGGGCGCGGTGTTGCGCCCCGACGGTTCAAGTATCAGACGATAGTCGTGGATTCCGATAGCCTGCAATTGTTCATCGACAATGGGTGCGTGTGCGGCATTGGCAACAATGATCGGGGAACTAACCGAAGCACCGGCATAGCCTTCCGTCCTACTGATGGTCAATTGAAGCATGGTTTGCTTTGCCGTTAGCGATAGCAGTTGCTTGGGACGCTCAGGCGTCGACACCGGCCATAGTCGAGTTCCCGATCCCCCAGACAAGACCACAGGAACAATATATTGAGATTCGCTCGCCATTTTTCGCCTAATTAATCCGTCAATCTTCAAATCAGATGTAACGTTACCGTAACAGTGTCACACGGATGATTGGCGTGGTCTATGGCTGCAAATTCTAGGCTTGCCAAGCCTTTAGCACTCTGATGGCAGCGCTTGGGCAACGGTATAACTGGACTGTGATAGTGACGCGCGGGTCGAGAAGATCGATGGCGTTCTCTTTAAGCGTAACGGCCAGGCGCGACCCGACGTAGCGTGATGGGCGGTTCGGTCGTGCGCACCGATGGTTCGTCGATCACGGCCAGCGGATCAACGGCACGGCTAAGCAGAAGGCCGCATCGATCATCACCTTGCCAGATGACCGTGCCACATATTTCCAGATGATCGCCAATCAATGTCACGCGGGCACCGACCGGCGGCACATGGGCACCGCCCAGCAGCGCACCATAGACCGAAATGTTCAGGATGGTGACTGGGCGGCTGTCCCCGTCCCATAGCAGGGTCGCTGGCGCATTGGCGACGAAGCGACTTTCGCGACGACGGTCACTTTGTGAACGATTGGACGTGCTGGTCATGCTCTTCTCCCGGCTCCCCCCAGGATAAGATGCAATTATCGGCTGGTTTCGTTACCGAAACCATGCCCCATCTGGTCAACCCAATATTAGCCATAGGCGGACGGAATTACCCATCCGCCTGACGCAGGATCAGGCCAGGGCGCCGTGGCAATGCTTGTATTTCTGGCCCGACCCGCAAGGGCAAAGCGCGTTGCGGCTGATGTCGAGATTGGCGAAGTCGCTATCGGGTGCCGTGTCGAGCGGCCGACTGGGGATCGTTGTCGTAATCCCGCCCCATTGCCCGGCGTCGATGTCGGCGCTGTTATCCTCGCCCGAAAAGGGATCGATATGGGTGGTGATGAAATCGGGCAGCACCGGCAGGTCGAATTGCGGCAACGGCGCTTCGTCCATGCGGAATTGCACTCGCGCGATCGACCCGGTCACATCCTCGCGGATATTTTCCAGCATCCGTTCAAACAGTGCGAAGGCTTCCTGCTTATATTCGTTGATCGGCGTTTTTTGCGCGTAGGCGCGCAGATGGACGACCTGGCGCAGCGCGTCGAGTGTGGCCAGATGCTCCTTCCAGTGATGATCCAGGCTCTGCAACAGGATCGACTTTTCGATCATGTGCCAGTCGGCCGAATCGACATTGGCGACCTTCTCAGCGACGGCTTCGTCGGCCATGGCGGTCAGCCGTTCCTCGATCATTTCCGGGTCGATCGAATCCTCGGCCATCCAAGCGTCGAAATCAACCTCCAGCCCCAGAATTTCGGAGGTGCGGGTCTTGAGCTTCACCATGTCCCATTGTTCGGGATAGGTGCCCGGCGGGCAGGATGCGCCGACGATGTCGTTCACGGTTTCATGGCGCATGTCAGTGACGACGTCGTCCACCGTATCGGCATCCATGATGTCGGAGCGCTGTTCGTAGATTACCTTGCGCTGGTCGTTCATGACATCGTCATATTCGACGACCTGCTTGCGAATGTCGTAGTTGCGCGCCTCGACCTTCTTCTGCGCAGTCTCGATCGCCTTGCTCAGCCATTTGGACGGGGGCAGCGCTTCGCCATCTTCCAGGTTGGAGCGGATCATCTTAGCGAACATCGTGTCCGGGCCAAAGATGCGCATCAGGTCATCGTCGAGGCTGAGATAGAAGCGCGACAGGCCGGGATCGCCCTGACGGCCCGAACGGCCACGCAGCTGATTGTCGATGCGGCGGCTTTCATGCCGTTCCGTCGCCAGCACGAACAGGCCGCCAGCGGCCAGCACTTCGGCCTTCTCTGCGGCGATTTCCGCCTTCATCCGCTCGATCGCGGCGTCACGCTCCGGCCCTTCAGGCACATCGCGCAGTTCGTCCTCGACGCGCAGTTCCAGATTGCCGCCCAACTGAATATCGGTGCCACGCCCGGCCATGTTGGTGGCGATCGTCACCACGCCCTTGCGCCCGGCTTGGGCGACGATATGCGCCTCGCTCTCATGGAAGCGCGCGTTCAGGACGGCGTGGGGCACGCCTTCCTGATTGAGGAATTCGGACAACATTTCCGACTTTTCGATCGACACCGTGCCGACCAGCACCGGCTGGCCCTTTTCGGCATGTTCCTTGATCGTCCGCGCAATCCCGCGGAACTTGTCTTCGATATTCTTGTAGAAGCTGTCCTGCTCGTCGATCCGTTGCACCGGCTTGTTGGTCGGGATGGTGACGACGTTCATCTTGTAGATTTCGTAAAATTCGGTCGCTTCGGTCGACGCGGTGCCGGTCATGCCCGAAATCTTGGGATACATGCGAAAATAATTCTGGAAGGTGACGGAGGCGAGCGTCTGGTTTTCCGGCTCGATCTGGACGCCTTCCTTGGCCTCCACCGCCTGATGCAGGCCATCCGACCAGCGGCGACCATCCATCATGCGGCCGGTAAATTCATCGATGATGATGACCTTGCCGTCCTTGACGATGTAATCGATGTCGCGGCGGAACATGACATTGGCGCGCAACGCCTGGTTCACATGATGCACCACCTGGGTATTTTCGAAATCATAGAGATTGGTGCCCTGCAGCAGCCCGGCATCCTCCAGCAGACGCTCGATCCGCTCGGTGCCGTCTTCGGTCAGCGTGACGGAGCGCTGCTTTTCGTCCTTCTCATAGTCGGCTTCCGTGACCTGCTTCACGATCGCATCGACTGAGACATAGAGTTCGGACTTGTCGTCGGTCGGGCCGGAAATGATGAGCGGCGTGCGCGCCTCGTCGATCAGGATCGAGTCCACCTCGTCAACGATGGCATAGTTGAAGGGGCGCTGGACCATCGACGCGCGGTCATATTTCATATTGTCGCGCAGATAGTCGAAACCGAGTTCGTTGTTCGTCGCATAGGTGATGTCGGCGGCATAGGCGGCGCGGCGCTGATCCTCGCTGATGTTCGGCACGATGACGCCGGTGGTCAGCCCCAGGAAACGATAGACCTGCCCCATCCAGTCGCAGTCGCGGCTGGCGAGATAGTCGTTGACGGTGACGACATGAACGCCCTTGCCCTCCAGCGCATTGAGGTAGGTGGCGAGCGTCGCCACCAGCGTCTTGCCCTCACCCGTGCGCATTTCGGCGATCTCTCCGCGATGCAGGACGATGCCGCCCACCATCTGCACGTCGAAATGGCGCATACCCAATACCCGGACGGACGCTTCGCGCACCGTGGCAAAGGCTTCGGGCAACAGGTCGTCCAGCGTCTCGCCCGCGGCCAGCCGCTCGCGGAACCGCGCGGTCTGTGCGGCCAGATCCGCGTCGCTCAGCGCCTGCACCGATGGTTCGAACGAGGCGATCCGATCGACGATCTTGCCCAGCGACTTCACATAGCGTTCGTTGGACGAACCGAAGATGGACTTGGCGAGTGCGCCGAACATGGACATTCCTGACTCAAAAGGGAGGCGTTGCCCGGTGACGGGCAGGCGCGCAAACATGCGCGGCGATTTAGGGATGGCTCAGCGGTTAGTCAATCAACGTGCCGCTGCACCACAGGTAACGTCCTGCGGCGGGTGGAGGGATCGCTCTATTACGGTAATATCACGATATGCGCCTTACTCGCCCAGCATTGAGCAATGCGGTTCATTGCCTCGTTCAGAAGAGAGCAACCCCTTACCATTTTCCATGAAATTATGCTTTTCGACAAAATTTTCTTGCCAAGGCGGTTGCAAGGCTCGAAATTGTAGGAACCATGAATTCGTTGGTTTCAACGCGCCAGCTCCTTCCGATTTGAGACTTCGCATACCAGATCATATGTCATGTAATTTGATCTAAAAAATTGATATAAAGTGATTTATTTTCTGATATGAGCTAGATCAAACTAAGCAGCATGGGATTGACGTTATACACAAGGTCACGGGCTTACGGTTGCATAATTGGAGCTCACGGGCGCTTTCCCCCCATATTGTAATCGGTACGAAGTTGTAAAGTCTTCCAGGGCTTGGGTCTGTTAGGCTGAGGCTTGGGCAGCGCGTCTTATTCGGTCAAAATTGACAGTTAGAGTATGCTATGAAGTTGGTAGATCCTGTTTCGAACGCCCCATTTGAAATCGCCAAGTTGAAGATGGTCCCGTTTGCCGCTCGCTTCTGTGCATATTTAGCCAGAAAAAAGGGACGTGCCGCTGCCCATGCAATGAATTGGGGCCAAGCTGTTGATGCCTATGTTGGGGCATTGCGATTGGTACCTATGAATGCACGCCTCTGGGTGCAGCTAGGTCATGCCTATGGTCATTTGGGAATGCCGGATGCAGCACAGCTCGCCTATCGCAATGCAACGAAAGCGCAGCCAGAAAATTCTATCGGTCACCGCCATCTAGGCTATGTGCAGCGCGAAACGCATCTTCATGAACAAGGAATGCGTTCTTTAGCCCGCGCCCTTCTTCTTGACCCTGAAAATCGCGACATCGCTGAAATATTGCTGGCAGACAAAGGCGAGGAAAAGACGCAGGAATATCTGGTCAATGCTGCTTTTGCGCACGCTGATGAATGCCGTCCTGATCGGCCGATGGGGTGGAAGGCAGTGTGGTTGCGGTCCCAGGCAAGAAAAGCTGCGCGCAAACGGGATTGGAAAGAAGCCGAGAAATTTTATGCAGCTGCAGTGCGGCTTGAGCCGAGCAATCCCGATCTTCTTCTACAGCTCGGCCATGCTTTCAACCACCAAAACCAGCAACCCGAAGCAGAACTCGCCTACCGTCGCGCGATCGCAATCGATCCCCTATATGTGGATCCATGGTTACATCTTGGCTATGTGTTAACGGCGCAAAACCGGCATAATTCGGCCCGTACAGCGTTCGGCACCGTGCTTCGGCTTGCTCCCCATCGCCTTGCTGACCACCCCATATTGGCCGGTGCTGAAATCGCGCATACGCAAGCCAGTCCCGCCCCCGCCGAAGGCAAGTCAAGAGTCATGGTGTGCCCGCCTGAACTGGGCGAACGTGAAAAAGCCATATGGAACCTTCTGGCCACGCATGTTCAAGGAAAACATTGATAGATGCGCATCGTTATAGATCTGCAGGCATGTCAGAATGGCAGCCGACATCGTGGAATCGGCCGATACGCCATGTCCATGGCCCGCGCGATGGTAAAGGCTGGTAGAAACCATGAATTCATCATTGCGCTTAATCGATCCTTCTCCGAATCCGTGGATGATATCCGTCGTTCGTTTGAGGGGCTGCTTCCGCCTAGCTCTGTCGTTACCTATTCGGTGCCTCCCATGGCTACGGCGGCGGATCCGTCAAATGCATGGCGCAATCGCGCGGCTGAACTTGTGCGCGCGCATTTTCTCGAAAGCCTGGCGCCCGACGTCGTGTTCGTTCCTAGCCTGTTCGAGGGCTTTTGGGACGATACGGTTGTCTCTGTGGAGCGCGACGCGCCCTATCTCAACGTCATCACCTTACACGACCTGATACCTTTGGAAGATCCCGCGCGTCATTTGGGCGGGGAACATGATCGTGCTGCCTATTTTCGCCGTTTGAACGACGCCCGCCACGCCGATCTGTTGCTTGCAGTTTCGCGCTACGCGGGAGATGACGCTATCGCCAAGCTCGGCATTGCCGATCACAAGGTGGTTGTTGCCTATGGCGGTGTGGATGAACAGTTTCGCGCGCCGAAATGGAGCTCCGCGCAAAGAGCGGATATCCTGGAAAAATATGGGATCTCCCGTCCCTATGTGATGATGGCCAGTCCTTTGGAGCCGCGTAAGAACATCGAAGGACTGATTGCAGGCTATGGCAGCATGTCCAAGAGCGTCCGTGATGGGCATCAACTTGTTTTTGCCGGCAAGATGGACAGCTTTGCGCAGCGTTATATCCACGACTTGGCGAGGGCGGAGGGGATGGACCCGGAAACCATTGTGTTGCCTGGCTTTGTTTCCGATGCCGATCTGCCTGCGCTCTATCATTACAGCAGCACATTCGCCTTTCCATCCTTTAGCGAGGGTTTTGGCCTTCCGCTATTGGAGGCCATGGCCTGCGGAGCCCCCGTCGTAGGTTCGTCGAAAACCAGCATTCCCGAAGTCGTTGGTCGATCCGATCTCGCGCCCGATCCTGCCAACATCGTCGAAATCGGGCGAGCGATCGAACGCATCCTGGCCAATCCTTCGGTTGAGAAGGAATTGCGCGATTTTGGCCCGCGGCGTGCGGCGTTGTTCACATGGGAAAAGTCCGCAACCGTCGCGCTCGACGCGCTTGAAAAATTGCTGCGCGAGAGCCGCCCGTCTACCTCTGCTACCGTACAGGATGAAGGGGGCATGCCATCCAGGCGGATGGAAATGGCGCTGTTGATGATGGACGTTCCACCCGAACATCGACTCTCTGGCGTCAACAATGCCTTGGCAGCCGCGCTCGCAGACAGGTTTGACCTTACGATCATCAGCACGAGCCGAACGCCGGTAAGCGAATGGTTGCAGGCCAATTGCGCCATCAGGAACGTCGAGTGGTTCGAAACCCACGCGGATCACTTTCATCATATCCTCTACAGTGCCGATTATATGGCCGATGCCGCTTTCCGCCGACTGATGCGCCGCCAAAAGGGCGACCTGATACTGGTGGAGCGTCTGGCTCCTCCTGCTCCTAATAAATTGACCGGCCGGCGCCTTTTCGATGGCGCGGAACTGGCTATGTTCGAGGCCGCCGGCTTTGGGGGGCTGTCACGCGCAGCGGCGAACGAAGTTTCTGCAAATGAGATGATCGACCTGCTGATTGAGGATTTGGCAAGCCGTGCCGCCCATCTCTATGTCGAGGCTGACTCGGCAGTCGGACAAGTGGCCTGCCGGACCGACATCATGCCCATTGCGCTTTCCGACCAGGCCCGTAGGGCACTGTGCGAAAAGGTCGGTGTAAACGCAGCGTCCGCTGTTATCGTGGCAGTTGCTGCCGATGACGATGCCGCTTCCCGCATCATTCGGGATTTCCGTACGGCTTTTGTCGCTGTAACAGACGCGCCGTCTCTCGTGGTTTTTTGCGACCTGCATGACCGGCAGGCGGGCGACGTCAATATCAGCAAATTGGTGTCTGGCGTTGTCCGGATTAGCTGTGATCTGGACGCTGTGTATTGTGGACTGCTGTCAACGGCCGATGTCCTGATCGTCGATGATGGCTTGCCGGATGCGATCCGTAAAAGGATGTCCATCGACTGCCCGCCACCGCGCCTTTATCTAGCTCGCCATCTGGTTGGAGCAAAGTGCTCGAAGTTGGTCGAATTTTTTGATTCGGCGCAGGCCCTCGTGCGGGATGATAACATAACGGGCGCGGCCATGCCTGGTGCCGTCGAGGCAGCGCGCCAGATGAGCGGTAAGCCGCCAGCAAAGCGCGCAGACGCCGAAGTCCTAAAACGCCTTATTGCGAGACTGCCGGAAGACGTCCGCGGAAGTCGGCCGGACGAAAATGATTTGGCAAAGGTTGCTATCGCGCTGGCTCGCAATGAAGCCTGCCAGAAAGCGCCTCAAATCTACTTCGATTTGACCGCCTTTGCAAAACCTGATCCGAGCCACCGACTTGATCGCATCACCAGTTATTGGCTTGAAGAGATATTCCGGCAAGGCGGGAATAGGGTACGCGCCATCTATGCCGACGGTGGGCATTTTGTCGTCGGCAATCAATTTGCCGCCCATGTCTGCAAGATTGCCAATAGCTGTCTGCAGGACCATCTTCTCACGCCTCAAATCGGTGACCGCATCGTCGGGTCCGACCTGTTTCATTCTTTCGCCAAAAATAACTTCGACCTGCTTCGGGCAGCGCGTAATGATGGCGTCGCGCTGGACTATATTGTCATGGATAGCCTGGCGTTTCAGCGTGATGGGTTAAGACCATCTTTTGCCGGGATGCTCATGACCTGGATTGAGGAGACTGTCCTCTCCAATGGCATTTCCATGACGGGGCTGCGGCAGGAAATGTCGGATGCGACATCATCCCGACCGGCCTCGCATGATGCCTGTATGCAGGCTCTAGACGATGCCGATATTCCGGTAGCGGTTCTCAATTGCCCTGATATTCTGGGCGATAGTCATGTTATGGCGGATGCCAAGAGGCATTTCTCGGCGGCGATGTCGAACGCGATCAACATATGGCTTGCGGAGAGACACAAGCCGCTGACGATGGCCCATCGTGGCACCCATGCTGCTGACCTTGGCCATGTGGTCGCGGGACATGTCTTGGGAAGCTACAGCCTCGCGATCATCAATCGCATGCTTGCAAGATCGCTGGAAGCGAGCTTCCCTGGTCAGGCGCGCTTTCTTGCAATCGAAACAGATCCCATAGACCATACAGAAGGTGTGCCTGCAGACGACAAGCCCCTCATGATCGAGTTGGCAGGGCGAGCTGCACCGGACAATGGCAATGAAGTTGTTATCAGCCATCATTATCCGGTCATAGTGCCCGACGGGTCTTATCGTCTGATGATGGCCCTGTTCTTTTGGGAAGAAAGCGCTGTCCCAGAACACACAATCGAACGTTTGGGTAAGAATTTCGACGCTATAATTTCGCCTGCACGAACTGTAACGAACGCGCTTCTCGATTCTGGCTTGTCGATTCCGATTGCGACGATCGGCCAACCGGTCGATATCGAACCTTATCAAGCGCTGGCTGGCGGACGAAGCCCGCGCGGTAAGGAAGTGCGTTTCCTTCATGTATCGTCCTGCTTCAAGCGCAAGGGTATCGACATTCTGCTGGCGGCTTGGGCTAAGGCATTTACCTCTGCCGATCCTGTGCGTCTGGTCATCAAGACTTTTCCTAACCCGCACAATGATGTCGAGCAGCAACTGGAAGAACTCGTGTCGCGCTATCCCGACCTCGCAACGGTCGAGATCATAAACCGGGACGTCGAGCGTGATGAACTGCTACAATTTTACGCCGATGCCGACGTCATGGTTTTGCCATCGCGTGGGGAAGGGTATAATTTACCTGCGCTTGAAGCGATGGCATCCGGATTGCCGTTGATCGTTACCGGTCATGGTGGGCAGCGTGATTTTTGCAGCGAGCGGGAAGCGCGTCTCATCGACTATCGCTTCGCACGTTCGGAAAGCCATGTGAGCGGGCACCATTCCTTGTGGGTGGAACCGGACGTTGAAGATCTGGCGGCAGCGTTGCGGGAGCAAGCCGACCCGGATCAGGACATGGTGATAGAAGAACGTCGGCAACGTGCTCTTATCGCGGCCGCGCGGGAAAGCGATAAGATGGCATGGCTCCATCGTTATACAGCGATGGTCGAAAATCTGCTCGATACGTCGAATGGCGAAAAAGCGCGTGTAGCTTGGGTCAGCACCTGGGGCGTCCAGTGCGGCATCGCCCAATATTCGCAATATATCGTCGATCACTTTTCGCCAGCGGCCCAACGCGAACTAACCGTCCTATGTGATCATCGCACGCCCCGGCGTGTGTCGTCGGTCCCGCGCCACATTCCGACATGGGCCGTCGATAATGTGCCCAAGATCGACGATATCTTGAATGCCGTCGAAGACATCGACGCCGAAGCTCTGGTCATTCAGCATCAGGATGGACTACTATCCTGGGATCAACTCGGCCGTTTGGCGCTAGATGATCGTTTGGTTGGCAAGGTGACGGTCGTTGTTCTCCATAATGCCGGTAACATGGCACGCGCCAGTTCGCATGAACTGATGACATTGCTGGAAGGACTCGGTAAATTCAGCAGGGTTCTTGTCCACAATATCGCGGATATGAATTTCCTTTTGTCGATGGGGCTAAAGCATAATATCGGCCTGTTGCCCCACGGCGCATTCGCGCCGGATCAGGCACCATGGCCAAAGCGTTTTACCCAGCACGACGCGCCCATCATCGGATGCCACGGCTTCTTTTTCCAGCATAAGGGCATAGACAAGCTTATTCGCGCGGCCGCGATCCTCCGTCAGGACTGGCCCAATCTTAAGCTTCGCCTAGTCAATGCCCAGTTTCCAGGCGAAGGCCATCAAGCCTATATTTCCGAATGCAAGGCGTTGGCGAAATCCTTGGGCGTGTATGACGCCATCGAATGGCATCAAGCCTTCATGCCGATCGAGGAAGTCAACGGCCTGTTGTCTGCGTGCGACATCATCGCATTACCCTATAGCGAAAGCACGGATTCGGCCAGTGGAGCCGTCCGCGTCTCCCTCGCGAGCATGGTCCCGCTTGTCGCAACGCGGGTGAAGATTTTCGCGGAACTGGGTGATGCAGCCGCATGGGCGGACAATAATGATCCAGAAGTGCTGGCCGAGGTAATCGGGCGTTTACTGCGTAGCCCGGAAGAAAGAAGGACTGTCCAGGCCGCGATGCACGACTGGCTTCATGCCCACGATTGGAGCCGTGTAGCGGGAACGATGGAAGGCATGATTCAGGGGCTCGTGCAGGAAAAGCGTCTACATTGGGACGTGAACCGAATGGCGTCTTGATGAACGAATTAAGATGAACGCTATGTCTTGCCCGCGATAGTGCATCTTGCTTGCTATCGCGGGCCTGGCCGTCTTTGGACAGCACGGCAACGAGATTTAAGTCGCGCCAAATTTCGTTGCCGTATTTGAGTGGGATATGTCGCATTTAGCGATTTCTGGCGGAAGCGGTGGGATTCGAACCCACGGTGAGCTTGCACCCACGGCGGTTTTCAAGACCGCTGCCTTAAACCACTCGGCCACACTTCCGTTGTCCCGCTTCCTAGCGCGCCGGACGGCGTTGCCAAGCGCAAAAATCGTCGATCGATCGGTTCATCCCTTTCTTGGGGCCGACGCGCCATTAAGGGATTCACCTCGCCTCCTGCCTGTGCAACAACGGGGCTATGGGAGATTCTTTGCATACATCCATATTTTCGCTGCTGCTTGGCCTGACTGGCGTCGCCGCCTGCAGCGTCGCGCCGACCCCGGCCGTGGCGCAGGACAACGCGGCGTTCCGCGCTTATCTCGACAGCATCCGGCCCAAGGCGCGGGCGATGGGGATCAGGGATGCGACGCTCGATGGCGTGTTTGCCACGCTGACACCCAATCTGCGCGTCATCGAACTGGACCAGAGCCAGCCGGGTGGCGGCGCTTATTCGCCGATCCCGAATTTCGAGCCTTATCGCGTGAAACATGTCGATTCCGCGCGGATCAATCGCGGCCGGATTGCCTATCGTAACAATCGCGCGCGTCTCGCCCGGATCGAGGCGGAAACCGGCGTGCCCGAAGAAATCATGGTCGCGATCTATGGCCATGAGACCAATTATGGCTCCTATACTGGCGACTTCGATCTGATCCGTTCGCTCGCGACCCTTTCGTGGGAAGGGCGTCGGCGGACGCTGTTCGAACCCGAATTGCTGGCGACGCTCAAGATGTTGGACAATGGCGTGCCGCGCAGCCGCCTGGTCGGCAGTTGGGCAGGCGCAACGGGCTATCCGCAATTCCTGCCCAGCGTCTATCTGCGCCTGGCGCGCGATGGCGATGGCGATGGCAAGGCCGACATCTGGACCAGCGAGGCCGACGCCCTGGCGTCGATCGCCAATTATTTCGTGCAGTCGGGCTGGCGCGCCGGGCAACCCTGGGGCGTGGCGGTCAATGTGCCGAGCGGTTTCAACCGCGCGGCCGTTACGGCCCGGACGCAGCCAGCACGCTGCCCGCGCGTGTTCAACCGGCATAGCCGTTGGCTGACCATCGCCGAATGGCGCAAGATGGGCATGTCGCTGGCGCGGGACAGTTGGCCGGCCGACAGCGTGATGGCGACGCTGCTGGAGCCGGATGGGCCGGGCAAGACCGCCTATCTGCTGACCGGCAATTACCGCGCGATCCTCGACTATAATTGCTCCAATTTCTACGCCCTGTCCGTGGGGTTGCTGGCCGATGCGGTCAAACAATAGGGCAGGTGCGCCGTCAGCGGCAGCCGGCATGCTGCTGGTGCTGGCCTCCTGTGGCGCAGAGCCACCACTGGCACCACCGACGACCACGCCGCGCCCGGTGCCACAGATGCCGATGGTCGCCGACGAGCCGGTCACGATCGGGGCACCTTACACCGTGGCGGGCGTCACCTACACACCCGAAGACGCGCCCAATTATGACGCGGTCGGCTATGCCGGTTGGTATGGGGAAGAATTGCAGGGCAACAAGACCGCCAACGGCGAAGCCTTCATGCCTATGGCGATCACCGCCGCACACAAGACCTTGCCTTTGCCCAGCTATGTCGAGGTGACCGCGCTCGATAGCGGCAAGACCATTTTGGTGCGCATCAATGATCGCGGGCCATTCGCCAATGATCGGCTGATCGACCTGTCGCGCGGCGCGGCGGAGCAATTGGGGATCATCGGAGCCGGTGCAGCGCCCGTACGGGTGCGCCGCGTCAATCCGCCGGAGCAGGATCGCGCTCTGCTGCGCGCCCACCAACGCGCCGCCGAACGACTGGAAACGCCCGCCGCGCTGCTGGCGCCTTTGCGGGCCAAATTGCCGCCGCGCCAGTCAGTCGCCAGCGCACCCATATCCCCCAAACCGCCCGCGACGTCCCCCGCGCCACCCGTCACGACCAAGGGCGGCTATGTCGTCCAGGTCGGGGCCTTCTCCTCCCGCAACCGCGCAGAAACGCTCGCCAAACGCATCGGCGCAACCGCCATCGAGGGCGGCAGCCTCTGGCGCGTGCGCTTTGGCCCCTATCTTACCCGAACCGCGGCGCAGGCGGGCGTCCGGGCCGCCGCAGCAGGGGGCTTTGAGAATGCGCCCATCATCGCTAATGAAGCCCGATAGACCCGGCGCAGCGCCGCACGATTCCATTCCATTGAAGGCAGTGTCATGAACAAGTCCGTTGCAGTCCTCCTCTTCGCCGGGCTGTTGACCCAGCCCCTGACTGCCGCCGCGCCGCCCTACACCAGCGAAGCGCCGATCGCTTATATGAAGGACCTGTCGTCGGGCGCGGTTCTCTTTAACAAGGGTGGCCAGACGCGGATGCCGCCCGCCTCCATGGCGAAGATGATGACGGCGCATGTCGCCTTCCGCCTGATCCAGCGCGGCGAATTGAAGCTCGACACGATGTTCACCGTGCGCCCCGAAACCTGGAAACAGTGGCACGGGCCGCAGGCCGGATCGACCATGTTCCTGTCGGCAGGCGAACAAGTCTCGGTGGAAAATCTGCTGCATGGCATCGTCACCCTGTCGGGTAATGACGCCTGCGTCGTGCTGGCCGAAGGGATTGCAGGCACCGAACAGGCGTTCGTCGCGCAGATGAACGAGGAAGCCAAGCGGTTGGGCCTCAAGAACAGCCATTTCGGCACCAGCAATGGCTGGCCGGATGAAGGCGTGACCTATGTCACAGCCGAAGATCTCGCCAGCCTCGCCCAGGCGACGATCGAGGAAACGCCTGATCTCTACAAGCGCTTCTACGCCGCGCGCTCCTTCACCTGGGGCAAGACGATGGGCGGGGCCGACATCAGCCAGGGCAATCGCAACCCCATTTTGGGCAAGATCGCTGGCGCAGACGGCCTCAAGACCGGGCACACGCAGGAAGCGGGCTATGGCTTCACCGGGTCGGCCGAACAGGATGGCCGCCGCCTGGTCATGGTCGTTGCCGGTCTGACCAGCTTCAATGGCCGCATCGGCGAATCGGTGCGCTTCATGGATTGGGGCTTCAAGGCGTGGAAGGCGCAGCCTTTGTTCAAGAAGGGTGCGGTGGTCGAAACCGCCGAGGTCCAGTTGGGCAGCGCGACGACCGTGCCTTTGGTCGCGCCGCATAATATGGCGGTGACGCTGCCTCGCACCGCCTCATCCAACGTCAAGGTCAAGGTCGTCTATACCGGCCCGATCAAGGCACCGATCGCCAAGGGTCAGCAGATCGCCCAGCTCATCGTCCAGACGCCCGACACCCCGCCGCAGGTCATGCCGTTGGTCGCAGGTGAAGATGTGGCGGAAGCGGGTATGTTCGGCCGTATCTGGAATGGCATGAAGTCGCTGTTCGGGTGATTCCGGGCCGCTTCATCACGCTGGAAGGCGGAGAGGGCGCGGGCAAATCGACCCAGGTGCGTGCGCTCGCCGCTGCCCTGCGCGCGCGTGGCCTGGAGGTCGTGGAGACGCGCGAGCCGGGCGGGAGCGAAGGCGCGGAAGCTATCCGCGCGCTGCTGCTCACCGGCGGCGATGATCGCTGGAGTCCGCGCGCCGAAGCCTTGCTCTTTGCCGCCGCGCGCGCCGACCATGGCGAAAAGACGATCCGCCCCGCCTTGGCGCGCGGCGCATGGGTGCTGTCCGACCGCTATCTCGATTCGAGCCGCGCCTATCAGGGGCAGGGCGACCTCACCGATGCCGACATAGTGACGCTGCACCGGATTGGCAGCGCCGGATTCCTCCCCGATCGAACCTTGTTCCTCACATTGCCGCAAGAGGAAGCCGGAACCCGCGCGCGCGCCCGTGATGGCGACATGTCCGACCGGATCGGCGGGCGGGATCGAACATTTCATCGCGCAGTGGCGGACGCTTTCGCCCGCTTCGCCGTCGAAGAGCCGGCCCGCTTCCGCTCTGTCGATGCGTCGGGCGCAGCGGATGCCGTCACCGCCCGCTTGCTCGAAGCACTGGCCGACCTGCTGCCATGACGTCCTTGATCGGCCATGATGCGCAGGCCCGTTTGCTGATCGGCGCGGCGGCCAGCGGGCGGATGCATCATGGCTGGATTTTGAGTGGCCCACGCGGCATCGGCAAGGGCAGCTTTGCGCGCGCGCTCGCCCTGCGCCTGCTTGCCGACGCCGCCGGGCCGAAGGTCGAGGGGGAGGGGCTGGCCGTGCCCGACGACCATCGGGTTCGCCACCTGATCGATGCCGGTGCCCATCCCGAC
>Ga0006257_1000140_pt1:5000-19799 | contig 19799 bp, 16 predicted proteins | sample Deesub45470m_DNA_FD_54937 | JGI IMG/M metagenome (GOLD analysis project Ga0006257, IMG submission 54937) | Deep subsurface microbial communities from North Pacific Ocean - 450_OLKR46/470m Metagenome | ecosystem: Environmental > Terrestrial > Deep subsurface > Unclassified | place... | reverse complement strand
ATGTAGTTTGATTCCCTATAAATTTATAATGTGGATTATTATTAATATTTACTAATGTTTAAAATTTTATTATTATGAAAAAATTAAATTTATTTTTAAGTGCGGTCTTAATTATGTCTGCAAGTGCAATGTTTGCACAAAATTGTGATGATTGTGATATTGATCAATTAAATTCAGGACCTAGAGGTGCTTTGATTAACACGAGTGACGTAGATCAAATAGGATTTAACCATACGGCTACAGTAACTCAAGCTGGAATAGGAAACTACTCTGTGGTATTACAACATGGCGCAACTTATTATGATCATTTAAACGTTGCAACAGTAGATCAAACAGGATTTTGGAATGAATCAGATATCAATCAAAATGGTGGTCATAACATGGGTGATGTTACTCAATCAGGTGTAAAAAATTACGCCAAACAAGTTGTTGGTTCTGGTTGGGCTGAATACAATAAAGCTACAGTTGATCAATCAGGAGATTGGAATACATCTTTCCAATTTCAATATTATGACAATAATGAAGCAATAGTTACTCAAATGGATCACGCGAATTATGCTTATCAGTATCAGTCTTCAGGTGCAGATGGTGTAAACGGTAGTTATGCTGAAATTTATCAAGATGGGCATCATAATGAAGCTTCTCAAACTCAAAGAGGAAGTCTAAATGATGCATCTTCAACTCAAGTGGGAGATAATAATACTTCTGTAGAAAAACAAACATCTTTAGTTGGAGCAATATTTGATAAAAATGAATCTATTATTTCACAAGATGGAGATAATAATTTGGCTTGTGTAACTCAAACAGCGAATGCTTATTTCAGCAATAACTTTAGTAATATTCTTCAAACTGGTAATTGGAATACTGCTATAGTTAATCAAACATCAGGTTCTTTCGCTTGGAATACAAGTGACATTAATCAGTTAGGAAATGGTAATAATGCTTGTGTAACACAAACAGGTACATGGTCTCCAGCATTTTAGACTTAAAATTTTATAAAAATTAACAAGAAAAAAGAGGGATTTAATCCCTCTTTTTTCTTAAATTTGATAGTATATGAAAAATTATTATTACATATCGCTTTTTTTAGTTAGTATATTGTGTTTAGTTTCTTATAATGGATATGCTCAACTTACTGATGAGAACACGTATTTAATTAATCAGTATTTTCAAGTAAATAATAGTACGGGTGCAGGTTCGCTGCTGGAAAATAACAAACCAGCAACTTCTGAGAATCTTTCACAAGTTAATTACATTACATTAAATCAAGTTGGAAATTACAATCAAATAGATATAAGAAGTAACGTTGGTAATTCTCAAAAAGTAAGTCAGTTTGGAAATAGTAATAATTATGAATTTATTAATTATTACAATAGTAATATCTCTAATCTTAATATTGTTCAGCAAGGAAATTCTAATTCTTTAGAAATCTACGGTGAAAATTCGTTGATTAAAAACATAAGTATTATACAAAAAGCTGATTTTGAAACACTGATTATTAAAAATTACTAAATTAAAATCAATTTATGAAACCATTCATAAATTACATAGCAGTATTGTCCCTGTCCCTATTAAATTTTGGTGAAGTATTCTGTCAAGACCATACCAATGCTAGAGTAATAGCTAAAGTTGTTGATAATTTTGTTGATATTAAAGGAGTTGCACAAAATAATGATGCAACCTTTAAAGATGATTATTCTTATTTATTATTTTCGCTAAAAACAGACATCAATGGGAATTATTCACGAAACAGCCAATCGGGTGTTTTTTCACTTCAACCTGGGGAAGAAAAACAATTATCAACCATAAAGGTTAGTATTCAAAAGGGCGAAGAATTTAAAGTGTACTTATTCTTAAGAAAAGACGGTGTTTTAATTTCTAAAGATTCTGCTATGATTTATGCTGCCGAAAAAAAAACAACGGCAAAAAAAATTAATGAAAGTGAGTTTGAAATTAAAGGAATTGTTATTGATGATGTAATTACTAAAATTGGAAAAGATTTTTATGATTATTTTTATCAGGAATATAGTAATTCTGGAAATCAATACCCTTTTGTTATAAACATTAAAGAAAAGCCCTATTTTGGATATAGCAGTATTATTAATATTGAAATTGAGGATCAAAATGTATTTGAATTTTTCTCAAAACCAGAAGAAGATTACTTAAGGGCTAATGTTGAAGCCGCACTTCAAAATATAAATCAATTTGCAATTCAGCGGAAATTGTTATTTAGAAATACTAGAATTTAATTTTTTTTTAATACATTTAACTATGAAAAAACTTGATGCATTTCTAACCATTATTTTAGTTAGTATACCTTGCTTACTATTTTCACAAAATCTTGTTTACAAGCCTATAAATCCTTTTTTTGGAGGAGGAGATACTTTTAATTACCAGCAATTATTGGCTTCAGCAGCAGCACAGAATGATTTTCAGGAAGATACAGGATTAAATTTTAGCCAACCCACAGATTTAGAAAATTTTACAGAAAGTTTAAATAGGCAATTATTAAATTCATTGTCGAGAGACTTGTTTCAACAGCAATTTGGGGATGCGGCACTTACTGTAGGGACCTACGTATTTGGATCGTTAGTCATAGATATTACACCGTCAACAGGTGGTTTAAATATCAGTATTTTAGATACGCTTACGGGCGAACAAACCCAAATTACAATACCAAATTAAAAATTAGTATTTAATTAAAATTATGAAAAAGAATTACCCAAGTCTAATTTATTTAGTTTTATTATTATTAACAAGTTGTGGTACTTACTTTAACCAGCCATTTACCACAAGTGAAGCCAGAATTGGAGAAAATACCACTAGTAAAAGTATACTGTCAGGCATTTTACCAATGAAAGAAACAGTTGTTGGAGTTTATAAATTCAGAGACCAAACTGGGCAGTATAAACTAGTTGAAAACGGATCTACTTTCAGTACCGCAATTACGCAAGGAGGAACAGCAATTTTATTAAAATCTTTAGAAGAATCAAAATGGTTTAACCCAATTGAACGCGAAAATATTGGCAACCTTTTAAATGAAAGGCAAATCATAAGGTCTACGCGTCAAGAATATGCAAAAAACACTGCAGAGGATCAAATAACATCTATACCGCCGTTATTATTTGCAGGTATTATCATAGAAGGAGGCGTTGTTTCTTATGATTCAAATATAATAACAGGAGGCTCTGGTGCTCGTTATTTTGGAGCTGGAGGATCAACGCAATATAGAGAAGATAGAATTACAGTGTATTTAAGAGCCGTTTCTACATCAAGCGGTCAAATTCTAAAAAATGTATACGTTTCAAAAACGATTTTATCTCAAGGCATATCAGCTAATTTGTTTAGATATGTTAATTTAAGAAGATTATTGGAAGTTGAGACGGGAATCACTAAAAATGAACCCTCGCAATTAGCCGTTAAAGAAGCTATTGATAAAGCTGTTGAAATTTTAATTGTTGAAGGGATGATTGATGGAATATGGACTCCACAGGGCGGGGAACCAGTAGTTCAGACTATAAAAGAAAAATATTTAAAAGAAAAAGAAGAAGATGAAGCAACATTATTATTAGATAGAAAGTTAGAAGATAGAAGAGGAAAAAGTGCTGTTGGTATCTCTGTAGGACCTTATCAAATATCGGGCGATTATTCAAATCCAAAATCTCATTTAGGAGGTAATTTGGCATATAAGTTTTATTTTAATAAGCCGACTTTAAATTTAAATGTTGGAGTTGGTTATTTTCAATTGGAAAACGAAAAATCTTTTAAAGATGATTTTGTTTCATTTGACATCAATTTAGAATATGATTTATTGCCTTATGAAGACTTAACTCCCTTTGTTTACGGAGGTATTGGAACAATTTTTACTGTTGATATAACCAATGCACTTGTTAAATTTCAATTCGGACTTGGAGTAGAATATTTAGTGTCAAACAACATTGGTATTAAATTGTTTGGAGAGCAGAACGTATTGTTAAGTGATGAATTAGACGGTTTTGTAAATGGTAAAAGAGACGATTTTTTTTGGAGAGTAGGGGTAGGATTAAACTTCTATATTGGAAAACCTTACAAAAGGGTTAAAGCTATAATTAATGAATAATAAAAAAAAAGAAATGAAAAAAGTATTAAATATTTCAATCATATTACTGTTAAGTCTATTTTTAGGATGTGGAGAAGATACTGTTGACTTAGTTGGGTTAGGAACAATTACTGGTAGAGTTGTTGAAGCAAATAGCTTTAATCCAATTGAAAACGCTAAAGTGAGTATTAATCCATCAAATAATACTGTGTTTACAGATGCAGACGGCTATTTTGTAATAACTGATGTTGAAGCTGGAGATTATTCTGTAAGCGCAACAAAGGAAGGATATTTAACTGATTTTGAAGCAGCAACAGTAACAGCAGATTTAGAAGTAAATGTTATTTTTGAAATGGATGATGAAACAGCATTAAATAGACCGCCATCAACTCCAATTTTATTGACTCCGGATGATGGTATTGAAGAGCAAGAACTTTCAGTTGAATTAATATGGTCATCTGAAGATCCTGAGTCTGATGAAATAACCTACAGATTGGAGATAAAGAATGATTATAATAATGATATTCTAAAATTTGAAAGTTTATTGGATACAACATTTGTAGTGTCTGATTTAAAATATGGTGCAAAATATTTTTGGCAAGTTGCTGCAACAGACAATATAAACCCAGAAGTTTTAAGTACTGTAAGTTCTTTTAAAACAAAAGTTGATCCTGAAAATAGGTATTTTTATGTTCAAAAAAATGTTAATAACAACAATGTAATTTATTCAGCAAATTATAATGATGGTACTTCTTTACAAGAAAATGTTGTAGAATTGACTACTTCTGATCAAAATAGCTGGAGACCACGAAAAAATCAAACAGCTAACTTAATTGCATTTTTAAGAAATTCAAACAATGAAACACATTTATTTACAATGAATCAAGATGGTTCAAATGTATTTAAAGTTACATCTTCTGTCCCTATTGCTGGAAATAATTTAAATGATATTGATTATTCTTGGTCATCTAATGGTGACAGATTGATGTATTCTCGCTATGATAAATTATATGTGATAAATAAAGATGGTAGTGGGTTACAACAAATTTATCAAACTGGTGATGGAAGTTTTATAACTGAATGTGATTGGAGTAATGACGGCAGTATAATTGCACTTAAAACAAATGATGTAACAGGTTATAATGTTTCCATTTTTACTATTAACATGGCAGGGACTACATTGACAAATGTGTTGTCTGGAGTTAATGGTGCCGCTGGAGGACTTAATTTTTCAATTGACAATAAGTTATTGCTTTACACGCATGATATTTCTGGATTTGAAAATTTTAATAATAGACAACTAGATACAAGAGTATTTGTATATGAATTTGCTACTTCAGTGGCTACTGATATTTCTACAGACAAAGGTGCAGGAACTGTAGATTTAGACCCAAGGTTTTCTCCAAATGAAGCTGAGATTATTTTTGTAAACACTTCAAATGATGGTGTTTCAGTAAAATCAATTTATAAGATGAATACAAATAACATTAACGCTAATAATAGAGTCCTTTTATTCCAAAACGCAATCATGCCAGATTGGGAATAATCAATAATAAATAGTATAAAAAAACCGAATGAATACATTCGGTTTTTTTATGGCTTACTTTTAAAAAAGAAAAATTACTTTTGCATGACAATATAATTAAGTGAAAATGAGCTCAGAAATTAGTAAAAGATATAGCCAAAGAGGTGTTTCAGCATCAAAAGAAGATGTACATAAAGCTATAAAAAATGTTGATAAAGGATTATTTCCAAAGGCTTTCTGTAAAATTGTACCCGATTATTTAACCAATGATAAAGAATATTGTTTAATAATGCATGCTGATGGTGCAGGAACAAAATCGTCTTTAGCATACACATATTGGAAAGAAACGGGGGATATTTCTGTTTGGAAAGGAATCGCTCAAGATGCCTTAATTATGAATATTGATGATTTATTATGTGTAGGAGCAACTACAAATATCATGTTATCATCAACCATTGGTAGAAATAAAAATGTGATATCAGGTGAAGTAATTTCAGCAATTATCAATGGTACTGAGGAGTTATTACAAGATTTAAAAGGATTTGGAGTTGAAATTCATTCAACAGGTGGAGAAACTGCAGATGTGGGAGATTTAGTAAGAACTATAATTGTAGATTCAACTGTTACAGCTAGAATGAAGCGGGACGATGTTATTGATAATGCTAACATAAAACCTGGTGATGTTATCGTTGGTTTAGCTTCGTTTGGACAAGCAACCTACGAAAAAGAATACAATGGAGGTATGGGTTCTAACGGATTAACATCTGCGCGTCATGATGTGTTTCATAAGTATTTGGCAGCTGAATATCCTGAAAGTTTTGATGCTGCTGTACCTAAAGAGTTGGTATATTCTGGAAATACAAGACTAACTGATGCAGTTGATAATTCTCCAATAAATGCTGGTAAATTGGTGCTTTCACCAACTAGAACGTATGCGCCAATAATTAAGAAAATACTTTCGAATTATACTTCTAAAGAAATTCACGGAATGGTGCATTGTAGTGGGGGAGCACAAACGAAAATTCTTCATTTTATTGATAATTTGCATATCATTAAAGATAATATGTTTCCAATTCCACCACTTTTTAAGTTAATTCAGGAGCAAAGCAATACTGACTGGAAAGAAATGTACCAAGTATTTAATTGTGGGCATAGAATGGAATTATATGTTTCTGAAGATATTGCAAATGATATCATTGCTATCTCAAAAAGTTTTAATGTTGATGCAAAAATAATAGGAAGGGTAGAAGCGTCACCAACTAAAAAGCTAACTATAAAAAGTGAGTTTGGAAAGTTTGAATATTAATCATCGCTAATTTTTAAAATATTTTGACGAGTCCTATTAACGTTTAATTGAGTAACATCTGGTCTTGAATAATGACCAGCCTGATCAAAATTTTGACGTTCTTCTCGCACTTTTGCGTGATCAATTTCTGCAATCAATAAAACTTCTTCATCAATTACTGGTTCAATAATCCATTCACCATCAGGTCCCGATAGGCAAGAGCCTCCGTTGGAAAGTATTTCTTTACAATTTTCTGAAATTAATTCATAATGAGGAATGTCATCAGTAATATCTTCTTTTCTTAAAATTCCAGAAACAGAAATAACAAAAGAACGTGCTTCTTTAGCTATAAACTTTGTTAAATCGTGTGTATTATGCAATCCGCCAGGCCAAATAGCCACATGTAGATCTTCCCCCATTCCGTAAAGTGCTGTTCTTGCCAATGGCATCCAATTTTCCCAACAATTTAATCCTCCAACTGTAAATGCCTCTAATTTATGAACTTGTAATCCATGACCATCTCCTGGTGACCATGACAAGCGTTCTTCATAAGTTGGAACTAATTTTCGATGAACCGATTTAATTTCACCTAATTGATTAATATAAACCAATGAACAATAAATACTGTGGCCACCTCTATCTGTAGCCAATTCAATACACCCAACTATTGTTGAAATGTTATTTTTTTTACATGAATTACAAATCAAATTTAAATCACCTTCAATAATGTTCACTGCGTTTTTTACATAATGAGAATGAATTTCTTTTTGAACTTTTGAGTTGAATTTAGCGCCATTGGTAAGTTCAATCCAAAAAGGATAACCAGGAATAATTGCTTCACCAAAAGTTACAATAGAACACCCTTTTTTACTCGCTTTTTCAATAAAATGCACCACCTTCTCTATGGTTTTAGCTTTATTTAGCCAAACAGGAGCTATTTGAGCTAAGCCAACTAAAATTTTATCTTTTGTCATATTTATTAATTTGAACTTTCATATATTCAAATATACATCATATTACGAAGTTGATAAAGGCTTTGCAATACAATTTAAATTTGTAAATTTGCAAACAATTAAAAAATTAAATGTTAGATAAGTTAAGAATAGTAAAACAACGTTTTGATGAGGTTTCTGATTTAATTATTCAGCCAGATATCTTGTCAGACCAAAAGCGCTATATAAAAATCAGCAAAGAATATAAGGATTTAAGCGCTGTAGTAAAAATTGGGGAAGAGTATAAAGCTTTATTAAATAATATTGAAGAAGCTAAGGAAATTATCGCCGATGGCTCTGATGCAGAAATGACTGAGATGGCTAAAGTTGAAATGGAAGAAGCCAATTTGCGTATTCCAAAATTAGAAGACGCTATTAAGTTTATGCTAATTCCTAAAGACCCTGATGATGCTAAAAACGTAATGGTTGAAATTAGAGCTGGAGCTGGAGGAGATGAAGCAAGTATTTTTGCTGGAGATTTATATAGAATGTACACTAAATATTGCGCTGAAAAAGGTTGGAAAACTGAAATTGTAGATATCAGTGAAGGTACTTCAGGTGGTTTTAAAGAAATTATTTTCAGTGTTGAAGGTGAAGATGTATATGGCGATTTAAAATTTGAAGCAGGTGTTCATCGTGTACAAAGAGTTCCTCAAACTGAAACTCAAGGTCGTGTTCATACTTCTGCTGCAACAGTTATGGTTTTACCAGAAGCAGAAGAATTTGATGTTCAAATTGACATGAAAGAGGTTCGTAAAGATTTATATTGTTCATCAGGTCCTGGAGGGCAATCTGTAAACACTACCTATTCAGCAGTTCGTTTAACCCATTTACCAACTGGTTTAGTAGCACAATGTCAAGATCAAAAGTCACAACACAAAAACTTTGAAAAAGCTTTAAAGGTATTACGTTCTAGGCTATATGAATTAGAGTTAGCCAAAAAGCAAGAGATTGATTCAGCCAAACGTAAAAGTATGGTGAGTTCTGGTGATAGATCAGCTAAAATTAGAACTTATAACTATCCGCAAGGTCGTGTTACAGAACATAGAATTGGATTAACCATGTATGACTTGTCAAATATTATTAATGGAGATATTCATAAAATAATTGAAGAATTAAAACTGGCGGAAAATACCGAAAAGCTAAAAGAATTAGGAGAGGTTTTTTAAAATAAGACTAATTGTAAATATTTAGAAAGCAGGAATTTAATGTTCTTGCTTTTTTATTTTTCTGTCGTTTTTCATAAGTGATATTAAACCCAAAACACATTTATTTAAATAAAACAATAACGTATATTTGCGCCTTTCAAAAAAATAAAATCTTAAGAATTAATAGATTATAAGAATGATTACAGTTAATGATATTTCAGTACAATTTGGGGGTACAACACTTTTTAGTAATGTTTCATTTGCCATAAATGAAAATGATAAAATTGCTTTAATGGGTAAAAATGGTGCTGGAAAATCAACTCTTTTAAAAATTATTGCAGGAGCAAGTAAACCATCTTCAGGAAATATTTCTGCACCTAAAGAAGCTGTAATAGCTTATTTACCACAGCATTTATTGGCAAAAGATGATGCTACCGTTTTCGAAGAAACTTCAAAAGCATTTGCTGAAATTTTTAAAATGAAAGCGGAGATTGATAAAATTAACGAGGAACTTACTGTTCGAACAGATTATGAGAGTGATGCCTATATGAATTTAATTGAACGCGTTTCAGAATTAAGCGAAAAGTTTTATTCAATTGAAGAAATTAACTATGAATCGGAAGTTGAAAAAGTACTTAAAGGACTTGGTTTTGTTCGTGAAGATTTTACACGCCCAACTTCTGAATTCTCAGGAGGATGGAGAATGAGAATAGAGTTGGCAAAAATATTATTACAAAAACCAGACTTAATTTTATTGGATGAACCAACAAATCATATTGATATTGAAAGTGTGCAATGGTTGGAAGATTTTTTAATTAATTCGGCAAAAGCTGTGATTGTTATTTCCCATGATAGAGCTTTTATAGATAACATTACCAATAGGACTATTGAAGTAACTATGGGTAGAATTTATGATTATAAAGCCAATTATTCCTATTATTTAGAATTAAGGAAAGACCGTCGCGTACACCAGCAAAAAGCATATGATGAGCAGCAGAAAATAATTATTGAAACAACTGAATTTATTGATCGTTTTAAAGGCACTTACTCTAAAACGAATCAAGTACAGTCAAGAGTAAAAATGTTAGAAAAAATGCAATTGGTGGAAGTTGATGAGGTAGATACTTCTGCTTTGCGGTTAAAATTCCCACCATCACCAAGAAGCGGACAATACCCAGTTGTTGTGAACGAATTGACTAAAAAATATGATAATCATATCGTTTTTAACAATGCCAATTTAGTCATAGAACGAGGAGAAAAAGTGGCTTTTGTAGGTAAAAATGGGGAAGGAAAATCGACTATGATTAAAGCCATTATGGGCGAAATTGATTTTGAAGGAAAAATGGAAATTGGGCACAACGTAAAAATTGGATATTTTGCACAAAATCAAGCTTCTTTATTAGACGAGAGTCTTACTGTTTTTGAAACGATAGATTATATTGCAGTGGGTGATATTCGTACTAAAATTAAAGATATGCTGGGTGCATTTATGTTTAGTGGAGATGATACTGCAAAGAAAGTAAAAGTACTCTCTGGTGGTGAAAAAACACGTTTGGCACTTATAAAATTATTATTGGAACCTGTTAATGTTTTAATTCTTGATGAACCTACTAACCATTTAGATATGAAAACAAAAGACATCATTAAGGCAGCTTTAAAAGATTTTGATGGCACTTTAATTTTGGTATCTCACGATCGTGATTTCTTAGATGGTTTAGCTGAAAAAGTTTTTGAATTTGGTAATAAACGTGTTACCGAACACTTTGAGGNTATTACAGGGTTTATGGCTCACAAAAAAATGGAAAGCTTAAGAGAAATCGAAAAATAACATATTATTTTAAGAGCCTCTCAAATTACTTATTTTCTTCTTTTTCACTTAACTTTAAAGATACTACTATTCCAATAGTTAAAGCTAAAGCTATATACACAAGTGAAACCCATTCAGGGAATTTGAAATGATGTACTAAAATTAATTTAACACCTACAAAGCTCAGAATAGCTATCAAACTATATTTTAAATAACTGAATCTTTCTAACATGTTTGATAGGAAGAAATACATAGAACGTAGTCCTAAAATTGCAAAAATATTAGAACTGAATACTAAAAACGGATCAGCTGTAATTGCTAAAATTGCAGGAACACTATCTATTGCAAAAAGAATATCAGTAAATTCAATTATAACAAGCGTAACAAACAGTGGAGTTGCCGCATTAATGTGTTTTAGTTTTATAAAAAACTTTTCACCTTGCATATGGCTTGTTATAGGAATTATTTTTCGTATTTGTCTATAAATGAATGATTTTTTTGGATTAAACTTTTCCTCTTCTTTAGAGATAAGCATTTTGTATGCTGTAAAAATCAAGAATGCTCCAAAAATATAAGTTGTAAAACTGAATTTATTTATAAGCATTACTCCAAAAAATATCATTAATGCTCTAAAAACAATAGCGCCTAATATTCCCCAAAATAAAACTCGGTGTTGATATTTCAGAGGAATTTTAAAGGAGGTAAATATGACTGCTATAACAAAAATATTATCTACACTTAAAGACAGTTCTATTAAGTAACCAGTAATATATTTTATAGTTGCATTGCTTGGCGTTAGATTATCTACATTATCAACTATTCCGTTACTGTAAATCCAGTAAATAACTCCAGAAAATAAAAACGAAGTAGTAACCCAAATGGCGGTCCAAATAGAAGCTTCTTTTGTGCTAATAATGTGTGGAGTTCTATTAAATACACCTAAATCTAATGCTAAAAAAATGAGTATTCCAACAATAAAAATAATCCAAACCAACATCTTTCTTTTTATTAAAAAATTGAAAGCAAATATAAGTAAATTTAAATTCTCATTATAAATAATTCCAAAATGAGAGAAAAGAAAAAACCCGAACAAAAGTTCGGGTTTTTCTATATAAGCAAGAAATTAAAAATCTATTTTACTGTGTCTACAATAGCCTTAAAAGCTTCTGGGTTATTCATCGCTAAATCGGCAAGAACTTTACGGTTCAATTCAATATTATTAGCTTTCATTTTTCCCATAAACAGTGAGTAAGACATTCCATATTGGCGAGCTCCAGCGTTAATACGTTGAATCCATAACCCACGAAAACTTCTTTTTTTGTTTTTACGGTCTCTGTAAGAATATAACATTCCTTTTTCAACCGCATTTTTTGCTNCTGTATAAACGTTTTTTCTACGTCCAAAGTAACCTTTTGCTTGCTTCAATATCTTTTTTCTTCTAGCTCTTGAAGCAACTGAATTTACTGATCTTGGCATAATTCATTTGTTTTTTTGTAGTAGGCGATTTATTAATTAATAATTGTTCAATTTCTAATTATGAATTAAAACACTCATAATTTTTAATTTTTAATTTTTAATTTTTAATTCTTTTAAGCACTACTCCATGGTTAATAATTAAATTCCCTTTAACTTTATTATTTTAAAGTTAATTGTTGTAAAATGCTAGCTGTATCTGCTTTATGTACTAAACCAGAATGAGTTAACTTTAATTTACGTTTTTTAGACTTTTTAGTCAATATATGACTTTTAAAAGCGTGTTTTCTCTTGATTTTTCCAGAGCCAGTAAGCTTAAAACGCTTCTTAGCACTAGATTTTGTTTTCATTTTAGGCATCTTTCTTCTNCTTTTTTTATCTTGCTTAATATTGTTAATTCCCATTCCATTCCCTCCCTTTGGGAGGGTTAGGGTGGGCTATTTCTTTTTAGGAGCTAAATACATAATCATGCGCTTACCTTCCAATCTTGGCATTTGTTCAACTTTACCATATTCTTCAAGCTCAGTTGCCAATCTTAATAATAAGATATGACCTTGATCTTTGTAGATAATTGATCTACCCTTAAAAAATACGAATGCTTTTAATTTGGCACCTTCTTGCAAAAACTTTAAAGCATGCTTCTTTTTAAATTCAAAATCATGTTCATCTGTTTGTGGACCAAATCTAATTTCTTTAACAACGACTTTAGTAGCTTTCGCTTTTATAACCTTCTCTCGTTTCTTTTGTTCATAAAGAAATTTCTTATAATCTATTATTTTACAAACTGGAGGAACTGCTTTGGGAGATATTTCAACCAAATCTAATTCTAACTCTTTCGCAAGTGATTTTGCTTGAGCAATAGGGNATACACCAACTTCTACGTTATCTCCTACTAAACGTACTTCCTCAACATAGGTTATTTTTTCATTAATTCTATGTTGATCTTCTTTTACAATTCTCCAAGGNTTTCTTTGACCTTTATTTCTACTTAATGCTATGACTTTATGTTTTAAATTAAAATTAAAATTGCTCTAATGTACTGTTTATTTCTTTATTCAAAAATGATATAAATTCATTTACTGTAAATGCTCCTAAATCACCTTCTCCTTGTTTTCTAACGGAAACGGTTCCATCTTTTTCTTCCTGCTCACCTACAATTAACATAAATGGAATCTTATTCAACTCGGCATCTCTTATCTTTCTACCCGTTTTCTCATTTCTATCATCTACAAGGGCGCGAATTTCGGAATTTTCTACCAAATGTAAAACATTTTCTGCATATTTTTGATATTTCTCGCTGATAGGTAGTATTATAACCTGCTCCGGGATTAACCAAAGTGGGAATTTACCACCTGTATGCTCTAAGAGAACTGCAATAAAACGCTCCATAGAGCCAAAAGGAGCTCTGTGGATCATAACAGGTCTGTGCAATTGATTATCGGCACCTTTGTAATTTAAATCAAATCTTTCAGGTAAATTGTAATCTACTTGAATAGTTCCTAATTGCCAACTTCTGCCTAAAGCATCTTTAACCATAAAGTCTAATTTAGGTCCGTAAAATGCTGCTTCACCGTATTCAACTACATAATTCAACCCTTTTTCTTTGGTTGCATTTAAAATAGCATTTTCAGCTTTTTCCCAATTTTCATCACTACCAATATATTTTTCTTTATTTTCCTTATCACGCAATGAAACTTGAGCTGTAAAATCTTCAAACCCTAAAGATTTGAATACATAAAGTACCAAATCAATAACATCTTTAAATTCTTTATCTAGTTGATCTGGAGTACAGAAAATATGAGCATCATCTTGTGTAAAACCTCTAACACGTGTTAATCCGTGCAATTCACCACTTTGTTCATATCTATAAACAGTTCCAAATTCAGCAAAACGCTTAGGTAATTCTTTATATGAATATGGTTTGTTATTGTAAATTTCACAATGATGTGGACAGTTCATAGGTTTTAAAAAAAACTCTTCACCATCTTTTGGCGTACGTATTGGTTGAAAACTGTCTTCCCCGTATTTTTCATAATGCCCAGAGGTTACATACAATTCTTTTTGTCCGATATGTGTCATCACCATTTCATATCCAGCTTTTTTTTGTGCTTTTTTTAAGAATTGCTCTAATCTATCACGTAAAGCAGCTCCTTTTGGCAACCAAAGCGGTAAACCTTGTCCAACTTTTGCTGAAAAAGCGAATAGTTCTAATTCCTTTCCTAATTTTCTGTGATCTCGTTTTTTAGCTTCCTCTAATAACTCTAGATATTCAATAAGCATTTTTTGTTTCGGAAAAGAGATGCCATAAACACGAGTTAATTGGTTGTTTTTTTCATCGCCACGCCAATACGCTCCTGCAACACTCATTACTTTTACAGCTTTTATTAATCCTGTGTTTGGAATATGTCCACCACGGCATAAATCTGTAAAATCTGAATGGTCACAAAAAGTGATTTCACCATCAGTTAAGTTCTCTATCAACTCTACTTTA
>Ga0006257_1000139_pt1 | contig 20089 bp, 18 predicted proteins | sample Deesub45470m_DNA_FD_54937 | JGI IMG/M metagenome (GOLD analysis project Ga0006257, IMG submission 54937) | Deep subsurface microbial communities from North Pacific Ocean - 450_OLKR46/470m Metagenome | ecosystem: Environmental > Terrestrial > Deep subsurface > Unclassified | place: North Pacific... | reverse complement strand
GCAAAAGGCAAAAGGCAAAAGGCAAAAGGCAAAAGGCAAAAGGCAAAAGGCAAAAGGCAAAAGGCAAAAGGATTCGTCATAGCGAGTGAAACGTAGAGGAGTGAAGCTATCTGTTAAATATTGGGCAGATTACTTCGTCAGCTATCGCCTTCTTGTAATGACCAAAGGCAAAAGATGAAGTGTAAAAGAAAGTCAATTAATTAGAAAATCATATTTTCCAGATACCAGATACCAGATACCAGATACCAGATACTAAATACATAAAAACAATGAACAATAAAAATTTTGAAACCGAAGCAATTAGAACGCAAATAGAAAGATCACAATTTCAAGAACATTCAACACCATTATACCTAACTTCAAGTTTTGTATTTGAAGATGCTGAGGAGATGAGAGCGGCATTTACAGAAGAAATAGATCGAAATATTTATTCAAGATTCAGCAATCCAAATACATCTGAATTTGTTGAAAAAGTAATAAAAATGGAAGAAGCAGAAGATGGTTATGCCTTTGCAACAGGTATGGCGGCTATATTTTNAACATTTGCTGCGTTGTTAAATAGTGGAGATCATATTGTTTCTGCGCGTTCAGTATTTGGTTCTACACATACGTTGTTTACGACTTATTTTCCAAAATGGAATATAGAAACTTCCTATTTTGATATTAACAATCCAGCTGAAATTGAATCTTTGATAAAACCTTCAACAAAAATTTTATATGCAGAAACTCCAACAAATCCAGGAGTTGATATTATCGACTTAGAATTATTAGGTAAAATTGCCAAAAAACATCATTTATTGTTAATAATTGATAATTGTTTCGCTACACCTTATATACAACAACCTATAAAATTTGGAGCAGATTTAGTAGTGCATTCTGCAACAAAATTAATGGATGGTCAAGGTCGTGTTTTAGGAGGTGTTGTTGTTGGTAAAGCTGAATTAGTACGTGAAATATATTTATTTTCGCGTAATACGGGCCCGGCATTATCGCCATTTAATGCTTGGGTTTTATCAAAAAGTCTTGAAACTTTAGCAGTTAGAGTTGATAAACATTGTGAAAATGCACTAAAATTGGCTGAATTTTTAGAAAAACATGAGCAAGTATCGGCAATAAAATACCCTTTTTTAAAATCACATCCTCAATATGAAATTGCTAAAAAACAAATGAAGTTGGGAGGAAATATCATTGCTATAGAAGTAAAAGGAGGTTTAGAAGCTGGTAAGAAATTTTTAAACGCTATTAAAATATGTTCGTTATCTGCTAATTTAGGAGATACACGTTCCATTGTTACACACCCAGCATCTACAACACACAGTAAATTATCTTCGGAAGAACAATTAGCTGCTGGAATAACATCTGGATTGGTTCGAATTTCAGTAGGATTAGAAAATGTTAATGATATTATTTTCGACATCAATCAAGCGTTAATTAAATAATCTTGTCAATATTAATTAAAAATTAAACTTTAAAGTCAAATTTCTTTAATATATAAAGTCTACTTAATTGGTAGAGTAATAAAAAATATGTATTTTTGGCCACAGAAATAAAAACTTAAAATTGAAATGATAATCGATCGATTTTTTAATTCAAATAAATTAAATGAGGAGGACAGCTTTGAAGATGTTCAAAATTCAGAAAAACCAATTCGAAGTATTGTAAAAGCAATAAGTTGGAGAATTATTGGAACCCTAGACACCATGGTAATTTCTTGGATTATAACAGGAGAACTTGCCATAGCATTATCAATCGGCTCCATTGAAGTTGTAACCAAAATGGTTTTATATTATGGTCATGAACGCATTTGGAATTTAATAAAATGGAGAAAATAATGAAGCACTTAAATATTGAAAAAATAAATATAGAATTACAAGATAAGACACCATTTGAAATTATTTCTTGGGCGTTAAGCATTGCTAAAAACCCTTTAGTTACAACAAATTTTAGGCCTTACGAAGTCGCTATTTTACATGCGTGTACACAAGTTGATAAAAACGTAAAAGTTATTTGGTGCGATACAGGTTATAATACGCCACAAACCTATAAACACGCAAATGAATTAATTAACTCTTTAGGTTTAAATGTTCATTTATACGTTCCACAACAAACTGCGGCACATAGAGATGCTACTATTGGAATTCCTCAAATTGAAGATCCAAAGCATGTGATTTTTACTGAGCAAGTTAAGTTAGAACCTTTTAACAGAGCAATGAAAGAGCATCAACCTGATGTTTGGTTTACGAATTTAAGAAGCGGTCAAACTGCCTTTAGAAATAGTATTGATATTGTTTCTATAAGCAAAGATGGAATTTTAAAAGTAAGTCCTTTTTACCATTGGACAGATGAACAACTTGATATTTATTTAGCGGAACATAATTTACCAAACGAATTTAAATATTTTGACCCAACAAAAGTATTAGAAAACAGAGAATGTGGGTTACATTCATAAATAATAGATAATGACAGAGAAATTACATATTAACGCACTTGAAAACGAAGCTATTTATATTTTTAGAGAGGTTGCTTCGCAATTTGAAAAACCAGTATTATTATTTTCTGGAGGAAAAGATTCTATAACACTAGTTAAATTGGCTCAAAAAGCATTTTTTCCGGCAAAAATTCCTTTTCCTTTAATGCATATTGATACGGGTCATAATTTTCAAGAAACTATTGAATTTAGAGACCGTTTGGTAGCTGAACTAGGCTTAGAATTAATTGTTAGAAATGTACAAGATTCTATCGATGAAGGAAAAGTAAAAGAAGAGTCTGGCAGATATTCAAGTCGTAACTCATTACAAACAACCACTTTATTAGATGCTATTGAAGAATTTAAATTTGATGCTTGTATTGGCGGAGCACGCAGAGATGAAGAAAAAGCAAGAGCAAAAGAACGTATTTTCTCGGTACGTGATGATTTTGGTCAGTGGGATGAAAAAAAGCAACGTCCGGAATTGTTTGACATGTTAAATGGGCAAATTCATTTGGGTCAAAATGTACGGGTTTTCCCAATTTCAAATTGGACAGAATTAGATGTTTGGACTTATATTGAAAATGAAAATTTAGAAATCCCTTCTATTTATTTTTCTCATAAAAGAGATACTTTTTTAAGAGACGGACTTATTTGGTCTGCATCTGAATTTGTGTATAAAGATGAAGAAGAAATTGTTAAAGAACGTACAGTTCGTTTTAGGACTGTTGGAGACATGAGTTGTACTGCGGCAGTAGCTTCTTATGCAAATACAATAAGTGAAGTTGTTGCCGAAATACGAGATTCAAAAATATCAGAAAGAGGTGCCAGAATAGATGATAAAAGATCTGAGGCCGCCATGGAAAAACGCAAACAACAAGGGTACTTTTAAGCCCCCTTGCCCCCGAGGGGGGGATTTATGGAGGATAAATTAAAGATTGTCATTCCTGTGAAGACAGGAATCGCATTTTAAAGAAAATAAAAGTAATAATTAACAATAAAAATAATTCCTCCCCTTTGGGGAGGTTAGGAGGGGATTATGGAAGTTTTAAAAATAGCAACAGCAGGAAGTGTAGATGACGGTAAGAGCACATTAATAGGTCGATTATTATACGACACAAAATCTTTAACAGAAGATAAATTAGAGGCAATAGAGCGAAGTAGTAAGCAAAAAGGATATGATTATTTAGATTTTTCTTTGGCTACAGATGGTTTAGTTGCAGAACGTGAGCAAGGAATAACTATTGATGTTGCTCATATATATTTTTCAACAAAAACAAAAAGTTACATTATAGCAGATACTCCGGGGCATGTTGAGTATACAAGAAATATGGTAACGGGAGCTTCAACTTCACAGGCTGCAATCATTTTAATTGATGCACGTCATGGAGTTATAGAACAAACTTATCGTCATTTTTTCATCAATAATTTATTAAGAATTAAAGATGTTATTGTTGCTATTAATAAAATGGATTTAGTTGATTTTTCTGAAGAAAGATATAATGAAATAAAAGCTGATTTTGAAAAGCTAGTTACAAAAAGTGATTATGAAGATCAACAAATAACCTATATTCCGGTAAGTGCCTTAAAAGGTGATAATGTGGTTAAAAAATCAACTTCAATGGAGTGGTTTAAAGGTCAAACTTTGTTGGAGCATCTAGAAAAATTAGATACAAAAGATATCTATAACAGAGGTAAAGTTCGTTTTCCTGTTCAATATGTAATTCGACCAAAAACGGAAGAATATCACGATTTTAGAGGCTATGCTGGTAAAGTTTATGGTGGTGAAATTAAAGTTGGCGATGACGTTATTGTATTGCCTTCTGAAACGAAATCGAAAGTAAAAGAAATTTATTTTTACGATAAAAAGTTTGAAACTGCAGCAAGAAGATCTTCTTGTACATTAACATTAGAAGACAATGTAAATGTTAGCAGAGGCGATATGATTGTAAAAGTAAATGAGTTGCCAAAAAATGCAAAACAATTTACAGCTACAGTTTCTTGGATGGACGCGAAGGATTTGGTAGCAGGGTCAAAATATATTTTGCAACACGGAATAAACAAGGTGTTGGCAAAAGTGAATACGATAAATCATAAAATTGAAACAGATTTTTCGGGGATAGAAACCAATGTTTCAAGTTTAAAAATGAATGATATTGCTTCGGTTTCATTTCAATTAAATAAGCCCATTTTTTTCGATTCTTTTAAAGAACACAGAACAAACGGAGCATTCATTTTAATAGATCCAAATACAAATAATACAGCAGGAGCAGGATTTATTGAATAATAATTAAACTAAAAAAACAGAACAATTGTTAATTAGATTGATCTTAGAGTTAAATAATGATTAACTAAAAGATGCCACTTTGAAAAATTCAGAAAAAAGTTTTTTAGAATTTGACAAACAGGATTAACAATAATTAAGAACTAAAATACCAAATATCATGCGAAGTTTCAGAACCGAAATCGAAAATCCGATTGTCGAAAAGGATATTATTGACCTTGAAAAAAAAATAAACCTTTATTATGAAGGGAAAATTGATGAGCAGCGTTTCAGAAGTTTACGTTTAGCGCGTGGAGTTTATGGACAACGTCAGTTTGGTGTTCAAATGATTCGAATTAAATTGCCTTATGGTAAAGTAACAAGTGAACAATTGCATCGAATTGCAGCAGTTTCTGATGAATATTCTAGAGGAAGGTTGCACATTACTACGCGTCAAGATATTCAAATTCACCATGTTAGTTTAGATAGAACACCTGAGCTTTGGGCTGAGTTAGAAAAAGATGATATAACACTTCGCGAGGCTTGTGGAAATACTGTGAGAAACATAACTGCATCAGAAACTGCGGGAATTGATGTGAATGAACCATTTGATGTTTCGCCGTATGCACATGCAATGTTCGAATTCTTTTTACGTAATCCTATTTGTCAGGAAATGGGGAGAAAGTTTAAAATTTCTTTTTCAGGAACCAACGAAGATACGGCATTAAGTTTTATGCATGATTTAGGTTTTATAGCCAAAATTCAAAATGGTGAAATCGGGTTTAAAGTAATGCTAGGCGGAGGTTTAGGTTCACAAGCTATCTTGGCAGATACATTATTTGAATTTATTTCAGCAGATAAAATCATTCCAACTACTGAAGCTGTTTTAAGGGTTTTTGATAGACATGGTGAAAGAGCTAAACGTGCTAGAGCTCGTTTAAAATTTTTAGTAAAAGAAATCGGGTTTGATGCATTTGTGAAATTGGTTGAAGATGAACAAAAAGCGTTATCAAATTCAACCTATAAAATTGATGTTTCTAAATTTGAAAATGAAATTAATTTTCCAGCATTTGAAACTCCTGAAGCAGTAATTAAAGATGAAAATCAATTCAACCTTTGGAAAACTTCAAATGTAATTCCACAAAAACAACAAGGATTTGTTGCAATTGGTATTAAAGTTCATTTAGGTGATTTTTATACTGATAAAGCTCGATTGTTGGCAGATTTAGTCAAAAAATATACAGGAAATGACATTAGATTAACATTAAGACAAAATATTTTAATTCGTCATGTGAAAGAGGAATTATTACCTTTCTTTTTTGTTGAATTGAATAAATTAGGATTTGCTGAAATAGGGTATAATAGTACGCTGGATATTACTTCTTGTCCGGGAACTGATACCTGTAATTTAGGAATTGCAAGTAGTACTGGAATTACTGCTGAATTAGAAAGAGTTTTAAAAACTGAATTTTCACAGTACGCAAACAATAAAGATATTACTATAAAAATTAGTGGCTGTATGAATTCTTGTGGGCAACATTCAATGGCACACATAGGTTTTCAAGGAATGACGGTTAAATCTGGCAAATTAGTTGCGCCTGCATTACAAGTATTGTTAGGAGGAGGTGTTTTAGGAAATGGTGAAGGTAGAGTCTCTAATAAAGTTATTAAAATACCAAGTAAAAGGGGGCCACAAGCTTTGCGATTGATTTTAAACGATTATGAAGCAAATGCGGAATCAGGAGAATTATTTTTAAATTATTATGATAAACAAGGTGAAAAATATTTTTATGATTTTTTAAAACCATTAGCAGATATTACCAATTTAGTGCCAAGCGATTTTATTGATTGGGGCACTGAAGAGCAATACGAAATGGCTGTTGGTGTTGGGGAATGTGCAGGTGTTGTAATTGATTTAGTAGCAACAATATTGTTTGAAAGTGAAGAAAAATTAACTCATTCCTCTGAAGCATTGAAATTAAATCAGTTTTCAGACAGTATTTATTATGCTTATACAAGTTTGGTAAATACAGCAAAAGCTTTGTTGCTAAAGGAAGGTGAAAGTACAAATACACAGGCGGGTATTATTACCTTATTTGACACCACTTTTTCAGATAAAATTAATTTAGAAGAGTCATTTTCAAATATTGTTTTTCAATTACAAAAAAATAAGCCTTCAAAAAAGTTTGCTCAAAAATATTTAAATGATGCCCAATTATTTTATGCAAAAGCCAATGAATATAGAGCTAAAATCGAAACAGATGAAGCTTAGAATAAAACCAAAAGTAACTTTAGTAGGTGCTGGCCCAGGTGACCCAGATTTAATTACTATGAAAGGTGTTAAAGCTTTAATGAATGCAAATGTTGTATTGTATGATGCGTTGATTAATAGAGAGTTGCTAAGTTATGTGCCTAAAAAAACAAAAAAAATATTTGTTGGAAAACGCAAAGGATTGCACAGTTTTACACAAGATGAAATAAATGAATTGATTGTAAAAAATGCTTTTGAATTTGGAAATGCTGTACGGTTAAAAGGAGGAGATCCATTTATTTTTGGAAGGGGTTCAGAAGAAATAGATTATATTGAATCATTTGGTATTGAAACTGAAGTTATATCTGGAATTTCGTCTTCTATGGCAGTTCCTGCAAGTCAAGGAATTCCACTCACAAAAAGAGGTGTTTCAGAAAGTTTTTGGGTAATTACAGGAACAACTTCTGAAAAAAAACTATCAAATGATGTTTATTTAGCAGCCCAATCTACGGCAACAGTAGTTATTTTAATGGGAATGAGTAAGCTAAATGAAATTGTTTCTGTTTTTAAGAAGTATAACAAAAGTAATGTCCCAACTGCCATTATTCAAAATGGAACCACCAAAAACGAGAAAATTGGTTTGGGGACTATTGATTCAATTTTAGAAGTTGTTGAACAAAAAAAGCTATCATCACCTGCAATTATAGTAATTGGGGAAGTAGTTACGGAAAGTGCTAAATCAAGTTCTTTTTATGAAAATATTGCTATTAATAATTCAGTAGATAATAATTATTAGGAATGGAACAAAATGAGTTATATCTATTATTTATAATTTGTCATTCCTGCGAAGGCAGGAATCTAAACTGATATAATTATGGATTCCTGCCTTCGAAGGAACGACATCAAAACTTAATGAAGGAACCAAAATATAAACATATGTTAAATTCAAAGCTGAAAAAGCGATAGCATAAAATGGAACAAAACGAATTGTATCCCATTTTTTTAAAAGTCACCCAGTTAAATGTATTAATTGTTGGTGGAGGAAATGTTGGCTTAGAAAAATTAACATTTTTGTTAAAATCAAGTCCAAATGCAAAAGTTACCATTGTTTCAATTAATTTTTTACCTAAACTAATTGAATTGGCACAAAAACATCAAGTAAAACTTGTGGAAGCAGTATATCATAATTCGTTTTTAAATAGCAAGCACATAGTGATTGCAGCAACCGATGTAATTAATGTAAATATTCAAGTTTATAAAGATTGCAAAGACCTAAACATTTTAGTAAATGTTGCAGATAATCCGTCTTATTGCGATTTTTATATGGGAGGGATTGTTACCAAAGGAAATATTAAAATTGCCATTTCAACAAATGGGAAATCTCCAACTTTAGCGAAACGGTTACGTCAATTTTTTGAAGAAGTAATTCCAGATAATATTGATGAATTGGCTGAAAATTTAAATTTATTTAGAAATACTATAAAAGAAGATTTTTCAAATAAAGTTGCAGAATTGAATGAATTAACCAAAAATTTACTATCAAAATAGATATAATTTGGTATTCACTTGTAATTAAACAGCATATTCCGTTTATTTGCAACTAAGTTCATAAACACATTGATATTCGTTATTAAGAAAGGCAGAGGGAATAGACCTGTTGAAGCCTTAGCAACCCTTTAGAAATAGAGAAGGTGCTACGTTCTACCGCAATAATTTATTTGTGGGAAGATAACATAAGAAAAACTTCACAAAGTATATTCTTCTTTTCTAATAACCTTACAATTCATAATTTTTTAGTTTATGTAAAGTTAAATATGGAAGAAATTCAAAAAATAATTCAAGATAAAATTTTAGTGTTAGATGGTGCCATGGGCACCATGATTCAGCAATATAAATTTACTGAAGAAGACTATAGAGGCGAGCAATTCAAAGATTTTCACATTTCAGTAAAAGGAAATAATGATATGCTTTCCATAACTCAACCCGATACTATCAAAGAAATTCACAGAAAATATTTAGAAGCTGGAGCTGATATTATTGAAACAAATACTTTTTCAAGCACAACCATTGCCATGGCCGATTATGAAATGGAGCAATATGTATATGAAATCAATTATCAATCGGCTAAAATCGCAAAAGAAGTAACGGAAGAATTCACGAAAATAAATCCTTCAAAACCGCGTTTTGTTGCAGGTTCTATTGGGCCTACAAACCGTACTGCAAGTATGTCGCCTGATGTAAATGATCCCGGTTTTAGAGCGGTAACTTTTAACGATTTACGAATAGCTTATAAACAACAAGCAGAAGCATTAATTGATGGCGGAGTAGATATATTATTGATTGAAACGGTTTTTGATACTTTGAATGCAAAAGCAGCACTTTTTGCGATTGAAGAAGTTAAGGATGAACGAAATATAGCTATTCCAATTATGCTTAGTGGTACAATTACCGATGCTAGTGGACGAACATTGTCTGGTCAAACTGCTGAAGCATTTCTAATTTCAGTTTCTCATATTCCATTGTTAACTATAGGATTTAATTGTGCATTAGGAGCAAGTCAGTTAACGCCTCATTTAGAAGTTTTGGCTCAAAAATCAGATTTAAGAATTTCTGCGCATCCAAATGCGGGTTTACCAAATGCTTTTGGAGAATATGATGAAACCCCGCAGGAAATGGCCAATCAAATAAAAGAATATTTAGATAAAAATTTAATAAATATTATAGGTGGTTGTTGTGGTACAACTCCAGCACATATAAAAGCAATTGCAGATTTGGTGAAAGATTATAAACCTAGAAACCCCTTAGCCCCCGAAGGGGAAATTTAAGAGTTTAAAAAGGTTTTATTTGATCAAAAAAGATACAATTAATGCAAGACGATATAAAAAATAATAAAGACAATTTTGTTTCCCCTTTGGGGGCTAGGGGGCTAAAACTTTCTGGACTTGAACCACTAATAATTACGCCTGAAAGTAATTTTATCAATGTTGGTGAGCGTACCAATGTTGCAGGTTCTCGTAAATTTTTACGTCTAATTAAAGATGAAAAATTTGATGAAGCGTTGGCAATTGCACGTCATCAAGTTGATGGTGGGGCACAAATTATCGACATTAATATGGACGATGGTTTGTTAGATGGAAAAGAATCGATGGTTCGTTTTATGAACTTGATTGCTGCAGAACCTGATATTGCACGTGTTCCGATAATGATCGACAGTTCAAAATGGGAGATTATTGAAGCTGGCTTGCAAGTTGCTCAAGGAAAATGTGTGGTAAATTCAATTAGTTTAAAAGAAGGAGAAGCGCAATTTATTTATCAGGCAACATTGATAAAAAGGTACGGAGCGGCAGTAATTGTGATGGCTTTTGATGAAGTTGGGCAAGCGGATAATTACGATAGAAGAATTGAAATTGCAAAACGTTCATATAAAATATTGGTGGACATTGTCCACTTTCCTTCCGAAGATATTATTTTCGATTTAAATATATTTCCTGTAGCAACAGGAATGGATGAGCATAAACGAAATGCCATCGATTTTATTGAAGCTACACGTTGGGTTCGCGAAAATTTACCAAATGTTAGTGTGAGTGGAGGTGTTAGTAATGTGTCATTTTCATTCAGAGGAAACGATTCTGTAAGAGAAGCAATGCACTCAGTTTTTTTATATCATGCGATAAAAGCAGGTATGAATATTGGAATTGTAAATCCAGCAATGCTAGAAGTTTATGATGAAATTCCAAAGGATTTATTAGAACGTGTTGAAGATGTTATTTTAAATAGAAGAGATGACGCAACAGAGCGATTACTAACATTTGCTGAAACAGTTATAAGTTCGGCGAAGGAGCATAAAGTTGATTTGTCTTGGAGGGAAAATTCATTACAAGACAGAATTACGCATTCTTTGGTAAAGGGATTGGATGAATTTATTGTTGAAGATGTTGAGGAAGCCAGAAAATTAGCAGAAAAACCAATTGAAGTCATTGAACACTTGATGATTGGAATGAATGTAGTTGGGGACTTGTTTGGTTCGGGAAAAATGTTTTTGCCACAAGTTGTGAAATCTGCTCGTGTTATGAAAAGAGCTGTGGCTTATTTGTTGCCGTTTATTGATGAAGCAAAAAGCCCCCTAACCCCCGAAGGGGGAATTAAAACCACGCAACATTGGGAAACTGCTGATCCTTTGAATTACGGATTGTTAAAAGAGTTTGCCTTTAAAATGCGTAATCAACCAACTGAAGCTGAAAGTTTATTATGGAATGTGTTGAGTGGCAAAAAATTAGAAGGATATAAATTTAGGCGACAACATATTATTGGTAAATACATCACAGATTTTATTTGTTTAAAATCTAATTTAATTATTGAAATAGATGGTTTAATTCATCAATTACTCGAAAACAAAGAAAGCGATGCCCAACGTACATCTTGGTTAGAAGAAGAAGGTTATCGTGTTATTCGTTTTACAAATAAAGAAGTTTTAACCAATCTTGATTTTGTAATATCAGAAATTATAAAAGCGTTGGAGGTTCCCCTTCTGGGGGTTAGGGGGCGTGGAAAGATCCTACTAGCAACTGTAAAAGGTGATGTGCATGATATTGGTAAAAATATTGTGGGTGTTGTTTTAGCTTGTAATAATTATGAGATTATAGATTTGGGTGTAATGGTTTCACCACAAAAAATAATTGAAACAGCAAAAGCAGAAGATGTAGACATTATTGGGTTGAGTGGTTTAATTACGCCTTCGCTTGATGAAATGGTGTATTTGGCAAAGGAAATGGAGCGACAAAATTTTGAAGTTCCGTTATTAATTGGTGGTGCAACTACTTCAAAAGCACATACCGCTGTAAAAATTGACCCTCAATATAAAAATGCCGTTGTTCATGTTCACGATGCTTCAAGAGCTGTAACTGTGGTTGGAGATTTATTGAATAAAAGAATCAATCAAAAATACATTGGTGATATTAAAGCGGATTATGTAACTGTTCGAGATGGATATTTGAATCGTTCTAAACGAAAAGAATATGTATCGTTAGCTGATGCAAGAAGAAATAAGTTTAAAATAGATTGGAAAAACACAAATATTCCGACACCAAATTATATTGGAACACAGGTTTTTGAAGATTTTGATTTATCTAAATTAGTTAATTATATAGATTGGAATCCTTTTTTTAGAACGTGGGAATTGGCAGGAAAATATCCAGCTATTTTAACCGATGCGGTTGTAGGGAAAGAGGCCACCAATTTATTTTCAGATGCAAAGTTACTATTAGCAAAAATTTTAGACGAGAATTTCCTAACTGCAAAAGCTGTTTTTGGAATTTTTCCTGCTAATACTGTGAATGATGATGATATTGAAGTGTATGCAGATTCAACAAGAAGTGAGGTAAATGTCAAGTTTATAACCTTGCGTCAACAATTAAAAAAGAAAGAAGGAATTCAAAGTATTGCATTGTCCGATTTTATAGCGCCAAAAGAAACAGGAATTAAAGATTATATAGGTGCTTTTTGCGTATCAACAGGTTTTGGAACGGCAGAATTAGCTGCTGAATTTGAAAAAGATCACGATGATTATAATTCCATTATGATTAAAGCGTTGGCAGATAGATTAGCGGAAGCTTTTGCTGAATATTTACACGAAAAGGTTCGTAAAGAATACTGGGGGTATGCAACTACTGAAAAATTATCGAACGAAGAATTAATCAAAGAAAATTATAAAGGAATAAGACCAGCACCTGGGTATCCTGCGTGTCCGGATCATACAGAAAAATTAACAATTTGGGACTTGTTAAGTGTAAAAGAAACCATAGGAGTGGAATTGACAGATAGCTTGGCAATGTGGCCAGCAGCATCGGTTTCAGGGTATTATTTTGCAAATGAACACGCTAAATATTTTGGTTTGGGAAAAATAACAGAAGAACAAGTGAAAGATTTCGCAACTAGAAAAAATATGGATTTTGAAATTGCAAAAAAATGGTTGAATCCCAATATGGCTGAATAAGCCCCCTAACCCCCGAAGGGGGACAGAGCGTAAAAAAATGTTCACTGAACATTTTTAGCGATAGGGCAGCTGGCGAGATGTGTTTTAAAAGGCAAAAGAATGAATTCCCCTCTTGAGAGGGGTTAGGGGTGTGTTTTTTAATGAAACCTTTTAAAGTTAAGGAAAAATTAAAATAATAAAAAGATTTGCGTTAGCGATTGAAGTGGTATCCTTTTTTGGAGTGCAACGAAAAAAAAGATATAAAGGAAAGCGCGACCTGAAAGGGAACCTGCCTGCGGCAGGCAGGCGCCCAAAATCCCCCAAACCCCCAAAGAGGATTTGCATTGGGAGTTGAAGTAGAGAATAGTATAAATAGAAACGTATTAATTTCCTTCCCATTGGGAAGGATTAAGGATGGGAAAATGAAAGTAACAGAACATATAAAACAAGCGAACGGAAAAACATTGTTTTCTTTTGAAATTGTGCCGCCTCAAAAAGGGCAAAATATTCAAGAATTATACAATAACATTGATCCGTTGATGGAATTTAAACCGCCCTTTATTGATGTAACAACTTCTAGAGAAGAGTATGTTTACATTGAAAAGAATGATTTATTAGACAGAAAAATTACACGTATGCGACCTGGAACGGTTGGTATTTGTGCATCATTAAAATACAAATACAATGTAGATGCAATTCCTCATGTACTGTGTGGTGGTTTTACCAAAGAAGAAACGGAGTATGTGCTAGTTGATTGTCATTACTTGGGGTTGGATAATGTAATGGCTTTGCGTGGCGATGCCATGAAACATGAAAAATACTTTTCAGCAAATAAAAACGGACATCAATACGCTTCCCAACTGGTAGCTCAAATTAAAGATTTAAACAGAGGAAAATACTTGCATGAATTAATTGAAACACCTTATAATTCAAATTTCTGTATTGGAGTGGCTGGTTACCCTGAGAAACATTTAGAAGCTCCAAGTATGGATGCAGATTTACGAAGATTGAAAGAAAAAGTTAATGCTGGGGCTGATTATATTGTAACTCAAATGTTTTTTGATAATAAAAAATATTTTGAATTTGTTGAAAAAGCAAGAAGTATTGGGATTACAGTTCCTATAATTCCAGGAATAAAACCGATTGCAATTCAACGGCATTTACAAATATTGCCACAAATTTTTAAAATTGATTTGCCCGAAGAATTGGTGTCAGCGATTGAACAATGTAAAGACAATAAGCAAGTGAGGCAAGTTGGTGTTGAATGGACAATTGCACAATCTAAAGAGTTAGTCGCAAAAGGGGTTCCTGTAGTTCATTTTTATTCAATGGGAAAATCGGATAATATAAAAGAGATAGCTTCAGCAATATTTTAAAATTACTTTTGTTAATAGAATTATAAATAAAAGAAATGTAAGTTCATTTAATAAGGCAAATTATTTGTTTACTTTTGTACTATAAATGAAGAAATTAATAATTAAAAATATAGATTATGGCAATAGAAGTAACAGACGCAACTTTTAATGAAGTAGTATTACAATCAGCTAAACCAGTAATGGTCGATTTTTGGGCAGCATGGTGTGGCCCTTGTAGAATGGTTGCTCCAATTATGGATCAATTAACTTCTGAATATGAAGGAAAAGCAGTAATTGTAAAAGTGGATGTTGATGCAAACCAAGAATTTGCTGCGAAATACGGAGTAAGAAATATTCCAACTGTATTGGTATTTAAAAATGGAGAAGTTGTTGAAAAACAAGTAGGTGTTGCACCAAAAGCTACATACGCACAAAAAATTGATGCCCATTTATAACATCTGAATTTAATATAATTTTAGGAAGGCTTGACAATTTGTCAAGCCTTTTCTTTTTAAAATAGTATATTTACCAATAGCAATAAAAAATAAATGGAAAGCACATCTGTTCAACAGCTATCGGAAATAAATAATCTTGAATTACTGGCAAAACAAGTAGTCGAGGGATTTATTACAGGGATGCACAAGAGCCCGTTTCACGGATTTTCTGTCGAATTTGCGGAACATAGATTGTACAATTCAGGTGAAAGCACCCAACATATCGATTGGAAATTATATGCCAAAACCAAAAAATTATTTGTAAAACGGTTTGAGGAAGAAACCAATTTACGTTGCCATTTAATTATTGATAATTCGGCTTCTATGCACTTTCCAGTAATTAAAAATCAAACATTAAATAATTTATCAAAAATTGGATTTTCAGTTGTCGCTTCAGCTTCATTAATGGAAATATTAAAACGGCAAAGAGATGCTGTTGGACTTAGTATTTATAGTGATAAAAATGATTATTATGCACCTTCAAAAGGAAGTGATAGACATAGAAGAATGTTATTAGCACAATTAGATGAATTGTTGAATAACAGCTCCAAAAAGACGACGGATACCTATAAAGTTTTACATGAAATTTCAGAAAAAATTCATAAAAGGTCACTCATTTTTTTGTTTACAGATATGTTTCAAATAAATACACAGGAAAATGAATTATTGGATGCTCTACGCCACTTAAAATACAACAAGCACGAAGTTGTTTTGTTTCATACCTATGATGGAAAATTGGAATTAGAGTTTGATTTTGATAACTCACCCAAAAAATTTGTAGATGTTGAATCTGGAGAGGAGATAAATTTATATGCGACTTCAGTTAAAAAGCACTATAAAAAAACAGAAGAAAATTATTTTAATGATTTGAAACTGAAATGTATGCAATATAAAATTGACTATGTCCCGGTTGACATACATAAAGGGTTTAATCAGGTATTAATATCCTATTTAATAAGCAGAAGAAGATTTTTGTAATTTTTAGTAAAAAACCTTTGCAAATACAAAAAACGCAGTTATATTTGCATCCGCTAACAGCAACGGTTTGGTAGTTCAGCTGGTTAGAATACCTGCCTGTCACGCAGGGGGTCGCGGGTTCGAGTCCCGTCCAGACCGCAAAAAGCATCTCAATTGAGATGCTTTTTTTGTTTCCTTTCTAAACGATTACAATCATTGAATGTTTCTATTGATTTTAGATAATAAATGGTTATTTTCGCATAACGCTATAAATTATAAATTATGAAGGGAATTATTTTAGCAGGGGGTTCTGGTACAAGGTTATATCCAATAACCAAAGGAACATCCAAACAATTATTGGCTATTTATGATAAGCCAATGATCTATTATCCACTTTCAGTTTTAATGCAATCTGGTATTACAGAGGTGCTTATAATTTCTACGCCACACGATTTGCCAAACTTCAAAAACCTTTTTGGAGATGGATCTGAAATTGGGATGCAGTTTTCATATATAGAACAACCTTCACCAGACGGATTGGCTCAGGCTTTTATTTTGGGTGAAGAATTTATAGGAAACGATGATGTTTGTCTTATTTTAGGCGATAATATTTTTTATGGTGCTGGTATTGAAAAACTGTTAAGTGATGCAGTTCAAACTGTTTCAGTTGAAAATAAAGCCTCAATTTTTGGCTATTACGTACAAGAACCAGAAAGATATGGAGTCGCAGAGTTTGATAAAAACGGAAATGTTCTTAGCATTATTGAAAAACCAAAAGAGCCTAAAAGTAATTATGCCGTTGTAGGGCTTTATTTTTACCCGAACAGTGTTATTGATATTGCAAAAAACATAAAACCTAGTGCTCGGGGAGAATTGGAAATAACAACAGTAAATCAAACTTATTTAAGCCAAAATAAGTTGAAATTAGAAATGATGGGACGTGGATTTGCCTGGCTTGATACTGGCACACAGGATTCGTTGCTAGAAGCTTCCAATTTTATTCAAACCATAGAAAAAAGACAAGGTTTAAAAATAGCTTGTATTGAAGAAATTGCCTTTGAAAAAGGGCATATTTCTAAAGAACAATTACTTGTTTTGGCGGCTCAATATAAAAATAATGAGTATGGTTCATACTTACATAATTTGACTGTGAAAAGATAAAGTAAAATGTGTAAAGTATAAAGGCGAAAGTTTAAAGGGAAAAGTATTAAATTTTTTTATGAAAAATGATTTACAAAAAAGACTGTTTAGATTTTCTGTGGATGTAATAAAAGAAGTGAGAAATTTACCCAATTCTAAAGAATACCAAATGATTTCATATCAATTGTTGAAATCTGCAACATCTGTAGGTACAAATTATGAAGAAGCACAGGGCACTGTTTCAAAAGCGGATTTTTCCAACAAAGTTGGAATTTCCTTAAAAGAAATTAGAGAAACTAATTATTGGATTAGAATTATTAATGAAATCTTGGAGCAAAATAATAATTGGAAAGATAAAGAAACTGAATCAAAAGAATTAATGAATATACTTGGATCAATTTTTGCAAAAACCTCAAAAAGATGATATCTAATAAAATTAATAACCTTTATACTTTAAACTTTGTCCTTTTGCCTTTAAGCTTTATACTTTACACTTTTACCTTTATATTTTTACCTTTACACTTTAACCTTTTTTAAATGGATTTCATTAAAACAAACATTCCCGATGTAATACTATGTAAACCTACTGTTTATCATGATGAACGAGGTTACTTTTATGAATCTTTTAAAAAAGAAGTATTTGATAGTTTTGTTGGTAAAGAAATCGATTTTTGTCAGGATAACGAAGCTAAATCTACCAAAGCAGTTTTAAGAGGGCTGCATTACCAATTACCGCCATTTGCACAATCAAAATTAGTACGTGTAATTAAAGGGAAAGTGTTAGATATTGCTGTTGATATTAGAAGAAACTCGGCTACTTTCGGACAATTTGTTGCGGTTGAATTAAGCGAAGAAAATAAGCATCAGTTGTTTGTTCCTAAAGGTTTTGCGCACGGATATGTGGTATTAAGTGATGAAGCTATTTTTAGTTATAAAGTAGATAATTATTATCATAAAGAATCAGAAAGAGGTATTATTTACAATGATGATTTTTTAAAAATCGATTGGAAATTTCCAGAGCATCAACTTATTATTTCAGAAAAAGATGAAAAACAACCTTCTTTTATGAAGGCGGATATGTTTGAAGGTATTTAATTTTAAAGGAATATGATTCGTTTATTAATCACAGGCTCAAAAGGACAATTAGGATTAGAATTGGCAAATTTGAAACATCATTTCGCTGATTATAATTTCTTTTTTGCGGATAAAAACGAATTAGATGTTTCGAATTTTGAAGCTGTTTCAAACTTTATTTCCAAAAACAAGATTGATGTAATTGTGAACTGTGCAGCATATACTAATGTAGATAAGGCTGAAGATGAGCCAGATTTGGCAAATCAAATGAATCATTTGGCCGTAAAAAACTTAGCTGAAATTGCCAAGAAAAATAACTTGAAACTAATTCATATTTCAACCGATTATGTTTTTGATGGCACTTCAAGCATTCCTTATTCTGAAAAGGATGCAACCAACCCACAAAATGTGTATGGCAGCAGCAAATTAAAAGGAGAACAGGCAATTATACAAATAAACCCAGGCAATTCCATTATTATAAGAACATCTTGGTTATATTCAATATTTGGTCATAATTTTGTAAAAACAATTTTAAAATTAAGCAGTGAAAAAGAGCGAATTTCTGTGGTATCAGATCAAATAGGTTCCCCAACAAATGCAATGGATTTGGCGGATACAATTTTGAGAATAATTCCATCGATAAAAAACAAAAGTGGTTGAAGTTTATCATTATACCAATAAAGGGCAATGCAGTTGGTTTCAATTTGCAGAAGAAATTATAAAACAATCAAATCGCTCTTGTAAAGTGGAAGCCATAAGTTCAGAGAAGTTCAATTCAAAAGCAAAACGACCAAAGTATAGTTTATTGAACACCGCTAAAATTCAGAAGACATTTCAATTAGAAATTCCAACATGGGAAGATGCTTTAAAAGAATGTTTGAAAAAGTTAAAAAACAGCAATTAAATACATACGAATGAGATCAATATTAATAACAGGAGGCGCAGGATTTATAGGTTCAAATTTGATAAGTTACTTAGTAGAAAATTTCCCTGAAGACAAATTTGTTGTGTTAGATTTGTTAACCTATGCAGGAGATATTCAAAACTTGAAAAAAGTAAAAAAGGCAAAAAACTTTATCTTTGTGAAAGGTAATATTTGTGATAGAGATTTAGTTGAACGTATTTTTCAACATTATTACATCAATGGGGTCATGCATTTAGCCGCAGAATCTCATGTAGATAATTCTATTGAAGGTCCCGAAGTTTTTATTGAAACGAATGTAAAAGGTACTTTTACAGTATTAGATGTGGCTTATAAATATTGGATGGAAAAACCGTTTACCTTTAAAAGAGGTTTTGAAAACAGTCGATTTTTACATGTTTCAACTGATGAGGTTTATGGGTCTTTGGGTGATACAGGATTGTTTACAGAGGAAACTGCATACGCTCCAAATTCACCTTATAGTGCATCAAAAGCAAGTAGCGACTTCATTGTAAGAAGTTACCATCATACCTACGGAATGAATACTGTAATCACCAACTGTTCAAATAATTACGGACCAAAACAGCACGATGAAAAATTAATACCAACGGTGATTAGAAAAGCGTTATCAGGTGAAAATATTCCTGTTTATGGTGATGGAAAAAATGTGAGAGATTGGTTATATGTATTAGACCATTGTAAAGGAATTACCTTGGCTTTTCATAAAGGGAAAAGCGGTGAAGTATACAATATTGGTGGGAAAAATGAGCAAAATAATAACTATATTGTAGCTAAAATTTGTGAATTGTTAGATGGTTTGTATCCATTGAAAAACAAAAGCTATAAAGACCAAATTACCTATGTAAAAGACAGAGCGGGTCATGACTTTAGGTATGCCATTGATGCTACTAAAATTGAACAAGAACTTGGTTGGAAAGCTGATGAAAATTTTGATACGGGGATATTAAAGACCGTTGAATGGTATGCTAAAAAGTATAAGGGTTAAGGTAAAAATATAAAGGTAAAAGGTAAAAGGTAAAAGGTGAAAGGTGAAAGGTGAAAGGGAAAAAGTAAAAAGGCAAAAATCCCCCTAACCCCCAAAGGGGGAATAAAAGGAAAAAGGAAAAGAAACTTTACTGTCATTCCTGCGGACCAGCCTGCGGCAGGCAGGGGCAGGAATCTCATGTATAAAGTA
>Ga0006257_1000123_pt1 | contig 20718 bp, 11 predicted proteins | sample Deesub45470m_DNA_FD_54937 | JGI IMG/M metagenome (GOLD analysis project Ga0006257, IMG submission 54937) | Deep subsurface microbial communities from North Pacific Ocean - 450_OLKR46/470m Metagenome | ecosystem: Environmental > Terrestrial > Deep subsurface > Unclassified | place: North Pacific... | reverse complement strand
CCCCAGGATACCTCGCCACAAAGCGCGTCCCCGCCCCTTCCGAGGTGGTAAAACTCACCTCCCCGCCCAAATACCCGCTGAGCAATTGCATGCTGTAGGTACCAAGTCCCCGACCGACGCCTTTGGTGGTGAAGGAGCGCTGGAACACCTGCAACTGGGCATCTGCGCTCATGACTCCGGGGTTGTGGACGCTGAAAACGACCTGGTCATCCTCCAAGGCGCAACTGAGGGTGACTGTCTCGCCGGCGCGGCTGGCTTCGAGGGCGTTTTTGACCATGTTGCCGAGGATGCGGCCGAGCAGAACCCGGTCGCTGCAGAAATGGACTTCGGCGGCGGCAGGATCGATCTGGACCAGTCGGCCTTCGGCCACGGAATGGACGCGGTAGTGCTTTGTGACCTGCTCGATGACCGCCAACGATGATAAGAGCCCGGTGTCTATCTGCAGCTCACCATTTTCCGCCGCCAGCAGGGTGCGTTGGGCGCGGATTTCATCGACGGCCTGCTCGGCGGCGCCATGCATCAGCTCGTAAATCTCTTTTGGATTCTCCATTTCATAGGTCTGCAGCAGCTCGGCAAAGCCGCCGATGCTGCCGACGATGTTGAGGATGTCGTGAAAGAAGATGCGTTCGAGGGCTTGGCGGCGTTTTTCGTTGCTGATGTCGGCGACGGCGAAGACGGTGAAACGCTCGTTTTTAAAGACCAGGGGAGTGGCCCAGATCTGCAGATCGAGGGATTCGGTGCGGCCTTCGCGATTGCGGGTAATGCGGCAGTCGCGGATATCTTTTTGGCCGGCGAGACCGCTGAGGATGGAGAGCACGGCACCGCAGCGACTGCAGTTCTCGGTGGTGCCGCAGCCCCCTTCGGTGCGGCGGGCATGGATGCAGTCAAACGCTTCCCCCGAGCGCTGACCAAGTATGGCGGCGGGGTCCTCGATCTGCAAAAAGGCCAGCAGGGCCTTGTTGGTGTAAACGATCTGCCGCTGTTCGTTGAGGATGGCGAGGACTGAAGGGACGGCGTCGAGCAGGTGATAGGAGATCTGCTCTTCGGTGAAAAGCTCGACCTGCCGGTGCAGGGTGCGGCGATCGGCGCGGGCGGCGGAAGCGAACTGGGTCGGCGGATGTTTTTCGGCCATAAAAACCCCTCATCGTTGAATTTTTTCCAACGATAAAGGATTTTTCAGCCGCCGTCATCCATGGAGTGTTGCTATCTCCTCGGTTTTTCACTCCCCCGCGCGGCCAGATCGCCCAGGGTCATGCCGAGCAACGCCTTGTTATTGAGCAGCAGGTGCTGAGCCCGGAGTTTTTTCTGCAGCGCCATGAGCTGCGTGAGCGGCTGCTTGCTGCGCCGGGCAAGAACTTCGGGAACGCTGGATAACAGGGTCATCACCGGCTCATGGAACAAGGCCGCAAAGGGAGCGAACTCGGCCGCGATATCGAGGATGGTTTCAGCCGAGGCCTTGATTTCCAGCCGGCGTTCCAGGGAAATTCCCTCGATTTCCACGGCCGGATCGAGGGCAGCCAACTGACCGACGGTCTTGATCGGCACCGGCTGCTTGGCAAAAACAGCTGTGTAACGTTTCCCGACACCGGCGACGATGGCGGCGGACTGGTCGGCCAAAGCCATACTGGCGCCAGCAACGACCTGTTGGCGGATGGACAAGGTTGCCTGCCGGGTGGTATGCGGCGTGATCGTTCGATCGGGCAGGTCATAGGCCACTCGCAGCGCATTCACCTTGAGGTTGCCCGGGGACTCGCCCAAGAAGATCAGCGGAACCTCCACTGTCTCGGTTTTGATCAATTCCACCCCGGCCACCAGCAAATCCCCTTCGCCCAGGGGTTGGATCAGTTTCAGTTCGGCCTGGGTCGCCCCCGCGGGAGCGGTGAGCGCGAGGGCTCGAGCGCTGAAACCCGGGCCATCCAGAGTCAGGGTCAGCGGCTCTCCCAGGGGGGAAGCGGCCAGCCATTGCAACTCCAGGCGGGGCCGGTCGGCCAGGGAGCGCTGTTCATCCTCCAGGCTTCCGAAAGGTAGCGGCTGGGCCGCGATCTTCAGTTCATAGCCGGTTTCGGGCTTGACGCTCAGGCGCTGGGCGAGGATCGCATCTTCGGGCGCATCGCCACTCCCCACCAGCCGGACGCCATCGTATCTGCCCGGGCCACTGCCCTGCTCCACCCAGCCGCTCTGCACCTCCCAACCGACCGGGGTCGGCGTCCCCGAGCCTTGCCACTGGCTGAAATCGGAATTCTCCACCGCCTGTGATGATGGGACCAGACTCAGTCCCCCCAATAGCAGGCCGTAACCGGAGGCAGCCGGATGCAGCAACCGCAGCTCCGCCTCGGCGGCGCCGACCGGGGCCTCAAGGCGGGCCTCCACCGGCCCCCGTGCCGGGGTGTTGAAGCTGGTGGTTGCGGTTTCCAGTTTGGTTCCGGCGAGGCCAAGGGAGGCTCCCGCGCTGTCGAACCATTCCAGCTCCCAACCCGGTGCGGCCAGGGCTTCAGGCTTGCAGGCCGGTTTTTCCGAGGCCGCCGGGGCGACCACCGCGTAGGTGAAGCCGAGGCGGTAGGAGCATTCGGCGGCGACCGCAAAGCGCTGACTCAGCCGGGCGCCGGCGTTGCTGCTCACCACCAGATCGCCGCCGGTAAAACAGGCCAGAGCGATCGGATTTTTTCCCTGGCCGAGACCGGCGGAGAGGGCCGGCACCAAGGCCGGATCAGCCAGCAGGATAGCCGCAGGGGTCCCATCCTCCCGGCGCTGGAGGATCCGACTGACCTGATCGCCGCTCCCCTGCCAGCATTCAGGGAGACCGCGCTGACACCAGGGATGCAGCGTCACCTCGCCCTCATCCCCCAGGGGCGAAACCAGAGTCAAACGGCCTGAGCCCAGAGGCCCGCCGCTGGTGCTCAAAGAGGGGGCTTCGGAGGCCACGGTGGCACCGACCGCCCGATTGATCGCCAGGATAATCTCGCTCAGTTCGGTACGAGCCGGGACAGCCCCCGCGCAATCGATCCGCCGGGGCCGGCCGCCATCGACGGAAACGGTCAGGAAGCGCTCGACGCTGAGGTTGATGCCGCGGCTGAGATCGACCTGGCCGACGATTTCCCAACTTTTCATACTGTCAAAACCAAACAGCTTGCGGGTGGCGTCAGCCGCTGGCGGCTGGGAAAAATCGCTGTTGCACAGCGGTGATTCCTCGCCACAGCCAGGGCCGACTTCGGGACGATCGAGGTGTTCTTTGAGGGTATCGGCGAAATCGAAGGAAAATTCCACCTTCCCGGCCGGGGCAAATTCATCGAGACGCCTGCGCACCGCCCCCGGCCCCTTGCCGATCTGCAACTGCACCGGCATTTTGAAGCGCTCGGGGATATGCCGCAGCCGCAGTTGGGCGGCAAGGGGAAGAACCAGCCCCTGACCNCCGGCCGCCCGCCAGGAGAGGCCGCCGTCGCGGCTGCACTGCAGGGTCGGCTGATCGGCACTGCCGGCGGCGACACTCCAGTAGGCATCCCCGTCCCGGCTCTGCAGCACCAGCCAGTTGCGCACCCCGGGGAGAATCCGGAAAGGGGTGGGGAGGGTTGCGGTCCCCCAGACCCGGCCATCGGGGAGGGGTTTGGCAACCTTGACTTCGGCCGCGGCGAGGATCTCGCCGGAGGGTTTGCCGTCGGCATCGGCGACCAGGCTCAGATGCAGCCCGGCCAGCCCGGGGCTGGTATTGGCCAGGGGGAGATCGATGCCGGTCAGGGCGATTTCGGCCGCCGCCACCAGGGGTTGGGCCAGGCTGCATTGGGGGGAGACGGTGACCACACCGGTGGCGGGAAGCTCCCCGGGATCGCTCAGGGCCAGCCGGCTCGGATCGAAGGTTCCGCGGATACCGGCCTGACTGCGCCCCTTGACGGGAACCGCTCCTCGGGGCAGTCGCACCGTCAGCAGCGAATCTTCGGCCCCGGGCAGAGTGCCGTAATCGAAGGGGAGATTGACTTCCTCCAGATGGGGCGGCAACACCGCCTGCTCGATGATGTAGTCGACGGCAATCGTGGCCTCCAGCCGGGCCAGGGTATCGGAGTGGATGGTCAGGGGGATCTGGTAAAAACCATCCTTGGCCTCAAGGGTGGTGAGGAAGAAATTGAGCACTTCGGAAAAATCCGCAGAGGTGGCCGCACCGACCAACTCCCCCAGGCGGACCCAGAAGGGGGCCATCTGTCCAAGCCGCAGCTGCAGGTTGCTCGGCACGCTGCGCAACTGAACCTCACTGAGGTCGAAACTGCCGCCGGTGGTGGTCCGGGTGAGGCGAAACTTGTTGACGGTCAGGGTCGGCAGATTGTCCTGGGTCGCCGGCATCACCACCGGCCAGGCACTGCCGCTATTGGAGAGAAAGGTGCCGTTGGCAGCGACCCCCACCAGCGCCCCGCCCATATCGACCTGCAGGGTGAAGCTGCCGCCGCTCCCCTGGGCGCGGGCCAGGGTGCGACGGCCGTGGAAATCGATCTCGATGAAGTCGCTGCCGAGGTTTTTCTCCGCCCCCAGTTCCCCTTGAGTGCCGCTGAAAAGCAGACTCTCCCGAAACAGGGTTCCACCGACCGGCGCCACCGGCTGCAGGGTCAGGGTGGCCCGGGTGGCCCGGGCCCCAGCTGGCAGGGTGCGCAGCAGCAGGGTCAGGTCGCCTTCGAAGCGCTGGTTGTTACCCGAATAGGTCTCTGTCAGTTTCATACCGGATCACATTTCCGAATAAGGGGGAAACCGGGGCGGCACGCGGCGCCGCCCCGGTCGGTCATCAGCTGCGCATCAGGATCATCAAATCCACCGGTTGGACGACCCCTTCCGGCCCGGTGTTGTTTTCAATCCCTTCAACCGACAGGAAGATAGTGTCGTAATTGACCTGGGCCAGCACCGCCCGACAGGAGGGCAGATTGTCGTTTCCGTCCGAGTTCAGGCTGCGACAGACCTGATCGCCGACCAAAACCCGGATCGGCAAAATCGCCACGTAGAGGTCGTTCCACTGATCGGCCTTCTTGAGATCGGCGACGGTGCGGCGCTTGCCGCAGCATTCCGCCACCCAGGGGGTCTGGCAGTGCTCAAGCTCGTCGTTGGGATCCTTCATGAAGACATCCCACATGTCGTTAAGCACATCCTCGATGGTGTCGTCGTCCTCGTACTCCACCCCGAGTTCGTCGAGCAGCGGGCCGAAGGGGAGACCGAGCTTGACCTTCTCCCGATAGACATGATGGGCCAGACCAAAATTTTCAGCGTCGGCATGGCCGTAGTAAAAAAGCAGCTTGCAGTTGCGGAATTCCTCACCGACCTTGGCCAGCTTGGATTCTTCCACCACCGGTTCCAGGCGATAGACATCCACTACAGGAAACCGCCCCAGCTTGTGATGCAGCAGCACCTTGTTGAGTTCGGGGGTGAAGCGCTTGATGAAGCGCCGGTAGCAGGCCTTGCCTTCATGATCGTGGACCTTGTCGGCGTAGCGTTCATCGAGCTTGTCAGTCCAGTCCTTGGGGCTCTTGCCATCGAACTTGGCGGCGTTGTCGGCCTTGGAAACCCCCTCCTCCTTGATTTTCTCTTCGGTGGCGGCGGCGGTCGCCTTGATATCCTCCTGGGCTTTGCATTGCATGTCGTTCCAGTTTTCGGCGGTAATCAGCTCGCCGGGGTTGGCCGGAACATAGGGGGTGCATTCGTCTGCCATGACTGGGTCTCCTTGGTTTGAGGTTAAGGCTGCGGTTTGGTGCCATCGCGGGTGACTGCCACCTGGATACCGGCGGCCTTGGCTTGAAGCAGACCGACCGGGCCGGGTTGCAGCAGTTTTTCGGTCAATGCCGGCAGGGGCTCACCCAGAACCACCTGGCGGGCATTTTCAAAGCGTCCACCGTCAAAGCTGACGCTGACATCGAACAGCGCCGGCCCCGACTTGCGGGCCGCCACCCGGATACTGTTGCCGGCAGCTCCGGGTATTTTCGCTTCCAGTTGGAGAAACCCCTGGATCCCCTCTTCGGCCAGGTAAAGCCGGGCGGCCTGGGTTGGGCTCCCCAGGGTCAGGCTGCGGGGCATACGAAACGGCATGGCCACCGGTTGCCAGCCCAGGGGGACGCTGGCCACCACCAGAGCACTGACCAGCCGGGAGGAGGCGTTGAGCAGCCCGGGGAGGTAGTCGGCATCGTCGAGCGGTTCGGTGACCGCGAAGGGATAGAACTCCGGCTCCGCTGCGGGGAGGTTGAACCGCGCATGATTGAAACGGCCGCCAAAGCGGGGAGGCAAATCAAGCGGCAGGTTGAGGTTAAAGGCGCCGGGAGTATGTTCGACCCAGCGCAGCGTCAGGCTGGTGGCCGGCTCGGGATCGGCTCCGGCGAAGACCGTTCGCGGCTCTTGGCTTGCCAATCCGGAAAAGCGGCTGAGGTCGAAGACACCCCGCTCCAGGCAGGGACCACCGGTGAAGTGGCTGTGATTGAACCGTGCGGAATCGAAGCGGCTGCCGAGGCAATTGAGCAACATCCACTGACTGCGGCCCTGGGGAACCTGCAACACCGCCGCGGCTTCCCCCTCGATCCAAATCTGCGCCGCATCCAGCAGAGTCTCGGAACCATCGCGCGCCAGCCGTAGCGCCTGCAGCCCCTGCTCGGGGTCGCGGCGCAGCCGAATCTGCTCACCTGCCCCAAGGACGGTGCGCAAACGGAGCCGCCAGCCGGCAGCGACATCGGCCAGCCCGGGGCCGACGATCCCCCTATCGGAGCGGAAGCAGGCCTCGGCGAAAACGGCCGCCGCCCCGGCATTTTCGATCTCCAGCGTCTGGCCATGGCGCAGCTCGGCGCTGAGATCCCGGCTTTGCGGCGGGTACTCGATCACTTCCAGATAGCGCAGCGGCAACAGGCTGACCTGGCTGGCTTCGCCAGTGCTGGGGGAGGTCAGCAGCAACTGATCCTGGTCGCTCAAGGCGGCGAGCCCGGGAAAGCTCCGGTTGATCGCGGCGACAATCTCCGGCCCGAAGCTGCGCCCGGGAGCTGCACCGGCAACATCGATTTCCAGCGGGCGGCCACCATCGACCGCCAGTTTCAGCCAGTGACGCTGACTGAGATCGACCCCTGCCAGCAGATCGACACTGCCGCTCAGGACTGCCTGCGTGGCAGCGCGGCCGACGGCTTCGACCACACCGGCACCGAGCAGAGCGGCGGCGGCATCTCCCCCCAGATAGGGGTCGAGAACCAGCCGGCTGGCTGCGCCGGTAAAGGGCGACGTCAGCACCACTCGGCCAGCGGCAGAGCTGGCCACCGCGGCGCCGGCCTGGCTGTTGATGGCCGCGATCATGTCGGCCAGGGACGCGCTGGCCAGATCGGTGATCCCCTGGCCGCAATCGATCTCCCGAACCGCGCCGCCGTCCACACCGAGACGCAGAAACCGCCGCTGCCGCAGGTCAGCGCCGGCGGAGAGATCGACCACCCCATCCAGCCTGGCGCTGACGGCCTCTGCCCCCTGGTAGCTGCGGGGGCCGGAAATACCGAAGACCAAAGCGGTGACGTCACCGGCAACTGGAGTCGCGAACTCGATGGTGCTCCCGGTTCCGGTGGTCGGCGAGGCCAGGGTCAGGTAGATGCCGTCGTGGCGGGCGATGGTCTGCCCGAGGCCGAGATTGATCGCCAGCATCAGCTGGTTGAGGGTTTTGGTTTCGGCGGCGGCGCTCAGAACAATCTCCACCGGCGGCGCCCCGTCGGTTCCGATTTTGACCCGGGCGTCAGCCGGCAGACTGACCCCGGCCATCAAATCGACGGTGCCGACAAAGACCACTCCGGTCGCCGCCAGCCCCTTGGCCGTCTGTGGCTGCAGACCCAGCAGGCTCTCCCTGGCATCCCGGGCCTGGGTCGGGGCCAGCATCAGGCGACTGCCAACGCCGGAACCGGCAGAGGTCAGAATCAGATGGCGGCTGTCCCGGGAGGCGATGGACGCCGGCAGCGCGGCATTGATCTCCTCAACCACCTGGTCCAGGGTGGTGGCGCGGGGCCGCGGACCGCTGCAGTCGATCTCCACCGGCGCCCCTCCATCCAAAGCCAGGCGTAAAAAACCGCCGGCGCGCAGGTCGACCCCGCGGCTGAGATCGACGGTTCCGAGCAGTTGTGCCCCGCTGGCGGCAGCGCCCCGGGCTTCAGCGGCAATCTGGCCGAACACCAGCGGCGCGGCCTCGTCGAGCACCGGGGTGCGGGTGACGAAGCGGCGGCGGGTTCGCTGCTCCAGCGCCATCACCGCCAGGGAGCTGGCGGCACCGCTAGTTGAAGAGGTGAGGATCAGGTGCTGGCCATCGTGCCCCGCCACACTGGCGCCGAGAGCAGCGTTGATCGCCGCCGCCATTTCGGCCAGGGTGACGTTGCGGCGATCGGCGGCCAAAGCCCGCAGGTTGATGGTGACCGGCTCGGCGTCATCGAGGGCGAGCGGCAAGCGGTGGAGCGCCGCCAGATCGACCCCGGCCGCCAGATCGGGCAAGCCGACCAACTGGGCCTGGGTTGCCGGGCCACCGGTTGCCGAGCGCGGTTTCAGGCCGAGCAGTCTGGCGCTGGCATCGCCGCTGGCGGCCAGGCCGACCTCCAGTCTCCCGGCCGCGCCGACGCTCGGCGAGGCGAGGATCAGCCGGCGGCCGTTGTGGCTGGCGACCGCCCCCCCGAGGGCGGCATTGACGGCGGTGACGACCTCCGGCAGCTGGGTGCGGGCCGGATCGGCACCGGCACAATGCACCGTCAGCGCCGCCCCGCCATCGATTTTCAGCGCCAGGTTGGCGCCGTCACTGAGATCGATGCCGCCCCCCAGATCGGGTTGACCGACCAGGCGGGCGGCGGCAGCATCGCTCCCCAGGGTCAGCGCCGGCACTGCTCCGAACAACCGACCCCTGGCATCCTGGGCCGCCGGGGGTTTGAACTCGATCCGGCTCCCCAGACCGCCGATGGGAGAGGTCAGCTGCAGCCGGTGGCCGTCATGGCTGGCCAGAACAAAACCGATGACGGCGTTGATGGCATCGCGCAACTGATCGAGGCTGGTGGCGGCCGGAACCGGACCGGCGCAGTCAATCTCCGCCAGATGGGCGCCGTCGATGAACAGGCGCAGGTAGCGCTCCTCGCTCAGGTCGACGCCTGCCGCCAGATCGACCGACCCGGTCACCCGGGCCGCCGCTGCATCCCGGCCGAGATAACGACGGGGCGGCAGCCCTATAATCGCAGTGGCTGCGTCTTCGGGGCCATCGACGATCTGCAGCCGGCTGCCGGCGCCGCTGGTGGGGGACAGCAGGCGCAGGCGCTGGGCGTTCTGACTGGCGACGCTAACGCCGAGGGCGGTGTCGATGGCCACAACAAGCTCACCGAGGGTCACTGCCGCACTATCGCCGACCCCGGCCAGCAGGTCGACGGTCACAGTTGCGCCGCCGTCGAGCTGAAGGTGCAGTTGCCCCATCCCCCGCAGGTCGATGCCGCTGCCGAGAGCGACCGTCCCTTCGATCCTGGCGGCATGGGCATCCCTGCCCTGCGCCCGGGCCTGGTCGAAGCCGAGGACCAGTGGGGCGGCAGCGTCGCCCCGCAGCGCCGCCGTGGTCAGGATCTCTTCAGTGCGTTTCCACCAGCTATCCATTTCCTGGTACTGATCAGCGATATTGAGGGCCAGGGTTTCCGCCGCCACCCGCAGTGCCCCCTGCACCGTGACCGTCCCTTCGATGAAGGTGCGGATGTAGCGTTTGAGATGGGTGCGAAACTCCTCGACACTTTCATCGGGCCGGGGCGCCAGACCGTAGAGGGCGCCGATGCGGGCCAGATCGTCGATCAACTCGGCGCCGCGGTCGGCATGGTCGACCCAGTGGGCAAGCAGCACCGCTGCCAGACTGTTCTCCCCTTTCAGCAGCTCGCCGCCAAAGGCGTCAATGACGCTGAACAGGGTGCTGGGCCGCGGCAGCGCCTGGAAGGTACCGGGGAGGTTGGCAATAATGCGCTCGGTTTTGGTCGGCATGCTAGCTCTCCTCCAGCGCGATATCGGCCGGTTCCAGATCGAGCACCAGCCACCAGCTCTCACCACCAACGGTGGCGGCAATGGTGAAGGTTGCCGCTTCGATCTCGCTGTCGCTGGCCCGCGCTCCCGTTGGCCCCAGAATCAGGCTGCGGTCGGGGATGCGACGGGCGCTGGGTGCGGCCAGGGCCGCCCCGGCCACCACCTGGTCGATGGCGCTGCGCAGGGCCGAATCATCGGCCACCGGCAAACCGCTGACGGCGGTCACCAAAGCATCGACCAGACCTGCCCCGCCAGGGTTACCGAGGTCGCTGCGCCAGGCCATGACATCGACAATGGTGGCTGACTGCACCTCCTTGGGCGCTTTGAAGGCGGCGATCAGTTCCGAACCTGCGGCGGGGTCACCGGCGGAGAGGCCATCGACGTAGCCCTGCAGCGCGGCAATGATCTCGGTTTTGAGCTTCTCCTTGCCGGCCGCGGGAAGACCGGCGGCGATTTTCACCCGCGCCCGCGGTTTGAAGAAGACGTAGCGGGCCACCAGGGTCGCCTGTACCCCGGCGGCGCGGGTTTCATGGACCGCCGCCTGCAGACTGGGGAAGCGCTCCGGCTCGGCCTCGACCAGCAGGGTCACGGTTCCCAGGGGGGAGCGTTTGGCCGGCGGGCTGTTGGGATCCCAGAACTCCACCAGTTCGCCGCGCCCTTCGAAAACCACCCGCGCCAGCGCCGCCAGGGTCCCCTTGCCCAGGGCCCGCAGCACCGCCTTGGCCCGAATCCGCAGTTCCTCGTCGGTTTCATCCTTGGCGCCGAGAAAGGTCGGCTCGAAATTGGTCACCCGGGCAATGCCGCCGATGGTGGCGGCCAGGGTGGTGATCTTGCCGGCCTCGACCTTCCCCGCCTCCCCTTTGAAATCGTCTCCGGCGCGGATCGGCAGATCGATCCGCACCTGCCCCCGCTGCAGGGTGCGCTGCTGGGTGGTGACAAAGCTGGCCTCCCCCTTCTCGGTGGAAAGGGTCACCCGCTCGGGGATGGTGATGTTGCCGGCAACCGCCGGGTCACGAAAGAAGGTGGCGAGACCGACGGCGTAATCCTTGGTCTTGCGGACGATGCCGAGGATCGCCACCACCAGGTCGAGGGAGGTGCCGGTGGCGGTATCGATGAATCCCGACAGGTAGGCCTGGTTGATCTGCTGGTAGACGGTGGCGATCTCCCGACCGATGGCCTCGGAGAGGGTGCGGGTAACGCTGCCGACGTTGATATCGGTCAGGGGCGAATCGCTGGTCCGCCGAAAGTAGTCGACGTAGAAGGTGGTTTCGTCGTCGGGCAGGTCCCCCTCGGACTGCCAGACCACCGCGTTATCCCCCTCGCTGAAGAGAAAATCGATCTCCTTCTGGAAGCTGTGGTGGACGCGGTCCAGGGTCCCGGTGATGCCGCGAACCTCCCGGGCCGGTTCGGCCAGGGGATAGCTCTCTTCCTTGACATCGAAGATGATGGGCTCGTTGACCACGCCGCCGACGATGGCGGTGAGAATGTCGTCGACGATCTCCTGGTAGGGGCGCTCGATCAGGTTGACGGTGTCGCCATTCATACGGAAACTCCTTCGAAGAAGAAGGGAAAGACCAGGTTGAGGGTGGTGTCACTGTCGACCGCCTGCAACTGCACGGCGATATCGACCTGGCTCGGGTTCTGCCGGCGACTGGTGACGCTGAGGTTGAGAACCTTCTTGACCCTCGGTTCGGCCTGCAGGGCCAGCAGGGTGAAAAGTTTGGCCCGGTTGCGATTGGTTTCGGTGTTGGGCTCACCGATCAGTTCGTGCAACCGGCAGCCGTAATCGGGATGGCCGAGGTGGGCCAGCTCACCGACCGGGGTGAGGAAGCGCAGCAGCAGGGCCTGCTGGAGGTTTTCGACTCCGGTCAGGCGGGCCAGGTCGGTCTGGCCGGTCTCCGGGCGCACAGAGGTGAAGAGGTCGCTGCCGCGGGCGCGGGAGTTTTGCGCGACGAGGTTGCCGAGGAGGCGGAGGTCGGTGCCGAAACGTTTGGGGTCGGTGGCCATAATTGTTATTTCCTTTGTTTGCTGCGTTTGCTGCTGTGGTGCTGTTTCGGGCTGTTGAGGCCGGGGTTGCGCCCCCGGGCGACGCCTTCCTTTCTTTGCTTGCCCAAAGAAAGGAAGCAAAGAAAGGGCACCCAACTGACTGGCCCGCCTGCGGCGGGTTCCCTGCGCTCCGCAGCCGTTTTGGGGACCGGCAAAAACTCGCTGCGCTCAAACAGTTTGCCGGTCTGTTTCCCAAAACGTCCGCTGCGCTCCGGCTGCGTCAGTATGGGATTGGGCAAAAACACTTCAAAACCAAAGAGCACTGAGGACTGCGTCCTCACGGCGGCCAGTTATCCATCACATAGGGGGCCGCCGGGGGGCCGAGGATCAGCATGATCCCCGGCGGGGTGGGGATGCGGTCGAGCATCCGCACCAGGGAGCGTCCCCCCACGGTCACCCCGCCGCTGGCGGGGGTGCCGATCACCATCGGGTAGGGAATCCCCGAGAGGGAGTTGATCATCATGCAGAGGGAGCCGCTGGTCGCCAGGGGCATCCCCCCCGCCATAATGAAGGGCGGGAAGACGGTGATGATCGTCCCTGTGTCGGGGGGGCCGGCGGCGCCGGGGGTCAGCAGCACGCTGCAGCCGATGGAGACAGGTGGTCCGGGCATGGTCCGCTCCTCTTCGGTCAAACTAAATCGTCAGCTCCAGGCTCCAGCTGTTAAGCTTGCCGACATCCTGGCGGGCGAAATCGACGGCCTTCAAAGTCCAGCTGCCGCGCACCGCGGTGTTGGCCTGCACCAGGGCCGCCAGGGCCGGGGTAGCCTGGCTGGTGAAGCTGGTGCGCAGGTTGTCGGCGCTGCCGCCGCTACGGCCGTGGAGGATCACCTCCTGCCCGGTCGGGCTGACCAGGCTGACCTGCAGGTCGCCGATCCAGCTGTGGGTGATATCCACCGTCACCTGGATCTCCTTGAGGGTTCCTTCCTGGGTCACCGCGAGGGAGCTCGCCACGCCGTTGGGGTCGTTGTCGGGGATGGTGAGACTGGTGCTCGACTCCACCCGCACCCGATTGGTCTGGCCGAGCAGCAGCTTCAGTCCCCAGCGATTGAGGGTGCCGAGATCGCGGCTGGCGCGGTCGGCCACCTGCAGCAGCCAGGTGCCGCTGGCCGCTTGGCCGAGGGTAGCCCCCAGGGCGAGGGTGTCGACCAGGGTGTAGGTTTTCTGGATGTTGTCGGCGCCGCCGCCGCTGCGGTTGTGCAGCAGCATCCGGCTGCCGGCCGGCGAGATCAGGGTGACTTCGAGGTCACCGATCCAGCTGTGGCTGATGTCGACCTGCACCTCCAGGCCGGTGACCGCCCCCGCTTCGGAGATGCTGATCGGGCTGGCGATGCCGGCAGCGTTGAAATCGGGGATGGCCAGGGCCGCCAGGTTTTCCTTTTCGATTACCCGTTGCGGCTGCAGCCGCCGGGCCGCCTCATGGACGGCATTGGCGGCGTTGATCTTGCCGTGGCCGAACCACTCGGAAATGCCGTTGCTGTAGGTTCCCTTGGCCAGGTTGTAGAGGGGATCGCTGGAGGGATCCTCGATCTTGTCGGCGCTCTGCTCGAGAATCTCCTTGATCTGGGCCGCACTCAGGCCGGGGTTGGCGGTTTTAACCAGGCCGCAGATTCCAGCCACCAGCGGAGTGGCGCTGCTGGTGCCGCCGAAGCTGTTGGTGTAGCGCTTGCCGGGGGTGAAGTCGGAGCCGTAATACTCGTTGTCGGTGGTGGTGATCCCCCGTCCGGGCAAGGAGTTGTAGGTGGTCGGGTCGAAGTTGTTGCTCGGCGCGGTGACGCTGAGCTGGCTCCCCCAGTTACTGTAGAGGGATTTTTTGTTCAGCGAGGTCATGGCGCCCACGGCGATGACGTCGGGATGAGCTGGGAAGCCGTTGAGCATCCGTCCGGTGGCGGTGAAGATGCGCCGGTTGCCCTGGGCGTCGCGGCCGAGCCAGCGGATCGGGTAGTTGACGGTGGCATCGATGGGGGCATCGTAATTGCCGGCGGCGAAGACGATGACCAACCCCTTGCCGTCCTTGCCGCCGCTGCGGGTCAGCTCAGTGAAGGTCTGGGAAACGGCACTGGCCAGCGGATAGTTGCCGGGGCTCATCCCCCAGCTGCAGCTGACGATGTGGGCGCGGGCGGAAATGAAGCGGAAGATTTCGATCAGCCAGCTGTCGGCGGCGCTCAAGGGGAAGCGAACCGGCATGAAGGCACAGCCCGGCGCGGCGCCGACGCAGCCCTGGCCGTTCTCCTCGGCGATCGCCACCCCGGCGCAGGGGGTGCCGTGGTAATCGCCCCCCTCGGGAAGGGGCTGGTCGTCGTTGCCGGTAAAGTCGGTGGGATCGACCACCTTCCCCGCCCCCAGAAAGTCGGGATGGGTCAGTTCAAAGCCGTCGTCGAGCACTGCCACCACGATATCGCGGCTCCCTTTGGTGATCTCCCAGGCCTCGTAGACGCTGGCGTCGGCGTTGCGGTCGATGTCGGGGGCCGCCTGCCCCTTGCTGTAGAGATGCCACTGGGAGGGGAAGAGCTCATCGGCCGGAAAGGCGAACTGGACGAAGCGGTTAATCAACGACGGCTCGGCGTACTCCACCTCGTCGAAGGCTTCCAGGCGATTGGCGACCTTGACCGGGTTGGCGCCGGCCGCTTCCGTCACCTGCACCAGATAGCTGCCGGGCAGATGATGGTACTCCTTCTTGATCACCACCCCGACCTTTTCCAGAATCTCGCGGATCCGCTCGGTTCCGATCCCAGTCTTGAATCTGAGCATAATCTCGTCAGTAATCTGGTAGCTGACGTCGGGGTTCTCCTTGTCGACATATTCGTGGTGCACCACCAACTGCCCCGCCTCCCGCAGCCGCTCCATCAGCTTGTCGCGGGTGGAGACCGGGGCCCGCTCGGCGTCTACCGTCACCCGGGCCAGTTTTTTGCTCAGCATCCGCACCGACCCAACCGACTCTTCGGTGGCAATGCGGGCCGCATCGGAACTGCGGGGCAGTTTGACGGTAAAGGCCTCTTCGCTCTTGTTGACCTCCAGCTTCTGTCCCCCGCGGGAGAGAAAGCGTCCTTCGTCGGCTTTTTTCATAACTGACTCCTTCATCAAAGCTTCGCTATCCGGGCGAGAACGAGGTGAGTCCCTTGATCGATACCGTCGCCCCCTGCACCGTGGCGGAGAGGCCACCGTTGACCGTCGCCCCCATGCTGGCCTTGAGGGTTGCCTGCATGCCGGCTTCGATATCGGTGTTCATCTGCCCCTTGATCTTGATGTTCATCCCCTCGAGGGTCAGGTCGCGCTGGGCCTTGAGGGTCATGGCTCCGAGAGCCTCGACGGTCAAGTCGCCGTCCTGGTTCATGGTGATTTTGGTCCCACCGGCCAGGGCGGTGACAGTGCCGCCGCTGCCGTCGGGCTGGTCGAGGGTCATTTCGGTCTGACCGGCGGTGATACGCACGGTGCCGTCGGTGATGCGTACGGTGATCTTCGGCGCCATTTCGATCAGCAGCTCCCTCGGCGGCGAGTTGCCTTCGATGTTGCGGATCTCGGCTTTGACCGCAGCATCGTCGGAGGCGTGCAGCGGCAGGCGGAAGATCACCTCGTCCGGGTTGTTCAGGGGGGGGCGGTCCTCGTCGTTGTAGAGCCTGCCGATGACGATCGGCTGGTTGATGTCCCCCTGGTCAAAGGCCAGCAGCACCAGGTCGCCGATGTTGGGGATGGCGACGGTGCCGATGTGACCGGTGGCGATGGGGACTTTTTTCAGCAGCAGGCCGCTGTTCTTCAGCCGCACATCGCAGCCGTAGTTGTCGCTGTCCCCGTCGGCACTGTGGGGCAGGACCGCCTCCACCACCCCGAGTTCGGTGATGCGAACCCGGCGCAGCTCCTGGCGGATGATTTCCTGGATGGTGCCGATGATGGTGGACACGTGTGTGCTCCTTATCGGTTCGATCGTTAAAACCAAGTCAAAGGCCAGGGGTTGCGCCCCCTGACGTCGCCTTACTTTCTTTGCTTGCCCAAAGAAAGTAAGCAAAGAAAGGGCACCCCATTGACTCGCCCGCTACGCGGGTTCCCTGCACTGCGCAGACGTTTTGGGGACCGGCAAAAACTCGCTGCGCTCAGACAGTTTGCCGGTCGGTTTCCCAAAACGTCCGCTCCGTTCCGGCGTCGTCAAAAGGGGGTGGAGCAATCGTTTTTCAAACAAAATCGACATCAAAGCCCCCGAAATCCAATTAAAGAGGTAAACCCTTTTCCCTTGCTGATGTGATGGGTCACGCTTCGCACCTGAAAAGTGCCGTTAAGCTCTGCTTCCGGGTTCTGCTGCAGGCGGATGGCATCGCCGAGTTGCACCGCCGGGTTGCCCAGCACCAGCAACCGTCCCCGCAGTGCGCGCCGTTGCAGCTCGGTTTGCAGACCATCGGCGGCGCTCTGGGCGGCGCTGGCGGTGCGCAGCGCCGGCCGCTCCAGCAGTCGGATCGGGTCACCGCTGCCGGCGCTCCCTTTGGAGCCTGAAAAATCCTTGGTCAGCCAGCCCCAGGCCTCCTCCCCTTCCGAGCCGGTCGGACTCTCCCCCCAGGCTTCCACCGCCTCGGCGAAGGGAGTCGTGCGCAGGCAGTCGAGGGCGAGGACGTGACGGCCATAATCAAAGACATGCACGGTGCGACCGCCGGCAAAGCGCTCGAACACCAGTTCGCCATCGGCATTGAGGTAAAGATCGAAGCCGCAGAGGTCGGCCAGTTCCCGCAAATGCTGCCAGGCGCTGCGGCGACCGTCGATGACATAGGCCGGGAAGGAGATACCCGAATCGGCCCGAGCTACGGGCACACCAGATTCTCCGGCCAGGTGGTTGACGATATCCCCCGCGGTCTGGTTCTCGTGGGTGGTATCGGCGAAGCTGCGCAGCAGGGAGGCTGCCGCGCTGTGAACCACCAACCGCCGGGTGGTGAGTCCCGGTTCGACAGCGGCCAGGGTGCCGCTCAGCACCCGGGTCAGACCGCCGTTGTCGGCATAACCGAGCTCGATCGCCGCCTCGTCCCCCCTGGCCGGGCGAAAACTCCCTACCTGCCCCATCACCAGGGTAGCGCTGTCCGCCGGCGCCTCCATATCCAAAGCCACGGTCAGCGACACCACCGTGCTCGCCTGGGGCTCATCGGTAGTATCGACGATGCGGTCGCCGAGGGTCAGTTTGTAGGCCGGGTTGAGCAGGGCCACGAGAGCCTCCCTAACTGAAGAAAAATTCGAAACTGTCCGACAAGCCGTCGGGGTTGAGCACTTCGCCGATCACCCGGGCGCCGGCCGTACCGGCGGGGGTGATGAACTGCAGGTGGCCGGAATCGATGTGGACGACGCTGCCCAGGGTCGCGAAATCGAAAACCACATCGCTCGAAGGATCGAAGTTGGCACCGAAAACATCCACCAGGGTGCCGCCGCCGGCCGGACCGGACAGGGGGGCGATGGAAAAAATTTGCGGCGGGGAAACGAAATCGAGGAGTCCCGGCCAGATGGAGAAATTGCCGTCGGGGTTCTGCACCGTCACCGTGGCCAGACCGGCGCCGCGGGGTGCCGTTTCGGCGATGATCGCCCCGGGCGAAGTGATCTGCACCGCCGTGGGGGCCAAAGCCGTGCCATCGATGGAGACCAGTGCTCCCGGCAGGAATCCGGTCCCGGTGAGATTGAGAAGATCGCCGCCACGGGTGGAAACCCGGTTCGGGGTAACATCAATGAGCAGTAGCGGCTCGTTGATGTAGGTGAAGGCGCCACTGAGGGTTTCCGTGCCTCCCGGCGTGGTCACGGTGACATCGACCGTGCCGGTCGCGCCCCGCGGCGGCGGGACCGCCGCCAGGGCGCTGGAGGAATTCACCGTCACCCCCGTCGCGGCGCTGCCGCCGAATGCCACCTGGGTTTCCAAAGCAATGCCCGAGGTTCCAGCGGTCCCGGTGAGGCGGTCGATGAAATTGGAACCGCTGATACCAACGCTCAAGCCGATGGCTGCCCCACCCGCCAGCGGCCCCCAGTCGGGAACCAGGGTGATGGCCGTCGGGGCGGCTATCGCCATGTTGAACCGCTGCAATTCCGGCTGCAGCTGATGCCAGGTGACCGGGTTGCGGCTGCGCATATGGTCCAGCATGTGGGTCGAGGTCGGGCTCGAATGGGCGGCCAGGTCCTGCAGCGGCCCCCAGATCATCGACAGGAAGCGGTCGCGGGCCGCGGTGCTACCCAGCCATGGGCCGGCAGTGGTCGCCAGAATGTCGCCGTTGGCAGTTTCTGGGATATTGGCTCTGGGCACCGCCGCCACCCGGTTCTGAAAGACGGCCCAGAGCCCGTCGGCCACAGCCCCTTCGACCCGTTCGCCGCGGTTGTCCGGCGGCGGGCCGAGGGGGAGGCTGGCGCCGCCGGAAAAGGCATCGACCACCGTAGAGACGCCATAAGGCGGGGTGCCACGGGCATCGAAGATCGCCTCGACGAACTCGGCCCAGCCCTCGATCAGGGCATGCTCGGCGTTGGCCAGCAGATCGGTGCGATGGTAGAGGGTGAGATCGCCGAAAAATCCTTCGTAGGCAATACCGAGGCTGGAGAAGTTGACCTCCTTCCACATGATCTGATGACTCAGTTCGTGGGTGATGGTATCGCGGCTCCAGTGGGAGGACGGTGGATAGTTGACCGTACCGACCGGCCAGGAAAAGGCCACCCCCGACGGAGAATTGCGCCGCATTTCCAGATTGGCAACGCCGGTCCAGGCGCCGCCGGTCATCTGGAACAGAAACACCGACCACTCCCGCAGGATTTTGAGGAAATAGAGGGCGACGTTGCGGTCGTTGACGGTGGCGGTGAGCAGCTCGGGGCTGGTCTGACTGCCGATGGACGTCTGATCGCTGGGGAAGGTCTTGGTGTCGGCGTCGCTCCAGAAGGTACGCCAGCCCCCCTGGCTCATGCTCACCCGGCCCCGCGGCAGATTGATGGCCGCATCCTCCATCTCGAACTGGGTGTGGAAGCTGACCTCGTCACCCCCCTCGATGTTGAAGATAACGCCGTGCACTTCCCCCTTTTCATCGGTGCGGAACTGCCCGCGCCGGGTTCCCGGCAGACCGCCGGCCCAGAAGTCGCAGGGACTCGCCTTGGCGGCGGGATCGGTGGTGCCGACCCGGCCGCCGCCGGCCACCGGGTATTGCAGCCGCAGATGAAAATCGACCCCGACCCGGAACACCAGTGGACTGGACGGCGAGCCGAGATCGCTGCCGGTGAAATCGTTGTGCAGGCCGGGGGTGCCGTCGATGGCCTTCCAGCCTTTGGTTGGCCACTCGGCGGGCAGTGAGCTGTGGCCGGCGATGGTGCCGCTGAGCTGCACCGCGAAGTAGAGATCGGGTTCGGCCTCGCCGTCGGCGGCGAGCTGAAGGTCGTCGATGGTAAAGAGCACCCGCCCCTGGGCGTCGGTGGTGTTGGTCGCCATCAGGGTGTCGCTAAGAACGTTGTCGTCCATCAGGTTGACGCTCTGCCCGGCCACCGGCTCGAAGGCCTTGGTGGTCAGGTTCCAGATTTCGAACTTGAGAAAGAAGTTGTGGTTGCGCACCACGGTGAAGTCTTCCTGCGCCAGAATGGCTGGCTGGCCAGTGATCACCGCGGTCATGCGCACATTGTCGATGCGGCTGCTGGGCAGATCGCCACGGACCCGCACAGTGGTGGTGCCGGTGATTACCTGGGTGGTTCCGCCGCCGGAGAATTCAGCCTGTCCCGTGCCGGAGGTGGTGGTGAGTTCGAGGGTCACCGTGGCCCCCAGCGGCAGGGGCGACTGGCTCACCGTGACCAGCACCGACTGGGTGGCGCCGGTCCGCACCGTGGTGATGGGGGCGATGGTCACCGTGATCGGCCCGGTCGGCACCAGCACGCAAGGGGTGATCCAGGTGGGATAGAGGCTGCAGTCGACGCTCGGAGCCGAGCCGCGGAAAAAGAAGAATTCCACCCGCCGGCTCGGCTCGTGGTCGCCGCTGGCCAAGGGGTGGTTTTCGCCGCAGCCGAGGAAACCCGGCGGCAGGATCCTCACCGTCAGGGTCGAAGGCAGGCGCCCGAGCAGCTTTTCGAAATAGCCGCCGAACAGGGTCGCCCGCAGGGCCGCTCCGGCGGCATTGGCGGCGCGATGCTGGTCGATATCGCTCTGGGTCGGGGCGGTGCCGTTGACCTCGGTGAGCATCAGGCGGAAGTCGTCGTCTCCCCAGGGCTCGCCGGCCCCGCCGCGCTCGGTGGTGAAAACCGTTTCCCAGACCGCTGCACTCCCCTGCAGCACCGCCAGCGCACTTTGCGAGCGCCGCACCGAGAGGGGATCGTTGCCGCTGGGGGAGCCGACGTCGTCGGTATGCCCCACCACCAGCAGCTGCTCACCCGGCGGGGCGTTGCGGATGCGGTCGGCGCTGTTGCGCAGGGAGGTCTTGAAGGCCGCGGTCGGGCGAATGAAGGAGGAGGCGCTCGGGTAGGTGATGGCGTCGACCATTTTGCAGAAACGCGGATCGCCGACACTGAGGCTGGCCAGTGCGGTCTGTCCGGTTAAAATCTGCAGCGATGCGGAGGCGCCATTTGCCACGGTCTATCTCCTGAAGGCCTGCACGGTGTAGTTGCCGGCGGGAACGTTCTGTCGCACGAACACGCCATTGTTTTGTTCTTCGATGGTGAAACGGACCGCCTCGCCGGCATCACTGGTGCCTTCGACCAGCACCGC